>JAEEGI010007832.1_pt1 | contig 23805 bp, 16 predicted proteins | sample 8958751 | NCBI WGS metagenome assembly JAEEGI01 (sample SAMN16246545, study PRJNA631951) | gut metagenome | biome: gut microbiome; feature: rumen; material: KS-attached | host: Bos | place: Iran: Karaj | collected 2018-10 | reverse complement strand
TCCGTTTCAAGAACGGTTGTGGGCACAATAATCGGAGTGTTTACCACATCAATGCTTGCATACACTTTAAGCCGTAAGGACTTTGTGTTCCATAAGTTCTTCACCATGCTTTTTGTTGTAACCATGTACGTAGGCGGCGGTCTTATCCCCGAATATTTGCTTATTATGCGTACTTTGCACCTTGGAAATAATTTCTTGGTTTACATAATTCCAGGAATGATTTGGGTCTACAACATGATCCTTGTCAGGTCTTTCATAGACGGTATCCCTACTGCCCTTCAGGAAGCCGCAAAGATTGACGGAGCAAACGATTTCCAGATTTGGTATAAGATCATGCTTCCTTTATGTACACCCGTTATTGCCACAATCGCTCTTTACTACGCTGTCGGTCAGTGGAACTCCTTCATGGACACTTATCTTTACGCCCAGAAGCTTCCCACCCTTCAGTTTAAGATGTACGAAATTATGAACCAGGCCACCATGAAGCTTGACGTTCACGGTTCTTCAAACGTAACAACCGCAGTAACTCCCATGTCCATTCGTATGGCGGTTACCGTTGTGGCCACTCTTCCTATCGTTATTGTGTATCCTTTCCTTCAGAAATACTTTATTGGCGGCATGACACTCGGTTCTGTTAAGGATTGATATAAAAATGTGCAACACCGGCAACGCCGGAAAAAAATATAAAGGAGAAAAGATATGAAAAAGAGAATTCTGTCCTGTATCTTGGCAGGAATCATGGTAGCAAGCACTCTTGCAGGTTGTGGTTCCTCCAATACAGGATCAGTTGAAACAGGCTCTACCAACCAGCCTGCTTCAACAACAGAGGTAGAAGGCAACGCAACTGCTGAAGATGACAAGTCACCTATCACTTTTACCTATTACAATGCAGACGGTAAGAACTCAAGCTGGGACAACCCCGTAGCTAAGGCTATTACCGAAGCAACAGGCGTAACCTTAGAGGTTTCTTACCCCGTTTCAACACAGGGCGAACCTAAGGAAGATGTAGCATTAATGATTGCCAGCGATGATTATCCCGACATGATTTATGCAAAGGGTAGCGCAACAGACCTTTACGAGGCAGGCGCTTACATCGACATGACAGACCTTATCGAACAGTACGGTCCCAACATTAAGAAGATGTACGGCGACGAATTAGAGAAGTTAAAATGGGGCGAAGGCGATGATGGTATCTACCAGCTTTCTTACTCAGGTGTAGGCGAAAAAGACCTTACCACAGATGGTACAGCTCAGATTCAGTGGGCAGTTATCAAAGAAAACGACTACAAGTACCCCACTACTCTTGATGAATTCGAAAAGACAATCAAGGATTACCTTGCTAAGCATCCTAAGACTCCCGACGGACAGGATATGATCGGTATCACCATGAGCGCATCAGACTGGCACTGGATGATCACTCTTGGTAACCCTGCAGGCTTTATTGCCGATGCAGCTCCCGATAACGGTCAGTGGCTTATCGACGAAAACTACAACGTAACTTATAAGCATGTCAGCGAAGATGAAAAGACATACTTTAAGTGGCTTAACAGAATGTACAACGAAGGCATCTTAGATCCTAACTTTGCTACTCAGACAGACGATGACTATGTTGCAAAGGTATCAAGCGGTCGCGTAGTTGCTATCACAGATGCAGATTGGCACTACAACCCTTGTAACAGAGCTCTTGTGCAGGATGGAAAGATTGAAAACACATACTGCGGTCTTCCTCTTACTTTAAGAGCAGACCAGAAGTGCCCTTCACTTCTTTACCAAGGTCTTAAGGTAGGCTGGGGTGTTGGTATTTCTAAGAGCTGTAAAGATCCCGTTCGTGCAGTCAAGTTCCTTGACTTTATTTGCTCAGACGAAGGTCAGATGCTTTACAACTGGGGTGTTAAGGACGTTCACTACTTCATCGACGAAAACGGCCAGCCCTATCGTACAGAAGAAGAAGTTAAGAAGTCTCAGTCAGATCCCGACTACTCAAAGAACACCGGTATGGGCAACTACAATGGTTTCCCCATCTACGGAAAGGGTTCTTACTCAGCAGACGGTATCCCTTATACACCTACCACAAAGGAATCGGTTATAAAGGATTACAACGAAGAAGAAGTTGCAGCATGTAAGGCATGGGGCGTTGAAATGCTTACAGACATCTTCCCTCAGGCAGATGAATTCCCTCTTCTCCCCTACTCTGCACTTTGGGCTTACCAGAAGCCTCAGGAACTTGCAAACAAGGAAGAAATCCTCAACGAAATCGCATGGCCTGCACTTGTTAAGATCGTTACAGGCTCAGAAAGCGACTTCGAAGCCAACTGGGAAACAATGGTTAATGACCTTTACGCAAACGGCCTTGAAGATGCAAACAAGGCTATGACAGAATTCCTTGCAGGAAAGATCATTGAAAAATAATATAGGATAGCATAGAGAAAGTCCTCGCTTATTTAAGCGAGGACTTTTTTAACTTAAGCATCAGGATTCTACGTACGCTTTCATTTATTCTGTCTTCCGAGATTTCGCCATCTTGAACTGCTGTAAGGATTCCGCTATATGCTCTGTCCAAATCCGTTGGCATTAAGATCATATCGTTTCCTGCCTTGAGTGCCTTTACTGCCGCTTCTTCCGGAGAATAGTAATCTGCCACGGCGCCCATTTGCATTGAGTCGGTTATGATGACACCATTGAAATTAAGTTCCTTGCGTAACAAATCGGTTACTATTTGAGGTGACAAACTAGCGGGCGTATCATCGTCTAATATATTTGGCAAAGATATGTGCCCCACCATAACAGTTTCGGCCCCGGCTTCGATGCCTGCCTTAAACGGGATGAATTCCCGCTCTCTTAACGTGTCTAAATCGCAATTAGATACCGCCATGCCTTTATGAGAATCGGCTTCGGTGTTTCCATGTCCCGGGAAATGCTTTAAAGAGCAAATAATATCATTATCTAAAAAGCCTTTAACCTCCGCTGCTACCATATCGGAGACTAAGTTTGCATCGCTTCCGAAAGTGCGTTTCTTAACCACTTTGTTTTCGGTGTTTGTGAGGACATCCGCCACAGGGGCAAAGTCCATGTTAAAGTTAAGCTCCTGTAAGCTTTGAGCTAAAGAAGCGCCCACTTCGTAAGCCTTGCTTACATCACCGCTCGCACCGATTTCTGCCATGTGTTGAAACGTAGAAAAACCGATATTTGCATTTCCAAGTCTCGCTACGCTTCCACCTTCCTCGTCAACAGAAATTAAGATTCCAAATTTAGCATTATTAGCGATATCGCTGTTTAAATTTCTAACCTGTTCCATTGAAATGATGTTTTCTTTAAATAAAACGATCCCGCCAACAGGCTTTTGGCTAAGGTTTTCTTTCATCAAATCCGTAAGTTCCGTGACTTCAGCTTCACCTGTTAAGAGCTTTGGCGTTACAAAGAAAAGCTGATAAATCTTTTCATCCAAAGTCATGGCGCCTAGGATTTCCTGACATCTTAAGTCAAGGAGCTCTTCTTCCGTAGGTTCAGGTTCAGGTTCGGGTTCTGGTTCTGGTTCGGGTTCGGGCTCGACAACGACATCTGATTCGGATATATCATTAGATTCAATTGTAGTTTCTTCTTTTATAGGCTCGGGCTCACTTTGGTTTCTTTCTTTAAACAAAGCAAATGAAATGCCCAGGAGCACAATAATCAAAACGGATATTATTAGTATTGTTTTTTTCATATGTTTTCAATCTTGTACCATTAATAAGGCAAAACAGTTATAATTGTTCTTAGGAAAATTATAGTCTTTAAATATTTGGGGGTAAAGAAGAATGGAAAAATGTAAGAGAAAATCAGTCGATCCAATTTATTCAATGTGCGTTCAGCCTTCTTTCATCATCGGGACGAACAACGAAGACGGATCCTATAATTTTGCGCCAATCACATGGGTCAGCGCTACGCAGGGCGAAGATGATGGCTATTTTCTTGTTATAAGTATGTTTGGGACAAAGCGGACAAAGTTAAACGTAATTAGAACCGGGGTGTTCAGCGCCAATCTTGTAAGTAAAGAAATGCTTCCGCTAATGGACTATTTGGGAACAAAGCACGCAAAAGACGGTAAAAAGAATGATATTCCTTATGATGTAAGTCGTGGAGATGTTCTTGACGTGCCTACGCTTGATGCGAGCAGATGGGTGTATGAGTGCGAAGTGGTAAAAAGCGTTGAAACCGGCGATTCGACCACTTTCTTTTGCCGCGTTCGCAACATCCAGATGGACGAAAGGCTTTCCCCAAAGGATATTTTCGACATTGATTTGACAGTGCTTGATCCGATTATTTATTCAGGCAAATATCACAGCCTTGGCAAGTTGCTTGGAGAAATCGGGGATTTTAGCAAAGCTGATTGATTATAAAAAATTGCCCACTAACCCCGTCCCCTAGGGCAATTGACACGCAAAAAGACCTTATATTTAAGCATTCTACACATAGTTTAGGCAATTAAAATGGGCAAAAAGGACCTCACCACATCCCTGCAGTGAGGCCGCTATCGCACTTTTTTACCTTTGCTCCAATCGCAAAAGTTCATCTCTGATCTGATTATCGACTATTTCCTCAGGTGCGTTAAAAACACCTATTTGGTCTGTGTAATCATACACACAATACAAACGACCGTCTTCGCCAACATAGACATCAGGCGGATAATAATATCCGAACGTGCCAACAGGACATACCTCCTGCCTTGCAAATTCTCTGACCTCATCGACATCTTCCATCATCTCTTTTAATGTGCCTATAGCGGCTGCTCTTCCCGCCCACTCTACATACACAAGATTTGCTGTGAATCCCCATGCAAATTCATGGGTACATACATCCTGACTGAAGATTGGACGAAGTGTTCTAAAAACACCGCCATATTTCTTAAATAGTTCTTCCGCAGCCGGAAGTAATGGCACTCCAGCTTCTTTATATATAGCGTAAAAGTTTTTAAGTTCTTTATCGGTTACATCTGTGTATGCCAAGCGAACAGCCTGTTTCCACCGTTCTTCCCGTGTTCCGGTCAGTTCAATTACTTTCTTTTTTGCCATTCTAGTATCCTTCCATAATCCATTGATGAGCTATCTTCTTATTCGTCTTTATCATTTCCGATAATCGAACTTTTGTATAACTAATTTATAACCTAATCACTTCTGTGGCAAACTATCTGATCATACTCATTTTGAGAAAGAAGTTCCTCGACCTTATCGAATAACCATGGTTTCAAATGAACATCCGGTATTACAAAAACCTTACTCATTACATTCATTCCTTCTTCTTAAATTCCTCTAGTTTAAGTTCGCGCCTGAGTTCTTCTTTAGTCGGCATATAAGGCAGATATTTTGCTGTAAAAAATTGTTTATTATCTTCCGGCAAAGTATATTCAACCAAAGTATCGCTCTTATCTGCGCAAAGCACTATTCCAATAGGCGGATTATCTCCTTCGTTCATAAGCCGGCGCGTGTAATAGTTCACGTACATCTGCATCTGACCTATATCCTGGTGCGTAAGATCACCTATCTTCAAATCTATCAAGACAAAACATTTCAAAATGTAGTTGTAGAAGACCAGGTCAATATAGAAATGCCGCCCATCGACATTAAAGTGCTTCTGCCTCGCTACAAATGAATAGCCTCTTCCTAGTTCAAGCAAAAACTTCTGCAGATGGTCTATTAACGCCTGCTCCAAATCTGACTCATAGAAGTGTTCATTTGCCGAAAGATCCAAGAACTCCAAAACGTATGGGTCCTTAATAATCTTTTCATATTCCGGCCTGGGTTCTAATGTATCAATCTCATCCGCCACGCTCTCCTTGTTCTTGCTGGCCAAAACTCTTTGATAGTAAAATGAATTAATCTGGCGATCAAGTTGTCTTGAACTCCAACCGCATTTAACCGCTTCTTCCAGGTAAAAACTGCGCGCATCTTCGTCCTCAACCCTCATTAAACTACGATAGTGCGTCCAGCTCAATTCCGAACGCAGTGCGTTCGCATTTGGAAACTCAATAATATCACTTCATGTGAAGTTATTAAAGCATATCTTTACTCGTCGATATAACTAAAATACCCTTGTTGCATTTTCTGGAAAGTATTTGCAAACTCTAAATTGGACCCCTTCCCCCATCCCCCGGAACAAAAAACTCCTTAGCACGTCTCACGCACTAAGGAGTTTTGTATTTGTTATTAAGCTACTTCAGCTAATTATTTGTTGTTAATTGCTGCCTGTGCTGCTGCAAGTCTTGCAATCGGAACGCGGTAAGGGGAGCAGCTCACATAGTCAAGACCGATCTTGTGGCAGAATTCTACGGATGTAGGATCGCCGCCGTGCTCACCGCAGATACCGCAGTGAAGGTCTTTGCGAACTGACTTACCTTTTTCAAGAGCGATTTCCATAAGCTGTCCTACGCCGCTTTGGTCAAGCTTTGCGAAGGGATCGTTTTCGAAAATCTTTGCCTTGTAGTATGCTTCCAAGAACTTTCCGGCATCATCACGGGAGAAGCCGTAAGTCATCTGTGTTAAGTCGTTTGTACCAAAGCAGAAGAATTCAGCTTCCTTAGCGATTTCATCGGCTGTTAAAGCAGCACGAGGAATTTCGATCATGGTACCTACTTCGTACTTAAGGTCAACGCCTGCATTCTTGATTTCAGCTTCTGCTGTTTCAAGAACTGTCTTCTTAACGTATTTAAATTCCTTAACATCGCCTGTAAGAGGAATCATGATTTCAGGTTCAACCTTCCAATCAGCATGGTTCTTCTGAACCTTGATTGCAGCGCGGATGATTGCCTTTGTCTGCATAACTGCGATTTCAGGATATGTAACTGTCAAACGGCATCCTCTGTGGCCCATCATAGGGTTAAATTCCTTGAGGCTTTCGATGATGTTCTTAATGTCCTGAACGCTCTTATTCTTAGCCTTTGCAAGCTTTTCGATGTCAGCTTCGTCTGTAGGCACGAATTCGTGAAGCGGAGGATCAAGGAAACGAATGGTAACAGGGTTACCTTCCATAGCTTCGAAGAGCTTTTCAAAATCGCCCTGCTGTAAAGGAAGGATCTTTTCAAGAGCTTCTTCTCTTTCTTCCTTTGTGTCTGAGCAGATCATTTCACGGAATGCGTCGATTCTGTTTTCTTCAAAGAACATGTGCTCTGTACGGCAAAGACCGATACCTTCCGCACCAAGTTCTCTAGCCTTCTGAGCATCTCTGGGTGTATCTGCGTTTGTTCTAACTTTAAGCTTTCTGTACTTATCAGCCCATGCCATGATGCGTCCGAATTCGCCGGCGATTGTGGCATCAACTGTTCTGATTGCTCCGTCGTAGATAAGACCTGTTGTTCCGTCAAAAGAAATCATATCGCCTTCTGAGTAGGTCTTTCCACCGAGTGTAAATGTCTTTTCAGCTTCGTTCATAACGATGTCTGAGCAACCTGATACACAGCATGTTCCCATGCCACGTGCAACAACGGCTGCGTGAGATGTCATACCGCCACGAACTGTTAAGATACCCTGAGCGGCTTTCATACCTTCGATATCTTCGGGGCTTGTCTCAAGTCTTACAAGAACGATCTTTTCGCCTCTTGCAGCCCATTCCTTAGCATCGTCTGCAGTAAATACGATTTTACCGCAAGCAGCACCGGGTGCTGCGCCAAGGGCCTTACCCATAACTCTTGCTCTTGCAACTGCGTCTTTATCAAACTGAGGATGAAGAAGTGTGTCTAAGTTACGAGGATCGATCATCGCAACTGCTTCTTCTTCTGTTCTCATGCCTTCGTCAACTAAGTCACAGGCAATCTTTAATGCTGCCTGAGCTGTTCTCTTACCGTTACGAGTCTGAAGCATGTAAAGCTTTCCGTGTTCAACGGTAAATTCCATGTCCTGCATGTCTCTGTAGTGGTTTTCAAGGTTTTCACAAACCTGCTTAAACTGAGCAAATGCTTCAGGGAACTTTGTTTCCATTTCAGTAATCTTCATAGGTGTTCTTACACCTGCAACTACGTCTTCACCCTGAGCGTTTGTTAAGAACTCACCGAAGAGTCCCTTTTCACCTGTTGCGGGGTTACGTGTGAATGCAACACCTGTACCGCAATCGTCGCCCATGTTACCAAATGCCATACTCTGTACGTTAACAGCTGTTCCCCATGAATAAGGAATGTCGTTGTCACGTCTGTAAACGTTTGCTCTGGGGTTGTCCCATGATCTGAATACTGCCTTGATGGCTTCTTCTAACTGAACACGAGGATCTGTAGGGAAGTCAGAACCAATCTTTTCTTTGTATTCTGCCTTAAACTGATTTGCAAGTTCCTTTAAGTCATCAGCTGTAAGTTCAACGTCCTGTGTAACGCCTTTTCTTGCCTTCATCTGGTCGATGAGCTCTTCAAAATACTTTTTGCCCACTTCCATAACAACGTCTGAGAACATCTGAATAAATCTTCTGTAGCAATCCCAAGCCCAACGGGGGTTGCCTGACTTTTCTGCCAATGTATTTACAACATCTTCATTCAAGCCAAGGTTAAGAATTGTGTCCATCATACCGGGCATTGAAGCACGTGCTCCGGAACGAACGGATACAAGGAGGGGATTTTCTTTGTCTCCAAACTTCTTTCCTGTCATTTCTTCGAGCTTAAGTACATACTCGTCAATCTGTGCCTGAATTTCAGAATTGATCTTCTTACCGTCTTCATAGTACTGTGTGCAGGCTTCTGTAGTGATGGTGAAGCCCTGAGGTACGGGCATGCCGATGTTTGTCATCTCTGCGAGGTTGGCGCCCTTACCGCCTAAAAGATTACGCATGTCTGCAGAACCTTCTTCAAAGAGGTAAACCCATTTTGCCATTTTCTTTTTCTCCCTTTTCTTTGCGAAATAAAACTTTTTCCGAGATAATTCATCTGAATTATTCGTCCCTTACAAGAAAAATTGTAGCATAAAGAATGGCGTATTTCAAAGAAATTGCGAAGTATTAAGAAAGGATTAAGGTGAAAAAATCGTCTTAAGGAAATCTTAAGAAATAGAAATGCCCCACCTCCCGGTAGGGCATTTCTTAATTATTTTTTTAATCTACTTTTGTTAAGTGAATGAGCTTTGATTGGTAATCTCCCCACATATCACTTATTAATATGCCGGCGTTTGAAAGCACATCTGCGCCGTATACGACTTTGGTTTCTTCATCCACATATTTATATGCTTCGTTTAGACCAAGTAACTTAATCTTCCTTCCCTTTACGTTGCATACTTTGTTTGCAAGCACGAAGGTTACTAAGATTTCTTTATCGTCTTTACTCTTTACCATCCAGGCATCATATACGCCATTTTCTCTTAAAGAAGCAAGCCTGTAATAATCCCCTTCTCTTACAAGGTCGTTATACTTATGATATGTCTTAACCTGCTCTTTCACCATTTCTCTTTCTTCATCCGTAAACTTTGTGGTGTCAAGCTCGTATCCGAAGGTGCCGGCCAAAGCTACGTTTCCTCTTGTTTCAAAAGGGGTGTTTCTTCCCATTGCATGATTGGGGCAAACGGAAACGTGGGCTCCCATTGTTGATAAGGGATAGATAAGGGCCGTTCCTTCCTGAATTAAAAGCCTTGCGCCCGCATCGGTGTTGTCCGAAGTCCAGATTTGAGGGCTATAGTAAAGCATGCCGGGGTCGAATCGTCCGCCGCCGCTTGAGCAGTTTTCTAGTAAAAACTCAGGGAAAGTGGTAATAAGCTTTTCTTGAAGCTTGTAAACTGAAAGGACGTATCTATGCATGATTTCGCCTTGGCGATCTGCAGGAAGGCCTGCAGAATAAATATCGCAAAGGGCTCTGTTCATATCCCACTTTAAGTATTCTATGTTGGCGCTCTTAAGTGTAGATTCAACGCAGTTCCAAACGTAATCAAATACTTCTTGCCTTGTGATATCAAGTACAAGCTGGTTTCTGGATAAACTAGGGTCTCTTCCCGGGATTTCAAACGCCCAGTCGGGATGCGCCCTGTAAAGGTCAGAATCGGGATTCACCATTTCAGGCTCCATCCATATACCAAACTTAAGGCCCAAATCATTAACCCTTCTAACCAATTCTTTTAAACCGCCGGGAAGCTTTTCTTCGTTAACTTTCCAGTCTCCCAAGGCTCTGTTATCGTCAAATCTGTTTCCGAACCAGCCATCGTCCATTACAAGCATTTCGATTCCGCCCTTAGCGGCTTCTTTTGCTATATTTACAAGCTTTTCCGTATCAAAGTCAAAGTAGGTGCCCTCCCAGTTGTTAATCAAAACGGGGCGCTTTTTGTGTAAGTAAGGGCTTCTGATTAAATGGTTTCTGTAAAGCTCATGGAAGGCTGTGGTCATGGCGGATAATCCCTTAAAGGAATGCACCATTACGGCTTCGGGAGCGATGAATTCATCCCCGGGCTTTAATTCCCACTTAAAGTTATAAGGGCTTATTCCAAGAAGCACTCTTACAAGGTCAAACTGATTTCTGTGGGCAACTGCCTCAAAAGAACCCGAGTACACTAAGTTAAAGGCGTATACGCTTCCTTCTGTCTGAGTGATGTTTTTGGAGGTCAAGGCAATAAATGGATGCTCCTGGTGGCTTGACACTCCTCTTTGAGAAGAAACCCCTGTGAATCCATGGCCTAAATCCCTATACTCCATGGTGCGCTCTCTTCCCCATGAGCCGTGCAAAGAAAGAAGGTCGAAGTCTTCGTTGTCTAAGTCTAAAGAAAGAGACATGATTTTTGTTATGTTAACCGAATCACTTCCTTCGTTTATTACTTTTACGCTTCTAACAATCGCATCGGTGTCTGAAAATACGCTGTAAGAAAGCTTAACCGCTAATTTAAGAATCTTATCTTTTAAGGTAATTTCCAAGGTCTGAACATCACCTTTTTTATTTGAGAATGTAGCGGGAAGCTCTGTAAGGGCGTCTTTTCCATCATATATTCTATGGGAATCATAAAAAAGCTCGCAGGCGATGCTTCCGTTTTTATCTATTATTTCAAGGGCGTGGGGCCTAAAATCACCGATTCCTCCCGTTGAAAACTCAAAGGGAGCCACGTCTGAAAATCCGTTTTTGTCTCTGGCATTTACACCCGGTAAGTACTTTCCGTCGTAAAGTCTTGATAAGTACCTTACGTCCACGGATTCAAGTTTCTTTCCGTAATAATAATGGCACAAATATCCGGCCTCATCGTCCAGGCCGAATATGTAACTTGTGTTTATAGTATCAAGCTTAAAAATCTTTAGTTTGTCATCATATTTAATCATGTTAAGCCCTCTCTCAGATTTGGTTTTAGTTATATTCATCACACCATAAACTCATTCTAAATTCAACCGATAAATTACGAAAAATCACGAAAGTTGTTGGCATTTTGGCGCACAAAAAAACCGCGAATCGGGCGCTTGGCTCCGACTCGCGGCTTATAAAGGTTTTTATCACCTTCTGCTTACTTCTTTTATTTCAGAAATGGCTTTTACAAGTTCTTCCATGTTGCCTGCCACATCCGTTACTTCCACTGCGTTTTGGTCTACGGAATCAGCAATATCGTTGATGCTCTTAGACATTGTCTGCACTCTTTCATCGATCTTTGATGAGTTATCGGCAATTTCTTCAAAAATGGTGTCCATGCTTTCCGCATCTTCCGAGTACTTTTCAACCACCTTCACAAATCCGTCGTAGTCATCCTGCACCTTGCCGTCGATTAGCTCAATCATGCTCTTTGCGGTATCCGCAAGCTTTTCAACGGCGCTCATAACAAGATCCGAAATCTCCTGAATTCGGTTTGCCGTATCCTGTGATGAATCGGCCAAAGTTCTTATTTCATCCGCAACAACCGCAAAGCCTCGTCCTGCTTCGCCTGCTCTTGCAGCTTCGATTGATGCGTTTAAAGAAAGAAGGTTGGTCTGTCCCGCAATGTTCATAATATCGGTGGTTAAGCCCTTAATCTTTTCAACTTCGCGGCTTTCTTCAAGGGATGCTTCAAGCTGTTCTCTTATTTCGTTAACCCTTGCCTGAGTCTCGTTCTTTCCGTCTATTGTATCTTTGTGCATAACAGTCGCGCCCTTTTTAATGTCGGCAACGATATCGGCACCGTCAGACACTCTCTTATTTAAAGAATGGACTTCTCCCATCACTTCTCCAAGACGGGAAGCCACATTTGCAAGTGCCGTCGATACTTCATTCATGCCCTGAGAAAGCTTTCCGACTGTCTTTGATACGCTTGCTGCATTGTCAGAAGAAACCGAAATGGCTTTACTTAATTCTGCTTTTTTGTCGGCATCATTGTTTCTTTCTTCGCGTGTTTCAACGTTTCTTTCTTCAAAGGCTTCCGAAACCTCTTCTTCGTTGTTTTTCTTTCCAATAAAAGATAAAAATGCCATGCTTTACTCCCAACCTTTTGTTTTATTTTTAATGAAAATATTTATTAATTAAGACTACTTTCCCACTTTATCACTTATTTATTAGCAATTTATTATTCAAATGCACGCATAATGGCGATTTTGTAAGTGTGTTCTTTAGCCAAATTTCCCTCAGGGTTGCAAAATTTGGGATTTTCTGTACAATAAAAAAGGTTGACAAATAAAATGACATATATATAAGAAAGGTTTTTCAAATGATCGCAGCAAACAATGTAACCTTCAGAGTGGGCAAAAAGGCTCTCTTTGAGGATGTAAATATTAAATTCACCGAAGGAAACTGCTACGGACTTATCGGTGCAAACGGCGCCGGAAAGTCTACATTTTTAAAGATTCTTTCAGGACAGTTAGAGACCACAAACGGTGATATAACCATCACCCCCGGCCAGAGACTCTCCGTACTTGAGCAGGACCACTTTAAATACGATGCTTACCCTGTTTTAGATACCGTTATCATGGGTAACTTAAGACTTTACGAAATCATGAAGGAAAAGGATGCTATCTACGCTAAGGAAGATTTTTCCGATGAAGACGGAATCCGCGCTTCAGAACTTGAAGCTGAATTTGCCGAGATGGACGGTTGGGAAGCTGAATCAAACGCAGCAATGCTTTTAAACGGTCTTGGAATCGAAACAGACCTTCACTATAAGACAGTAGGCGAGCTTGACGGTAACCAGAAGGTTAAGGTGCTTCTTGCTAAGGCCCTCTTTGGTAACCCCGACATCCTTCTTCTTGACGAACCTACCAACCACTTGGATTTGGACGCTATCGCATGGCTCGAAGAGTTCTTGATTGACTTTGAAAACACAGTCATCGTTGTAAGCCATGACCGTTACTTCTTAAATAAAGTCTGCACACATACAGCCGATATCGACTACGGTAAGATTCAGCTCTATGCCGGTAACTACGATTTCTGGTATGAATCTTCACAGCTTATGATTAAGCAGATGAAAGAAGCCAACAAGAAAAAGGAAGAAAAGATCAAGGAATTACAGGAATTTATTTCAAGATTCTCTGCTAACGCTTCTAAGTCAAAGCAGGCTACTTCACGTAAGAGAGCCCTTGAAAAGATTGAGCTTGATACTTTAAAGCCTTCAAGCCGTAAATATCCTTACATCGACTTTAGACCCGACAGAGAAATCGGTAACGAAGTTCTTGCAGTTGAAGGCCTTACAAAGACCGTTAACGGAGAAAAGGTACTTGATAACGTTTCTTTTATCTTAGGACACGATGATAAGGTAGCTTTTGTTGGTTCAAACGAACTTGCAAAGACAACATTATTTAAAATTCTTGCAGGCGAACTTGAGCCCGACGCAGGAACCTATAAATGGGGCGTAACCACTTCTTTGGCATACTTCCCCAAGGATCCCGGTAAAGAGTTTGATAACGACTACACCATCACAGAATGGCTTACAGGCTACTCTCCCGTTAAGGATGTAACCTACGTACGTGGTTTCCTTGGAAGAATGCTTTTTGCAGGTGAAGACGGCGTAAAGAAAGTTAAGGTTTTATCCGGTGGTGAAAAGGTTAGATGTCTTCTTTCTAAGATGATGATTTCAGGCGCTAACTGCTTGATTTTCGATGAGCCCACCAACCACCTTGACATGGAATCAATCACAGCTTTAAACAACGGACTTATTAAGTTCCCCGGAGTTGAGCTTTTTGCTTGCCGTGACCACCAGGTTGTTGAAACAACAGCAAACAGAATCATCGAGTTTTTACCTAACGGTACTATTATCGATAAGGTTACAACCTACGATGAATACCTTGCAAACGATGAAATGGCAAGAAAGAGAACAGTCTTTGTGGCTAACCGTGAAGACGACGAAGAATAATAAAAAAGCCGTGGGGTAACCTGCGGCTTTACTTATCTTAAGGAGCATTAAATGATAGATTTACACGTACATTCCACATATTCAGACGGCACCTTTTCAACAAAAGAGCTTGTAGATTATGCCATAGAAAAGGGCTTAAGCGCCTTTGCTTTGACAGACCACGATTGTGTGTCGGGGCTTAAAGAAATCACTGAGTATGCCGCTTCTTTAAAAGAAAAAGGTATTAATGCACCGCGCGTTATCCCGGGCATTGAATTATCCACAGACTATAACGGTTCCGAAGTGCATGTGGTGGGATTATTTATAGATTATGAATCAAAAGCCTTTAAAGACTACATCGATAACTTTGTTAAATCTAGGTTAGAAAGAAACCTTGAAATGTGTAAAAAGTTATCAGATGCAGGCTTTGACGTAAAATACGAAGATTTACTAAACGAATTTCCCGGAGCTGTCATCACAAGAGCTCACGTTGCAAATCATATGCAAAGAAAAGGATATGTAAAGAGTAAGCAGGAAGCCTTTGAGCGATACATCGGTAACTATGGCCCCTATTACGTGCCAAGAAAGCTTGTGACTCCAAAACTTGCCATAGAATTAATCCTTAAATCAGGCGGTGTGCCGATTTTAGCTCACCCGATTTTATACCATTTATCAAAGAATAATCTTGATAAGCTTGTGTGCGAGTTAAAGCAAGCGGGCCTTATGGGAATCGAAGCCGTTTACTCCACCTACACTACTGCGGATGAGCGTGATATAAGAAAACTTGCAGAAAAATATCACCTGTTATTATCGGGTGGAAGCGATTTTCACGGCGCAAACAAAGAAAAGATTGACTTAGGTGAAGGATACGGAAAGTTATACGTTCCCGATGAATTCTTAGAAAAAATTGAAAACGCAAACTGTAAGCTTTTGTTTACGGATATGGACAGAACTTTACTGCGAGAGGACTGCACGATAAGTGATGAATTAAAGAAGGCCTTTGATGAAATGGTTAAAAAGCATCACAAGCTCATCTTAACCAGTGGCCGCCCTCTTCCGGGAATTACCGAAAGGCTTGATTCTTTAGATTTAAACTATCCCGAGACTTATGCTATTGCTTTTAACGGCGGTCTCATTTACGATGTCACAAACAAAAAGCCTTTGTACGTTAAAAAAATCGGCCACGACATTATCAAAAAAGTTGAAGCCATGTGTAAGGAAGAAGGTCTTTACGTTCACAGCTACACTGATGAAGAAATAATCACTTTATCAGATAGCGAAGAATTAGCCTTTTATAGAATCCGAATCCACATGCCTTATAGAGTGGTTAAATCTTTAGCTTCTACGCTTCGCCAGGGAGCTTATAAATTGCAGATTATAAGCCTTAATGACAGGGATAAACTTGAAAGAATAAAAGCGCGCATTATGGATGCCTTTGGTTCAGAAGTTGATACAGTATTTTCAAGCACCAAGTATTTAGAAATTCTTCCTAAGGGTGTTGGCAAGGGAGACGCTGTAAAGCGCTTATCCGAAATGCTCTCCGTCCCGATTGATAGAACCTTCGCCGCAGGTGATGAAGATAATGATATTTCAATGATTAAGGCCGCAGGCACGGGAGTCGCCGTAAGTAACGCCACTCCCGCAGTTAAAGAAGCCGCAGACATCATTACAAAGAATGATAACGAGCATGACGGACTTTTAGAAATTGTAAATGAATACTTTTTATAAAGAAAAACCCCAAGACATAAGTCTTGGGATTTTTCTTTTAAAGGATTTTTATGCTGTCGCACTCGTTTTTATAAAGTAATGCATTCTGATGACACTTATCTTCTTTTAAGACTTCATCAAAGTCTTTTAATGCTTTCTTTGTATCTCCAAGTCCCAGTCTTCCAAGGCCTGAAACATAGAGGCAATGAAGCCTGTTTTTCTTAGTCATGTCTTCATCAAAGATTGCAAAATCGGGCATTGATACCGCAAAGTAATCCTGCTTAAAGGTATCTCCCATATGGGTCTCTCCATACTCTAAGAGCATATCGAATTTAGCCCTAGCCTTCTTTTCATTAGAAAGCTTTTTATAAGATAATCCTTGGTATAAAAGCATGTCTGCAGGCTGATCGTAGTAATAAAGCATTCCGGCCACTTCGCTTGCGCCAAGTGTGGCAAGTTCGTAACATTTCTTTGCTTCCTCTTCTTTCCCCTGCATTTCCAAAGAAAGACCTAAGTGATAATAAAGGTGATTATCCTTTGTGCCCTCTAATCTTCCTTCACCTAAGTTATGAGGATAAGAAAGGGCTTCTCTTAAGTATTCTTCGGCTTTTTTAGCGTTTTTAATCTTAAGTTCTTTTCTTGCCAGTTCAAGAAGAGAAGTCTTAAACTGGGTGCTTATCTTTCCTTCTGCACCTTCCCATGTCCTAAACACATGGCTTCTTATAGCCTTAATGGCTTCTTCATGCCTTCCCGTAAGGTTTAAAACAGTGACATATTCAGTGTAGAGGTCGTCTCTGTCTTCTATAAGCGCTAAGTTTTCTTTGTACCTATCAAGCCTTTCCTTAGGGGATTTTCCAAGCATCTTTAAAAGCTGGTCAAGCTCTAAGAAAACCCTTGCATCCTTTTTATCTAAGCTAAAGGCCTTTTCTAAGCACTCTAAAGCCTTATCCTTATCGCCTTTTTTATTGTAATAAGCAATCGATAAGTTCCTAAGAACCGTAGGGTAATTTCCATCAAACTTAATAGACTTTTCCCAAAGCGAAATGGCTTCTTCGTATCGAAGCTTATCGTAATAAAGGTTTCCAAGGTAATAATATGCACGGCTTCCTTCGGGGCGTGCCTTAATAGCAAAGTTTAACACCTGAATGTCTTCCAAAGTGTTAGGGAAGCAATATGTGGGGTTTTCTTTTTCTGCCTTTAAAAGAGCGTCTTTATAAGCATCGGTCTTTGATAGCTTATACTGATAGAATCCTTTGTAGTAATAAAGCATGGGATTAGGCTCTTTGCAGGCATCTATTAAAGCAATGGCTTCATCGTAAAAGCCCCACTCTGCGTAGTCTCTTGATAGTCTAAGTGTAGTGTGAGCGTTTTCGCTAATATCTGTGTTAATGTCCTTTTCGTATTCGCTCTCAGACATTTCACCTCTTAAAAGCTCTGAAATAAAGTCAAATGGATCTTCAATTAAGTTTTCTTCCACCTGCTTTAAGGCACATTCTGATTTACCCTGCTTATAAAGGATTAAAGCCTTCAGGGCTCTTGCCTTTGTGTTGTGAGCGTTCTTTATAAGGGCTTTTTCAATTAAATACAAGGCTTCCGATAAAGCATCTTCGCTTCCTGTTTTTAAAGCTTCTCTAGTCTTAATGGCTGCTAAGAAATAAAAGCTCATCTCCTGCTGCTCGTTAGACCAGGTTGCCTTATAGAAGGCATCGAAGCTTTCTTTATACCTTTCCTGATAGAAAAGGGCTAAGCCAAGGTTGTAAATCGGCTCACTGTCATAGGGATTTGGATGCATCAAGGTAAGGCGCTTAATTGCCGTTCTAAAATACTTTTCAGCATCCTTAAATCTTCCGCGTCTTAAAAGCAAAGACCCGTAAGCGTTGTTGATTCTGATGTCTCCTTCATCCCTCTTTAAGCCCTCCAAATAATAAGGATCGGGAAGGAAGGTTGCATGCCTGTACTGCTCTATATGCTGTCCCGAAAGAAACAGTTCTTCATTTGTCTTTATATCTTCGGGAGCCTTAACAGGCTTTGCAGGCTCAGCGAGTGCCGCCTCTTCTTCAGGCTTATCTAAGAAGCTAACAAGTTCATCCGCGCCCTTTCTTACACTTACTCTTACTTCAGATTCTGCGGGTAAGTTTAAAGAAACTGTCTTTTCGTATATGTTTTCGGGAGAAATGCTTATTTCTTCTCTGTAAAGGTTTTTGCCTTCAGAATATATGGTGAGTTCCACATTTTCAAAGGGTTCGGTACCGTATACTTTAATGCTTAAACCGCCGTTAACCCTTTCAACTCCAAGAACTGCCTTGGTGCTTGCGTTCTTAACTCTTCCAACCTTTTTATAGGGCATAAAGTATTGCTTAAACTTCTTTTCTTCGTATGGTTTAAGCCATGAAAAGTCGGGCTGGTTGTCGCAGAACATACCGGTCATAAGCTCAATGTAAGGGCCGTCTTCATCGGTTAAGTTTCTGTCCCAGGCCTGACCAAAGTCTCCGCATCCCCAGGTCCACTGCTTTTTACCGGGAGAAATGTGGTGGTCTGCCACATGCAAAAGCCCTGCGTCTACGCCGTAATCGTAACCTCCCACAAAGTCATAATCAGACTTTTCAGCCATATAGGATGTGGGAACGGGAATGTTTTTATATCTTGAAATGTCCACTCCCGCACTGTAATCGTGCTTATAATAAACACCCGTTGCAATGGGGAATCTTGATACGTCTCTTTTTCCGTGATCGTATACATTTTTAACATCGGGAGGGAAAATGGACTGGGTGTTATCGTTAACACTCACCGCAGGATTTGCCCACCAAAGGAAGGTCTGAGGTAAGGGTGTGGCGTTAAAGAGCTGGCCTTCGATTTCGATATAAGCGCGCTCCGGGTACAAAGTAAACCTTGTGATTTCCCTTGTGCCATACATTCTGTCCACGTCACCCGTCTCTAAAGTAACGCTTCCGTCCTCGTTTTCCTTGATTCTGTAATTAACAGGCATAAAAGTTGTGGGCCTATGGTGCTGGGGCCAGTTAAACTCGATCCCACCCGAAATCCAGGGCCCCAGCAGGCCCACTAGGGCCGGCTTAATTACGTGGTTATAATAGATAAAATCATAACCGTTTGTCTTATCGTAGGCTCTTTGAATTCTTCCTCCAAGCTCAGGAAGAATCATCACCTTAATATATTTATTTTCGAGCCACACAGCCTTATATTCGTGGTCTGTTTTTTCTCTGCTTATAGTCTGGGTTGCCGGATACGGATATATTTTGCCTGAGCTTCCCTGATATACTCTTTTTTCAAGAAACATGGGGTTTTTATCGGGCTCTCCCACTTCATAGGTGGGGATTATCAGCTTTTCTTCCCATATCTTTGCTTCACTCATTTTTACCCTCCGGAATCCGCTTAAGGCGGATGTCAAATTCAATCAGTCTTTTTTCGTTTGGATTAAGTATCTTTATGGCCTTATTTTTTATTGCCCTCGATACGCTGTCATAAAAGCCGTCTGATGGCTCCAAGGCCATATTGTTTGCACCGTCTAAGCCGCCTGCGGTAATCCACACACCTAAGTAAGGAAGAGCTTCTTTGTTAAATTTAAGCTCATATTCCATACCGCTTTCTTTATACCTTAATCCGCAATGCCCCTCGCTTACGGGGCCAAAAACGTAGTATTTTAACATATCACCGCTTCCCTTCTTTGGAAGCGCCGATGTAACATATTTTTCTTTTTCATTTTCTAAAATGTTTCCCACATCCCCTAAAACAGGATGCTTAAAAACATTTACAAGTTTGTTCCCCTTTGGGAGAATCACTTCCATGCCGTCTTCATATTTAACGAGCCCATGGAAGGTCCAAATGCAGGGAAAAGGTGTGTCTCCTTCATAGTCGATTAAAACTTCACTATGAAGCGTATCGCCTTTTAAAGATAAAATCTTTGTGTAAGTTAACTTCAAATCCTTATCTTTAAAAGCGCACACCGCTTTTGTTTCCGTGACATCCATCACTTTAAACTTTCTATTCCACACCATTCCGTGGTCTAAATAGAAATAATCTTTTTCGTTAAACGAAAGCTTTTCTTTGTCTATGTTCGGAAATGCATCATCCATTCCGAAGGCATAGTCTCCAAAGCTTATTTCTTTAATCTTTTTCCCCGTTTCATCTTTTGCCGCAAGGTCGAATCCGGTTTCTTTGTGCAAAAAGGAATGAATCTTACAGCCAAAATCAGGGTCAAAAGAAACTGCCAGCTCCTTATTCTCTAACTTGATCATTTATGCCTATCCCTTCACGGCACCGATTGTAAGTCCCTTAACAAAGTATCTTTGCACAAAAGGATAAAGAAGCACTATGGGGCCTGTAGCGATAATGGTCATGGCCATCTTCATGCTCTCTAAGGGGATTGAAGGCAAGGCCATACCTGATTTTTCTGCAACAATACGCATAGCTTCCGCGCTTCCCAAGATTCTTTGAAGGTAATACTGAAGGGTAAACATGTTTGTGTCTGTGACATAAAGCATGCAGTTATACCAATCGTTCCAGTATGCAAGGGCCGAAAAAAGGCCTAATGTAGCGATAAGAGGCTTACTGATGGGAAGGATGAGCCTAAAGAAAATGACTAAATCATTTGCTCCGTCAATCTTTGCGGACTCTGAAATTTCCATGGGTAAGCTATTCATAAATGACTTTGCTATTATCATGTTCCATACGGAAAACATGAGGGGAAGAATCAATGCTACGTATGAGTTTTTAAAGTTTAAATATCTCATACACAAAAGGTACCAGGGTACAAGACCTCCGTTAAAAAGGGTTGTAAAGAAGAAAAAGAATGAAAACTTATTTCTCCAGGGGAAGTCTTTTCTTGATAAAACGTATCCTGTCATGGTGGCAAGAAGTACTGCCACAAAGGTACCTACCGCAGTCACTCCTATGGTTGTTGCATAGGAAATGATTATTGCCATTGGATTTTTAAGGCTTAATTTGTAAGCGTCCAAGGATAAGTCTTTGATTCTTGGAATCAAGGGATATCCTTCTCTTATAAGGCTTGTTTCAGCAGTAAACGAAGCCACAATAATCAAATAAAAAGGTAACACACAGAAAAGAGCGAAAATGCCGATAAGCACCCAGCCTAAGACATTTACGGCAATCTGATCCGAGCTTACTCTTACTTTTTTAGCTATAACAGTGTTTTTGCTCATTCAGACCTCCTAGTACAACGCGTAATCCGGGTTAACCATTTTTACAAGCTTGTTACAAACAGTTATTGTCACAAAACAAAGAACTGACTGGAACAATCCTGCTGCCGCGGATACGCCGATATTTCCCGTATCTATCAAAAGTCTGAATACATAAGTATCGATAACGTCTGTCATAGGTTCCAAAATGGCGTTACTCTTAACTGTCTGATAGAAAAGACCGAAGTCGCCTCTAAAGATATTACCGATTGCCAAAAGCACCAAAGTCATCATGGTGGCTCTTAATGAAGGAATGGTTAAATATCTTATCTTCTGCCAAGCGTTTGCTCCGTCAATGGAAGCTGCTTCAAACATTTCCTGGTCTAAGCCCGTTATAGCCGCAAGGTATACAACGGAACCGTAGCCCGTCTGCTTCCAAAGCTTTAAAAACACCAGTATGTAAGGCCAGGTTTTTGGAGAGTTGTAAAGATCAAAAGGTGCCGCGCCAAAGAGATTAAGTACGTGGTTAAAAACTCCCCTTTCGTAGTTAAAGATGTTGTACATAATAGCCCCTGCCACTACCCAGCTTATAAAGTAGGGAAGAAACATAAGTGACTGTGACATCTTTTTAAAATACTTGTTTCTAAGCTCGTTTAATAAAATCGCGCTTCCCATTTCAAACACAACCCCAAGTGCGATAAAGGCGATGTTGTATAAAAGCGTGTTTCTTGTAACAAGCCCAAGCTTTCCGCTTATTGCCAACGCTTTGAAATTGGCAAGTCCGTTCCAGGGAGAACCGTATATTCCTCCGGCGTAATTGTATTTTTTAAATGCAAGCACAATACCGGTCATGGGGATATAACTGAAAATAAGCACATATATCACTGCCGGTAGAAGCATTAATAAAAGCATCCAATGTTTCTTGATTGTTTTCATGTATCTCTCCAAAAAATTAGGCGGTGGCTTTTTACCACCGCCTTTAGGAATTTACTGGGTTTTAAGCCATTCGTTATACTGATTGGTTAACTCTTCAGTAACCTTTTCAAGTCCTGCTGCATTACATCTTGACATCATGTCGTCGATTGTTGCATCAACATCATCCACCAAGCCTAACTGAAGCATGTAGATGTATTCACCGATGATTGTCTTAACTGCTGCTGCTTCGGAAGAAACCTTAGCATCGTCAAATACGAATGTTACAGCGGGATTACCAACAATTCTTTCATCCCATGACTTGTACATCTTTTCTTCTCTTTCAGGTCTTCCTGCTTCAACATACTTTCTGTCGGAGTTTCTGATTGCCCATGAAAGAGCGATACCGTCTGCAGGATAGTCACCTGCTTTGTCTAACTTATTGTAAGTATTGTCATCATTGATTGAGTAGTGAACCCCTTCAATACCTAATGTTGCAAGTCTGTTGGCAGCTGTATCCATCTTTAAGATATCAAGTACCATTGCTGTTCTCTGAGGGTTCTTTGAGCTTGCTGTAATACCAAAGTCTGAGTTGTTAAACTCTTCGCAAGCTACCAAGTGATCTGTTGTAAGATCGTAAGCCGCACACTTAACACCTTCTGTGTTTTCTGCCTGCTTCATGTATGTAAATACTGTTCCGTTCCAAGCAATTGAAGCGCCCTGTAATGCACCGAATGCCTCATCGTCTGTTGTGGTAGCTGATAATGCACTTCTTGACCAGCATCCTGCGTCTGCCAAAGTCTTCATGTCTTTAGCAAATCCTCTGAAGATGTCTGTATCCCATGCAAACTTGATTTCGTCTGCTGTAGGTGTCTTTCCTGTGTACTCAAAAATGTATGATAAGTAGTTGTCGTCCAAAACATAGAATGTATCAAACTGCTGACGATATACGTGCCATACTTCCGCATTGTCTGCGCTTGATGCCTGAGCGTAGATACCTGATACAGGAGTTTCTTTCTCGGCAACTGTGAGCATGTAGTTCATATAGTCATCCCAGTTCTTAAGTTCTTTAATGCCATACTTTTCAGCGATATCCTGTCTGATGGCAACAATCTTGTTCTGAGCTGTTTCGTTGTTTGAAGGAATTGCTACAAGCTGTCCGTTAACGGTTGATTCCTTAAAGCTCTTGGGATCTTGATACTTTGCTGTTAAAGGCATGTAGTCTTTTACAAAGTTTTCATCAAGTACGTAGAAAGAACCCTTTGCGGCTTCTGTAAACATGTAGCACCAGGGAGCTGTGTAGATACAGTCGATTTCTTCACCGCCGGCAAGTACAAGTGAGTACATTGTGCCGTAATCAGCCCAGCTCATGAATGTAACATCAAGTGTGGTGTTAAAAGGTGCAAGATAATCGTTGATTGCTGCAAGAACATCTGCCCAATCGTTAGGTGTATCACCAACCAAGTACATGTGTACTGTGTAAGGTGAGCTTAAGTCGATGTTTGAATACATTTCGGGTGTGGCCTTTACCACGCCGTCTGATAACTTTTCGGGAAGACCTGCCATAACCTCTTCTGAAACCCCTGATGAAGCGGTTGTGCTTGTTTCAGTCTTCGTGGAAGCGGGTGCGTTTGCTCCGCCCTCTGTGCCTTTGCTTCCGCATCCGGCAAGCATAGTCACTGTCATCGCCATAGCTGTAAGCAAGGCGAAAATTTTCTTTTTCATATACCTTCTCCTTTCGGTTCCTCCAACAAATAAAAGACCGGTCTTTCTTTTTCTTTGCACTTTCAATTATATGAACGCATACCCCTCAATAAAATAAACCATGTCACTATTTG
>JAEEGI010007831.1_pt1 | contig 23807 bp, 16 predicted proteins | sample 8958751 | NCBI WGS metagenome assembly JAEEGI01 (sample SAMN16246545, study PRJNA631951) | gut metagenome | biome: gut microbiome; feature: rumen; material: KS-attached | host: Bos | place: Iran: Karaj | collected 2018-10 | reverse complement strand
TACTATCCGAGCCTTGTGAGAAATAAAAGTCCTGACGGATATTAGTATATTCGGCCAGTTCCTTTGCTACAACAATTGTTTTGCGGTCGGCATCACTTTCGGCAAAAGGAATATCCTTTGCTTCCAAACCAAACAAATCCATCAGCAGTGTAGCCTCAAGCTGTGCCATCTGCTCAAAATGCAATTTCTTCAGCCAGCTACCCAACACCTCGTAATCCGCTTTGCTATTGTTTGCACGAAGCGTCAAACCTAATTCAATCAGCAGTTTCAAAGGCAGACCCTCGTTCAAGATTCTTCGTGCTATACTGATAATACGGATTAACATTCTACGCGTATTAATATCCGACTGTTCATCGTCGAGAATATTCTGCAGCTGTCGGTTCAGCAAAGGATTAGTCAACTTATCGGGGCGCAACAGTTCATCTTCGTCGTTATCCTCATCGTTCTCTTTAGCCGTAAGCCATTGTTTCCACTGCGCATCGGTTAAATGAAGAGCGAACTGATCCTGACAGCTCTTAAGACCTTGATATACATACGACTGAACACTATGCACAGTGGCAAGCTGATACAGTTTGTTCCATTTATGTACCGACATCGGCTCCAGCACCTCAGTTGTCTGGAAAGCACCACATCGAAGTAGTCTGAAAAAGTTTCGCTGAATAATATTCATGAGTATCTTTTGGGATAACGCAGTAAGATAGATAGAATGGCTACAATACCCAGTGCAAATGGGTAGTAAAGATAGGGTAGGATGGCAACAGGATTAACCGATGCCAAACCAGCTGCAATCAGCAACTGAGCACCATAAGGTATCAACCCCTGAACCGTACATGAGAATGTGTCTAATATCGAGGCACACTTCTTATTATCTACACCATAGCGATCGCCAATTTGTTTGGCGATATCGCCTACAGTCAAGATGGCAACCGTGTTATTAGCAGTACAAACATCTACCAGCGATACCAGTGTGGCAATACTCAGTTCAGCACCGCGCTTACTGCTAACACGACGTGTAAGCATATTAATGATAAAGTCGATACCGCCTTGCTGTTTAATCAGCTCAAGCATACCGCCTGCCATCATCGTTACAATAATCAGCTCGCCCATCGACATGATACCGTCGCCCATGGCGCCAAACCATCCATAGATATCGAAAGAACCTGTAAACATGCCAATGATACCACACAGCACGATACCTATAGTTAATACAGCCATCACGTTCATGCCGCATACAGCCGTTACAAGCACCGTTAAGTAAGGTATTACCTTTACCCATTCAACAGCCGGAATCTGCTGTGGAGCAATGGTATCCTGACCAAGGAAATAATATACAACCAGTATCACCAATGCAGCAGGCATCACAATAAAGGCATTTACCCTGAACTTATCGCTCAACCGGCATCCTTGCGTTTGGGTGGCCATAATAGTGGTATCGGAGATAAACGACAAATTATCGCCAAAGAACGAACCACCCACAATAATAGCGGTCATCATAGCCAAGTCGGCCCCTGTTTCCTGGGCCAGACCTACGGCAATGGGCGTCAGGGCTGCAATAGTACCCACGCTTGTTCCGATAGAAAGCGAGATAAAGCAGGCAGCCAGAAACATACCCGCAAATATCATCTGTGGTGGTAGCAGACTTAATGCCAAGTTTACGGTAGCATCGATACTACCCATCTGCTTGGCAGAATGCGCAAAGGCACCTGCTAACACAAATATCCAAATCATCAGCATCATCTGTTCGGTGGCGGCTCCACGACTATAGCTGTCAATTCTGTGCATCAATGGCTTGCCTGTAAATACGGCAATGGCATAGATGCTCGAAACCATAAAGGCTACAGTAATGGGAATTTTGTAAAAGTCACCAGCAATGATGCTGGTGACTAAGTAGAATAAGATAAACACCACTATAGGTGATAATGCGATGATTCCTTTCTTCACAGTGTTACACCGTTTTTAAAGATTGATATTTCACGATAATCGTTCTCTTCGTTCTTGGCTTTCTCGCCACTTGCCACAGCCAATACCTTGTCGATAAACTCAGGAACCAGCTCCTGCATGGTACGACCCTCGATGAGCTGACCTGCCGAGAAGTCGATCCAGTTCTTCTTACGCGAAGCCAGATCAGGATTGGTGGCAATCTTCATGGTTGGTACAAATGTGCCGAATGGCGTACCGCGACCAGTAGTAAACAATACCAGATGACAACCACAAGAGGCGAGAGCAGTAGCTGCTACCAAATCATTACCAGGAGCCGAAAGCAGGTTCAAGCCTGGGTTCTGCAGTCTGTCGCCATATTCCATCACACCGCTTACAGGGGCTTTACCACACTTCTGTGTGCATCCCAGCGCCTTATCCTCGAGGGTTGAGATACCACCAGCCTTGTTACCAGGACTTGGGTTCTCACCAACAGGTTCACCATGCGACAGGAAATAGTTCTTGAAGTTATTAATCATCGAAACTGTCTGGTTAAACAGTTCTTCGGTTGTACAACGATTCATCAGGATAGTCTCGGCACCAAACATCTCGGGCACCTCGGTCAAAACCGATGTACCACCCTGAGCTACCAGCCAGTCAGAGAATTCGCCAACCAGTGGATTAGCGGTGATACCAGAGAATCCGTCGGAACCACCACACTTCAAACCTACACGCAGTTTGCTAACAGGCACTTCGGTACGCACATCCTTGCTGGCCAGCTGATACAGTTCGCGCAGCATTTCCATACCAGCCTCCATCTCATCGTCGACACGCTGGGTTACCAGCAGCTTGATACGATCCTTATCATAATCGCCCAGCATCTTCATGAAGTCCTCGGGCTGATTGTTCTCACAACCTAAGCTCAGCACCAATACGGCACCAGCATTGGGGTGCAAGCAGATATCACGCAGCACCTTACGAGTGTTCTCATGATCCTCCGACAACTGCGAACAACCATAGTTATGATGCCAGGCATAGATAGCATCCACACCCTGCTCGTTGGTTTCTTTCTTCAACTCCTTAACCAGACGTTCGGCAATACCATTCACACAACCAACGGTGGGCACAATCCAAATCTCATTACGGATACCCACGTCGCCATTCTTACGTACATAGCCCTTAAAGCTACGGTTGTCGTTTTTGATATTAAGCTGCTCGTTTACAGGATTATATGTATACTCGAGAGTACCAGCCAGATTGGTCTTCAGATTATTCTCGTTCACCCAGTCGCCAGCCTTCAGATCCTGCATAGCGTGACCGATGGGATAGCCATATTTGATAATGTCGGCACCAGCTGCCACGTCCTTTATCAGTACCTTATGGCCTGCTGGTGTATCCTGATTCACGGTAATCTGCTTACCATCTACTTCAATAATCTCTCCTTTCTTTTTGGGCTGCAAACAAACCACTACCGAATCGGCAGGGTTAATCTTTAAAAATGTAGCTTGTTCCATTCTTTTATTTACTGTTTTGTTTTAGTTTATATTGCTGTTCTACGATAGAAATCTACGTTTTCCTTGGTCAGAATCTCGATAGGCATGTAATTCACGGGATTCACGGCACGCTTCATCACGATAGCGTTAAACAGTGCATCAACACTAGCATATCCCTGCTGGTAAGCATGCTGGGCTATCAGGAACGAAATGCTTCCTTTACGTACACACTCCTCGTTCTTAGCCACCATATCGTATCCCATAATCTGCACATTACGACGATTACTCTTCTGCAGGAACTCACCAACGATGTGAGCCTTCGAGTTAAAGGTGATACAATGATGTACGTGAGGGTGGGTAGAGAAGAACTTCTCCAGAATACCATCGTAATCCTTGTGATCCTCGTCCAAAGGAAGGTCTACCTCGGTAATCTTAATCTGAGGGAAGTGGTCTACCATATAATGGCGGAACCCTGTCTCACGGTTAGCCTGCTGCTTAGAACCCACGATACCATCGCGTGTCTGCTTCATCAGGGCAATCTCCTTTTCCTTATTGGCAATCAGCATCAGCATCTTAGCTGCGAAATAGCCACTGGCAAACGAATCCTGACCGAAGAACGACAGTGGTTTCAAATCAGGCATATACGAGTCGAGCAGCACATAGGGGATATTTCTTTCGATTAGTTTTTCGGTAAAACGGGCAGTCTGCTCCAGTGTGGCAGGCACGATAATCACGCCATCAATCTTGGCGGTGAACAACTCGCGAACCATCTTGGTGAATGCAGGTGGGTTGAAACGCTCGTAATAGATGAACTTTAGTTTGATACCAAAGTCGCGACGGAATTCGGTACATGCCATAGCACCTTCTTCGATCTCATCCCAGTAAGCTTCCTGTTCGTGTTTAGGCAATACACAATAAAATGTATATTCCTTATTATATGCCAAAGCCGAGGCATACATATTGGGACGGTAGTCCATTTCCTCCAGGGCTTTGTTTACCTTTTCCAATGCTGCTTTAGACACATTAGGACGATTGTGAAGCACACGGTCAACGGTACCCGTCGACACTCCTGCGCGTGCGGCAATATCCTTAATCGTAATATTCTCCTTTGCCATAATCTCAGATTTTTGTGCAAAGGTACAAATAATTTCTGATTTTCCAAATTTCTTAGTCATTTATTTGCTTCGAAATCGTTTCCGTAAGTTTTTTAGCACAAAACCTGCTAAAAATTTGCGTGGCTCAAAAAAACTTCCTATCTTTGCCTCACAAACGAACAAAATAAGTTGAAAATATATCAAAAAAATCAAACAAAGCAATGGCAAAAATTGTAACTTTGGGCGAAATTATGCTTCGCCTCTCGCCTCAGGGCAACGACCGTTTCATTCAGAGTGAGTCATTCCGCATCATCCCTGGTGGTGGTGAGGCTAACGTAGCAATTTCGGTGGCCAACTACGGTCACGAGGCTTACTTCGTATCTAAGTTGCCTAAGCACGAAATCGGACAGATTGCAGTTAACGCACTTCGTCGTTATGGTGTAAACACCCAGTTCGTTGCTCGTGGTGGCGACCGTGTAGGTTTGTACTATGCTGAGACAGGTGCTTCAATGCGTCCATCAAAGGTTATTTACGACCGTGCTCATTCATCAATCGCCGAGGCCGATCCTTCAGATTTCGATTTCGACGCTATCATGGAGGGTGCTGCCTGGTTCCACTGGAGTGGTATAACCCCAGCTATCAGCGATAAGGCTGCCGAGCTCACCAAGCTGGCTTGTGAGGCTGCAAAGCGCCATGGTGTAACAGTATCAGTTGACCTGAACTTCCGTAAGAAGCTGTGGACCAGCGAGAAGGCCATTTCAATCATGCGTCCATTGATGAAATATGTTGATGTTTGTATTGGTAACGAAGAGGATGCTGAGCTTTGTCTCGGATTCAAGCCCGATGCTGATGTAGAGGGTGGTCAGACCGATGCAGCCGGTTACGAGGGCATCTTCAAGCAGATGATGCAGGAGTTTGGTTTCAAGTATGTTGTTTCTACACTCCGCGAGAGCTACAGCGCAACCTTCAATGGTTGGAAGGCTCTTATCTATAATGGTAAGGAGTTCTACCAGAGCAAGCGCTACGAGATTAATCCAATCATCGACCGTGTTGGTGGTGGCGACTCTTTCTCAGGTGGTTTGATTCATGGTCTGCTCACCAAGGCTACTCAGGGCGAGGCTCTCGAGTTTGCTGTTGCTGCTTCGGCTCTGAAGCACACTATCAATGGCGACTTCAATCTGGTATCAGTTGACGAGGTTGAGAGTTTGGCTGGTGGTAATGCCAATGGACGTGTACAGCGTTAATTGTAAATTGAAAATTGAAGATTGACAATTATGGCAAAGTTTGATAAATTGCAGGTGATGGCAAAGATTGCCGCAGCACCTATGGTTCCTGTTTTCTATAACAAGGACGTCGAAGTTTGTAAGAATGTAGTAAAGGCTTGCTACGAGGGTGGTGTTCGTGCTTTCGAGTTCACTAACCGTGGCGACTTTGCTCAGGAGGTATTTGGCGAGCTGGTAAAGTGGGCCGATAAGGAGTGCCCTGAGCTGGCTCTGGGTATCGGTTCAGTTGTTGATGCCCCCACAGCAGCTATGTACCTGCAGCTGGGTGCCTGCTTCGTTGTAGGTCCTCTGTTCAACCCCGAGATTGCGCCTGTATGTAATCGTCGTCTGGTTCCATACTGCCCAGGCTGTATGACCGTTAGCGAGATTGGTAAGGCTCAGGAGTTGGGTTGCGACCTCACCAAGGTATTCCCTGGCGATGTAGTAGGTCCTAACATGGTTAAGGGTCTGAAGGCTCCAATGCCTTGGTCGAAGATCATGGTTACTGGTGGTGTTGCTCCTGAGGAGGAGAACCTCACTAAGTGGTTCAAGGCAGGTGTTTACTGCGTTGGTATGGGCTCAAAGCTCTTCCCAAGCGATAAGGTTAAGGCCGGCGATTGGCAGTATGTTACCGATAAGTGCAAAGAGGCACTCGGTTACATCGCTAAGGCCCGTGCTTAATACAATATCATCCCTCTCGCTCCGAAAAAGTGAGCGAGGGGGATTCGTTTTTTAACTAACATGAAATTCTGGCTATTCATATTATCAACCATCTTGATCTCAGCTTGTGCACGCCCTGATAGGCAAGCGGTCGACAAGCTGAATTCTCAATCCTATGCCTATCACTATCGTAATCTCGACTCTACCGAAGCCATTGCACGCCGTTCGTACGAACTGGCAGCCAACTATCCAGCTGGTCGTGCAGAGGCTCTCAACAATATGGCTTTCGTCAACATTGTACGTATGCGTTACAATGATGCCGAACAGCAACTGAATGATGTTATCGAAACAACCGATAACCAGCTGCAGCACCTGATAGCTTACGTTCAGCAGATGCGCCTTTGTCAGCGCCGCTCTAATAACCGTGCTTTCCACGAGTTCCGTGAGATGGCCGACCGTACCATGCAGCGTATCAACGAAGAGCGCAACCAGCTTACCGAGCGCGACGAACGTTTGCTGCTGTATGCCGAAACCGAATATGCCATCGTAAACTCTACCTACTATTATTATGTAGGACTCGAGCAGCAGTCGATTGATGCACTTAATGCCATCAATCCCGAAGAAGTACAGCGCGATACAGCACAGTACCTCAACTATCTGTATAACATCGGTGCCGGTGGTATTATCACACAGGGAACCCAACAGGAGATTAACCAAGAGGAGTTCGATAAGCTGATGCGCTGCTTCCTCACGGCACGTAAAGGCGATTACCCATATTTTGCCGCCAATGCCCTCGAGGCCCTTTCAGAGCATCTGATGGATCCCACATATCGTCGTCAACTGATCGACGATAACCTGCCTGCTTTCAAGTTTATCAATCCCTTAGGGGTAGAAGAGGAGGTTCTGCCAGGTTTCCTGGCCGAGAATGCTTTGAATATCTTTGAGCGCTATGGCGATGTGTACCAGATAGCCGGTGCCTACCGTACGCTGGCATCGTGCTTCCGACAGATAGGCGACTACCGTTCGGCACTTTTTAATCTGGAGCAGGCTCTGTCGGATTCCATCATCAATCAGGCTCCTGATCTGGTGGCATCTATCCGCGAACAGCTCAGTGTGGCTTACGCTGCCATTGATGATAAGCAGCAGAGCGACGAGAACCGCAATTTGTACCTCGACCTGCAGGAGACTACCCGTCAGGACCGTCAGCTTGAGGCCCGTGCCTACCAGTACGAACGACAGCTTACACAGCTTAACCTGATGCTCATACTCGTTGTAGCGGCCATTATCCTGCTGTTATTCTCGTTGTGGCTGTTTAACTACCTGAACAAGAAGAAATCGCAGCCTGATGAGCCCGATAACCTGTTTGAGCAAAAGAACGAGCAACTGGCTGCCCAGCTGTTGCAGGTTGAGAACAACGAGCGTCGCAACCTGGAGCAGCGTGCCAAGGTGTCGTTAGTATGCAATACCACACCATTCATCGATCGCATCATCCACGAGGTTTCTAGGCTGGAAACTGATAGTTCTAACCGCGAGGAACGATTAACTTATATCCGTGAGCTCATCAATCAGATTAACTCTTACAACGATGTGCTGACGTACTGGATACAGCTACGCCAGGGCGAACTCAGTCTGCACATCGAGAGTTTCCCGTTACAGCCTTTGTTTGATGTGCTGCTTAAGGGACGCACCTCGTTCCAGATGAAGGGCGTAGAACTGAACGTAGAGCCCACAGAGGCCGTTGTGAAGGCCGACCGCGTGCTGACACTGTTTATGCTGAACACCCTGGCCGATAACGCCCGTAAGTTTACCGACCGTGAGGGTAGGGTGAATGTATCAGCCACACAAACCAATGATTATGTTGAGATAGCTGTTGAGGATACCGGTATGGGTATGACTCAGGAGCAGCTTGATCATCTCTTCGATCATAAAATAGTCGAAGGTCATGGCTTTGGATTGCTTAACTGTAAGGGTATCATCGAGAAGTATCGTAAGATCAGTCAGATATTCTCTGTGTGCCAAATTGGTGCTACCAGCAGTTTGGGCAAGGGCTCACGACTGTTCTTCAGACTGCCACGCGGCATAGCCCGACTGATTATTGTGCTGCTGTCGATGCTGCCCATGCAGATGCTGGCCCAGCAGCCTGAGATTGACGCCTTAGGTATGGCCAGTATCTATTCCGATTCGGCTTACTTCAGCAATATCAACGGCAATTACGAGCGTACACTGCGCTTTGCCGATACCTGTAGATACTACCTGAACCTGCATTACCGTCAGCAAGTACCACGCGGTAGATACCTGATGCGACGGATGGGTAATCCATCGCTGATGCCCCCCGAAATCAAGTGGTTCCATGATAGTGTGAAAACCAACTATCATATTATTCTCGATATTCGTAACGAGAGTGCTGTGGCAGCCCTGGCACTGCACGAGTGGCAGCTTTACAGCTACAACAACCGCATCTACACACAGCTGTTTAAGGAGATGTCGGCCGATAATACATTGGGCGATTACTGTAGAAACATGCAGCAGTCGCAAACCAACAAAACGATAGCTATCATCCTGCTGATACTGCTGATGATATCCATCGTGCCCGCTTATTACCTGCTGTATTACCGTCACCGCCTGTATGACAGGTTCTTACGCGAACAGCAGCGTATTACCGATCTGGAACTGCTCGACGATGAGTTGCGCCGTGCCGAGCTTGACGATAGCAACCTGCATGTATCGAATGCCGTACTCGACAACTGCTTGTCGGCTCTTAAGCACGAAACCATGTACTATCCCTCGCGCATCCAGCAGTTGCTTGATACGGGCGACATGGAATCGTTAGGCGAGGTAACCACCTATTACCGTGAGCTTTACGGTGTTCTGTCGCAGCAGGCCTTACGCCAAACTGAGCGCACCCGCTTGCATCTCAAGCCGTTGCATCATAGTATCCTGGGCGACGAAACCTTGGTGCGCTATCTCTTTGATATCCTGCGCAAACAGGCCGGTGCCAAGCTGCAGCCCGAATATACGCCACGCGATGGCGGTTATATCGAGGTGCGTGTGCCCATGCCTCAACTCAAGCTTACCGAGAGTCAGGCTGCCGATCTGTTCACGCCCTCGAAGGATCATCTGCCTTACCTGCTGTGCCGCCAGATAGTACGCGACCTTGGTGAGGCCACCAACCGCCGTGGCTGCGGTATCTATGCCACTATACAAGACAATACAACAAATATGATTATAACATTACCAAGCGTATGGAAAACTTCAAAGTAATAATAGTAGAAGATGTGCCCCTGGAGCTTAAGGGCACCCTTGGCATCGTGAAGAGTGATATTCCCGAGGCCGAAGTGATTGGAACAGCCGAGAACGAGCAGGCCTACTGGCGCCTCATCAAGCAGCAGAAGCCCGACCTGGTGCTGCTCGATTTGGGTCTGGGTGGTTCTACTACCGTAGGTGTAGAAATCTGCCGCCACACCAAGGAGGTACATCCCGATGTAAAGGTGCTGATTTTTACTGGTGAGATACTGAACGAGAAGCTGTGGGTTGATGTGCTCGATGCTGGTGCCGATGGTATCATCCTGAAGACAGGCGAGCTGCTCACACGTCGCGATGTATCGGCCGTGATGGATGGCAAACAGCTGGTGTTCAACGAGCCTATCCTCGAAAAGATTGTAGAGCGCTTTAAGCGTGCCGTTAGTGGCGAACTGGTTAAGCAGGAGGCCCTGGTAAACTACGAGATAGACGAGTACGACGAGCGATTCCTGCGCCATCTAGCCTTAGGTTTTACCAAGGAGCAGATTACCAACCTGCGCGGCATGCCTTTTGGCGTGAAGAGCCTGGAAAAGCGCCAGAACGAGTTGATTCAGAAGCTGTTCCCCGAGGGTGCCAGCGGTATCAACGCCACCCGTTTGGTGGTACGTGCTTTAGAGCTGCGTATTCTGGATATCGATAATCTCGAAGCCGATGAAGAGTAGTCGTGTATGCATGGGGTTGTTGGTGGCCGAGTGTGTGCTGGTCATCGTGTCGTGGTTGCTCTCCGCAGCCCGTATCGAGGGTGTACGCTCTATGCTCTCATCCGAGGGCATACGCTGGTTCTTTGGCGGGTTCTCCAACATCATTGCCAATCCACTGCTGGCTTGGCTACTGTTAGCACTCATTGCTGGCGGTAGCTTAAAGCAGAGTGGGGTGTTGCGGCATTTCACCGCCAGGGGCGAGGCATCGTTCCGTAACCGTCTGGCACTGCGTGTAGCCATCGTTTTTGTGGTGCTCTACGCCTTGGTTATCTCCATGCTTACCCTGATGCCCCATGCCATACTTCTGTCGTTCAGCGGCCATCTGTTCCCATCGGCATTCAGTCGTGGTCTGGTGCCTATCATCTGCTTTGGCATTACGCTGTTCTCGGTGGTGTATGGCATTATCTCGGGCAACAAACAAAAAGGAGAAGATGTGCTCGACATCCTCTCCTATGGTTTACGTCAGGGCTCTTCCCTGATTATCATCTATATCTTTGCTATCCAGCTGTACGCCTCGTTGCGTTTTGTATTCGGATAACAACGATTACTTCAACAGTTTCTCCAGTCGTTTGTACTCCTTCTTAGTCAGGCGCATAAACGATCCGTGCTGTGGCGCTTTCACACCCTCGATATTACGGGGTGAGTGGAAGTTGCGCATGTACTCGTCGGCCAGGCACAGACGGTAGTTACGTGGGTTCGACGAGTACTCGATGTAGGCAATCACCCAGGTTTTCTGTCCAGGCAACTGGAAGGCGCTAACACCCTCACAGCTCTTATTACCCTCAAAGTTCACGTAATCGTCCTCTACAGGCTCGCTCCAGGGGCCTGTAAGCTTAGGTGCTGTAGCGGTAAACAAACCGGCCTTACCACCTTCTTTCTTAATCATCATGTGCCACTTCTGGTCGGCCTCAACCCAGTTGATATCGGCATCGATGGTGGCATAGCCCCAATCGAACAGCAGCTTAGGCTGGGTAAGGGTAGTAAAGGTCTCGTCGGCATACGAGTAGTACATGCGGTCGTAATGGTCCTCGCCACGGTTACGCATCGAGTAGTAAACCATATAGCCGCCCTTCTTACCGTTAGGCCATACATAATCCTCGTCCCATACTATCTGTGGTGCCCATACGCGGTTGATGGTACTCCAGTCCTTATATACGCTGGGAGCGTTGGGATCCGAGAATATCTGTGTACCCTTACGATAGTCGAACGTAACCGACTTCCAGTGAATCAGGTCGTCGCTACGCAGCAGGTCGATACCGTAGTTATCCCAGGTCTCAACCTTACCCAGACGTTTACGGGCACCTACGTTCATATCGGTGCATACCATCAGATAACCTTTGCCATCGTGCTTACGACAGATGTAAGCATCGCGTGTGGCGCCTTCGATACGGGCATGCTCAGCATCGCTGAAGATAGAGTCGCCGTTCAGCAGGTCGTTATAATGAAAACCATCGCGACTCAAGGCATAGGCTGTCCATGCGCGCCCATGATCGTTCATGTGACAATACAGGAATCCATAGTCACCTTTCTGCAGATTTCCTTTCTGGGCATAGCCGATGCTTGGCGTGCCCAGCAAGAGTGCTGCCAATAACCATTGTAATCTTTTCTTCATCGTTAGTAAAATTGTTTTAACGGCGACAAAGATACAAAGAAATATCGAAAGTACCAAATTTATTCTACTTATATCAGCAAACTGCCAATCTGGAACACCAGCATACTGGCTATCCAGGCCACCACAGTGGTGTAAACGGCTGCAAAGCTGGCCCAGCGCCACGAGCCTGTTTCGTGCTTGATGGCGGCAATGGTAGCTATACAGGGGAAGTACAGCAGAATAAATATCAGGTAGGCATAGCCTGCCAGTGGGGTGATACCCTCGTTCAGCATCATCTGGCGCAGACGGGTGTACTTCTCGGTGTCGTCGCTAAAGCTGTCGTCGTCGCCAAAGCTGTCGTCGCCACTATACAGTACGCCGATGGTAGAAGCCACAATCTCCTTGGCACCTACACCAGCCAACAGCGATACGTCCAGTTTCCAGTTAAAGCCCTGTGGGGTGAAGATGGGCTCGATGGTTTTACCCATGCGTCCGATATAGCTCTGCTCCTGCTGCTGTTCGCGTGGCAGGTCCTCGTTATGTGGGAAGTAGCCCAATGCCCATACAATGATACTGGCCACCAGGATAATGCCTCCCATCTTCTTCAGGTATTCCTTACCTTTCTCCCAGGTATGGCGCCAGATGGCCTTTGGTGTTGGCCAGCGATAAGGTGGCAGCTCCATCACAAATGGTGTGTCCTCGCCCTTGATAACAAGCGATGAGAAGATTTTGCTGACAACTACCGACACTACGATACCGATGGCATAGAGCGACAGCAATACCCACGAGCGGTACTGCAACGAGAAGAACGTTCCGGCTATCATGATATAGATAGGCAGACGGGCCGAACAGCTCATAAACGGCAGAATCATCATGGTGATGATACGCGAGCGGCGACTCTCGATGGTACGTGTAGCCATCACGGCAGGTACGTTACAGCCAAAGCCCATAATAAGGGGGATAAACGATTTGCCGTGCAGTCCCATCTTGTGCATCAGCTTATCCATGATAAAGGCAGCACGCGCCATATAGCCCGAATCCTCCATCAACGAGATGAAGAAGTAGAGTATCAGAATCTGTGGCAGGAACACGATAACCGAACCCACACCACCGATAACACCATCTACCAGCATGGCCTTCAGTGGTCCGTCGGTCATGCCTTCGCTAATCTTTTCGCCTAACCACTGTACGCCTTCCTCAATCCAGTCCATGGGGTACTGACCGAGTGTAAAGGTAGTCTGGAACATGATATAAAGCAGGAAGAAGAAGATGGGGAATCCCAGATACTTATGCGACAGCAGCCCATCAATCCTATGTGTAGCTTTATAGGTATCTTTCTTATGTCCGGTCTTATAGTCGGCCTCTTTCAGTGCACCGTTAATAAAACCGTACTTGGCGTCCATAATCGCTGTCTCGCTATCGCTGCCTGTCTCTTCCTTTACACGGGCCGATGCCTTATCGCGCTCGGTTGTCAGGTTACGGAAATCCTGTATACGCTGCTCACCAGCCATGTGGTTGCCCAGATACTCCAACACCTGACTATCGTGCTCCAGGAGCTTCAGTGAGAGGTATCGGGTAGAGTAGTGCTGGGTGATATGCTCGTCGGCCTTCAGGTACTTCTGGATATGCGAGATACCGTCCTCGATCTCATGCCCGTAGTTGATGTGCAGGTGTCGCGAGAACTTACTGGTACCCTCGTACACCTGGATGACGGCACGGAACAGATCTTTTACGCCCTGTCCGCTCTTAAACGATGTAGGAATCATTGGCATACCAAACAGCGTACTCAGCGTGTCGAGGTTAATCTGGTCGCCACGGCGTTCAAACTCGTCGTACATATTCAGCGCGCACACCATGCGTATGTTCATGTCCACCAGCTGGGTGGTAAGATACAGGTTACGCTCCAGGTTCGACGAGTCGATGACGTTAATCACCACATCAGGCATTTTCTCTGTCAGATGCTCGCGTACATAGAGTTCCTCGGGCGAGTAGCACGACAGCGAGTAAGTGCCAGGCAGGTCGGTGAGGTTAAACTCGTAACCGAACATCGATGCATGTGCCTCGGTGGCATCCACCGTTACACCGCTGTAGTTACCCACATGGCCGTGGGCACCCGATGCATAGTTGAACAGCGAGGTCTTACCACAGTTAGGATTACCCACCAGCGCTACGTTGATGGTACGGCGCTCCTTCATAGCCTCATGACGGATATAATCATCCTCATGGCGATTACTGTCGGTAGCCAGATTAAAGGTAGTAGCCTCGAATGGGGTATCGGCCGACACCACCTCGATGTTATCAGCCTCCTGGTGACGCAGACTCACCTCGTAACCCATCAGCTTGTACTTCACGGGATCCTGTAGCGGGGCGTTAAGCAATACCTCAACCTCCTGACCACGAATAAAACCCATTTCGATGATGCGCTTACGGAATCCGCCGTGTCCCAGCACCTTAACTATTATACCTTTTTCGCCTGTTTTCAGTTCCGACAGTTTCATAACTTATTTATTTTGAGTGCAAAGGTACGAAAAAAAACTTGCAACCCGATTGCAAAGGTCGCAAGTTTTTATAAAATACCTAAAAATGATGATAGGTTATTCTGTCTCAAAGTAATTTTCGAGTTCGGCACGTGCACTTCCGTCGGCATTGGCCAGATCGCGAACGATGTGCCCCTTCTCCAGCAGCGCAATGCGTGTAGAGATGTCGATGGTGTGTGCCAGGTTATGACTCGAAACCAGAATAGTAGCGCCAGTACGCCTGTTGTACTCGGTAAGCACATGCTTGAGCGTGTTCTGGCTCGAAGGATCGAGGAAGTTGAATGGCTCGTCGAGAATCACCAGTTTGGGGTTGTTAAACAGGGCAGAGATGATACCTACCTTCTGTTTGTTACCAGCCGAGAGATTACGAATCAGTTTTTTCTGTCCGAAAATCTCACCGGCAGCGAACTTCTCGAAGTCCTTCAGTCGCTCGTCAACCTCTTCCTGCGTTTTATCAGTAATCTTACCGATAAATGCGAAGTACTCCTCGGGTGTGAGGAAATCGATCAGGAAACCCTCGTCGATGTACGAGCCTGTAGCGGCCTTCCATTCCTCGCTCTGGGCGGGGTTAATGCCATCGAGTGCTACATCACCCTCATCGGGTTTCAGCAGGTCTAACAGCATGCGGAAGAGCGTGGTCTTACCTGCACCATTGTTACCTACGAGGCCGAGAATCTCGCCGTCGTTGATTTTGAACTGTTCAATGTCGCAGGCAACTGTGTTGCCAAACGCCTTCTTCAAATGGTTGATTGTAATCATAATCGTATTATACTATTCCTTTACCGTGACAATTCTTGAATTTCTTACCTGAACCACAGGGACATGGATCGTTGCGTCCGGGCAGCTTATCCTTTACGATGGGCTCGTGGCTCTGCTGGGCACGTGTGTCGTGCTGTGCAGCGGCCTGCTGGTTGCGGTCAACCAACTGCTCAACTTCCTGCTTGGTCTCTACGTACTGCTGGCGCTGGGCGGGCTGCTCGGGGGCTGCCTCCTGTACCTGCTGCTGCATCTCGGGGATACCGCTGCGTGTAAGGATCGAGCAGATACGGTTGTACATATCGTTAATCATCTCGTCCCAAACCTTGGCACTCTCAAGCTTGAAGATCAGCAGTGGATCCTTCTGCTCGTAGCTGGCATTCTGTACAGAGTGCTTCAGCTCATCCAGCTGGCGCAGGTTCTCCTTCCAGCTATCGTCGATGATATGCAGCAGGATGCTCTTCTCAAACTCCTTCACAATGCTCTTGCAGTCGCTCTCGTAAGCCTCCTTCAGGTTGCAAGGGATGTTGTACATCTTACGACCGTCGGTGATGGGCACCATGATACGCTCGTAGATCTGTCCCTGAGCCTCGTACACCTGCTTGATGATAGGCTGGGCAACAGTCTGGATACGCTCGGTTTTGCGGTTGAAGTTACCGATGGCAGCCTGGAAGGCATTCTCGGTAAGTACCTCGCGTGGCTGGTTCAGATACTCGTCGCTGCTGAAGGGCACCTCCATCGAGAGGATGTGCAGGAATTCCTCCTTACAGCTCTGGTAATCGGTAGAGTTCTCGATGATATTTACTACGCGGTCCCAGATGATGTTGGCGATATCCATACCGATACGCTCACCCATCAGGGCGTGGCGACGCTTCTCGTAGATCACGGTACGCTGCTTGTTCATCACATCATCGTACTCGATCAGACGCTTACGGATACCGAAGTTGTTCTCCTCAACCTTCTTCTGGGCGCGCTCGATGCTCTTAGAGATCATCGGACTCTCGATCATCTCGCCATCCTTGAATCCCAGACGGTCCATGACCGATGCGATACGCTCAGAGGCGAACAGTCGCATCAGCTTATCCTCGAGTGATACATAGAATACAGATGAACCTGGGTCGCCCTGACGTCCGGCACGACCACGCAGCTGACGGTCAACACGACGGCTCTCGTGGCGCTCGGTACCGATGATAGCCAGACCACCGGCTGCCTTTACCTCAGGCGAAAGCTTAATATCGGTACCACGACCGGCCATGTTGGTGGCAATGGTAACGGCACCCTTACCGTTAGTGCTCTGTCCGGCCAATGCTACGATGTCGGCCTCCTTCTGGTGCAGCTTAGCATTCAGCACCTGGTGGGGGATACCCTCGCGCTTACCGGTCTCAGGGTTCACATACATATCAAGCATACGGCTCAGCAACTCTGAAATCTCCACCGATGTGGTACCAATCAGTGTTGGACGGCCCTGATTTCTCATCTTTACTACTTCCTCGATTACAGCCTTGTACTTCTCGCGAGCGGTCTTGTAAACGCGGTCGTCCTGGTCGTTACGGATTACTGGGCGGTTGGTAGGAATCTCAACCACATCCAGCTTGTAGATATCCCAGAACTCACCAGCCTCGGTAGAAGCGGTACCGGTCATACCTGAGAGCTTGTGATACATACGGAAGTAGTTCTGCAGGGTGATGGTAGCGAATGTCTGTGTGGCAGCCTCTACCTTTACGTGCTCCTTGGCCTCAACAGCCTGGTGCAGTCCGTCGCTCCAGCGACGACCCTCCATGATACGACCAGTCTGCTCGTCAACGATCTTCACCTCGCCGTCGATAACCACATACTCGTCGTCCTTATTAAACATGCAGTAAGCCTTCAGCAGCTGCTGCAGGGTGTGCACACGCTCACTCTGTACAGCGTAGTGGCTCATCAGCTCATCTTTCTTATCCAGACGCTCCTGATCGGTGAGTCCGGTCTCAGCCTCGAGAGCCGACAGCTCGGTAGTGATATCGGGCAGCACAAACAGCTCGTTATCGTTTACCTGCTTAGCCAGCCAGGCAGTACCCTTATCGGTCAGGTCGCAGCTATTCATCTTCTCATCTACTACGAAGTACAGAGGCTCAACACACTCAGGCATGCGGCGGTTATTGTTCTCCATGTAGATATTCTCGGTATTCTGCATACCAGCCTTGATACCTTCCTCCGAGAGGAACTTAATCAGTGGCTTGTTCTTAGGCATGGCCTTGTGCGAACGGTAGAGCGACAGGAAACCGGCATCCAGCTTCTCCTGTGCCTCCTTCTTGTTACCAGCCTCCATCAGCTTGTTACCCTCGGTAATCAGGGTCTTGGCGTCGGCCAGATACTGGGTGGCCAACTGGCGCTGAACACCTACCAGCTTCTCAACCAGTGGCTGATACTCCTCGAACATCTGATCGTCGCCCTTGGGGATAGGACCAGAGATAATCAGAGGTGTACGGGCATCGTCGATCAATACTGAGTCGACCTCATCGACGATGGCGTAGTTATGTGCGCGCTGTACCAGATCGGCAGGCGATACGGCCATGTTATCACGCAGATAGTCGAAACCGAACTCGTTGTTGGTACCGAAGGTGATATCAGCCTGATAAGCCTTACGACGGGCCTCAGAGTTAGGCTGATGCTTATCGATACAATCCACGCTCAAGCCATGGAACATATAGAGAGGACCCATCCACTCTGAGTCACGCTTAGCCAGATAGTCGTTCACGGTTACTACGTGTACACCGTTACCGGTGAGTGCGTTCAGGAATACAGGCAGGGTAGCCACCAGGGTCTTACCCTCACCAGTAGCCATCTCGGCAATCTTTCCCTGATGCAGTACAACACCACCAAACAACTGTACGTCGTAGTGTACCATTTCCCACTTCAGGTCGTTACCACCAGCAGTCCAGTGGTTGTGGTAGATAGCCTTGTCGCCATCGATGGTAATAAAGTCCTTCTTAGGATCGCCAGCCAGCTCGCGGTCGAAATCGGTAGCTGTAACAACCACCTCCTCGTTCTCGGCAAAGCGGCGTGCGGTTTCCTTTACGATAGCGAATACCTCGGGCATTACCTCGTTCAGGGCCTGCTCGTAAATCTCCAATACTTCCTTCTCGATCTTATCGATCTGAGCGAAGATATCGGCACGCTCATCGATAGGGGTGTTTTCGATTGTAGCCTTCAGTTCTTCGATACGGGCTTTCTGCTCCTGGGCAGAGTTCTGTACTTGCAGCTGCAGTGTCTTAGTGCGCTGGCGCAGTGCGTCGTTATCCAGCTTCTGTACCTCGGGGTAAACAGCCTTTACCTGCTCAACGAGTGGCTGGATAAGCTTCATGTCGCGGCTGGATTTGTCACCAAACAGCGACTTCAATAACTTGTTGAAATTCATATTTTATTTTTATTTTTTTACTTATTGTTGATGTATGTCGTTATAAAACGGCGGCAAAATTACAAAAAAAATTTTTAACCACCAAGCCTTTTTATTAAAAAAGAGGTGTAGCCATACATGCATTGGGGGCACGAATGCGGATTGCCTTCGAAATTGTGGGGGCAATACGCTCTATGCTAACGGGTGCCTGCACCTTCTGTGCGGGTATATCGGCACCATAGAATATAATGGGGAAGCAGGCCAGTGGCTGCTTGGTTTTAAGTTGCTCGTGAGTGTCGTCGTTCTGCATCTGCCAGCCAGGTGCCAACTCTACCTGCAGATCGCCCATGTGGGCCTCGTACAGATGGATGTTTACACGCTTTACGCCTGCCATCTGCAGCAGGAACTCCTTAGCCTTCTGTGTGGCGTCGGACAGGGCGATGCGCTTCTGTTCCAACAGCTGATGGTTCAGGTACAGCTGGTTACGGTAGCTGCCCTCAACGTACTTGCCTTGGCCCCACAGGGCACCCAGGTACATGTTCAGCAGGTTGGCAGTGCGGTTGGTATAATATACACCCGTGGGGATGTGATATTTGGCGTATTCATCGGTATTCAGATCGCGATAGCCGGTAGAGGTGAGCACAAACAGGGCGTGCTGCTTGCCCACCATGCGCTGTATCTCAACCACCAGCTTTTGCAGGGCCGATTGGTAATCTTCTTTCTCGTACTGCAGGAATAGCAGATCGGGGATAGAATCTTGCCCAAGTCTTTCTTCAACAACCAGTTGTAAAGCCTTAACCGTCAGGCTGGTAGCATCCTTATTTCTACGCTTATCTTCGTTCCATGCCAGGCGGTCCACGTTATGCCCTGCAAGCAGCGCTGCTGTCTCTTTTTTTGCAGCCACGGCGCATACCTTACCGGCACCCTTGGTAGCTATCTTCAGCTCATCGGCCAGGGTAGAAACGGCGATTTCATCGGGGGTAGCCGCTACGGTTTGCAACGACTGACGGTCGAGCCATTTATCGGCCGTAATGGTGTGATAGAATGGCGATGTGCCTGTTACGACTGACGAAATGGCAGACGACAGGTCAACTTGACTGTAGGGATAGAAACCTTGCTCATAGATTAATCCATCGTCGAACAGAGCGGGATAGTCGGTAAGCAGCTGGTCGATGGTAATATTTACCACCAGCCGGGGGCTTACTCCCTTCTGTTGCTGCGCTTGCGAGCTGAGTGCCAGCATCGTAAGCAGCGTGACGTATAGATATCTATTCTTCATTTCTTACAACGTATCAGCAAACATAGTGCCACAATCCACATACCCTCCGAATAGCTCTGCAGTATGCCACCCAGTCCGTACAGTATCAGCATTACCAGCAGCAGTTTGGTCCACAGGTTGCGCTTGCCTTTGATAACGGCGGGTATAAACACCAGCGCCAGAGGATTGAACAGCAGCAGGTTAAGATTAAGCGATGTAGTGGGGTGCTGCGAGAATATCATCACCGTAAGCACGATACCAACAAGTCCCTGAACGGTCATCAGCGCTACATCCCACCATTTCACGACGCGACTGCTTTTCCACTCGTAGAGGGCAATACATACGGATATGATGAGCAGCAGTACGGCTATTTCGGTGGGTGTGAGGAAAAAGTCCTGTTCGATGACCTGTACGCCCGGTGCTACCAGCAGGCGCTGCTCCTTTACCAAGGGGCGGTATTCGCCATCCTTATATATCTGCGCATGCGCAAAGTCGGTCATCAGATTCATAGGCAGGAATTCCTGCTCCTCGCGGGTGGTAGCCAGGTCGGCTTTTACACCCAGCAGCATATCGTTTCCAAACTTCGACCACAGGTGGTTGCGATTGCACTCGCGCACCATCTCGCGGAAGGTTGGCTGATAGTCACTTCGCTCTTCGTAAACCACCTGTCCCTCAATACTTTTCTCGATTACATCTCTAGGTTTGGTTGAACAGTTGTTGTAGAAGAAATTATAGCGATACACGCGGTTCTCTTCCTGCAGGTTTTCGCCCAGCAGGCGCTGCAGGGTACGCTTCTCGTCGTTGGTCAGGTTCAGCACCTGCTCGGTAATGCTGCTGCCCCATTGCTGGTAGTAGGGCCAGAAACGCTCAAAGGGGTAGGCGGCCAGCTCGTAATCGGTTAGTCCGAACACAAAGCGCAGGGCAAAGTATGGCTTACTGAAACTGAACATACCCCAGTTAAACACCAGATCGGTGTCGCCCTGATGCCAACGGATGGCTGCATGACCATACAAACTGTAAATCTCTTCGTGGGGCGAACAGGTCAGTAAACTCACTTCAACCGAGTCCATCGGGTCGATATTCGACTCAACGGCCACAAAAGCGCCATTTTCGGCATTTGGTGCCGATTGCGCATAAATTGGCGTTATATAGCTGACACTCAGCAGGATAGCTGCGGTTAGCAGGCTCTTAATTTTCATTTTTAAATGTTTCACGATGCAAAAATAACTTATATTTTCGAAGAAAAAGCCATTTCTTCGTTTTTTTTTGATAATTTTGCACGCTGAAAAGATTTTCAACTGAATTAAAAGATTAAATATGAATAAAATTCTCGCCAGTTTCGTCTTAGCAACCATGACGACATCGGCTTTTGCCCAGAGCAACACTAATTCTCCCTATAGCCAGTTCGGCTTAGGTGATCTGACTGATCAGAGTGTAGGTTTTAATAAAGGTATGAACGGCGTGGGCCTGGCCATGCGTCGCGGTAACGAGGTTAACACCATGAACCCCGCTTCGTATTCGGCTGTCGACTCACTTACCATGCTGTTCGATGCCGGATTGTCGGGTCAGATTACCAACTATAAGGAAAACGGCAAGAAAATGAATGGTAAGAGTGGCGGTTTCGACTACGTGGTAGGTCAGTTCCGTGCCTTTAAGGGCGTGGGTGTTACCTTCGGCGTACTGCCTTACTCTAACATCGGCTATAACTACTCACAGAGCGAATATCTGAACGATGCCAGCATCACCAAGATGACTACCACCAACAAGGGTGATGGCGGTATGCACCAGCTGTTTATCGGTACCGGTATCCGCCTGTTCAAGCCCCTGAGCATCGGTGCCAACCTGTCGTACCTTTGGGGCGACTACAACCGCAGCATTACCAGCAGTAGCAGTGCCAGCAACGTAAGCGCCCTGCAGATGCTGTACACATCAGATATCAGCAGCTATAAGCTCGACCTGGGTATGCAGATCGAGGTGCCCCTGAGCAAGCTGGATAACATCACCCTGGGTGCTACCTGGACACCAGGCCACTCACTGAAGGCCGATGCCAAGTGCTCGGTCATCAACAGCAACTCTACTATCAGCAAGGCCGATACCACTGCCTATAAGCTTGCCGATGCACTGAGCATTCCTACCAGCTTTGGTTTTGGTTTGGCTTACAACCACGGACAGCAGTTCCGTATGGGTGCCGACTTTACCATGCAGAAGTGGGGTAGCGTAGATTATCCTTCGTTCGACTCACAGGCAAAGACCTATACCATGAAGTCGGGCCTGCTGAAAGACAGCTATCGCTTTAACCTGGGTGCCGAGTGGACACCACGCCCCATGGGTCGTAAGTTCCTGCAGCGCGTGCGCTATCGTGCGGGTGTAGGTATGGCCACACCTTATTATTATATTAACGGTAAAGAGGGCCCCAAAGAGCTCTCGGCCAGCATTGGTTTCGGTATCCCCATCATGAACGGCTACAATGGCCGTTCGTATCTGAATATCAGCGGACAGGTTGTAAACCGTTCGGCTGATAATATGATTAAGGAAACGATGTTCCGCCTGAACATCGGTCTGACATTCAACGAGAGATGGTTTGCAAAGTGGAAGGTAGAATAATAGCCGTAGCCGCGTTTGCAGCAATGATTCTAGGCGGCTGTACCGAGGTGCACGAGCACACGGCAGCTGCTATACACGACCGCGATTCGGTGTCGGTGATGACGTCGTATGGCGTTAATACGCTGATTAGCGACAGCGGCGTGATCAAATACAAGATTGTAACCGAGCGCTGGGATGTGAACGTGGTTAAGAATCCCTCGTACTGGCTGTTCGAAAAGGGTGTTTTCTTCGAGCAGTTCGACGAGAAATTCCACGTAGAAGCCTATATCCAGGCCGACTCAGCCAAGTATTACGATCAGAAGAAGCTGTGGCATCTGCGCGGTCGCGTACGCATACGTAACATTAACGGCCTGCTGTTCGAGAGCGAGGAGCTGTTTTGGGACGGTATGCGCCACGAACTGTACTCGAACGTATACTCGAAGGTTACCACCCCCGAACGCAGCATGGAGGGCACCTATTTCCTGTCGGACGAGCATATGACGCACTATACCGTCAGCAACTCGAAGGGATCGTTCCAGCGCGAGGATATGACCGGCGAGCAGAACGATACCACCACGCAGAAACCAGGCGCCCAGCCCGATACCGCACAGGTACAGCCATCGCTGCGCCCACAGCTGCAGAAACATAGAAAAAACGGATGATATGACTACAACGATTATCTGGCTACTGGTTTCGATGCTGTTCTCGGCCTTCTTTTCGGGTATGGAGATAGCCTTTATTTCGTCCAACCGCCTGCGTGCCGAGATGGATCGCGAAAAGAACCGTTTTTCGCAGCGCATCATCCATGTGTTCTACCAGCATCCAAACAACTTTGTGTCAACCATGCTGGTGGGCAACAACATCGCACTGGTAATCTACGGCATCCTGTTTGCCCAGCTGTTCGACGCCACACTGTTTGCGCCACTAAGCGACGGGGTGAGGGTTACGGCCGATACGCTGCTATCTACACTGGTAGTGCTGTTTACAGGCGAGTTCCTGCCCAAATCTATCTTTAAGAACAATCCTAACACATTGCTCACGGTGTTTGCCGTGCCTGCGTGGATATGCTATGTGGTGCTTTACCCCATATCGCGCTTTGCCACGCTGCTGTCGAAGGGACTGTTGCGCCTGATAGGCATCCGCATGAAGAGTGCCGGCGAGGAAAAGGAGTTTACGAAAGTAGACCTCGACTACCTGGTTCAGACCAGTATCGATAACGCCGATAATGACGATGAAATCGAGGAAGAAGTAAAGATTTTCCAGAATGCGCTCGACTTCT
>JAEEGI010007828.1_pt1 | contig 23810 bp, 20 predicted proteins | sample 8958751 | NCBI WGS metagenome assembly JAEEGI01 (sample SAMN16246545, study PRJNA631951) | gut metagenome | biome: gut microbiome; feature: rumen; material: KS-attached | host: Bos | place: Iran: Karaj | collected 2018-10 | reverse complement strand
CTGCGGGCGGAACGGCTGCGGATGGAGCGTCAGGCCTGGGTGGTCCGCTTTTCCTGGACTGGGAACCTTCCCTTTTCCGACATCATGGAATGTGCGGGGGAGGTGCCGCTGCCGCCTTACCTGCACCGTGCGGCGGAAGCCTCGGACCGGGAACGCTACCAGACCATTTACGCGCAATACGAAGGTTCCGTCGCTGCCCCGACCGCCGGCCTGCATTTCACGCCTGCCGTTTTTGAAGCGTTGCGGCAGCGGGGCTTTGAAACGGAATACATCACGCTGCATGTGGGGGCCGGCACCTTCAAGCCGGTTTCGGCGGAGCGGATTGGGGCGCATGAGATGCATGTGGAGAAAGTGGCGGTTACGCCGGAGCAGATCGCCCATTTCATCCGGCACATCGGGCAGCCGCTGGTTGCGGTCGGCACCACCACCGCACGCACCCTGGAATCGCTCTACTGGTTCGGGGTGCAGTTGTCAGAACAGCCTGATACGGAGACGATGCGGATTCCCCAGTGGTTTCCCTACGAGTCGCATCCGGACCTGCTCGCGGAGGAGGCGTTGCGCCTGGTTGCCGCCTATCTGGAACGGCACGGGCTGCCGCTGCTGGAGGGGGAGACCCAGCTGATGATTGTGCCGGGCTACCGTTTCCGGCTGGTGAACGAGCTGGTCACCAATTTCCACCAGCCGAAAAGCACGCTGCTGCTGCTGGTTTCCGCCCTGATCGGGGAGGCCTGGCGCGAGGGCTATCGGTATGCGCTGGCGCAGGATTTCCGCTTTCTGAGCTACGGCGACAGTTGTCTGTTTTTACCTGAAAAAAATATTGTTAAATAATTGAATATTAATTGTAAAAATCAATATGTCATGAAACCGTTCGCAAGTGTTTTTTTACTCCTGTTATGTTTAGGCATCTCCTGCAAATCCCCACACAATGATAATGAAAACACAGTACCTGTGGTTGTTGTAGAGGAGGATACGCTTCCAGCCATGCATGCCATGGTTACGGATGAAAAGGCGGATTTCATCAAATCATTCTACAACGAGTATGTCAGGGAAACCTGTAGGGAGGATGGCAGCCGCCCTGATATGAAAAAAGTGGTGAGAATAGTGGAAAAGTATTGTTCCAAAGATCTTTTGATAAAAACATTAGGGGCAGACTATGATGTTTTTCTGAACACCCAGGACTTTGATGCCTCCTGGTTGGACATTTTGGAGATAAAAGCGGATCCGACAGAAGAATCATGGTATATGGTCTCCTGTTCGTATGATGATTCAGATAAAAAAAAGCACATCGAAACCAGGGTGAAGGTTGTTCCGACCGACCATTCCTATCGTATCGTTGATATCAGGTAAGTCATTGGAGACATTAAAAACTATAGCTTATGAAGAGGAATAATGTGTGGCGGTTTTTCTTAACCGCATTGATTATAGGATTGTGCGGAACCGTTTTGTCCCAGCCTGGGGGACCGCCTCCGGGAGGCGGATTTCCCGGACGTCCCCCCATGGGCGGGCCGCCACAAGGCAGGGAGATGCAAAAAAAACAACAACAATCTGAAAAAAAGAGCAAAATCAATCTCACAGGTGTTTATAAGGTCTCCGGAGTGCTGAAAGACAGCAGCCAAAACACTCCATTGGCTTATGTGAACGTGGCTTTACTGAACGGGAAGGACAGCTCCTTTGCCAAAGCCACCACCACTGACGAAAGTGGCAGATTCACCTTGTCAAACCTGCCGGCGGGCCACTACATTTTCAGAGCCACTTTTATCGGTTACAAGGCTTTTTACAAGCCAGTCACCATTAAAAATAGCCATATTGACCTGGGAATCATAAGGATGCAGTCTTCCACCACAAAACTGAAAGGAGTGACGGTAAAAGGGGAACGCCCCATCTACAGCGTGGACGGGGAAAAAACCATCTATAATGTGGCTGATGACCCCTCAATCCAAAGCGGCACCACCACCGACGCCCTGCAAAACGCGCCAGGTGTGGAAGTGGATATCGAGGGCAACGTGACACTGCGCGGCGTCTCCTCAGTTGAAATCTGGATCAATGACAAGCCATCCAAACTTACGGCCGAAAACTTGAAAACATATCTGGAGATACTTCCCGCCAACACCCTTGACCGGATTGAAACCATAACCAACCCCTCAGCCAAATATGCGACGGAGGCAGAAGCGGTCATCAACATTATCACAACGGCGCATATCAAGAAAAACCATTTCATAAGCTTTGGCGCCAACGCCAGCACACAACCCAATTTGAGCCCATGGATCTCATACGTATGGGCCAATGACAAATGGTCGTTCAACGTCTATGACGGCCTGCGCTATTCCTACCGTGAGAACCAATCCGACGGCTATTCAGTCCATCGGCGCGACAGCAAAACGGAACCGGGTGCATATGACACCATTTCTCAGGAAAGTTACAGCAGCGCTTCCGACAACCGGAGCCTGTCAAATTACCTGTCCACAAACATCAACTGTACAATTGACTCCATGTCGGATGCCTCCCTAATGCTCTCCATTAACAATTCGTGGAACAAGGCCTGGTCGGAAAGCGATGAGCGGCGGGACGAAAGTTTTTCAGGAGGGAACGACTACGGCTTCCATACCGGCAGCGACAACCGTTCCTCCTCGGTTGGCGGCATGTTTTTCGCAGATTACAGCCACAAGTTCGACAAGAAAGGCCACAACATGCACCTCTTCCTGAATGGCAACCTCCAGTCAAACCAGTCGGACAAATACTACATCCGGGACTATACAACAGTTTATAACGATTTGGACCAGAACAAGTACTATTATTCCCATTCCAATTCGCGCTCACTCGGCCTCTCTGCCCGCTACAACCGTCCATACAGCCAGAAAGGTGATCTTTCCTATGGTCTCAATGCAAATTACAGCAACGGTCAGGTTAATTACAGCACCTTTCTGTATGATTCCTTGGATAGTGAATATTCCATTACTGATCCGGTCAGGCGGTACATCTCCACCTACCGGGACCAGTCTGTCGGAGGGGATGCCAACTGGACACACAGGCTGGGCAATCTAACCTTGCAGCTTGGATGCGGCGTTGCCTATAAGGAGCAGTCGCGCAAATATGTCAATATTGTTTTCCCGGACGACACCGCTTACCGTTTCATTACAGCCAATCCCTCGGTGCATTTGAGTTATCGCACAAAAACAATGCACAACCTCAATGCTAGCTATACGTTGCGCACTCAAACGCCCTCTTCCTCCAACATGACGCTTTTCCGCAGCTATGGGGAGGACAGCTACAGCGTGGGCAACCGCCATCTTACACCTTCCTACACCCATAACATGGAGGCCGGTTGGACCAAATATTTCAACCGGTTCGGTTCGGTAGGCTGTGATGTCTACGGCCGCTTCTCCACCCATGAAATCTCCTACATTACAGATGTCACCGATGAGGAAGACCCATATATCGGCCGGATTGTCAGCTATTCCATGCCATACAACATGGGCACGACCTACCGTTACGGAAGTTCGTTCCGTGCAACCTACAGTCCGAGCGGATTTTTCAACCTCCGTTTTTACGCCAACCTTTACCACGCCGTGTATGATATGGAATATGCCAAACTGGGTAAAAACGTCCACACGGAGACCACAGCCTATTCGCTGCGGCTGAACGGATGGGCGAAGCTGTTCAACCGCTACCAGGTGCATGCCTCCGCGCGGTACAGTTCGCCGAGCAAAAGCCTTTTTACGGAAACCCGTGCCAATTATTCCGTCAATTGTGGCGTGCGTTCTGATTTTTTCAAACGGAAAATGTCAGTTTACGTGAATGTGCAGGACATTTTCAACTGGGGTAAAAAAGTTGGGAGCGGCAACGGCACCACCAATCCTTATTATTTGAGTTACAATAATAAAAAGGTCATGAACAGCCGCTATATCAGCGCGGGAATCACCTTCCGTTTCGGTAAGATGGAACTAGAGAAAAAAAGCGGCGGCGAAGAACAATCATCAGAGTGAAATTTATTTTAACATATTAATAATTTATTTTCAAGCATATAAATTTATTATTAAAAAAATGTTAAAAAAAACAGGTTTGGATTGATGCTTTTTATGTACCTTTGCATTTGTAGAATTAAATAATTATTAAGGATAAAAATGGCGAGGAAAGCAAAACATGACCTTCATAAACCGTTAAAGGAGATATTCGGTTTTGACCATTTCAAGGAGAGACAGGAGGAGATCATCCAATGTGTGATGAACGGAAAAGACTGTTTCGTCATCATGCCGACCGGAGGAGGGAAATCTTTGTGCTACCAGTTGCCGGCCATGCTGATGGAAGGGACGGCCATTATCATTTCTCCCCTGATCGCACTCATGAAGAACCAGGTGGATTCCGTCCGGAATTTCACTAGCGAGGAATCGACCGCACATGTCTATAACTCTTCGCTGACACGGCCGGAAATGCGCATGGTACGGGAGGATCTGCTGGCCGGTAAGACCAAAATGCTCTACATGGCACCTGAATCCCTGATCAAAAAGGAAAATGTGGAGATGATCCGGCAATTGAAGATCTCCTTTTTTGCCATCGACGAGGCGCATTGCATTTCGGAATGGGGGCACGATTTCCGTCCGGAATACCGCAAGATCCGTGAAATTATTGACAACATCGGGCAGAAGGTGCCGATCATAGCTTTGACCGCCACCGCCACGCCAAAGGTGCGCATCGACATCCAAAAGAACCTGAAGATGCAGGATGCTGAAGTGTTCCTCTCCTCGTTCAACCGTCCGAACATCTATTACGAAATTCGCGAAAAAACCTCCGATGTGGACAAGGAGGTGCTGAAAATAGTGAAGAGCAATCCCGGAAAATCTGGCATAATCTACTGTTTCAGCCGCAAGAAAGTGGAGGAACTGTCCGAGTTCCTCCAGGTGAATCATGTGAAAGCGCTGCCTTATCACGCCGGCTTGGATGGGGTTGTCCGGATTCAGAACCAGGACAGTTTCCTGATGGAGGACGCGGATGTGATTGTCGCCACAATCGCTTTCGGCATGGGCATTGACAAGCCGGACATCCGCTATGTGATACATTATGACATTCCCAAGAGCCTTGAAGGCTACTATCAGGAGACGGGGCGTGCTGGCCGGGACGATGGCGAAGCCCGCTGCATAGCATTTTACGATTATGAGGATTTGAACCGGTTGGAACGGCTTGCCAAAGGGAAACCGGTGGCGGAGCAGGAGATTGCCCGTCAGCTGCTGTCGGAGGTGATGTCCTATGCGGAATCCACCCTCTGCCGGCGACGGCACCTGCTGTTCTATTTTGGGGAGACCTATGACAAGGAGAACTGCGGATGCTGTGACAACTGCCTGCATCCACGTCAGACAATAGAAGGAAAGGAATATATTCTTATACTGTTAAATTGCATCAAGGAATTAAAGCAACAGTTTAAGGATAAGCACATCATCTCCATCATCCGTGGAGAAATGACCAACGATATTAAGAAATTCAAGCACAACACACTTTCATCCTTCGGGGAGGGACGTGACTGGGATGAGAAATTCTGGGAGGCAGTCATCCGGCAGGCATTATTTGCCAAATTGATTGTCAAAGAGATAGAAAACTATGGCATTCTGAAGATAAGCACTTTGGGAGAAAAGTTCCTGAAACGTCCCTATTCAATCCCTCTGGCGGCCCCACACAGCAAGACGGACAACTGCGACGATTTGGACGATGATGATGACGCACCGGACATGATGATGGGGCAGAAGGGCGGTGTTGTGGACAAGGTGCTCTATTCAATGTTAAAGGACATGCTGAAAGCACTGGCTAAGAAGGAAAATCTGCCACCTTATGTCATCTTTCAGGAAACTTCGCTGGAGGACATGTGCGTGCAGTATCCGACCACTCTTGAGGAGATGACCCAAATCACCGGTGTCGGCATAGGCAAGGCGCAGAAATATGGCAAACCTTTTGTCAATCTGATACAGAAATATGTGGAGGATAATGAAATCGAACGTCCCCAGGATTTGGTGATCAAATCGGCCATCAATAAATCCGGATTAAAGGTGTTCATCATTCAAAATATTGACCGCCGAATTGATTTTGAGGATATTGCCGCTTCCAAAAAACTCACCATGGACGAACTGCTGACAGTTATCGAACGCATTGTCATTTCAGGCATCAAATTGGATATCAAATATTACATTGATGAAGTGATTGACGAGAGCCGTCAGGAGGAAATTATGGAATACCTGCAATCCACAGAAACGGACGATCTGGAGGAGGCCTTACGTGAATTGGGAGAAGATGACTACACCTTGGAGGAACTGCGGCTGATGCGGATCAAGTTCATCTCTGATGTTGGCAACTGATAACGAATTAACATTAATATTCTTATGGAAATAAATTTGGAAAAGAACGAGGAGAGGATGGCGGATGTCATCAATATCGAAAATGTGGCTGAAGTGCAGCCGGTAGTGACATCGGACGAACTGAAGACGGAGCCCGTCGGGACAACTCCTCCGGCGGAAATTACATGCAAAAACGCACCAAAACGTCAGCGCTGTTGCTGGATAACTGTCGGGTTTGTTGTTCTGTTTGCCGCTGTCATCACCTTGTTCATCCTATTTTTTGCCCAAAAACGTGCCGGAAGTCCCACCAATCCGGCCTTGGCTGAATTAATTGAAAAAGGAGAGACTCCCTATCTGCTGACGGTCAACAATGACTCCATTGTCGCCCGTTTTGTGCTGGTTAAAATCCTTACCGATGACCTGGAGGAGGAGACCTCACGCTACCAGAAGGAACTGCAGTCAAAGCAGGCTGTGTTGGAGGAGAAATACAAGAACTACCAGATTAATGTGCAGAACCAGGTGCTGACCAAGACACAGATGCAGAATGCGGAGGCCCAGCTCACCCAGGAAGCGGCCACATTGAAGGCCTTGCAGGAGAAATATGCCACCATCCTGGCCAACAAGCAGGCCTCGGTGCAGAAGGAGATTGCCGATTCCATCATCAACGTGACCACCCGCATCAACGGACAGAAATATCATGCGAAATATGTATTAGCCACCTCAAGCGCTTCGGCCGTCGTCTATGCGAGTCCCGAGTTCGACATCACAGAAGAGGTGATTGCCGAGTTGAACCGTTCCTATGAAAAAAATAACGGAAAACATGAATAGACTGCGGATTGGAATTCTGGTTGCACTGCTTTGCAACATGGTGGTTTCCTGCAGGCAACCGGTGGAAAAACGTGTGGTCAGCCGTTACGCGGACAACAGACCCCGGGTGGTGAGGGAATACATCACTGTGAACGATAGTGCTATACTGCACAAGGAGATTCATTATTTCCCTGGGGAAAAAAAATACATGGAGAAAAATTTTGATGAAACCGGAAAACCGGACGGTGTCTGGGTAAGCTGGTATGAGAACGGCAATAAGAACAGTGAGGGAACATATTGCGACGGACAATGGCAGGGCACCTACAAGGTGTGGCATCCCAACGGGAAGCTGTTCTACAGCGGAGAATATGACCACGGCAGGCGGGTCGGCATCTGGAAATTCTACGACTCCACCGGTGTGCTGATACGGACGGAAGAGTGTAATCTTCCTTAAACAGAAAAAAATAATAATCAAATAAATCACAATTATCATGAAAGACATTGATTGGAAAAACTTATCGTTCGGTTACCTGAAAACCGACTACAATGTGAGATGCTACTACCGTGACGGGAAATGGGGCGAACTGGAGGTCACATCCTCCGAGGAGATTCCCATCCACATGGCGGCCACCTGCCTGCATTACGGCCAGGAGGGTTTCGAAGGGCTGAAGGCTTTCCGTGGCAAGGACGGCAAAGTGCGCGTCTTCCGCATGGATGAAAACGCCAAGCGTCTGGCCTCGACCTCACACGGCATCATGATGGCCGAATTCCCGCTTGAACTTTTCCGCAAAGCGGTTGAAATGGTCATACGTCTGAACAAGGACTACATTCCACCTTACGGTACAGGTGCTTCGCTCTACCTTCGTCCGCTGCTGATCGGCACAGGCGCCCAGGTTGGTGTAAAGCCTGCCAACGAATATCTTTTTGTCATTTTCGTGACACCGGTTGGGCCTTACTTCAAAGGAGGCTTTACTGCCAATCCTTATGTGATTACCCGCAAATATGACCGTTCAGCTCCGCTCGGCACTGGCATCTACAAGGTTGGCGGCAACTATGCGGCCAGTATGCGCGCACATACTGAAGCCTGCCATGGTGGCGAATATGCCTGCGAGTTCTATCTGGATGCAAAGGAAAAACATTTTATTGACGAGGCTGGTGCCGCCAACTTCTTCGGCATCAAGAACAACACCTATATCACTCCGCAATCAACATCCATTCTGCCATCCATCACCAACAAGTCTCTGATGCAGCTTGCCGAACATCTGGGCATGAAGACCGAACGCCGTCCCATCCCAATTGAGGAGCTGGAGACCTTCGAGGAGGCCGGAGCCTGCGGAACCGCTGCGGTCATCAGCCCCATCCAGCGGATTGACGATCCTGACAACAACAAATCCTATGTCATCTCCAAAGACGGGCAGCCTGGTCCATGGTGCAAAAAGCTCTATACGGCCCTGCAGCAGATCCAATACGGTGAAGCGGAGGATGTTTTTGGCTGGTGTGACATTATTAATATGTAATTTTTTTGAGTTTTAATACTTTGTAAAGAGAGTGTATTTTTGCACTCTCTTTACATGTTTAAAAAAAGTGACCTATGGAACAATACGATGTGATAGTAATTGGAAGCGGCCCCGGCGGTTATGTCGCTGCCATCAAAGCGGCTCAGTCCGGAATGAAAACCGCTGTTGTGGAGCGCGCCGAACTTGGCGGCATCTGTCTGAATTGGGGCTGCATTCCTACCAAGGCGCTAATGAAATCGGCGCAAGTATACAATTATATGAAGCATGCAGAAAGCTATGGCATGAAGGTTGAAGGGGAGGTGGCGCCCGATTTTCCGGCCATCGTGCAGCGCAGCCGTGGTGTCGCAGACACCATGAGCAAAGGAATCCAGTACCTGTTCAAAAAGAACCAGGTCGAGGTGATTGCCGGGAACGGTAAACTTGCCGGCAACCATATTGTGGAAGTAACCGGTTCAGAAGGTATTGTGAATCAATATGAAGCCAAGCACATCATTTTGGCCACAGGTGCCCGTTCCCGCGTGCTGCCCAATCTGCCGCAGGACGGCAGGCATATTATCGGCTATCGCGAGGCGCTGACACTTCCGGAACTGCCAAAATCCATGGTGGTGGTAGGGAGTGGAGCCATCGGAAGCGAATTTGCCTTCTTCTACAACAGCCTTGGCGTACAGACAACACTGATAGAACTTTTGCCGCACATTCTTCCTGTGGAGGATGAGGAGATTGCCAAGCAGTTGGACCGGGCCTTCCGCAAACAGGGCATGAAGGTGATGACCGAAGCCAACGTGGAGACGGTCGATATTGACGGGAATGGCTGCCATGTGCATGTGAAGGACAAAAAGGGAAAGGAAATCCAGATAGATGCCGATGTGGTTCTTTCAGCCGTCGGTGTGCAGACCAACCTCGAAAATCTCGGTTTGGAGGCTTTGGGCATCCAGGTGGAAAGAGGCAAGGTGGTTGTAGATGACTACTATCGTACCAATGTGGAAGGGGTCTATGCAATCGGTGACATTGTCCATGGTCCCGCCTTGGCCCATGTGGCTTCGCAGGAGGCGCATATCTGTGTTGAGAAGATTGCCGGACATCAGCCCGAGCCGATAGATTACGGCAATATTCCGGGCTGCACCTACACCACGCCGGAAGTGGCTTCCGTCGGGCTGAACGAGCAGAAGGCACTTGAGGCCGGATACGAAATCAAAGTTGGCCGTTTCCCGTTCACCGCATCCGGAAAGGCTACCGCCGCAGGTAACCGCGATGGCATGGTCAAAGTGATTTTCGATGCCAAAACAGACCTGCTACTTGGCTGCCATCTTATTGGAGACAATGTGACAGAGATGATTACAGAAGCTGTTGTGGCACGCAAGTTGCATATGACCGCGACGCAGCTGCTGAACTCCGTACATCCGCATCCGACCATGTCTGAAGCGGTGAAGGAGGCGGTTGAAGCTGCGTATGGAAAAGCGGTACATATTTGACCGTACCAATTTAAAATGTATTGAAAAAGTATATATGAAGACAGCGTATGTGTTTCCAGGCCAGGGTGCACAATATGTGGGCATGGCCAAAGAAATATATGACAGAAAAGAAGAAGTCCGTAAGCTCTTTGAACAAGCGAATGAGATATTGGGCTTCCGTATTACCGACATAATGTTCTCTGGGACGGAGGAGGAACTGAAGCAGACGAAGGTGACCCAGCCTTCCATTTTCCTGCATTCCACCGCTTTGGCGTTGTATGGTGTGGAGGATTTCCATCCGGATATGGTGGCAGGCCACTCGTTGGGTGAGTTTTCGGCGTTGGTGGCCAACCGCTGCCTCTCCTTTGAGGAGGGTCTGCGTCTGGTCGCACAACGGGCAACAGCCATGCAGAAGGCCTGTGAAATGCAGGAATCCACCATGGCTGTAGTGCTGGGGCTTCCGGATGAAAAGGTCACCGAAATATGTATGGAGATTACCGAAAAGGTTTTGCCCGCAAATTTCAATTGTCCTGGTCAGGTGGCGATTTCCGGTTCCAGGCAGGGCATCGAGGAGGCGGCAGTCCGCATGAAGGAGGCCGGTGCAAAACGGGTGCTGCCGCTAAAAGTCAGCGGAGCATTCCATTCACGCTTTATGGAACCGGCACGTGCTGAACTGGCCGAGGCGGTTGATAGGGCCACACTGCAAGTCCCAATCTGTCCGATTTACCAGAATTACACCGCCCGTCCGACAACCGACACAGGTGAAATCCGGAAAAACCTCAAGGCGCAGCTGACCGCCCCGGTCTTATGGACCCAGAGCGTACAGGCCATGGTGGCCGATGGTGCCGACCAATTTGTGGAATTGGGTCCGGGCAGCGTGCTGCAGGGGCTGATAAGCAAGATTGCACCGGATGTCAAGTCTTCCAGTATTTTTAAATAACTGTCTTATGAATACACGGACATTTAAGATGTCAGTATGTGCGCTGCTTATTGCCGCACAGCCGTTGCAAGCGCAGGAGAGGGGTTGCACCGATCCAAGGGCACAGAATTACAATGCTACAGCAACCATCAACGATGGCAGCTGCCGTTATTCAAGTGCCACGGTCACCCCCTTTTTCACCACCGAACTTCCTCCCGCAGTCAGCAGCAGTTCCGGCCTGGTCTGCATGGAGGGCGGATTGTACACCCACAATGACCATCGCGAAGGCCGCATGTACCGTTTGGATACGGCCACAGCAAAAATTACAGGGGAGATGTCATGGCTGCGCATCCGTTTCAAGGATATGGAGGATGTCACTGCTGACAGCCTGTACCTCTATTTGGGTGATTTCGGCAACAACGGGAATGGCAACCGGAACGACCTGCACATCCTTCGCATCCTGAAGTCTACGCTGCAAGAGATGATGCCAAAGGTGGACACCATTGCCTTTTCCTATCCGGAACAGACCGACACAATGCCTGTGGCTGCCAACAGCACCGACTGGGACTGTGAGGCAATGATCGCTTCCGGAGACAGCCTGTACATTTTCACCAAACAGTGGACAGGTCTCCAAACCATGCTTTATGCGCTGCCTAAAACGCCGGGGAAACATGAGGCCCGGCTTGTGGACAGCTATTCGGTGGGAGGACTTGTTACCGGAGCCGATTTGGATGAGGAGAACAACGTTGTGGTTTTGTGTGGATATTCAAATCTGCTGCAACCTTTTCTGTTGTTATTATACGATTATGAGGGGTGCCGTTTCTTCTCAGGAAACAAACGGAAAATTGCGTTGCAGCTGCCGTTCCATCAGGTGGAGGCAATTGCAGGGGAGGGCGGTTACCGATATTTTCTGACCAACGAATCGTTCCGTCGGGGCGGATTCAACACACCAGCACGTTTTCACCGCATTGATTTGTCCCCATTCCTTTCTGATGAGTCTCAAAAATAATTATCATTTTTTTTGAGAAAAAACAGCAAAACATTTCCCCTTTTTTTGTACTTTTGCAAGTTTGAAATATATTATTTGAACGAATCGAATGCGAATAGACATTTTAGGGGCAAATGGGCAATTAGGCAGTGAAATAAACTATTTATCAGCCACATATACACATTTTGACTTCACTTTTTCCGATGTGGCGGATACGGACATCACATCTCAGGAAAGCCTGCGACACCATTTTGATACGGTCCGGCCGGATGTGGTCATAAACTGCGCCGCCTACACTGCGGTGGACAAGGCGGAAGGCGAAGCGGCATTGGCGGATGCCATCAACAGTCATGCGGTGGAGTTGTTGGCACAGCTTTCCAACGAATACGGTTTTTTGCTGATTCACATTTCAACCGACTATGTGTTTGACGGCACCTCATGTAGGCCTTATCTTGAAACTGACCGGTGTAATCCGGTTTCCGTATATGGAAGGACCAAACGGGCAGGCGAGGAGGCATTGTTGGCCAATGCAAAGCGGGCGGTACTTATCCGCACCGGTTGGCTTTATTCCTCCTTCGGCAATAACTTTGTCAGGACCATGCTGCGCTTAGGGCAGGAGCGTCCTGTGGTGAAGGTTGTGTTTGACCAAATCGGCACACCCACCTATGCTGCGGATTTGGCGGCAGTGATTATGCGTTTTGCAGAAATTTCCCATGAAATCAATGATGTACAGATATATCATTTTTCCAACGAAGGGGTCTGCAGCTGGTATGATTTCGCCCGACGGATTATCGCATCGGTGTCGGAAAGCTGCAAGGTTCTGCCTATTGTAACCTCTGAATATCCTACGGCAGCTGTCCGTCCGCATTACAGTGTGCTGGATAAACGGAAAATCAAGGAGGAACTGCAGATTGAAATCCCACATTGGGAGGATGCCCTGCAACGTTGCCTTGCCAAATTATTATAATGTAGATTTAAATTGTAACTATAAAGAAAAAAGAAGATGAGTAGAATTGTTCACATTGCAGGACGACAGATCCTGGATTCAAGAGGAAACCCGACTGTGGAAGTTGATGTCTATACGGAAGCCGGCGCCGTCGGGCGCGCATCCGTTCCTTCCGGTGCCTCTACGGGTGTTCACGAAGCGGTGGAGTTGAGGGATGAGGACGAAAGTCTTTATCAGGGAAAAGGTGTGTTGAAGGCAGTACAGGCTGTCAACAAGACAATTGCGGAAGAACTGAACGGATACCCGGTGGACCGTCAGGATCTCATTGATGCCCGTATGATTGAATTGGACGGGACGGAAAACAAAGGGAATTTCGGTGCAAACGCCATTTTAGGTGTCTCTTTGGCCTGTGCCAAAGCGGCTGCGTTGGAAAACGGCATGGATTTGTACCGTTATCTGGGCGGCATTCACGCCCATCGGTTGCCAATTCCGATGATGAACATTCTCAATGGCGGGAAACATGCCGACAATGCCATTGATTTTCAAGAATTCATGATTATGCCTATTGGCGCTTCCTGTTTTAGTGAGGCGTTGCGTTGGGGCGTGGAAGTGTTCCATACCCTGAAATCAGTGCTAAAAAAACGCGGACAATCCACCAATGTCGGTGATGAAGGCGGGTTCGCCCCAAATTTGGGTTCCAATGAAGAGGCTATTGAAGTGGTGCTCGAAGCCATTGAAAAGGCCGGACTGAAACCGGGAGCGGATGTGGCCATTGCCTTGGATCCGGCATCCTCCGAGTTCTATGACGAAAAGACAAACACTTACAACTTCAAATGGTCTGACAAGCGGGTGTTGACCCCGGATCAGATGGTGGACTATTGGGTGGACTGGACAAAAAAATATCCGATTGTCTCCATTGAGGACGGTCTGGCTGAAGACGATTGGGACAGTTGGAAACTGTTGACAGACAAGATTGGCGACCATGTGCAGCTTGTCGGGGACGATCTGTTTGTCACCAACATCCAACGGTTGCAGATGGGATTGGAACGTAAGGTAGCCAATTCCATCCTAATCAAACTCAACCAGATAGGCACCCTGACGGAAACCATGCAGGCCATATTCATGGCGCAACGCAACGGTTATACAGCGGTCATCAGCCACCGTTCAGGTGAAACGGAGGACACCACCATCGCCGACCTTACTGTGGCCTTCAACACCGGACTTATCAAAACAGGCTCAGCCAGCCGCACCGACCGTATCTGCAAATACAACCAGCTGTTGCGTATTGAAGAGCAGTTGGGCGATGCCGCCGGCTTCTGGGGGAAGGATTTCCCATACGCCATCCGATAAAAAAAAATATTGCATAAAAGAGGGTGTTCCAATATTTTTCGGGACACCCTCTTTTTTATGATGTTTTTTTGTTTCCCTGCACAATAATTCCCCAATTTCACGTTTTACATATCCATAAAAAGCGATTTTAAAACGTGAGCAGTACATATTCATTATGGTTTATCCCTTTGTGCCTGACAGTCGGAACGGCCTATGCCTTCCTGCTGTACGGGAACAAACATGGCTACGCATATCCAGTGAAGGTCAAGCGGCTGCTTTTCATCATCCGGATGCTTGCGGTTTCGCTGCTCTGCTTCCTGCTGTTGCGTCCTGTGGTGGATGGCAGGAGCAAGGAGGTTGAGAAACCTGTGCTTCTGTTTGGCATCGACAATTCCGAATCCATCGTGCTCACAAAAGATTCCGCCTACTATCGCACCGAATATCCCAAACAGTTGCATTGGCTGACCGAAAGGCTGTCCAGGGATTACGATGTGGACTGCTACCTGATCGGTGATTCAGTCCGAAGGGGAGACACTCCTGATTTTACGGAAAAGGCCACCAATCTTGCCCGTTTTTTCTCCCAAATGGAACAGCGCTACCTGAATCGGAATGTCGGGGCAATCATCTGCCTAAGCGATGGCATCTGCACGGAAGGGGAAGACCCGCTCTATACCGCCAAACGGCTCAAATATCCCATCTATACTGTTGCATTGGGGGACACATCGGAGGTGTGCGACTTGCGCATCGCTAAGACCCGCTGTAGCCGGAACGTCCATCTGCACAACTTTTTCCCGATTGAAATCCTGGTACAGGCCAACCGTCTCAAAGGGAAACAGACCCACTTGCAGGTGCTGAAAAAGGGACAGGTAATCTTTGAAAAAGAATTATCGGTCAACCGCAACGACTATTCAGAATGGGTACGGCTGAACACAGAGGCCACCGAGACGGGCTACCTGCACTACCGTATCCGCCTTTCCGAGGTGGAGGGGGAATACACCATTGCTAACAACACAACAGATGTTATTGTCAAAGTGCTTGACGAGAAACATAAAGTGGCGATAATCTACCGTGCGCCGCATCCGGATGTGGCTGCCATTTCGGAGGCGGTTAAGGAGAACCCACTGTATGAGGTGGAGAGTTTTTCTGTAGAAAACTTCAAGGCAGGTGCGCAGCCGTATGCGATGTACATCCTGCACCAGCTCCCGACCGCCAGCCAGCCGATGGAGCAGGTGCTGCAGAATGCTGCCAAAAACGGTGCCGGCCTTCTCTTTTTCCCGGGTGACCTCTCTGGAGGCACAGTACGCCTGCCCGCCGGATGCGGACTGCAGCTCGGCCGGGACAAGGAATTGCAAAACGATGCATATGCCGTGCTGAACCCCGATTTTGCCGATTTCACCCTTTCCAACGACTTTGTCCGGATGCTGCCTGATTTTCCGCCTTTACATCTGCCGTTCGGCAATTATAAGCTCTCCTCATCGGCCAGTGTCTGCCTGTATCAGAAGATAAACCGCATTTCCACCAGATATCCGCTCTTTTTTCTGAATGAAGGCCCACAGGGGAAAACTGCGGTCTTTTTGGGTGAAGGATGGTGGCGCTGGCGCATCCACAATTATTTGCACGAAGGCAACCATCTGGCGTTTGACCATCTGATCGGACAAGTTTTCCAATTTCTGGTCACCAGGGAGGATCAAAGCCTGTTCCGGGTCAAAGGGAAGGAGGTGTACGGGGAAAACGAGGAGATCCGTCTGGATGCGGAAGTATATGACAGGAACTATGCCCTGAACAACCGTCCGGAGGTGCGGCTGGAGTTACAGTCCTTGACGGACAACAGCAAGCACGAATATCTTTTTTCCCGCACCCTACAGGCCTACCAGACAAGTTTGGGACGGTTGCCTGAAGGGGAATACAAGTGGAGTGCTTCTGTGGACTGGCAGGGAACAACAATGCGCAGAACCGGGCATTTTTATGTGCAGGCCGTCCGTACGGAAGCCGTCAGCCTGACCGCCGACCACCAGTTGTTACTGAATCTGTCCTCCATAAATGGTGGTGAGATGATGGCACCTGCATCACTCCGGAATTTGGAGAAAAAATTGCGTTCCAATGAGCAGATCAAGCCGTTGGCCCACTACAGCAAAAGAAGCCACCCGCTGCTTGACCACATTGGAGCATGGGTAATTCTTATCCTATTGTTGGGCGGAGAGTGGTTTCTGCGAAAATGGAGCGGAAATTATTAGAAAAAAGTGAACTTAGTGCAGAAAAAAACGTAAATGATAACATGCGAAAAGAGCAAATATCAACGGATATGAAAAAAAGGGTTGTTAATATGAAACCGAATCATGCCAGCCATACAATGGTGCTGCTGCTTTGCATTTTTCTTTCCACAATTGGCAGCGCCTGTGCACAACGCGATCCACGTCCAGGCGGACCGGCTTTGGTCGACCTTACCCCAGCGGCAGAGCACACCGTCAACACAGTGGTGCATATCAATGCCGAAATGCTGCAGAAAAACAGCATGTGGGACAACTTCTTTTCCGATCCCTTCTTTAATTTCTTCAATTTTCAGGCACAGCCGCAGGTCTATCAGGCCTACGGTTCTGGTGTAATCCTCTCGGAGGACGGCTACATTGTGACCAACAACCACGTGGTGGCGGAGGCGCAGAAGGTGACCGTCACCCTGAACGACCAACGGAAATTCGAGGCGCGTATTATCGGCACAGATGAGGCGACCGACCTCGCACTGCTGAAAATAGATGCAAAAGGGCTGGATTATATCGAATATGGCAATTCGGACGAGGTTCGTCTGGGTGAATGGGTGCTGGCGGTCGGGAATCCATATAACTTGAATTCGACCGTGACAGCAGGTATTGTAAGTGCGAAAGCACGCAACCTGGACATTTTGGGGAACGGTAGCCGGGTGGAGACCTTCATCCAGACAGATGCGGCTGTAAACAGCGGCAACAGCGGCGGTGCCCTGGTCAATGTGCAGGGGAAACTGATAGGCATCAATGCGGCCATCGCCTCCAACACAGGCTCCTATGCCGGCTATTCCTTCGCCATTCCGGTGAATGTGGTGAAAAAAGTGGTGGCTGAACTGAAGCAATATGGTCGTGTGAAATCCGTTAATCAGGGTGTTGCTGTGATTAAACGGTTGGGTGCGGAATTCCAACCGCTGACCCAGCAGGTCAAACAGGCATATCAGGTTGATCATGGGCTGACGGTCACACGTTTGGATGACGGACTGCTGAAAAGGGCAGGGGTTCAGAACGGATACGTGATTCTTTCTGTAGACCGGAAACCGGTGTACCGTCCTGAAGATCTTGAAACCATTTTGGGAAACAGACGTGGGAATGTACTTATTGAAGGTTTCTATCCCAATAGCGGTTTCATTCATTATTACAATTTGACACTATAAATGACCTTATAATTAAGATATTCACTAAACAATACGCTATGAGGCAATTAAAAATTTCACACTCTATTACAAACCGGGACAACAGCTCCTTTGAGAAATACCTGCAGGACATCAGCAGGGAACAGATGATCGGACCGGATGAAGAGGTGGAGCTGGCCCAGCAAATTAAGGCGGGAAACAAGGAGGCACTTGACAAACTGGTAAGAGCCAATCTCCGTTTTGTGGTCTCTGTGGCCAAACAATACCAGAACCAAGGGTTGGGTCTGCAGGATCTGATTAACGAAGGGAATCTCGGCCTGATCAAGGCAGCCAAGCGTTTTGACGAAACCCGCGGATTCAAATTCATTTCCTACGCAGTATGGTGGATCAGGCAATCCATTTCCCATGCAATCGCCGACCAGTCACGCATTGTGAGGCTTCCGGTGAACCAATTGGGTGCGGTCAACCGCATCAAAAAGGAGATTTCCCGATTGGAGCAGATTTACAACCGTCCGCCTACGATTGAGGAGATTTCGGAGGTGATAGACATGACTCCGGAGAAAATCGGTGAGATTATCAAGATTTCCGCCCGGCACCTATCCATGGACGCACCCATCAACAATGAGGACGACACATTCTTCATCGACACCTTCATCAGCAACGATGGAGGCGGACACACTGATGCGCCGCTGTTGCAGGAATCGCTGGAAAAGGAAATCAACCGTTCGTTGGAGGTGCTGGATCCGAAGGAAAAAGATTTGATATGCATGTACTTCGGCATCGGCATGGCACACGAATACACTTTGGACGAAATCGGGGAAAAGTACAATCTCACACGCGAGGCTGCACGCCAGATGAAGGAAAAGGCCTTGAAAAAATTGCGCAAGACCGGTATCAAAAGGTTGAAACCATATTTATAAAATTAAAAGAAGAAAATGAATTATTTGTTCACCTCGGAATCCGTTTCCGAAGGGCATCCGGACAAAGTGGCGGACCAGATTTCTGACGCATTGCTGGATGAATTCCTGCGGAGGGATCCCAAAGCAAAAGTGGCCTGCGAAACCATGGTCACCACCGGATTGGTATTCTGTTCCGGAGAAGTAAAAACCCATTCCTATGTCGACATCCAGGAGACGGCCCGACAGGTAATCCGAAATATCGGCTATACCAAAGGGGAGTACATGTTTGAATGTAATTCCTGCGGCATAATCTCCGCCATTCACGGGCAGTCGCCTGACATCACACAAGGGGTGGAGCGTAGCGAAGAGGAACAGCAGGGTGCAGGTGACCAGGGTCTGATGTTCGGTTATGCATGTAAGGAGATGGACAACTACATGCCGTTACCAATTGAATTGGCACACAGATTAGTACAGGAACTGGCCGCAATCCGGAAGGAGGGGAGGCAGATGAGATATCTCCGTCCGGATGCCAAGTCGCAAGTGACTGTGGAGTACGAAACTTCCGGGCGGCCTGTCCGCATTGACACTATTGTGCTTTCCACCCAGCATGACGAGTTTTCCGCGTCAGAGGACGAAATGTTGGCCACGATTAGGAAGGATGTGGAGGAGATACTTATCCCCAGAGTAAAAGCCACATGTCCGGCAAACGTTCAGCAGCTGTTCACCGGTTACAAGCTCTATGTGAACCCGACTGGGAAGTTTGTCATAGGCGGCCCGCATGGCGACACCGGACTTACCGGCCGCAAAATCATTGTGGACACGTATGGAGGGAAAGCCCCACATGGAGGCGGTGCATTTTCCGGGAAAGACAGTTCCAAAGTTGACCGTTCTGCCGCATACGCCGCCCGCTACATAGCCAAAAACCTGGTTGCCGCCGGAGTTGCGGACGAGGTGCTTGTACAGATAGCCTACGCCATCGGCATAGCGGAACCGGTCGGATTGTATGTGAACACCTTCGGCAGCTGCCATGCCAAAAACAGCCTGGGGGAAATCTGTTCGGATGCAGAACTTGTATCGGTTATTAAGAAGATTTTTGACCTTCGTCCATATGCCATCTGCCAGAAATTCGGACTGCAAAACCCGATTTTCCTGCCCACGGCCACATACGGTCATTTTGGTCGTGACACTTACGACAAAGAGGTTGAAGTGTTTTATGAAGATGAGGAAACAGTCACACGCATGGTGGACGGGATTCCGCACCATTATAAGGATGTCACATTCTTTGCATGGGAAAAGACCGATGCTGTTGAAACAATCCGAAAGGCATTTGGTCTGAAATAACTATTTAACCGCGACATAACAACAATTGTTTGAAAAATATGCCGCAGTTTATTTCCCATTATTCTCTATTTAACATAATATAAATTATATAACAAATATAAAATACAGAAAAACAAATATTTAATATAATTAAATTAACATAATTGTGATGACTACAGGAAATCAAAACCAAGTTGTGTTTTGGCCTCCTCGGACATCATCGCCATGTCCCAAGGCGGATCAAACGTGATGCGTACATCAACGCCGTTAATTTCCGGCACGAACGATTCAACCTCAGATTTCACAAATTCCGGCAAAGTCTCCGCAACCGGACAATTTGGAGCCGTAACAGTCATCAATATCTCCGCGTGGTTGTGTTCGTCAATGCGTATGTCGTATATCAGTCCCATATTCCAAATGTCAATGGGCATTTCCGGGTCATATATTTTTTTCAACCGTTCTATGATATCGGCCTTCAGCGTTTCCTTATCTTTCATCTTGTTGTGATTTTGCTTGATATACAATCGCAAACCTTTTAATTTGCTGAATCATGGCTAACAATCCGTTGGAGCGTGTCGGCGACAGATGTTTTTTCAGTCCGATGGCGTCAATGTATGACAAATCTGCTGAAAGTATCTCCTGAGGCGTTCTGTCAGATAAAACTTTAATTAACAGATTTATAATACCTTTTGTGATAATAGCATCACTATCAGCGGTGAAATGCAGCCGGTTGTCCCTGTATTCAGCCTGAAGCCAGACATTTGACTGGCAGCCCTCAATCCGGTACTCGTCAGTTTTATATTGAGGGTCGATAAGTGGTAATGATTTTCCTAACTCTATGATATAGTTGTATTTGTCCATCCAATCCTCAAAATAGGAAAATTCTCCGATAATTTTTTCTTCTGCTTCCTTAATGGTCATTTTTTATGGTAACTAAATGATTGATATGCATATTTCATTAAAAGGTGGTCTGCTATGACCAACGCTGCCATCGATTCCACCACCGGAATCACTCGTGGGACAACACAGCAGTCATGACGTTTTCCTGCCGGTGGCAGCTGCGTCACCTCTCCCTTTTCGTTGAGTGTCGGCTGGGCGCGTTGCAGGCTTGGAACAGGTTTGAACGCTACATTAAAATATATATCCTCTCCATTGCTTATTCCGCCCTGAATCCCGCCCGAATGGTTGTTACGGGTGTGGAATCCCGGCTCCCAAATGTCGTTGAGTTCGCTGCCTCTCCTTGCTGCGGAACCCATCCCGCTTCCATATTCAAAACCTTTCGCCGCATTGATGCCCATCATCGCCTGTGCAAGATCGGCCTGCAGTTTTCCGTATGCCGGTTCGCCAAGCCCGCAAGGAACAACACTTACCAGACACGTGACCATCGCGCCTGTGGTATCCCCTGTCGACCGCAGCTCCTGCAGATAATTCTCCATCTCCTCGGCCAGCTTTTGGTCCGGGCAGCAGAGCCGGTTGGCTTCGATTGCCTCCGCTTTTGCCTGACAGCTCTCCCCTTTCCAACATACCGGGCCGACTTGACGTGTAAATGCCAAAATGTGAATCCCTTCCTGTTTAAGAAGAAGTGCGGCCAATGCGCCACCAACAACCCTTGCGACACTCTCGCGTGCGGAGGCGCGGCCTCCCCCATCGTGGTCAAAAAAACCGTATTTATTCCAATATGTGTAGTCGGCATGTGATGGGCGCAATATCCCCTCCGGATAGGCCGCATCCGTAACATCTTGGTTTTCCACCCAAAAGGCTATGGGCGCTCCTGTGCTCTGTCCATCTTTCAGTCCGGAAAGGAAACGGACGTTATCCTCTTCCATGCGGGCGGAACTGCCGGTATGGCTTCCCGTTCTGCGTCGCTGTAACTGACGGTTAATCCAAGCCTTATCTACGATTATTCCAGGCGGAAAACCGTCCAGGACCCCACCGATGCCTGCACCGTGCGATTCCCCAAACGTGGTCAGCACCAATATGCGTCCGAAACTGTTACCGGCCATAATTTTCTTTTTTAAGTGATTGTATGTAGCATTCCATCAGAATGTTGCCGGCTGAATAGGCACTCAGCTGACTCTTCAGCAGCTGCTGGTGCAGCAGCTCCCACTTTGCCATAACTTCAGGATTGGTGTAGAAAAGATGGAACAGCTGTTCGCCGATAAAGCTCTTTAGGCACTCTTCCGCTTGACGGATCCTGCGGCTTTCAAAAGCGCCGTTCGCTTTCATCCTCTCTATGTAGGAGGAAACCATATTCCAAATTTCCGGGATATTGCTGCCGTCCAATGCGGATGCTGTAAGCACCGGAGTCTTCCATTCGGTCTGGTTATGGTTGGGAAACAGTTGCAGGGCATTGGCCAATTGTCTGCGGGTCAGTTCGGCACGAGGCCTGTTCTCACCGTCCGCCTTGTTCACGACAATAGCGTTGGCCATCTCCATTATTCCCCGCTTGATGCCCTGCAGTTCGTCGCCTGCACCGGAAATTGTAAGCAGAAGAAAGAAATCCACCATGGAATGGACCGCCGTTTCAGACTGCCCCACTCCCACTGTTTCAACCAGAATCGTGTCGAAACCTGCCGCTTCGCACAAGATGATGCTTTCACGTGTTTTCCGCGCCACACCGCCCAATGAGCCGGCGGAGGGTGAAGGACGGATAAAGGCGTCCGGTTGGACGGAAAGTGTCTCCATACGGGTTTTGTCGCCAAGAATACTACCCTTGGAAATTTCGCTGCTCGGATCCACAGCAAGCACCGCAATCCGGTGGCCGGAGGCAATCAGATGGTTGCCGAAACATTCTATGAAGGTGCTTTTCCCCGCTCCGGGAACGCCTGTGATGCCGATACGGACCGAATGTCCGGAAAAAGGGATGCAGGCATCTATTATCTCCTGCGCTTGTGCGTAATGTTCAGGCAGATTGCTTTCAATCAGTGTGATGGCCTTGCTTAGCACTGTCCTGTCATGGGCACGGATGCCATCCACATATTCCGAGGTGGTCAGTTGCGGCGCCTTTTTAAGCGGTTTTTTTTTCAGATACGGGTTCACCTGCGCCGGCTGCGGAATGCCATCATTCACATGAAGTGCTGATTGATAGTCGTTTTGAATATTATCCATGCCTTTTTTTTTACAATGCAAAGATAAGCATTTTTAGGATAGGTAGCACACAATAAAAGCCATTCCATGCCGTTAAAGCAAAAAAATACGATATGAGGAAAGGACTTTTTTTAGGCACACTTCTGCTGCTGGCTTTCGGATGGGCATTTTCACAGGATGCCCCGAACAGGATTGTATGTCATGCCGTAATAGAGGGACGCGACACTATCCCTGTTTTTGAATTGAAGCCCTATAACGTGATTGCATTCAGGGGTAATTTGAGCAACAAGGAGATACGGAGAAAAACACGTCTCATGAACAATGTCATCAAAGTTTATCCATATGCTCGGCTTGCCGCTGTAAAACTGCAGGAGTATGATTCCCTGCTGTTATCCATCCCCAATGACGAACAGCGCAAAAAGACCATGAAGCAGGTGGAGAAGGCCTTTGTGAAACAGTACACCCCGATTGTGGAGGACCTCTCGTTCAACCAGGGGATTGTGCTGCTGAAACTGATTGACCGCGAAACCGGCAAGACCACCTACCGCATTGTGGACGAACTGAGAGGAAAAATCACCGCCTTCTTCTACCAGTCCATTGCAAGGTTGTGGCACTATAACCTTAAAGACAACTACGACCCCAACGGCAGGGACGCGGAAATCGAATCGATTGTCCGTATGATTGAAACAGGTAAAATCAAAATCTGAAATTATATTAACACATGAAACACAGTATTTTCATCCCATGCATAGCAGCATTGTTCTGCCTTGCCGCATGCGTCGCCCCAAGCAATCCGGCCACCGATGGTACTGAAACCACGGATACCGCCACCGTAAAGG
>JAEEGI010007827.1_pt1 | contig 23814 bp, 19 predicted proteins | sample 8958751 | NCBI WGS metagenome assembly JAEEGI01 (sample SAMN16246545, study PRJNA631951) | gut metagenome | biome: gut microbiome; feature: rumen; material: KS-attached | host: Bos | place: Iran: Karaj | collected 2018-10 | reverse complement strand
GCTGAAATGTGCTCTGGCTGCAGCTGGAGAACCCGGTCCAGCGTGTCCGTCCACTGGGCGTCGGAAAGTTGAGACAGGCCGAAAATCAGGTCGAGGCTGAGGTTGTCCACGCCCGCCTGGCGCAGGATCCGGACCGCTTCCACGGCCCGGGCGCTGTCGTGACGACGGCGCATCCAGCGCAGGATCCCGTCGTCCATCGACTGCACGCCCATGCTGATGCGCGTGACACCCAGGTCCAGCAGGGCGCGGACATAGTCTCTTCCTTTGGATACGATATCTTCCGGATTGATTTCGACGGTAAACTCCTCATAAGGGCCCGTATCCAGATGGCGCACGATGCGCTCCAGTTCCTTGATATCCAATACGGAAGGAGTGCCGCCACCGACATAGAGGGTTCGCAGGCCATCCGCCGCTGCGATCTCCTGCCGCCGGGCATTGATTTCCCGGCACACGCCGTCGGCAAAAAGTTTCTGCGCCCGGGCGGACTCATTCGCAGGACAGACCTCCGAATAGAAGTCGCAGTAGGCGCAGAAACTTTTGCAGAACGGGACGTGCAGGTAGATCATCTGCCGGCCGTCGGTTTATCGGAGCAGCACTTCGGCGCTGCCGAGGAAACTCTGGGTCGTATAGGCCTCGACGGTGTAGATACCTTTCTCGTAAGACGGGATGTCGTTGAGGTAGATGCTCATCTCGACCTCCTTGCCCTCGTAGTCGACCTCACGCGAGGCGGAAGCCATCATCGTGGAGCCCTGATAGGCGAAGGAAACCTGGGTGCCGTTGGTCAGCAGGATGCCCTCGGGGTCCTTCACGCGGATGTACACGCGCACCGGGCCTTTGGGAGCCAGGTCGTTCTCGACCAGACTGAGCGTCGTCAGCATCCGTACCACACGGCTGCTGCGGTCTGTGACCTTGTCCGCCGCATTGTAAGGATCGAGGCGGATGCCGCGGGCCTTGATGACGGAACCGGCAGCCACCTGCCCGGAAAGGCTTTCCACCTGCTGGGTCAGCTCCTTGTTGGCCTTACGGGATTCGGCGGCCTCCTTGCGGGCTGCGGCTGCGTCAGCCGTCAACTGGTGGTTGAGGGTGTTGAGCGAATCGATCTGGGTGATGTAGTTGCGCATGATGCTGCGCAGCGTGCCGAGCTCTTTCTCATATTTGCGCATTTGGGCGCGGTTGGTGGCTTCGGTCTTTTTGATGCGCTCGACCAGCTGGGCGACTTCCTCGCGGGACGAGTCGAGCTGGCTGTTGATGCTGTCGTAGTCCGAGGAGAGGTTGTCGTAGTCGCTCTGGAGGGCAACGATCTGCTCCGTCAGATCCTCTTTCTCCACCTCAAGTTCCTTGACGAGGGAGCTCTTCTGGATCCAGATATATGCCAATGCGCCAGCCAGCAGGGCGGCTACGGCGATCAAGGCGTACATCACCTTGCGCAGGTCTGTATTCCGTTCTTTCCGTTCTCTTTCTTCGCGGTCGAGCCGCTCGAGCGGATCTTCTTTGTAAGCCATGTCGTGTTCTTTTTAAATATCGAGGCGAAAATAACAAAATTCGCCAACATTACGAAAATTATTATCTTTACGGCTATGAAGTACATAGTCCGCGTTTTCAAGTATTTTATCTGCGTCACCGTGCTGATGGCGCTCATCCTGCTCGTCCTTGCCCTGCTGGGTTATGTGGAGAAAGATGTCAATTCGATGTTCCGTAACGGCTGGAATTCCATCTGGCAGATAGCGTTGATGTTCCTGGTCGTCGCAGCGATCTATCCTCGTTTCGGTTTCTGCAAACGGGGTGCCATTGTGCCCGGAGCTTACGAGGATATCCGTCCGGGCGTGGTCCGCTATATGGCGGAACGGGGCTATGAACTCGAGAAGGAGGAGGGCGAGAATCTGTCTTTCCGCTGCAAATCTCCCTTCCAGCGCTTCCTGAAACTGCTCTGGGAGGACCGCATCAGTTTTACGCGCGACCGGGCCGGTTTCTATGTCGAGGGCCGCGCCAAGGACGTCGTCCGTATCGTCTCGGGTCTGGAAGCCCGCATGCGGGGCGACGTTTCCTAATCCTTGAGATAGATCTCGATTACAGGGACTTCCACATCCGGTTTCACAACCGGGATGCTGAGGAAGCCCTTGTCGAATTTGATTTCCGATCCGTCGTGGAGGAACTGGGCATATTCGATCTTATCCGCGAATCCGATTGCAAGTTTTCCCAGGGGATAGTCAATCAGATGGACATATAGCCGGTTTTTCTCCGGATTGTATGTCAGCAGGGTCCTCTCGGGTGTCTGGAATCCTTCCGGGGCCGCCGTACAGCCATAGATGGACCGGCCGTTGGCATGCATCCATTTCCCGATCCCTTCCAGGCGGTCTTTCGCACGGGCGTCGAATTCACCGCGGGCGGTAGGGCCTACGTTGAGCAGTAGGTTGCCCTCTTTGCTCACGGTCTCGATCAGGAGCTCCAGCAACTGCGGGATGCTCTTCCAGGTGGCTTCGTCGCGATGGTATCCCCAGGATCCCGAGAAGGTCTGGCAGGTCTCCCAGGTGGCCTTCTCACCGTTCCAGGTGGGACAGGAAGCCACTTTCGTCTGTTCAGGGGTCATGATGTCCCAGCCGCCCCAGACATCCTTCAGGTCCAGGCGGTCATCGACGATGATGCCGGGCTGAAGCGTCCGGGCGAGTTTCAGCAGGCCTTCCGAATCCCAGTCGTCCCGTCCCTTTCCGTTCTCTCCCGGGAAGGAAAAGTCAAACCAGATGATATCGATTTTTCCGTATTGGGTCAACAGCTCCGTGACCTGGTCCTTCATATACCGGCGATAAACGTCCATGTTCTTACCTTCGTTGAGGGCGGCATAGTCCTCCGGGGTCCCGTTGTCGATGCGCTGGGGATGGCAGCGGTCGATGGTATAGTCCGGATGGTGCCAGTCCAGCAGGGAATAGTAGAAACCGACGCGGAGTCCTTCGGCGCGGAATGCGTCCACGAACTCCCGGATCAGGTCGCGCCCGATCGGGGTGTTGGTGCACTTGTAGTCGGTGTATTTCGAATCCCAGAGGCAGAAACCCTCATGATGCTTGGAGGTGAGGACGACATATTTCATCCCGGCTTCCTTGGCCATCTTGGCCCATTCCTTCGGATTGAAGAGGTCGGGATCGAAGTGGTCGAAGTATTTCTGGTAGTCCTCATTGGTCAGGCGCTCGCGGTTTTTGACCCACTCATGCCGGGCCGGCAGCGCATACAGGCCCCAGTGGATGAACATGCCGAAACGGGCGTCCGTCCACCATTTCATACGCTCGAGTTTCTGCTCCCGGGTTTCTGAAGAGGGAAGGGAAAACTCCGGTACGGGGGCGGGCGTTTCTGCTTTCTTCCTGTTTTTCTGTGCCTGGGCGCTCTGCGGCAAGACTGCGATGAAGATCATGCCTGCGAGCAGAAGGGTTGTGATTCTTTTCATAGGGGTATCCGTTTTTCAATGACAAAGGTAAAGTTACAAAAATTTGTATTTATCAAAAATATGACTACCTTTGCAATCCCAAACGAGGGTATAGCTCAGTTGGTTTAGAGCGCTTGCTTGACAGGCAAGAGGTCTTCAGTTCAAATCTGAATATCCTCACTCCACAGGGACAGACACTTGCAGAAATGCGGGTGTCTGTTTCTTTTCAGCGGGGTTTGTTGTAAATTTGTTATCCAGACAAAAACCGACCCGTATGAAACGATTCTTCCTTCTCGCAGCCTTTTTCCTCGCTTGCCTGGCTGCAAGCGCGCAGCCCTATTGGAACCAGCATCAGCGCATCCTTCCGCTCCGTCCGCCCGTCGGCGAGCGTCCCGAGTTCATGGATTTGAACGGAGACGGGAAACAGGATGCCGTCAAGAGCTATATTTCCGGCGACATCCCCATCCTCTGGCTGGATGAAGACGGAAACATGAAAGATGGTGAGTTGGAGGGCGATACGGTCAACGACTGTATCCTGGTAGACCGGGACAAGGACGGAGCCTATGACTTCATCGTCAAGTTCGCAGACCTGACGGGCAATGGTGTCCCTGACATGCAACTGATTCTGGATTATCCTGTCGGAGGACGGCGCACCCCCAATTTCATGTATGTCTTTGACGATGACAAGGACGGCGTGTTCAACTATGTCGACTGGAGCAGTCTCAACCTGCTTTGCTGGGAGAAGAACGGGCTCTCGGATTTCTATACGGATTACAGCGGCAACAGCACTTTCCTGAAGACGCACCGCGTTTCCCAGGAGATGGACGACTTGCGCTATCAGTGGGAGAATCCCTTCCTTTTTTATGATTATGACGGAGACGGCCTGACGGAAATGGCGGTCCGTTTCTGCGATGAGCCTTTTCCCAATGCGGAATCTGAAGCCCGCGGGTTCACCAGACCCCAGTACCAGGGCTGGATGGGCTGGTTCTCGATGGGGATCGACATGGACAACGACAATGTTCCGGGCAACGATTTTGACTTTGACATGACCCTTCACTACACGGCAAAGAAAGGGTTCAACTATAGCGAATGCGTCCATCCGCTCCGGAACATGCGGGGCCTGCCGGAGGCGGACCGCTTCTTCCCGGATCCGCGCTTCCGGCTCTTGACCGAGCTCATCTATCCCGACCGGTATCAGGCTTTTGACAAGGCCTTTTCGGGGAAGTGGGAATCTGCCCGCTTTACCTGGGATGAGGATGACGACTGCGGCCGCTGGGAGCGGGTGGAACTTTACGACGACCGGGATGCATTTGCGATCGGGACAAAGAATAATGGCTTGGACCATAATTCGCAGGCTGATGTGGCGGGCGACCGGGGCGAATGGGACCGGGATTTCTCCGGAAACGGTGACATCTATGTCGGTCGTTTCGATGGCCGCATCCATCTTTTCGGCGCCGAGCGCGGCGCCTGGCGCATCGACCAGAACACCCTCTACTATCAGGGATGGAACAAAACCTTCCAAAATACCATCCCTTCCTCCTGCGCGACGGTCGAGTATTTGGATACGGACGGCAACGGCTTCCTGGATACCGTCTGCTACGACCTTGATGGAGACCGGACCTACGAGTGCCGGATCTCCCTGGGTGAACTCGGCTTGGACGACCGCTGCGAGGTGCTGGATGTGTCTTCGATGAAATATAAGGATTACACGAAGCTCTTCAAGAAAGTCGCCGAAGGGATGTGGAAGCGCTCAAAGGATGCCCGCAAAGTCGCGCAGACCTATGGAATCCCGACCCTCTGGTATGCGAAAATGTTGAGCCCGAAGTCCTTGCGGGAGCGTTATCATTATGGCTGGTGGTTCCAGTTCTATGTCTATAAGGATCTGGAATACCGGTTTACTCGCGCCGGAGATGCCGAAGCCTTGAAACGGCTCCACCGGGCTTACTATTCCGGTGACTGGAAATCGTTGCTGTAATCGGCGCTGACGGTCATCTCGCAGCGGGCGCAGTCGAAGCCCAGGGCGAGGCGGCGGCCGTTGTTGAGCAGATAGAGGGGGCCGGTGGGACGCGCGCCCTGACGGACCGGGCAGAGACCCAGTTCATATTTGAGACAATAGCGGGTGCGCATGAGCTCGGCGCGCTTCGGGTGCGCCAGTTCAAAGGCGGGCCCGCTTCCCGGGATCAGCTCCTGCGCCGCCGCATTGGCGATATTCGCCTTGTATGTTGTCTCTTCCGGGAATGCGGGACGATTCTCTGCAGAAACCCGCACACCGCGGTACATCGGGCGTTGCGGACAAGGCTGCGCTTCCAGGTCGGAAGCGATCAGGCGCCGGATGCCGTTGAGGGTCGAGGCACTCATGAGCGGCAGGGCTCCTCCGGGCGTGGCCACTTCCAGTGAACGAACATTAAAGATGAAATCCCCGCTGCGTTTTGACAACTGCTCGCGGATCAGCGCTTCGGCGCGTCCACGGTTTTCCGCCGTGTCCAGGTCTGCCTTGAAAGGCGAAAAAACTTCGCGTCCATCTTCGCTCCGGGCTGTGAAATCCAGGCTGAAGCGCCCGGAAATGCGGACGTCCAAGTCGACACGTAATTCCCGTTTGCAGGCCTCCCGCTCCATCTCACGCTCGAAAGCCGCATCCACGTTGCGGTAGATATCCGCCCCCGCCTTGATACCGGAAACAGGCTTGCAGCGGACCGTCAGTCCCTCGCAGACATCGCCGCGGAAACCGATGATCCCGCCCCGGCCAGGAACGGAGAAACCGTCCCCGTTGCTGAGTATCAAGCCCTTGCGGACAGGTTTGACAACGATTTCCATCGTGCGGGCATCCCGCTGGCGGACCGAAGCGACGGTGCCGATGCGTTCGCCGACGGATTTGGGAGTGTCCATCGAAGCCCAATGTCCCCGCTTCCCGTCCATATACAGGGAAGTATATCCTCGGTTGAAGGTCTTGTCCGGCGCCGGCGTGAAACCCCGGGTGACCGTGCCGAAAGAAGCGCGGCAATACCGGTCCGGATGTTCCGCGACCAGCCGGTCCAGCGCCAGGGAATACTCGCGGACCACGTTTCGTACGTAGGAAATGTTCTTGAGCCGCCCTTCAATCTTGAAGGATGTGACTCCCGCCTCCGCCAGTTCGGGCAGGCGGTCCAGCAGATTGAAGTCTTTCAATGAAAGCAGGGCTTTGTCGCGTGCGAGCACCTTCCCGTTCCCGTCCACCAGATCGTACAGCGAACGGCAAGCCTGGATGCAGGCGCCCCGGTTGGCACTGTGGCCCGCCAGGTGCTCGGAGAGATAGCACTGGCCGCTGTAACAGACGCACAGCGCCCCGTGGACGAATGCTTCGATCTCGCAATGGACAGCCTCCGCGATCTCCCGGATCTGAGAGAGGGAGAGTTCCCGCTCCAGAACCAGCCGGCCGAAGCCCAGGGACTCCAGCCATCGAGCCTTCTCCGGCGTGCGGATGGCGCATTGTGTGGACGCGTGCAAGGGTACGGTGATGTCGTCCCACTGCGTCAGGGCCAGGTCCTGGACGATAAAGGCATCCACGCCCGCTTCCTGGGCATCCCGCATCAGCGCATGGACTTCTTCCAGTTCGGAATCGTAGATGATTGTATTGACTGTCAAGAAGATGCGGGCACCGAACCGGTGGGCGTAATCACACAGGCGGGCGATATCTTCCAGACTGTTGCCCGCAGCCTGGCGGGCACCGAAGCCGGGCCCCGCGATATATACGGCATCGGCACCGCAGTCGATGGCTGCGATGCCGATGCCTATATTCCTGGCGGGTGCCAGCAGCTCCAGCGGGCGCATCTCTTACTTAAGGGCGTCCAGCTGCTGCTTGGCCTGCGCGCCGAGCTGAGGATCGCCGACGACCTTCTGGTAGAACTCCTTGGCCTTGGCCTTGTTGCCGGCCTTCTGGTAGAGGGCTGCGACGGTGAAAGCGATGGCATTGGCGTTCTTTGCGGTCGGGGCGGCGGCAAGATACTTCTCGAAGTTCTTGATCGCGTCGGCGTTCTTGTTCAGCTTCTGGGAAGCCTGTCCGGCGACCAGATAAGCCTGGGCGTTCTCGCCATACTCATTGGCCTTCTCGGCGGCAGCGATCGCATCAGCGAACTTGGTGGCCTTCAGAGCCGCGGCGGCTTTCTTCAGATAGATATTGGAGATCTGCTTGCCGGCGAGCTCTTCCTGGCCGTTCTTGGCGGCAGTTTCGAAAGCGGCGACAGCCTCATCGACCTTGCCGGCGCCGGACAGGGCCTGTCCGAGACGCAGGGCGAGGTTTCCGTTATCCGGATCGAGGTCGAGGGCGCTCTTATAAGCCTCGGCTGCAGCGGCGAAGTTCTTATCCTTCAGCAGTTCGCCGCCCTTGGCCATCAGGGTCTGGGGAATCAGGGTCGTAGCTTCTTCGACGACTTCATCCGCAGCGTATTCTTTCGCCTTTGCGACGACTTCGTTCAGTTTGGTGACAGCTTCATCATAGTTGGCCTCTTTGATGAGGTCCTTGGCGATCGAGAGCATGATGTTCGGGATCACGCCCTTGCAGGTTGCAACCAGCTCTTCACCTTCTTCACCGCAAGCGGCGGCCTGTGCGAGCGCCTCCTGGAATCCGGACAGCGCAAGAGCCTTGTTGCCGGCGACGAGGGACTCGTTCGCCATCTTTGCTGTCTCCGTGGCCTGGGACAGATCCTGAGCGGAGAGCATTCCGGCGGAAAGGACGACAGCTGCGAGAGTAAGTAAGATCTTTTTCATTGTAGTATAAATTTTGTTAGTTTGCATCCGTGGACTGCAAAAATAATAATTTTGCCGTACTTTTGTACAAGAAAAGTGCCAAGATGATGAAATCCCTCAAAATACACCTGCTCGCCCTCCTGTTGCCGCTTGCTTTCCTGACGTGTCCGGCACAGAATCTGACGAAGCTGGGAAAGGCCCCTGAGATCACTGTAGGCCACTTTCCCAACGGCATTACCTACTACCTGGTGACCAACAAGGCGGCGTACGGATATGCCGATTACGCCCTGGTGCAGAAGGGCGCTCCGGAAGAGACGAAATTCCGGGGGGAACTGCTTTCGCTCAGTCATTTCGACGGGCAGAAGCCCTATCGTTTCCTGGCTTCCAGGGGTGTCGGCTACAAGGATTTCGGTTACGTCCGGCGTGGGGAAGATTATACGATGTACCGTTTCGAGGATGTCCCGACTTCGGATGTGGCGTCCTCGGATACGACCTTGATGATGCTTTTCGACTTGTGTGAACTGTGTCCGACGGAGCAGGCGATCATCATCAGCGGAGATATCGACGCCTCGGCGGTAAAGGGCAAGATGAGCATCTTCTCCCTGATGGTCTCAAAACGCGAACCGGCGCCTTCTTCACCGGCCTATGTCTGGGATCCGATGCCGGATTCGGAGATCATCACGACGACCAATCATTTCAAGGAAGCGTCTTCGATCACGGCGTCCTTCGCGCTCCAGCGCACGGCCGCGAAGTATCTGAATACGGTACAGACCCTGGTGTCCGGAATGATGTTCGCCGAGCTCGACTGGATCGTCGAGGCGCGCATCCGGCAGGCTTTCCGGACTGCGGACATTCCTTTGGGAGGCCTGGTCCTGTCGCGCAAGACTGCCGCCGACGGTCCGGGAGACGAGTCCTGGTCGGCCCAGGTCTTCGTAGCGCGCGGAGATGTGCCGGAGGCGATCGAGACTCTTTCGGACGTGTTCGCCAACCTGGAGATGGCCGGCATTTCCGAGGCGGAACTGAAAGACGCCCGCGACCAGTATATCGCCACGCTGGGCAAGAATGCTTTCAGCGCGACGACGACCAATGCCGAGTATCTGGACAAATGCGCTGCGGCATACCTGTATGGAACGGATCTCGCCCCAGCAAGCGCCGCCAAGGATTTCCTGTCGAAACGCCAACTCCCCATCGCTGCCGGCACGGAGCTTTTCAATCAGTTCACCGCAGCCCTTCTGGATAAGAAAGAGAACCTCACGCTGACGGTGGATACGCCGGGCGTACCGTTCGATCCCGAAGAAATCGAGGCCCGCTACCTCTCCGCCTGGTCCCGCCCTCAGCAGCGGATGTTTTACCGGCCGCATTTCAGCGACACGCTTTCCCTTGCCGGCCCGTCCGGGCGGCTTAAGATGAAATTGGAAGCCGCCGAGCCGGTCACGGGAGGCGTGATCTGGCACTTCTCCAACGGCATGAAGGTCGTTTACAAGAAAGCGGAGACGGCCGGGCAGTTCCAGTATGCCTTCCTTTTCCGGGGCGGATTCTCTTCCGTGCCCGGGTTGAAAAAAGGGGAAGGGGCGTTCGTCTCCGATATCCTGGGCTTCTATGATGTCGCGGGCAAGAACTGTTCCGACTTCAATGCCATGTTGGAGGCCAACGGCATCAAGATGGAACGCAGGGTAGGCATTTCCGACATGCTCCTGACCGGCACGGCGCCCACCTCCAAACTGACCCTGTTGCTGGAGTCCGTGCTTTCCCTGACCCGGGACCGCAAGTTCAATGCGGAGGCGTATGATTATTACCTGAGAAGCGAGAGATTGCGGCTCGAGATGGAAAAGATGACGACTCCCGGCATCCGTGCGACGACGGATCTGGCCATCCGACCGGACTTCCTTTTCACTCCCTATAAATATTCCGACAACCTCGGTGAAGACCTGCCGCGGCGGGCTGAAGATTATTTTGCCCGGCAGTTCGGCAAGGCCGATGACGGGATCATTTCCTTGGTCGGAGACCTCGATCCGCTGCTGGCGCAGAAGATTCTGTGCAAATATCTGGATGGATTCAAGACCAGCAAAGGGCTTTCACAGCGGCCGCAGGCCCCGTATACCCTCCGTTCCGGCTGGGTGACCCTGTCGGATGAGGCGGCCCATCCGGACGATGTGAGTGTCAATTTCGCCCTGACTTCGATGCTGCCGGTTACGGCTGAGCGCTATTTCGCTTTCCAGATTGCCCAGCTGATCCTTGAGAAGCGGGTCAAGGCCGGGCTGGCGGAATGTGGCTACTGGTCTTCGCTGAGCGGTGGCTTGGAATTCTATCCGAAAGAGCGATGGAGTTTACTCCTGTCTTGCAGGCCTGCTGCGACGGACGGACTGCCGTCAGGCGTGGAACCGGCCGATCCCGCAGCTGCGGCCAGTATCGTCCGGGAGACCCTGGAAGCGGCGTTGAAGCAGAAAGTGTCTTCGGGGGACCTCAAGATTTATAAGGATCTGCTGCTCAAGCAGGCGACCTGGGAGAACAGCCGTCCGGATGCCATCCAGGCGGCGATCATCGCCCGTTATTCCTATGGCAAGGACTTGACGTCCAAGTATAAAACCATCATTCCCGCTTTGACCGCCGCCTCTGTGGAAGCCATCCTGACTGACCTGTCGGAGAGCGGTAAAGTCCAATATACCGTCCAAAAATGAGCGGCGCGTTCGGAACCATCGTGCAGATCGGCGACATCCTCGTCTCAGAGGAGGTCGTGCTGGAGTATTTCGCCTGTGATTATGAGAAATGCAAAGGCGTATGTTGTATAGAGGGAGATTGCGGGGCACCGTTGGAGGAGTCGGAACTGCCGGCGCTGGAGCGGGAGTATGAGGCTTATTCACCCCTGATGCGGCCCGAGGGCAGGAAGGCGGTGGATGAGAAAGGTTTTTTCGAACTGGACATCGAAGGAGATATCGTGACACCCGTGACCGCCGTGGACAAGGATTGCGCGTACACGCATTATGATGCCGACGGCAACTGCCTCTGCGCCATCGAGAAATGCTTTTTTGCCGGAGGCTGTAGTTTCCGCAAGCCGCAGTCCTGCCGGCTCTATCCGATCCGGATCACGAAACTCACCGGCGGCGGCCTGGCCTTCAACCTGCACCGCTGGGGGATCTGCAAGGATGCGTTCGCGAAGGGAAAGCGGGAAGGGACCCGGGTCTATCAGTTCCTGAAGGAGCCGCTGACCGATTTGTTCGGGGAAGAGTTTTACCGCGACCTGTGCGCAGCCGCGGAATATGTCATCGCCTCAGAAGAAAAGTAGTATTATATATTTGATCAGATGCATTCGAACAAGGAATTTGAATTAATTGCACAGGACAGGCTTTATGAGACTCCTGTGGCCAGTCTCTTTACTCTGGAGACAGAAGAAACGATTGCCAAAAGCAATACAGAGCAGATCATCGATGACGATGAAGAAGAGGATTTCGATTGGTAACGCCCTTTAAATGAATGGTTCTATGAAAAAGCATATTTTTCTTTCGTTTCTGTTGATCGCGCTGTTTCTCTCCTGCACGAAGCAAGAGCAGGAGAATCCTGTCCTGATACGCTTCGATTATCCGGTATTCTATGCCTCGTTCGAGTCGTCGGATGGGCCCTCGACAAGAACTTATGCGGACCCGATGCACCGGATCCGGTGGAATAAGGGAGACCGGGTATCCATCTTCAATGGTAACACCACCAACCTGGAGTATATGTTTGAGGGGGAGACCGGGGACAGTACCGGTACGTTCCGGTTCGTCGATGGCGGAAATAAGTCTGCGGTACAGACCCGCTCCGTTTCCTATAAATATGCGGTCTATCCTTATGATGAGAACTGTGAGCTTTCGGGGGATGAGACGCTGACCGTTATGTTTCCCGCCGAACAGTCCTATGTCGATAATTCCTTCGGACCGAAGGACAATACGATGATCTCCATCTCTGAGGATGACACCCTGTTTTTCAGGAATGCGGGTGGCTATCTCATCCTGAAACTGTACGGGGATACGACGCAGGTGACCTCCATCACCTTAAAGGGAAATAAAAATGAACCGATCTGCGGCAAGGGATATGTGACGGTGTCTTCCGACGGAATACCTTCCACAAGGATGTCTGAAGAAGCAGGTTCGACGTTGACACTCAAATGTGAAGATCCCATACCTCTCGACGCCTCCTCCAATAAGTATAAAGAGTTTTGGTTTGTCGTGCCTCCGGTTACCTTTACGGATGGGTTCACGATTGTCATCGAGGACAGTGAAGGCCGGCGGATGACGAAATCGACGGCCAGGGAAGTCACTGTGACGCGGAACGAGCGATTCAGGATGACGCCGCTCAACGTTCCTGCACTTCCCGCCACCCAGTTCGTAAAGTTCGAGGATGAAAACTTCAAGGCCTATTGCGTGAAGAATTTTGATACGAACTGGGATGGAGGGATCGATATGGATGAAGCATTAAAGGTTTCGAGCATTAGTCTACCCAAGTCTCCGAAGATTTATTCTTTGGCCGGGATTGAATACTTTGTGAACTTGTCTAGGCTGTCTTGTGAATCTCACCAGTTGACTATTCTGGACATAAGCAATAATTCGAATTTGGCGAGCCTGGCCTGTAGCTCCAACCAATTGACCATCCTTGATATCAGCCACAATCCTGATTTGGTTTATTTGAGATGTTCGAGTAATCAGTTGACAGAGTTGGATATCACTCACAACCCTAGTTTAAGTGATTTTAACTGTTCCGGCAATCAACTTACTGAATTAGATGTCCGGGAAAGCTTAAGTTTGCAGCGTCTGGATTGCAGCAACAATCAATTGACGAGTCTTGATATCAGTAATAATACGAGTTTGAGAAATTTGTATTGCGGAAGTAATCAATTGACAAGTTTGGATGTCAGCTCAAATTTAGATTTGGAGCAGTTGAATTGCAGTTCAAACCAATTAACAGGTCTTGATATCAGTCATAACAAAAGACTCTCGGATCTTGGGTGCAGCCATAACCAGCTGACCAGTCTGGACCTCGGCCGTTTTTCTATATGCTGTGGATTGGATTGTTCCGACAATCAATTGACAGACCTTAATGTGACCGGTTGTTTGTGTCTGTCTAACTTGATCTGTGATAATAACTTGTTGATGGACCTTGATTTAAGCAAGTGTTCTGTCGCTTATTTTTCAGGGGGAGGGAATCCTATTCATCAGATTAAAACGAGGAGTGAGACATATCCGGATGAATATCCGCACTGGAACGGCATGTATGGCAGATACAGTGATACTACAGAAGTAGTGTTTATACCGGAAGCCGTTGATTTAGGTTTGTCTGTCAACTGGGGCAGCCTCAATCTTTGGGCACAATGCCCGGAAGATGAAGGTGCCTATTATGCATGGGGAGAATTGGTTCCTCTCGGAGATTATGATCCTTATAATGATAATTTATACATAGATTCTAAGTGGTACAGTTATTTTAAAAGGAGTTTCGACTGGACGACCTACAAATGGTGTGATCGTCAATCGGAAGGGCCTGACGGAGTACACTTATTGACAAAGTACTGTTATGATTCCCAGTATGGCATGGATGGTTTTACGGATGACTTGTTTACGCTGGAAGAGGACGATGATGCCGCATCATTCTTGTTAGGGGATGGATGGCGCATTCCGACGGCAGATGAATGGAACGAATTAAAATGGAATTGTAGCTGGGAAACTGTTGAGTTGAATGGGGTCCCGGTAATCAGAGCTACCAGTAAGATTCCGGGGTATACCGACCGTTCGGTCATCTTCCCTTTAGCAGGACAAATTATGTTTGACCAGTTTGGGTACGACGGCAGGGGCTATTATTGGTCTTCATCCATGAAATACCCATCTACCTTCCCTGAAGCATTTTCTAATGATTTTAATCCTGGTATGGCATGTGCCAGTGTGCTATATAACTCCGCAGATCCTGAACCGCGTGAACGTATCTTGGGTCTTCCCATCCGCCCCGTAAAGCCAAATAACTAGCCTGTGGCAGTTGCCACGGCCTACTTCCTAGACCGCGGCGGTCTTGCCGCGCAGCCAGCGGGCGACTTCCGTGGGGAGATCTGGCGCCAGGGTGCGGAATACCCGCTCGTGGTAGGTGTTGAGCCAGTCGATCTCCTCTTGTGTCAGGAGTTCGCGGACCAAGATCGAGGTGTCAAAGTGGCAGAGGGTCAGGGGCTCGAAAGCGAGCCAGCGTCCGAAGTCGTTGCGCCCCGCTTCCACGCAGAGCAGCAAGTTCTCGTGCCGCACGCCGAACAGGCCTTCGCGGTAGATGCCCGGTTCGTCGGAAGTGATCATGCCGGGCAGCAGGGGCTGGCGGTTGAAATTCTGCCGGATATCCTGCGGGCCTTCATGGACGCCGAGGTAGAAACCCACGCCGTGTCCGGTCCCGTGGCCGAAATTGCGTTTGCGGCTCCAAAGCGGGTTGCGGGCCAGCGCGTCGATCTGGCAGCCGGCGGTCCCTTCCGGGAACACGGCCATCGCCAGGTCGATGTGGCCCTTCAGCACCAGCGTGTAATCCTCCCTCTCCAAGGCCGTGCACGGACCTAAGGGTACTGTGCGTGTAATGTCGGTCGTGCCGCAACTGTACTGGCCACCGGAGTCGCAGAGATACAGGCCCTTCGCCTCCAACTCCGGCGCATTATTGAGCGGAGTGATGTAGTGGGGGAGCGCCGCCCCCGGCCCATAGGCCGAAATCGTCTCAAAACTGTCGCCCAGATAATCTGGACAGGCTGCACGCAGGGCGCCGAGCTTGGTGGCCGCCGTCCGCTCCGTGATCACCTTGTCTCCCAGCACCGTTTTTTCCAGCCAATATAAAAACATCTCCATCGCGACACCGTCCTGCCGGTGCGCGCGCCGCATCCCTTCGACCTCCGTCGGATTCTTGACGGCCTTGCGCAACTGGACAGGAGAGGTCCCGGTGCAGAGCCGGCCGCTCTGGACGAGCAGGTTGTACAGACTCCAGTTGAGGGTCGAGGGGTCGACGAAGAGGCGGTTGATCCGTCCGTCCCCCAGCCAGTCGTTAAGAGAAAGCTGCACTTCGTCATAGGGAAGGACACGGATGCCTTCCTCCTCCAGAGCAGCGAAGCTGTCCAGGGTCATGTCATCGTCCTGATCGTCGAAAGCGTCCTTCCGGACAAACCAGAGGACCTCTTCCTCAGTCACCAGCAGATAGGAAATGACCATGGGATTGTAGTCGATATCCGCTCCGCGGACGTTGAGGACCCAGGCAATCTCGTCCAGGGCGGTAAGCAGCACCGCGTCGCAGAGACTTTCCGCCGCGGCTTTGCGGAGCCATTCCAGACGCTGCCGGCGGCTTTCTCCAGCCACCACCGTCGGGACGAGGGTGATCGGCGTCCGCGGGATGGCCGGCCGTCCGGCCCATAACAGGTCAGGCAAATCCGGAACATCGACGATCCGATAGAAATAACCGTCCTCTGGGTCTTCGGAACGCCCCGTAGCCAAAAAGGCGGATTGAAGGTCCCGGACCGCCGAGACAGGCTGGCAAAGCCCGTCTACGGCCACGACGACGGTGTCCTTGCGGACGAAGCGGTCGGCGAGCCATTCGGGAATGGGTACCTGCTCAGGGACGCGCATCTTGTGCAATTCAATGCCGGTTCCCTTCAACTGCCGTATGGCTTGGATGAAATAACGCGTGTCTGTCCAGAGGCCGGCGTGGTCCTCGGTCACGACCAGGTCCCCGGCTTCTCCGGTGAATCCGGACAGCCATTCGACCTGCTTCCAGCGGGGAGCCAGGTATTCGCTTGCATGCGGGTCCGAGCCCGTGAGGATGACGGCGTCCCAGCCGCGCCGGCGCATGATTTCGCGCAAGGTTTCGATCCGGTCGCTATAGAGATTGTCCATGATGATGGGTTATAGGTTCAAAGATAGGAAAAAACCTCAGAACGACGGAAACATCCGTTTAAAGAACGGGCGAAAGGGGTCGTCGACGGTGACACTGGCGCGGGAGACGGGGCACACGGCGAAGTAGCCGAGGACGTGCTCTCCGCGGATGTTGGTGGGTACGTTGGCCGGCTGCGGGGTGAAAAGCGGGATGGAGACGCTGTTCATCGTCAAGGCCAGCAGGTAATCGTAGTAACCCTTCTCCAGAGTCCACAGCTCAAGGGTGATGACATCACCGGTCTCCAGGTATTTGAAACAGTCGCCATACTGTTTCCGCAGGACTTCAGATTGCATCAGCGGCTCGATCGGAAAGCCCGCCACTTCATTGTGGTTGAAGAACTTGTCGTCCGTCACCTTGGCCATTTCCATCGGTTGGTAGAAGCCGTTCACGGCGTGGGTGCCCAGATAATAGCTGTCAAAGTCCTTCTCGTAGCCCCATACACCCACGGTCCAGAGACTGTCCAGCCCCAGCGTCTTGTCGCCGGCGAAGGCGTAGTCGATGGCATCCATCCGGAAACCGGGCTCCGGCATGGTCGCTTCGGCTTCGTATTCATTTCCTTCGGAGAGCCGGATACGGAGTCTGTACTCCACGCCCATCTCGCCGCACCAGCCCTCCGGAGCCTCGTACACGCCGGCTTCTTTCTCATTGAAAACCACGTCATTGACTTTGACGGACGCGCCGCTTACCATCGGCTGCGCCTCCGTATGGAAGTAGGAAATGGTCCGGGAGAGTCTGATACGCTGCGGGTCTTCCGGCCGGTCGGTGAGGGTGGCCTCGACCGCCAGGTAATCATGGTAGTCCGACCGTGACCGGATGTCGATCCGTTCCGTGCAGGCGCACAGGATCAAGAGCAGGGGGATGAGGCACTTTCTCATGGTCAGAACTGGATGTTGCAGGACAGGGAAGGAATGGCGGTGAAGAGGTAAACCTTGCCCGCCTGCGCACTCTCTTCCTCCCGGTTGTAGGTAAAGGCGATGGACCAGGCATTGTGCCGGGAATAGGCATTGTAAACCGACAGGTTCCATTCGGTGCTCCAGCGCTTGTCCTGGACACGCCGCCGGGTGCGGTAGGTAAGCGAAAGGTCCATCCGGTGGTAGTCCGGCAGCCGGTCTTCGTTTCGGCTGGAAAAGACGGGGACCCACCGGCCCATGTATTCGAAGCGCCCCACGGGATAGGTGGTGGGCGCACCGCTGTAGAACACCCATTCGGTGGATGCGGACCAGCGCTTGGAGAAATCATAGCTGAGCACGAAGTTGACGGCGTGTTCGTGGTTCAGCGGGGACGGGTAAGGATGGCCGCCGTTCAGCTCGGGGATGTCGTACCAGGCCCGGGACCAGGTATAGGACAGCCATCCGTTCCAACGGGCGAATTCATACTTAAGCATCAGCTCGGTGCCGTAGGACCAGGATTTCCCGAAACGCAGAAGACCCTCCCGGTCCGGGTCGGCCAGGACCAGCCCCGGGTTGTCCACAAAGTCCATCGTGTTCCGGTTGTCCTTGTAGAAACCCTCCAGGGAGAGTTGCAGCGCGCCGCCGGAAAGAAGGGTGTTGAATCCCAGGGAATACTGGTCCGAGCGTTGCGGTTTTACGTTCGGGGAAGCGGTGAACCAGGCGTCCACCGGACTGCCGGTGATGCTGATCCGCGACTGTTGGAGATACTGGATGGAACGTACCCAGGCCCCCTTGACAGAGAAATCGTCCGTGATGGGAAGCGAGGCGGAAACGCGCGGCTCGAGGCCGGAATGGGTGCTGATGCGCTCGCCTCTTTCCACCCGGGCGGTCTCCGTGAGTTCGTGCGTTTCCGGGTCGAAATACTTCTGCTCCGTGGGCCCGTACGTGTTGAATGTGGAAAAACGGAGCCCGTACCGGAGCGTGAGGGAGCCGATCTTCTGCTCATCCTGGAGATAGACGGAGGGCTGGAATGCGTAGTTGTCCGGGATCCGGACGGCCTTGACCATCGATTCCTCGTTCCGGGGAACCGTGTTTCCGGGGACGACCCCGAACCAGGCCGCCTGGAGTCCCGCCTTCAGGGTGTTGGAGCCATTGAAGTACCAGGTCCATCCGGCCTTGACGCCAGTTTCCCGTATCTCCTGACGCGTATCGAAGTCGGCGCTTTCCATCTCCGTACCGATGTCATTGCGGTACAGGGAATTGTACAGGATGACATCGGACGTCAGCCTGGGAGAATACACATGGTTCCAGCGCAGGGACTGGGTGTGGTTCGCGAAGCCGAAGACCATCTCCGAAAGGTTGAATTCCTGCATGCTGAAACCGAACACGTCCTTGCCGCTGAAGGCGCTCAGGTACACCCGGTCCTTCTCTCCCGCAATCCAGCTGAGCTTTCCGTTCAGGTCATAGAAGTACATCTGCGTCTTGTCCGGAAGTTTGGCGCCGATGAAGGGCAGCAGGAGGTCCATGTAGGTGCGGCGGCCGGCGAGCATGAAAGACAGCTTGTCCGGGACGATGGGGCCTTCCAGGAAGAGTTTGGAAGTAATCAGGCCGAGAGAGGCGCTCCCGCCGAAGCGGCGGTTGTTGCCGTCCTTGGTCGAGATGTCCAGCACCGAGGAGATGCGCCCGCCGTAGGAAGCGGGGAAATCGCCCTTGTACAGGTCCGCGCCGCGGATCGCATCTCCGTTGAACATCGACAGGAAGCCCAGGAAATGGCCGCAGTTGTAGACCGGAGCGCCGTCGATGAGGATGAGGTTCTGGTCGATGCCGCCGCCCCGGACGCTGAAACCCGTGGAGCCTTCGCTGGGGGTCTGCACGCCCGGCATCATCTGGATGACACGGATGATATCGGCCTCACCCATCAGGGCCGGTAGGCGCTGTACCAGTCTGGCGTCCACCCGTTCCAGACCCATCTGGGGAAGGCGGATTTCCTCCCGCTTGGACCGCGAGAAGACGGTCGCGGCATCCAGTTCGTTCCGGTCCGTGCGCAGGTGGAAATCGTATTTCATCGATTTCCGGGCGTCGATGGATATTTCCTCCGTCTGATAGCCGAAATAGGCGCAGCAGATGGTTTGGGTGCCCGGCTGCAATTGCAGGGAATAGAAGCCCACGGCATCCGCGGCGATGCCGGTTTTCTTGTCCGCCGTGTAGACGACGGCCTGGGGAAGCGGTTCTCCCGTCTCGGCATCTCGCACGTAGCCAGACAGAACGACCTTCCGGTTCTGCGCATCCGCAAGGATGGACAGAAACAAAAAGGCGACAAGCCCGATGATCCTATAAGTCCTATTCCACATAATCTCCTGCAAATTTCGGAATTTTGCCCGGATTGTCCATAAGTCTGTTGATATTTATCGGTTCCCGGGGGTCGAAGGTATACTTTCGAATCGCTACATTTGTCATTTGTATGAAAATTGGTGGAATAGACCTTGGTGAAAAGCCCATCCTGCTCGCTCCGATGGAGGATGTGACCGACGCTTCTTTCAGGATCATCTGCAAGGAGTATGGGGCCGATATGGTCTATACCGAATTCGTGCCCTCGGACGGACTGGTGCGCGATGCGGACAAGGCCATCGCCAAGATGCACACCTTTGAGGCGGAAGCCCCGGTCGGCATCCAGATCTACGGCCACATCCCGGAGTCTCTGGTAGAGGCCGCCAAGATGGCGGACCATGCCGACGAGATCGCCGGCGGGCATGGCTGCGACCTGATTGACATCAATTTCGGCTGCCCGGTGAGCAAGATCGCGGGCCGCGGCGCCGGATCGGGCATGATGAAAGACCCGGACAAGATGGTCGCCATCACGAAGGCGGTCGTCGAGGCGGTTCGAAAGCCCGTGACGGTCAAGACGCGCCTGGGTTGGGACGAACACTCCAAGATCATCGTCGAGCTTGCCGAACGCCTGCAGGACTGCGGCATCGCCGCCCTGACCGTCCACGGCCGCACCCGCAGCCAGATGTATAAGGGCGAGGCGGACTGGACCCTGATCGGCAAGATCAAGGAAAACCCGCGCATGCACATCCCCATCATCGGCAACGGCGACGTCAATTCACCGGAAAAGGCGAAAGAGTGTTTCGACCGCTACGGGGTGGACGGGATCATGGTCGGGCGCGCGTCCTTCGGGCATCCCTGGATCTTCAATGAGATCAAGGAATACCTGAGCACCGGCGTACTGCCGCCCCCGATGCCCGTACGGGAAAGGGTCGCGCTGGCCAAGCGCCACTATGCCCTGGCCTTGGAGCTGAAAGGCGAACGCCGGGCGGTCTTCGAGATGCGCCGGCATCTGTCCTGCTATTTCAAGGGACTGTCGGATTTCCGGGAGACCCGCGCGCGCCTCGTGACGGAGACGGACCCCGCGCAGGTGGTTGCCATCCTGGACGGGATTGCGGAGCATTGGGGCGACGCCCCGCTGCCGGAGCAGACCGGCGTATATGGAATATAAAAAAAGGAAGAATGATATGATCGACAAAGTGCTGTTGTTTCCTTACTATCTGACGCTTAAGGTCAGGAATGCACTGTATGACAAGCAGGTTCTGAAGAGCCAGGAGGCCGAGGTCCCCACGGTCTGCGTGGGCAATGTGACCGTCGGCGGGACGGGCAAGACCCCCCACACGGAGATGATCTTGCGAACCTTGCTTGCCGATGAGGAGTGGGGCAAAAAGAACCTCGCCGTCCTTTCCCGGGGCTACAAGCGCAAGAGCAAAGGATTCCAGCAGGTCACCACCCAGCGTAACGCGTCCTTCTTCGGCGACGAGCCGGTCCAGATCAAGAAAAAGTTCCCTGGGGTCACGGTCGCCCTGGATAAGAACCGGATCCGCGGCTGCCGCAACCTCTGCCATCCGGAGATTGTGCGCACGCAACGGCAGAACCGGCGCTGCCTGGACAAGGAATTCCCGGCGGCGGACCTGGTCATCCTGGATGACGCTTTCCAGTATCGCGCCCTGAAACCAACGCTCAGCATCGTCCTGGTAGACTTCAGCCGTCCCGTCAACAAGGATAAGCTCCTGCCCCTGGGCGGTCTGCGGGACCTGCCGGAACGGCTCGCCGACGCCGATGTGATTATCGTTACGAAGTGTCCGAACTACATGGACGACTGGGAGCGCACGGTCTGGGCGCAGTCCTGCGGCGTGAAAGACTATGCGACCTCCACTTGCACGGGGACTTCCCGCAAGGGGAGGAAGCAGTACGTGTTCTTCACCTGCATCAATTACTGCCCGCCAGAGGCGATCTATGAGGAATGCGATCCGCGCTACGTCTATTCCCCGCGCATGGTGCTCTTCACCGGAATCGCTAAAGACACGCCGCTGAGAACCTATCTGTCAGATAATTATAAGATTGTGGAGGCTTTCCGTTTTTCGGACCACCATGCCTTCTCGGACAATGACATCCGCCGGATCACGGCAGCCGCAGAACGCTGGTCCACGGCCGCTCTCGGCACGACCGAGAAGGATGCCCAGCGTATCATCGCGTCCAAAAAAATGCCGCCTGCATTGCGCAAGCGGCTCTTCCAGATCCCGATTACGGTTGATTTCCTGACGGAAGAAGAACGGGATTTCTTCCATCAGGTCCTTTTCGAGGCGATTAAACGGTAAGGATCTCCTTTTCCTTGGCGGCGACGAGAACGTCGATCGACTTGATGTTCTTGTCGGTGATCTTCTGGACTTCCTCTTCGGCCTCCTTCTCGGTATCCTCGGAGAGGCCTTCGTTCTTCTGGGCCTTCTTGAGGGTCTCGATGGCGTCGCGGCGGGCGTTGCGGATGACGATCTTGGTTTGCTCGCCGGCAGCTTTCGCCTTCTTGATCAGCTCCTTACGGCGCTCCTCGGTGAGGGGCGGGATGACGCAGCGGATCATCTCACCGTTGTTGGACGGGGTGAATCCGAGGTTGTTGTCGATGATGGCCTTCTCGATCTTGCCGAGCATGGTGCGCTCCCAGGGAGTGATCAGCAGGGTGCGGGCGTCGGGCGTCGTTACCGAAGCCACCTGGGGAATGGGGCAGACGGTGCCGTAGTAGTCCACGGTCACGGTGTTGAAAATCGAAGGGTTGGCTTTGCCGACCCGGTAGTTCTTGAGGTCATCCTCCAGGAACGCGGCTGCGTCCTGCATCTTTTCGTCGGCTAGCGCGACGATCTCTTTCGCTCTGTCTGTCAACATATTGCTTTCCTATTTATAATTATCTATACATGTACCAGCGTCCCGACTTTTTCACCGTCGAGGATGCGCTTGAGGTTGCCCGGCTCGTTCATGTCGAACACGATGATCGGGACATTTCCCTGTTCGCAAAGGGCGAAGGCCGTAGCGTCCATGACCTTCAGTTTGTCGGCGAGGGCTTTCGAAAAAGTCAACTCGTCGTATTTGGTTGCGCTCGGGTCCTTCTCCGGATCCGCAGTGTAGACACCGTCCACCCGCGTACCTTTCAGGAGGGCGTCCGCCCCGATCTCCAGGGCCCGGAGCGCCGCACCGGAGTCGGTCGTGAAGAAGGGGTTGCCGGTCCCGCCGGCAATCAGTGCCACGCCGCCTTCTTCCAGGACCTTGACTGCCGCATCGCGGACATAGTAGCGCGCGACAGGCTCCATCGGGGTGGCCGTGAATACCTCGGCCCGGATGCCCTGGGAGCGGATGGCCATCGCCAGGCCCAGTGAATTGATTACCGTCGCCAGCATGCCCATCTTGTCTCCGTCCACGCGGTCGAAACCCTTTCCGACACCGCTCAAGCCGCGGAAAATGTTGCCGCCGCCGTTGACGATAGCAATCTGCATGCCACTGCGGACCGCGTCTGCGATTTCGGCCGCCGCCTTGCCCAGGCTCGCTTCATCGATTCCTTTGCCCTGAGGGCCGCCGAGGCTCTCGCCGCTGAGCTTCAACAATACTCTTTTATACATAATGAGTGGTCGTTTTTCGTGGGAAACAAAAATATCGGAAAATTATGAAACTTGCAAGAAAGAGCCTATATTTGCAGACACGAACATTTCGATTACTCTAGTTTGAAATAGATTATGGCATTATCGACCTCATCCATCGGCAAAAAGTTCATCCAGAGCATCAGCGGTGCTTTCCTGATCCTTTTCCTCCTGCTTCACGCGACGATCAACTTCTTTTCCGTGATCGACACCTTCACCGGGAAATATGGCGCCGTGGCCATCGATGACAAGCTGTTCTCCGCGGGGGACGGCCTCTTCAAACTCGGCTGCGATTTCATGTCCACGCCCTTCATCAGCATCATGGTCCCGATCCTTGCGCTCGGTTTCCTCGTGCACATCTGCTACGGTATCTGGCTGACTGTGAGGAACATGAAAGCTGTCGGCGGCCTGAAGCGCTATGAAGTGCCCAGCAAGGCTGCGGCCGATTCCTGGTCCGCCAAGAACATGGTCGTCCTCGGCATCGTGATCCTGGGTTTCATCTGCTTCCACCTGACCCACTTCTGGGCCAAGATGCAGCTGCCCGAGCTGTTCGGCATCGGCACATATGAGGACAATCCCTATGTCCTGCTCAACGCGGTCTTCGGCAAGTGGTGGATCATGGTCCTGTACCTGGTGTGGTTCGTCGCCGTATGGCTTCACCTGGTCCACGGTTTCTGGAGCATGTTCCAGACCGTCGGCTGGAGCGGACAGATCTGGATGAAGCGCCTCAAGGTGATCGGCGTGATCGTCGCCTCCATCATCTGCCTGGCCTTCGCCGCCGTCGCAGTCAACGCTTTCCTGCAGGCCAATGCACTGATTTAGTTTTTGTTTAAACGAAAATATTTGCTACCTTTGCGGTCCCTATTTTGTGTAGGGATCGCAATTTTTATAGTTAACCATTTAAAGATCAAGACAATGGACACACAAAGCT
>JAEEGI010007826.1_pt1 | contig 23815 bp, 20 predicted proteins | sample 8958751 | NCBI WGS metagenome assembly JAEEGI01 (sample SAMN16246545, study PRJNA631951) | gut metagenome | biome: gut microbiome; feature: rumen; material: KS-attached | host: Bos | place: Iran: Karaj | collected 2018-10 | reverse complement strand
GAAAAATTTTCATTATCTTTGTAGCATAAAAACTTTATCGTATGGAAGATGTAAACAGAATTAAATTGGTTCTCGTAGAGAAAAAACGTACCAGCAAATGGCTGGCAGAGCAGCTCGGTGTTAACCCTTCGACTGTCAGCAAGTGGTGTACGAACTCTTCCCAACCAGACCTTGCATGTATATTAAAGATTGCAGATCTACTGGAAGTTGACTTAAAAGAGCTCTTTGTGAGAGAGTACAAACAATATCTCCTTTCTCAGGAATCAAAATGATAACATAGAACTATCGTAGCAAGGGCTTAGACAGAGCCGAGGCCTTCAGGAGTGGTTCGAGAAGCCAAGCAGATGGTAAGCCTAAGGTAAGAAGCCCCAAGAAGAGGGTAAGAAATAAAAAAGAAAATAATGATATGAAACAGTATAATCGCATAATGTTGGGCAAGGGTGGAAAGTTTGCCAAGATGTGCCGCCAAGAGGGATTCATTGGCAGTGAGTTCGAGGTGATGCAGGATCTTTCGGATTCTCTATACGAGAACTGGCGTGACTTTAACAAGAAGTTCATCCCTCAGTGGTTGGCCCTTGTTCCCGACAAGAGTAAGACAGCAGCAGGACTAGTCTGCGGTTTCACTTGGACTATTGTCAAGGGGCTACAACTTGGCGATGTCGTGCTCTGTCCTTCTGGTGAAGGTTACTACTATGTGGGTACTATCGCCAGCGATTATTACTTCGTACCCAATACCGATTTGCCCCATAGACGTAAAGTTGAGTGGATGGATAAGGTTATACAACGGAAGAGCATGTCACAAAAACTGAAAAACTCTTCAGGTTCTATTGGTACTTGCTGCGATATTACACGATATGCTGAAGAAATAGAGGCGTTATTAGCAGGACAGGCAATTACTGCACCTACAGAACCTGATGTTACTACACAAGAACCTGCCAAAAGTTTTGATGAGCGTTCATTGCACAAGCTCTTTTGCAACTTCCTGCGAACTCGTAACATCTATGCCAAGACCATCTATCACGAGAAATCTTCAACTAAGGCTGACAACACCCAGAAGTGGGTGCATCCAGATATCATTGGTGTGCAGTTCGAAGAATTCCAAAATAACGCCACTCTTTCCCTACTAAAAGCTACAGACCCCAAACAGTCGGTGCATATTTACTCGTATGAGATGAAACGCCGTGTGGAAAACGACAGTCAGTTGAAACAATACTACTTCCAGGCTCTATCAAATAGTAGCTGGGCCAACTATGGCTATTTGGTGGCATTCGAGATCGCAGATGGTTTAGAGGAAGAAATGGAACGCCTGAACAATGCCTTTGGTATTGGAATTATTCTGATGCAGGCAACGGAAGCTACCATTCTATATCCCGCTCGCGAGAAGCAGCTTGACTACATCACGATTGAGAAGTTGAACCGTATCAATAAGCAATTCTGTGAGTTCATCAACAAACTCTCCAAGGTGCTTCTTGCATCAAAAGATTACTCAGACATCGCTCGTGATTCCCTAATCGCCATCTGTGACAAAGTGTTTGAAACAGACGAGGAGATAGAGGCATATTGTAAAGAACATAATATTCCATTCTGAACAAAAAAGAGACAAATATAATGGCACAATCAGTAGAACCACAGATAGCTGACCTTGCTCACGGCTGGCTAAAACAATACAAACTTACTTACTATATCGAGCAGGACGCACCTAATGCAGAAATTAAAAATGCTCTGCAAGAATACGAGTCGAAACAAGGTGGCTCGGGTGGTAACCGTCCTGACTGTAATCTTTTGTTAGAAGATAATTTAGGGGAACGTTGGCCAGTTCTTATTGAATACAAGGGATACAAAGATAAGCTTGTGAAACTTGATCCAGAAGGACAGGTGGCCAATCGTAACACGAAGGGACAGCCAGATTACAAGAATATTAGTCAGTATGCAGTCAATGGGGCTGTTCACTATGCTAATGCACTTTTGCACTATACAACTTATGAGCATATAATTGCAATTGGTCTCACAGGCTATCGTGACTCTGCCACAGATGAATTACATCATGAAATTGGTGTATATTACGTTGGCAAGAATAATTATGGTATTGGACAGCAAGTAGGAGTTTTTACAGATCTTTCTTTCTTAGCACCACAACATTTCGATACATTCGTTGAGCAAGTGCATAATCTCAGCCTTAGCCCTGACGAACTAGAAAAACTAAAACAACGTCGCGAGCAAGAAATAAATGTAAGTCTCATTAAACTTAACAATGATATTTATCAAAGCGAGAAAGGTATCTCCGAAAGTGGACGTGTATATCTCGTGGCTGCTACAATAATTGCTACCATCGGTATTCCTGGTAAAGTAAAGCCTTTGGAGAAAGCCGATCTTCGTTCAAGTGAAGAACATGACAATCGAGATGGCGACATCGTCATTCGAAAAATCCGTGCATTCCTTGCTGAGAAAAAAATCCCATCGGATAAACAACAGCTCATAGTTCGAACATTAGAGAACACGCTTACGAATGACAACATTAACCGTCCAGTAAAGGGTGAAAGTCAATTAAAGCGTGTATTCTGTAAGATTGTAGATGACCTCGGGATTTACTACAAAATAGGTTTATCAACAGACTTCACGGGAAGACTCTTCAATGAAATGTACCAGTGGCTTGGCTTTACACAGGATAAGCTCAACGATGTTGTTCTCACACCCTCCTATGTTGCCACTCTCTTGGTACGTCTTGCCCATGTTACCCGTAACAGTTATGTGTGGGATTTTGCTACAGGCAGTGCAGGTTTGCTTGTTGCGGCCATGAACGAAATGCTTTCAGATGCCAAAGCACATATAAATTCGCCAGAAAAGCATTGATAAAAGAAGCAGAGATAAAAGCCAATCAGTTACTTGGACTTGAAATATTAGAGAATATCTATATGCTTGCTATCCTCAATATGATACTGATGGGTGATGGTTCTTCAAACATCTTGAATAAAGATTCTCTTCTGGATTTTAATGGTAATTACGGATTTGGTGACACTTCTCGTCCTTTCCCTGCAGATGCATTCATCCTTAACCCGCCGTATTCAGCTGCAGGAAACGGAATGGTATTTGTAGAACGTGCGCTTTCTATGATGACTCATGGTTATGCTGCCATCATCATCCAGAATTCTGCGGGAAGTGGCAAAGCTGCCGATTACAACCGTCGAATTCTTGAACATTCTACGTTACTGGCAAGTATCAAGATGCCTATCGATCTTTTTATAGGCAAGAGTTCTGTTCAGACCAACATCTACGTATTTTGCGTTGGCGAAGCTCACCAAAAAAATGATATTGTACGCTTTATAGACTTCAGTAATGATGGTTACACCCGCTCAAATCGAAAGAAAGCCTCAGTGAACCTACGTGATATAGATCACGCCAGAGAACGTTATCAAGAAATTGTTAATTTGGTGCGAAATGGTAGTTCTGCACTCCACTATATCAGCTCACAGGACTACTATGAAGGTCATATAGACCCACAGAATGGTTCTGACTGGAATCAGTCTGCACCTGTTGATAAGCATCCCACTATTGAGGATTTCCGTAAGACTGTGGCAGACTACCTCTCTTGGGAGGTCGCTAACCTAATAAAAAATCAACCTCAGTCGGAGGATAGCCTGGGAAAACTTTAGCCCCGCTTAACATAAGGCTGAAAAACGTTAAGTGGGGCGAATACAAAATCCCTGATATTTTTGAGGTGCATAACACCCATAGCATCCTTTCAACAGAGATTATCGCAAACAGCGGTAATATACCATATTTGTGTGCAAGTTGCGATAATAACGGTGTGGCCTCTTTCATAGACTTTGACAAAAATATGCTTGAAGAAGGTAATTGTATATTTATCGGTGGCAAAACATTTGTTGTAACATATCAAAGTAGTGATTTCTATTCAAACGATAGTCATAATCTTGCACTTTATCTTAAAAACACACCTAAACGAACCAAAGCTGCTCAACTCTTTATCGCAGCATGTATCACACGGAGTTTGGCACATAAATATTCTTGGGGTAATAGTATAAGCCATCAAAAAATATTAGATGACAGCATCTCTCTTCCACAAACTACTGAAGGCAAGATAGATTTTGATTTTATGGAAGATTTTGTGCGCGAACTCGAAGAGTTGCGCTTGCGCGAACTTAAAGCATATTTACTTGCTACAGGCCTCAACGATTATCAACTTTCACAAGTTGATCATTCTGCTCTTCGTGGCTTTAAGAATATACGTTGGCAAGAATTCCGCGTTGGTGACTTGTTCGACAGAATAAGCACCGTAAAATTGACTTATAAGGCAAAAGAACTACCACAGCAACCAATTGGTGATTATACACTACCATGCCTCACATCAAGTTTTATGAATCAGGGGTTGAATTACTATGCTCCCCGAAAAGGTGCCACGATACTGAAAAATGTTATTTCAATTCCATCCAATAGTGATGTCTATAGGGCATACTATCAGTCAAGAGACTTTACAGTTTTGTCTGATGCATACGCTATTCAGTGGATATATGATACAACCGAGATCACATCTAAACAATATCTATTTATGGTGGCTTGTATAAACAAGGTTACCGACTTGCCTATATATTCATACAAAAACAAACTAGGTGGTTGGAATGTTGTAAAAGACAAGTATATCTCCCTTCCTACTACAGCCGATGGACAACCCGACTTGGCTGTTATGGAAGAATTGGTAACCGCCATGCAGAAAATTGCCATTACAGACGTGGCAAAATTTACCGCTCAACATTTGGAAGCACCCCAACAGATTGCCGAATCGTCAAACGTCATTCCTATCTATGATGAGTATCACGAAGGATGCATTCCGCTCTACACTTTACGAGCAGCCTGTGGTTATTTCGAGGACGGTGAGGTACCTGAAGAGGAAGGCTGGGTAGATGCAACAGGGAACGGATTTACTCCAGATCCCAAGCGTCATTTTGTAGTTCATGCTAAAGGAGATTCAATGTTCCCCAAAATCAAGAATGGCGATTTCTGCATCTTTGAGTGGTATTTAAGACAAAATGGTAGGATTGGATCAAGAGAAGGGGAGATCGTGTTGGCACAATGTTGTGAGTTTGATGCTGATTATGACGGGAAATACACCATCAAGAAATATCACAGCGAGAAAGTGGTGACAGAAGAAAGCTGGTATCATACAAAGATAGAGTTGCAACCAATCAATAAAGATCCGAAGTATAGTATTCTAGAGTTTGGCAGCAATGAATCTGACTGTATTATTGGCGTTTTTGTATGTGTTTTGTAAAACAATTAAGTATAAAGCAGTATAATATGGAAAGAACTTTTACAACAAATTCTCGTTTGGTAAATGATTTGTTTGCAAACTATATTAGTACATTCGCAGCATTGTGTGAATTAATTAATAATTCTATACAAGCAGATGCTAGGAATATCTGGTTGGATATTGACTATACACCAGAAGAAGAATTGTGCCCTTTGGTTATCAAGAAGATTGTTATTAAAGATGATGGTCATGGTGTTCATATAGATGAGCTCGGCAACAAAATATTGGACATTGGAACCAACAACAAAGATGGTGGTAAAGGAATAGGCCGTTTTGCGGCTTTTCAGTTGGGTAAGTCTGTCGAAATTGAGACAGTCGGTTTTTCTCAAGGGAGAAACAATTTTTCAAAAGCGGTAATTCCTTTGAAGTTTGATTCATTTGGGAAAAACATCAATGTTTCTGAGGTAAAGATAGAGACCCAAGAGGATATATTGGAGGGAATGAGTCACTCCACCTACTATAAAGTGACCATTGATGACTTGTATGACAGTGATGTTACGGAACGAGAGTCAAAAAAGAAAATCATCGACAAAATGCTCCAATGCAATATCGCAGACGCTATTTTTGAGCGATACCCATTGAAGATTTTTAATCGTGACCTGTTTTTCTTCATAAACAAAAAGAAGATAGAGCCGAAGGATTATGTTATTAACTTACCGATAATTAAAACAATCCCATATAGTGACAAGAAGGGGAATCAACATAAGATACAATTCCAATTCTTTAATATCAAGGGTATTGAGAAGAGGAAAGTGTTTTTAACGACAAACAATGCGGGAATTCAAACTATTGCATCAGGGTTTGAATACGATGCGGAATGGCTTAGTCCCAAAATAGGCGGATGGTTTATTTATGTATCTTCTGAAACACTATCCACAGATATTTATAGAAATATCGCTCTGGATGAGATGGATGAAGAGGTGAAGTCCTTCAAGTCATTTATTAAAGAACAATTAACATCGTTCTTCCGTGAAAAAAACATTGAATTTGATAATTTCATCGATAAGCTTAAGAAGGATGACTATTACCCCTATAAGGAGAAGTCCTCTTCAAGATCAAAGACCGTATTATTCGACAAATTAGCATTTCTCGTAGAAGACAAGTATAATCTGCTGAACGAACAGAACAGATTACGTGAAATTGTATATCCTTTAATTGACAGGACTATATCTAACGGAGAACTTGACAAGATACTAAATAGCATACTAAAACTTAACAAAAAGACTATCGAACAGTTTAATGACTTGCTGGATAGGACTGAATTGGAAGATATCATCGCTTTTTCCGATAAAGTTGCTTTGAAGATGGAAGAGCTTGAATTTATCGAGAAGCTAACTTATTCGGAAATCTCCAAACATTTGAAAGAAAGAAAGGAACTTCATAAATTCCTGGAAAAGATGTTGTGGATTTTTGGAGAAGAGTTCAATGATGCAACCAAATTGTTGTCAGATAAAGGCTTGGAAAAGAATCTCACAGAGTTGCGAGATGACATTATGAGATATAAACCATCCAAAAAGGATGACAATATCAATGAGAATGCAGAAAAATCCACGAAATCAATAACCGACTTGTTCATGTATAGTGAGAAAATCATTGATTGTAAAAAGGGAAGTTTTGGTTGTTGAGTTAAAGGCTCCCAAAGTAAAAGTTAGTCCGGTTGAATTAGCACAAGCCATGCGATACGCACGGGAAATTGAACAGAGTGGCCAGACACCTCAACACGTAAACTTCAAGATAATACTTGTTAGTTCTGATATAAGTGAATCTGGAAAGTATGAGATAAAAGGTGAGGAAAATAATCCTTTCTTGTATTTCCGCAGCAAAAGTGGCCGGGTTGAAGTATGGGTTATGAAATGGTCTGACCTTATTGAAAGACAGAAACGGAGGCTCAAATATCTTTCTAATTCACTTGAGATAAAAGATGTTGATGTACAAGAGAAGGCCGCCAAGGATTTCGAAGAGATAAATTTCCAGAGGACGACATCTACACTAAGACAGGTTAATGTATAACATTTTATAAGACATCGATATGAAAGTAAAACTTATTTTTTTCTTTATAACGTTGTTCTTTGGCTTATACGGTTTTGGGCAGCAACCTAAAAGAGCATCTATGCAAGGAGATTCTCAAAACACATCTACTCAGATAGTCACCCATCAGCAAGAAACCATTTTGCAGTTGCAGGCTGAAAATGAAACGATGAAAAAGCAACTGGAGATAATGGAGAAAGATATTGAACTGTATCGTGAAGATGTGCGGGCAAAGACATCAGAGATGAATACCAACATGGCTCTTTGGTTGGCTGTTTTAACCATCATTATGGCAATTCTTGGTGTTGCCATTCCTTTGATTCTGAATAGAAGGAATGAGAAGATTGTTGAAAAATTACTGGAAGACACAAGGAACGAAGCTAATTTGGCAAAAGAACAAGCAAAAAAGTCGGTAGAAGCGTTTGAGAAAATTCAGCCTCAAGTAGATTCGGTGAAAGAACAAGTTATTGCTGCCACTAAGCAAGCCAAGAAAGCGGAAGAGGCTGCCAAAGATGCAAAAGTAAGTCAACTCTTTGCACAGGCACTAAATGAAGAAGATCCGTCGAAAGCAATAGAATTATATACGCAACTCATAGAACAGTATCCCGATATGGCAGTGGCTTATTATAATAGAGGATGTCAAAAGGGCATTATCCACGAAAATCTTGAAAGTCAACTCAATGATTATAATAAAGCGATAGAATTAAACCCAAATTTCATGGAAGCACTATTTAATCGTGGAAACGTAAAAATTGTGTTGAATGATAATGCTGGGGCAATTGCAGATTTTGATAGGGTAATTGCATTAGCTCCAAATAATGAGGAAGCATATAATAATCGTGGCTCAGCCAAGAGTATGCTTGGCGACAAATATGGAGCAATGGCAGATTATGATAAGGCAATAGAACTTCATCCCCGTTTTTTTGCAGCTTATTTGAGTCGTGGCAATATGAAGTATGATTTTGGTGATATTAAGGGGGCATTAAGTGATATTAATAAGGCTCTAGAGATAGTGCCAAACTATCCTAACGCATTAGAAAGTCGAGCCAAATGTTATCGAAAAATGGCCGAAGCAGAGCTAGACGATAAAAAGAAATCTGCATGGATTGCCAAAGCGGAGACAGATGAGATGCTGAAATCGGAATTCGATACAAGGGCGAAAGCTCAGAAAGAAAGAATAGAGATATTGAATAATATACAATCGTAACAGGAGTGGAAACAAAACGTTATAAAGATAGATGGCAAGACAAGTAAACATATTAGATGTTCTAAACACTTCTCCGAGTGTAGCATTGCTGCGAGCAAGGAGCTGCAATATGATTATTGAGTTCTTCACTGGTGTCTTTGAAGATACCACTGCCATCTCACATGAAAATATTCATAGCCAGTTAGCCGATTTCCTCAATGATCACGGTGTTGAGGTTGATGAAGAAAATGACATTCTTTTTTCTGACACATACGAGGAGAAAGCGGCTAAATACGTCAAGAGGTGGACTGAAAATGGTTTCCTAACGAATTACAGGAATGAAGATGGTGAGATTTATTATGAGCTATCATCACATTCAAGTAAAGTTATTGATTGGCTATCTGGCTTAAAACGCGAAGAATATATTGGCACAGAATCAAAATTCAAATCAATCATCACACAACTACGCGAACTGGTAGAATATACTAGCGAAGACAGAGAAAAGCGACTACAGATTCTTGAAGACAAAAAGCTGGAGATAGAGCAACAGATACAACGTCTGCAAATGGGCGATGATGTTAAGATATTCGAAGAATATGAGATAGTGCCCCGATTCCAGCAAGTAAGCAAATTGGCAAAAGAATTGTTGTCTGATTTTAAGGATGTTGATGATAACTTCAAAAATATCATCAAAGATATCTATCAGAAACAAATTGATCCGACATTGAATAAAGGTGGTATTCTGCAATATACCTTTGATGCACTTGATGAACTGAAATCAAGTTCACAAGGAAAAAGTTTCTATGCCTTCTGGGAGTTCCTTCTATCACGTGACATGCAGGACGAACTGGAGCAACTAATTAACAGTCTATTTAGTACACTTCAGGATAGGGATATAGCGAGCGATGACCGCTTCCTGCAGAACATGGTTTCTCACCTCTATGAATCAGGACGCAAGGTGTATCAGACCAACGACAAGATGGCAGACAAACTCAGTCATATCATACGTGAAAATGATGCTGCCCGTTCTGATGCAGCTAAGCGCATCGTTCAGGAAATCAAAAATTCACTTATAGAGATATCAAAGGCTAAAGGTAAGCCAGACATATCATTAACCGTCGAAGATGGATTGGATATCAATATTCCATTTGAAAGGAAAATCACTTTTGAACAAAGTGAAAGTACAGAATATAACCAGCAGCCAGAGAACTATGTGTTAGATTTTGACAGCTTAAATGAGATTGGCAAAGTCTTTAGTAATGTAATAATAGATCGAAAGGTTATTGAGCATAACTTGAGAGAAGTATTGAAAAATAAGGGACAGACTACCATAGCAGAAGTTGTTAGCCTGCATCCATTAAATCAAGGACTTCCTGAACTTTTTGCCTACTTCAGTGTCTTAAACCATTTCTCACATAAGACAATCAATGAAGACAAACAAGAGGCTATCATTTTTGACGAGAGCCAAAAGAAACGAATAATAATCCCTGAAATTATTGTGTCACAATGAACGAGATAAAACCGTATTCTAAAGCAATTGTCTATCTGTTAAGAAAGACGGCAGAGAAATCTTCTCCTGTATGGAACGACATACTTCTATACCAAAGCGAAATACAGGAATACCTATCTGTGATAGGGTTGGAGCTTATAGTAAAGAAAGACGAAGGTTTTGCTTTCGTTAAGCAAGTGGTATATGATGATGATACCACCATGAATCTCGTAACTCGGAGACAGTTGGGGTTTGAAGTTTCTATAGTGGTTATAGTACTTAGACAGTTGCTTGAAGACTACGACAGCAATCCTACAGAAACACAATCTTTAGACCGGATAATAACAACAAACGAGATAAAAGATGAAGTACGACTATTTCTACCAGAAAGTTATAATAAGGTGAAGTTGGAGAAAGATTTGGACACCTATATTCAACGAGTTGCCGAACTTGGGTACCTAAAAGAAGTGAAGCGAAACGGTGATGATGTGCGGTATAAGATACATCGCATTATCAAAGAAAAGGTGACGATAGAAGATTTGGATTTATTCAAGAAAAAACTATATGAGTATGCTGGCACAATATGATTTATTTACAACCAATCCTGGCACTACCGGTTATCGGTTGAGCTATATGGAAATATTCAATTGGGGTACATTCCACAATAAGGTATATCGGATTGAGCCACAAGGAAACAACTCATTGCTCACAGGAGCCAATGCTTCTGGAAAGAGCACATTGATTGATGCATTGCTGACACTGCTAGTACCTGCAAAAAAAAACAGATTCTACAACCAATCATCTGGTAATGAGAAGAAAGGTGACCGTACAGAAGAAACATATGTGCTCGGAAATTATGGCAACATTCAATCTGAAGGTGAATCATCAACAAGGAAGCAGCAACTTCGAGACAAAAATACCTATTCTGTAATCCTCGCTTCTTTCACCAACAACTTTAAAAACGTAGTAACTCTATTTCAGGTGCGCTGGTTTGTAAATGGAGAATTGAAATGCACATTTGGCTTTTCTACAAAAGCTTTGCATATAATAGACGACTTTTCTGCATTTGATTCCAAGGGCTATTGGAGGAAGACATTGGATAGAAAATACAACGTTAATGTGCCCAAGAAGCAGATTGAATTCTATGACACCATAAAGGACTACAAAGACCGCATAGTACACTCAATGGGCCTACGTTCAGACAAAGCCCTGACGCTATTTAATCAGATTGTTGGCGTTAAGGTGCTGAATGATTTAGATGACTTTATTCGCAACAATATGCTTGAGCAACGTGATACAGAGGAAGAGTATAATCGTCTGAATGATAGTTTTGCAAGATTGATAGAGGCAAGGACTACTATTGAAAAAGTAAGTGAGCAGATTGTGCAGCTTAAACCGATTGATGAGAAAGCCCGACAGCTGGAAAATATTGCAAAAGCACTCAGTGAGTTGCAGACGACACGAGAAATGGCCGTGTATTGGTTCGCCCAGAAAAATATGGAACTGGCAAATGCCAAGTTGGTGGAACTGAATGAAAAGTTATCGAAACTAAATGAAGAACTCAAAAAACTTAACGCCGACAAAGAAGAATTAAAAGGAAAAGAGCGTACTTTGTCTATGGCTATTGAGAATGACAATGTTGGTCAACAGATAAAAGCCATAGAAAAGGAGATGCAGGGACTTGAAAGGACAAAGCAAAGTCGTCAGAAGAAGTTTGACGAGTATAACAAGAAAGTAAGAGAAGTCGGATTTTCAGAGAATCCTGCTGAAGTTCAGTTCTTAGAGAATCGTGAGAAGGCTCGAGCAGAGAGGGATAATTGTGAAGCCACGTTGAATGAAAAGAATGAAGAATGGCGTCTGGCAAAAAACGAAGAGGAAAAAATAGGCGAATCAATTACATCAAATATTGAAACGCTTAATACCCTACAAAAAAACAAGAACAATATTTCTGGTCGTGTAGCAGAAATAAGAGAGATGATTTTGCAGGAAGTTCATGCTAAACCAGAAGAAATACCTTTTATTGGAGAACTTATCAGAGTTAAGGATAGCGAGAAGGTTTGGGAGAATTCCATAGAGAAGATACTACACAATTTTGCACTACGATTAGTCGTTCCTGAGAAGTACTATCGACAAGTAAGTCAGTTTGTGAATAGTCACGATTTGCAGGGTAGAATTGTATATCAACGTTATGAGAACACGACTTCACTAACCAATTTCCTGTTCAGAGAATATAATGAGAACAGCCTAATTGAGAAGATTGAGTTCAACCCCAAAAGCATCTATTCGGAGTGGGTTAAAGATGTAATTATAGAGAATTACAACTATATCTGCGTGGATGATTTGGATGAATTCTATCGCTATGGCGAGAAAGTAGTTACAAAAGAAGGACTCATAAAGTCTACCCATAACAAGCATGAGAAGGATGATCGTCCACAAATTAACCGTCGCGAGAATTATGTTTTAGGCTGGGATAATAAAGAGAAAATCGCAGCTATTAGGGAATTTGTTAAGCAACTACAGGCAGAACAAAAAGATGCCATACAGAAAATACGAGGAATAGAAGCTAAAATTGCTGAAATCGGTAAACGCAAAGACTGTTTCAATGATATTTTTAAACTATATATTAGGTTTGAAGAAATCAATTGGGAAGAAACAGCAAGAACTATTCAAGAGAAGAAGGAAGAGAAAGAGAAGTTAGAAGCTGCAAATAGTAAGGTAAAAGAACTGCAAGAACAATTACAGAAAGTATTGACAACTTTGAAGACGTTAGAAGATGTCACAATCAAGTCAAAGGATAGGGAAATCTATCAAATAGAACAAGTAGAATTGGTTGTGGCAAGTAAACGTCTAAAAGAAGCTCAATCTATTCTGAATGCGACAGGAGTGGTTGATGTGTCTTCATTTGAAGAAAGCAATCCTGAAGTTTTTGGCATCAATTATGATAATAGTGAAGAAAAACAAAAATCTTTGCAGTCAAGTATAAAACAGCAAGAAGAGGGGAAAAAAGAAGAGAAGAACAGGATTGAACGCGAAGTTTCAGCCTTGATAACTCAGTTTAAGAATCCATCAGAAGAGATTCTGCAAAAGTATAGAGACTGGCGTTCTGACGTCCATACCCTTCCTGACGCACAAAACTTGCATCTTATCAGCGAATATCAAAAGTTTTATGAAAAACTGAAGAAAGAAGACTTGGTTCGACATGAGCAGAGATTCAATAGCTATCTACATGAAACGCTGACCAATCAGGTGTCTTCGTTCAGGATGTTCTTTGTTGGTTGGGAAAAGTCCATTAGAGATACTATTGAGATGTTAAACAAGTCGCTTAAGGCTATAGATTTCAGTACTTCTCCTTCTACATATATACAGCTGGTAAATTTCAAGAAAGCGAATGCTGATATTGTTGAATTTAGAAAAGAGTTGGAAGGTGCGATACCCAATATACGTGAAGTTGATTCTTCGATTGATGGCAGACGCAATCACTTTGAACAAAAAATACAGCCCCTTATCCAACATCTCCGAGACGAACAATGGCGTAGGAAGGTGATGGATGTAAGAAACTGGTACTCATATCGAGCAGAAGAATTCTACAAAGAAACAGAACAAAAGCGCAACGTTTACGAAAGTATGGGTCAATTGTCTGGAGGTGAGAAAGCCCAACTTACATACACCATTCTTGGTTCAGCCATTGCATATCAGTTTGGTCTGACCAAAGACGGACTGCAATCTAATTCTCTTCGATTTATTGCCATCGACGAGGCTTTCAAAGCCCAGGATGAAGATAAAGCGCGCTATTTGATTTCTCTCTGCAAACAATTGCATTTACAGTTGCTTGTGGTGACCCCTAGTGATAATATCCATATCGTAGAGGATGACATTTCTTTTGTGCATTATGTGGAGCGCAATGGCAATGAATCACGTCTGTTTGATATGCCTATTGAAGTCTTTAAAGAAGAACGTGAAAAATTCTTAGCCAATGATAACGCCAATTGAAATTAAAAAGAAAGCGGCAAATAAGTACAAGGCTTATTTACAGTCAATCGTTGAAGGTGAGACTTTCAACCCAATAGTCATTGTTGGTGATAAGAAACCAAACGAGGATACCGTCAAATTTGAGGAAGAGCTGACGGAGTTAATTAGTTGCTCCAAAGAGAAGAAAGGTTATGGATATACAATCGAATACCAAACTGTAAAAACGAAAAGACATGGGATACAGGATATTCCAACATCTATCAGTTTCCAGAGCGAATTCGACTATCTTAAATATATCAATAAAGAAAAGGATACTGCAAAATTCAAGAAAGACATAACCAATATTCTCTCTTCCTTTCGTGAACTGAAAGATTGGATTTACAAATATCCCATTAAAGTAATAGAGAACGACTGGAAGAGTTTGCTCAAAATATGCAATTATTTCAAGGAAGTACCCCAACCACATCTTTATATTCGTGAGTTGCCAATACAGGTTCATACCAAATATATTGAAAGCAACACTGGAATAATACGTGAATTGCTTGATATAATTATAGCTGAACACATTAATGTAGATGAAAAGCAATTTGAGAGCCGCTTCAATCTTAAATTTGACGAAACATTAGTGCGCTTTCGAATATTAGACGAGGCCATTAGTCAGCAACTATTTGGGGGTATTGATGATATAAGTATTCCAATAAGTGAGTTTCAACATTTATCTCTTCCCATTCAGACCGTGTATATAGTGGAAAACAAAATGAATATGCTAACTTTTCCTGCTCAAAGTAATGGAATAGTAGTGTTTGGGAAAGGATTCGGTGTTGATATAATGAAGAATGTTGAATGGCTCAAGACGAAAAAGATCTATTACTGGGGAGATTTAGATGCTCATGGATTTCAGATCCTTTCAGAGATTAGGACTCATTTTGAGCAGGTGGAGAGTTTCATGATGGATAAACATACATTCGATTTGTTTTATGAAGGAGATAAAGGTACAGAAACAAACGTAGAAAAGGATTTGTGTCTTACATCTGAAGAAAATGAAATGTTCAAATATCTCAAAGAATACAATTTGAGGTTAGAGCAAGAGAAGATTCCACATGAATATGCTAGGACAAAGATTCCACAATAAAAAGAACAATAGTAACAGAAATAAAAACGTTATAAGACATATGAGATTACCAATTAATATAGAAGAATTGCTCGGTGGACGGGCTGTAGAGGGTGACCGCATTGAATATAAGACTGGATGGAATCCGGATGCTATCTACCGTAGCGTATGAGCTTTCGCCAACGACTTCGACGAGACGGGTGGCGGTTATATCGTGGTGGGTGTGAAGGAGGTGAACGGTCGTCCTGTCCGTCCCGTCATCGGCATCGACCCCAATCAGATTGAGCCTATCGAGAAGGATATGGTGGGATTCAACAACCTGATGCAGCCTTACTATCAGCCACGACTGTATATCGAGGAGGCCGACGGGAAGACGATTCTGGTCATCAAGGTGTCGGCTGGCGAACGTCGCCCTTACAAGGTGCCTGACCAAATTACCGCCAGGCAGAAGACGTACAACTACTACATCCGATATAACAGTAGCAGCATTGTGCCCAAGGGTGAATATGAGCGCGAACTGATAAATCTTGCCAACCGTACACCGTTTGACGACCGAGGAAACGACCAGATAACGCTGAAGGACATCTCGCCGTTACTGATGCACGACTATCTTGTGAAGGTGAAAAGCAGTCTTGCCAACGAGTCGTTGACGGAGAACATGGAATCGGTGTTGGAGCAGATGGAACTGCTGGAGCCAACGCCTGAGGGATATAGCATCAAGAACGTGGCGGCTATGATGTTCTCAGAGCGTCCCGACCGTTTCTTCAAGCAGTCGCAGATAGACATTGTTGTTTTTCCTGAAGGACGAGAGAAGAATCCCAACAACATGATTGAAGTAGAGCCTATCAGGGGCAGTGTACCGACGATGATAGAGAAGACATTGAGTTACCTGGAGACCAATGTCATCAAGAAACAGATACTGAAGCCCAAAGACCGCGAGGAGTCGGATAAGTTCTACAACTATCCGTATCAGGCATTGGAAGAGACTGTCGTTAATAGCCTGTATCACAGAGACTGGACGATTAGGGAGCCGGTAGAGATAACCATTGAGCCGGACAGAATATCGATTCTGAATTTCTCTGGGCCTAACCACACCATTCCGATGGAGGCCATTCGAGAGGGTAAGTCTCTCCGTTCACGCAGGTATCGCAATCGCAGATTAGGTGAATTCCTGAAAGAACTGGATCTGACAGAAGGAAGGGCGACAGGAATCCCAACGGTGCAGGAGGAACTAGAAGCCAATGGCTCGCCGAGAGCGACTATCGAGACTGACGAGGAGAGGACATACTTCCTGATTGACATTCCTTGCCATCCTTATTTCACCAAGAAAGAGATTGAAATTGACACCAATGGCGTAAAAGAAGATGCCGAAAGTGGCGTAAAAGACGGCGTAAAAGATGGCGTAAAAAGTGGCGTAAAAGAACTATCTGATATTCAGGAGGTTATTGTAAAAGAAATGCTGTTCGACCCGTCTGTTACGACCAGTGAAATGGCGCAAAAGACTGGCATAAAGTTCAGAACTCTTCAGCGACATATCTCTCAGCTTCAGGCGATGGGGATTGTGGTCCGCAAAGATGGTCGAAAAGATGGTTATTGGGAGGTCGTAAAAAACAAATAGTCTTCTAATACAATGCCAGCCATTATAACAGATTCATTCGACTACGACGATATTGTCAGGGTACTTGACCTTGATGAAGCATTCGTGCATCATCAGATTGATGCGCTTCAGCCGAAGTATTGGCGCATTGTGATAAAGACGAAACCGAAGGGCTTGAAGATTTTCGCGCCTGTGATGGTTAGCGGCAATAGGGGCATCGACTATATGATATACATGCTGAGTCGCGACTGGCAGATAACAAAGAAGCAGCGATTGCTCGACTACATGTGTTTCGGGGTGTACCGACAGACGGACGGTTTCCACCTTGTAGGCTTCATGTATCTTGATTCCAATCCTTTGGCAAAGCCGGAGAAAGCATTCTTTACGCCTCACTTCTTTGACAGGTATAAGGAGAGAACGGGCTTACCTATGGATCTGCCAAAAATGGACGTGATGAAGGATTGGATCATGAAGAATCTGCATCTCAATTCGGATGCACAAGGCAATGAGAAATACCCCGATGGCATCTTCTGCGTTTATCCAAGTGGTGTCGCTTTAGGGAGAGAGCTGCCTGACGGTAATAGCGAGATGAAGACTTTTGTCACCTATGATATGCTGCGAGGAGAGCAAATTGAGAAAGGTGAAAACCAGAGCAGAGCTGCCAAAGTGCAGGAAGAGGAAGGTTTCAGAAACTATAAAGAGATAGTAGATAAACTTGTAAAATATGGCATACACCTATAAATATCCAAGACCAGCGGTAACGGCTGACTGTATAGTAATAACGAAGGATGCAGAGCCAAAGGTGCTGCTTATCCAGCGAGGCATTGACCCATTCAAGGGATGCTGGGCATTCCCAGGCGGATTCATGAATATGGATGAAACGACTGAACAGTGCGCAATCAGAGAGCTGGAGGAAGAGACAGGTCTAAGAGTTGCCACAACATATCAGCTTGGCGCATACTCAAAGGTTGACCGTGATCCAAGAGGGAGAACCGTAACTGTCGCTTATCTGGCCATAATCGATGAGCCGATTGCTGTTACTGGTCAGGATGATGCTTCCAAAGCCGAATGGTGGCCACTGTCTGATTTGCCACATCTCGCATTTGACCACTATGACATTATGCAGGATGCGATTAATAAGTTTTCTTCAATTATAAAATAAGTTTATTTATTCTTTTTACAGTTTGCGAACATAGAGTTCGCAAGGAGTATTTATCTTTGCACCAAAATTAAAAGCTATGCCAACAAATAAGAATGCTTTAATAAGGTATAAGTACTTAGACAAACTGTTGTCTGACTACCACCACTTCTATGATATTCATGATCTTACAGAGAAGGTGAATGACATGCTTTACGAGGATGGATTCCCTGAAGTGACGCAACGATGCATTGAGAAGGATATCAACACTCTAGAATATGCACCCTTTTCTGCTCCTATTGAGCGATTCAATAAGAATGGTAAGCGCTGCATACACTATGAGAATCGTTCTTTCTCGATATTCAAGAAAGAGATTAGTCGCGAAGAGCAAAACCTTCTTCGTGAGGTATTGAGTACGATTGGCCAATTTGGCGGACTGGACAATTTTGGTTGGCTTGAAGACTTCAAGATTGGACTACATATCGAGGAGCGCAGACAAATAATCAGCTTCGCCAATAACCCATACCTTCAGAATTCCAATCTCCTCGGCACTCTGTTTGATAACATTTCGAATGAGGTCGTTATACGTCTTTCATACCATACTTTTAATGATGAAACCATTAGGAGTATAGATTTTCATCCGTATCTTTTGAAGCAGTATAACGAAAGGTGGTTTCTGTTAGGTGCAGCAGACAGTGACCAAAAGATTCTTAACTTTGCCCTTGACAGAATTGACAAAGTAGAACCTCTTCCAGAGAAGAAATATATAGAGTGCCCAGATGACATTTACGAGCGTTTCGAGGATATAGTGGGTGTTACATTATATGAAGAACGGCAGGTAGAACATATCGTATGTTGGGTAAGTGAGGCCACCAAAGGGTACGTAAATACTAAGCCTATTCATGAAAGCTATACTCCGTTCAAGGGAGAGAAAGAATGCCAATTGCATGAGCAATACCCCAAATTGGATGGTGGTCTGTTCTTTAGCATCGACTGTATTCCCAATTTTGAGCTAATCAGGGAGTTGTGTTCTTTTGGTGGTAACCTCGTTGTTCTTTCGCCTGAGTCAATCAGAGAAGAAATTAAGAATCGTCTTAGCGCACATTTAGACCAATACCAAGATTAAATGGATATTAACTCGCAGGAACATATCAAGACAATTGCTCCGGTTGTGGCCAAAGCCTATCAGCTTGGCAAGGAGCAGAAATACGACGAAGCGTATCAAACCCTTTTGCCTCTTTTTGAAGCAAAAGAAATACCATCGTATTTTGAAGAGCCCTGCGGGTGGACTATCTATCGCTATCTGAAGAATAAAGAGAGCAGATTATCTTCAACGGATATCAGAAAAGCATTGTCATACTATCTGACTTTTGCTTCATGTAAGCCAAGTAATCTGCACTCATGCATTATGGTGCAAGCTGTAAATCTGGAGAAGAAACATGAGAATGACTTTAGGTTCATCGAGTTCTGCCAGATGTGGAAATTGGAGAACCTTAGAGATGAGGATTTCATTTCAGCAAAAGGAACTACTGAGAGTGGCAAGTCTATCGAGTTTCAGTCTCTGGCAGAAAACGTGGCCACACGTCTATACAAAGAGTTGAAGTCCCGTCATACGGAAGAATTCGTCAATGACTTATTCCCATTCTTCCTGACTATAAAAGAGAAGTGTCCTGGGAATCGCTTCGTTGGAATGTATATTGCACAATTGTACTATTGGCTAAACGACATTGAAAAGGCTATTGCTGAATACAAGAAAATACTCAGGACTGCACCCGAATGGTTTATCTGGAAGCACCTTGGCGATATATGTGAGGATACAGATGTCAAAATTTCCATGTATTGCAAGGCCATGACAATGATGGGCAAAGATGAATACATCGGTGAACTGCGAATGAACTTGGCAAGCCTGCTACTAGAACAGAATAAAGAACATGCTGCCTATGAGATAGAGCAGTACATGAAGACGTACAAAGAGAATGGCTGGAAGATCTCTGGTGACGTGTATTTGCTACAAAGCAAGGTCCAGGGCATTGTTCCATCTACTCAGGCAAAACAATTCTATCTGAATAACATAGAGAAGGCTGAAGACTTTGCCTATTCGGATATTTCTGTAGAGGAACAAACCTATAATGGTATCGTAACAAATCATGCAGGTAAAGAGAAAGCCAGTCTTGTGAATAAGCGAAAGAAAATATTTGTTCGCACCTCGCTCACCCCACAACTGAGGAAATCTGAAGTAGGTGATGTGTTCTTGGTTAGAGTATATGAACATCAGAAGCGAATAATTGCACTGACCATTCACCCTACCGATAAGAAGAATGTGCAATCGACAAATACACATTCAGCAAAGCAGGGGAATGAAGCAGATGTTACTGTCAGTGGTGTTGTGTCGTTTCCTGCACAGGGTGAATTCTGTTTTATTGATCACAAGTATTTTGTTTCAGAAAAGTTGACCAAGGCCAACAATCTGACAGCTGGTGATTCTGTAAAAGCCAAGGCAAAGAAGATGCCTGATGGAAGATGGCGTGTTGTTTCAATCATTAAAGAATGAACGGTATGGTGTTAACAAAACAGCAACAGGGAGTTTTAGATTCTATCAAGGTGTTCTTGAATAGTGAGGTGTCGGTGTTTATCCTAAAAGGATATGCCGGTACTGGTAAGACCACAATGATTAGCCATATCATAGAAGAGGTGGCCAAGATGGATATAGCGCCAGTTCTGATGGCGCCAACGGGAAGAGCTGCAAGGGTACTTGAGTCAAAGACAAAACATGGAGCATCTACCATTCATCGAAGAATATATGAATTGGACACCATCGAAACGCAGGAGGGTTCCGATGATATTAGATACATATTTCCTTTAAAAGACGAGGAAGATCAGGCACGAGACCACATCTGTATTGTGGATGAGTCTTCAATGATTGGTACACGCGAAGTTCAGAACGAGCTGTTTGAATTTGGGTCAGGCAGTTTGCTTAATGACTTACTCGCATTTGCAGCCCTCCATAGGGGAGGTAAGATTATCTTTATAGGTGACCCAATGCAGTTGCCACCAGTAGGTGACAACGTATCAAATGCCCTTGACGAGAATTTCTTTAAGGAAAACGGAATTAAGGTGATGGTTGCTGAACTGACTGATGTGGTCAGACAAGATGAAGGTAGCGCGATATTAGGCAATGCCATGAAGGTACGTACACTGCTGGAATCTGCACAAAGAAACAATCTTGTCTTTGATAGACAAGAAAATAAGGTAATAGATATAGAGGGGTATAATATGCCCAAACAACTACTTGAACTCTATCCGAAGCCGGAAATAGGACAATCCGTAATCATTACCTATAGCAATCGTCAGGCACGTGATTATAACTATGCCGTGCGAGAAATCTTATATCCAAAAGAAAAGCAGATTGTTATTGGTGATATCCTTCAGGTGGTTAGCAACAACTATCAACTGGATGTGATGAACGGAGACTTCGTTAAGGTTACAGATGTAGTTGGCGAAACAGAATATCAATCAGCTCCTGTATATGTGACTGTTGAAAGGGAGCGGGTTAGGCAGAATATCACTTTAGCATTTCGCAATGTTCGTGTACAGCTTGATAATGGAAAGGAGATTACCTGCAAAATCATCGAGAATATGCTTGATGATGCTGATGCTAATTTGACTTTTCTCCAAATACAGGCTCTCTACATTAACTTCTGTATGCGTTATCCTGGACTAAAAAGGAATTCGTTACAGTTCAAGGAACTGCTAAAAGGAGATCCATACTACAATGCATTGAGAGTAAAATACGGGTATGCAATTACTGGTCACAAATCACAAGGTGGAGAATGGGATACAGTTTTCGTAGACTATTCTGGCAGGACAGGTCTGAAGGATGACAGCCTTCGATGGACTTATACTGTTACGACACGTGCAAGCCATGTGCTGTACGGATGTAATATGCCAAACGTTACCCCGATGTCAAAATTGCGAGTGGCACCTATTATCAAGGTTGGCAAGCCTCGTGAGGAATACCTATCATTCGCTGATGTTCCTGAAACGCCATTTCATTCTACTGATGCGCCCAATTTTCTGAAAGCAAAATACTGGGCCGTATCAGACGAATTGAAAAAAGAAGGATGTATTGTGAAGAGCGTGGAAAGCAAGCAATATTGCGAATGGTACCGATTGAAAGACAATCAAGGCCAAGCACATTTGGTACAGTGCTACTACAATAAGGCGGGACTATTTACAAGATATATTGCAGGTGACAATCTTGATGGCATTGTAAATATTCTCTCCCTTATGCAGATTAACCTAATGCCGCTTTGCTCTTTCCGTTATACACCATCGAGCGATGCTCTCAGTACACTATATAATAATGTGGAATCCATCTGCTCAGATTTGGACGTAAAGATTACGAATATTGTTGAGCACTTGCCGAATTACTGTGTGTATTACTATCTACAGGGTGCTGGAAGCTTTTCCTGGATTCAGTTCTTCATTACCAAGGATGGCTTTATCAGTTATGCCCAGCCTTTTTCAGACGAAGGATTGGACGATGACATTCTAAGAAATGTAGTAGAAAGGCTAATTTCATAAATTCTATTGAATAACGAACATACAATTCGCACATAAATACTATCTTTGCCACAGAAAATAGAAACAATAAGATTATGGAAGAGTTAAGAGTAAAATCAAACAACTACGCAGAAGAGAATGTTAACACCGTTCTAAAAGAAGCTTTCGCAAAGGTTTATTCCGATGGTTACCGTGATGGTTATAAAGATTGTGAAGAAGAGATCTCTATTGAACTGAAAGACGGTGAGACGGAGTATATTGATCTTGGATTGCCAAGTGGAACAATGTGGTCAGCTGACTATGAAAAGAGTGATGATGATAACTATTTCTTTGTGCCATATGCTGATACGAAGAAATATAATATTCCTAACATAGAGCAATGGGAGGAGTTGGTAAATGTATGTAAATGGGAATATGATAAAAATGGTAGTTTCCATGAGGCCTATTGTATAGGCCCCAATGGTACAATTCTTAAGTTCTGTTTAACGGGAATGGTTCATGTTGAACATGTTGTAGAAAAAGGCAATGCGTACTTTTGGGTTTCTGACGAAAATGAAGGGGTTGAAAAAAGTGCAGTATGCATATGTGACCGCTCCATGAACGGACATAATTATACCGAAAAGGGGATAGAAAAGCATTTTTCTGGCTATAAATTGCCAGTTCGTCTTGTTAAGTCAAAGTAAATCAAGTGAGAAAACAATATATAATACGAGATTATGAAAGATATTATGGAAATTGCTGCCAACTATGCAGAAGGTAAAGCAAAAGATGCATTAGATAAGGCTATTGCCCAGGCGTATGCTGATGGTTATCGTGATGGTTATAAAGACCGTGAGGAGGAAACTCCCGTAGACCTTCGTGGCAACAAGACTGAATTCGTTGACCTTGGCTTACCAAGTGGAACTTTGTGGGCAAAGGACTTCGAGAAAGATGGTGGCAATACACTATTTGTGCCCTATACGCAGGCAAAGAGATACAATATTCCCACAAGAGAACAATGGGAAGAGCTTGTAAATTGTTGTGAGTGGGGTTTCTATGGTCAATTACTTCGTTGTACTGGAAAAAATGGTGAGACTTTAGATTTTCCCAAAACAGGTAGAATTCTGACAACCTATAGCGATGGAGACAAATCATATCTTTGGTTGCTAGAAGAAACTGTGGATGATAAAAATTCATTGGTATGTTTATATTCTCCATGGAATATAAAAATTGAAGAGAGTTTCATGGGATTTAAGTATCCAATAAGGTTGGTTAGGTAAATTATTTAGTCCAGCGAACATACAATTCGAAAATTGTTCGACCTGTACGGTTGAAAAGTTCCTATCAACTTGCCATCCGATAGCTAATTCTATGCTTTGTTATCCATCCGTCCAATTCTCCGTTGATCATAGTAGCGGTAATAACAGCAAGC
>JAEEGI010007824.1_pt1 | contig 23826 bp, 16 predicted proteins | sample 8958751 | NCBI WGS metagenome assembly JAEEGI01 (sample SAMN16246545, study PRJNA631951) | gut metagenome | biome: gut microbiome; feature: rumen; material: KS-attached | host: Bos | place: Iran: Karaj | collected 2018-10 | reverse complement strand
ATGAGCCTCGCAACACTGTCGTCACCGGTGTCGAGATGTTCCGCAAGCTCCTCGATCAGGGTGAGGCTGGTGACAACGTAGGTCTCCTCCTCCGTGGTATCGACAAGAAGGAAGTCAAGAGAGGTGAGGTCGTGGCCAAGCCCAAGTCCATCACTCCTCACACTGTGTTCAAGGCTCAGATCTATGTCCTGAAGAAGGACGAAGGCGGCCGGCACACTCCTTTCCACAACCACTATCGTCCGCAGTTCTTCATCCGTACACTTGATGTGACTGGTGAGATCATGCTGCCCGAGGGTGTGGAGATGGTCATGCCTGGTGATAACGTCGAGATCACTGTCACTCTTATCACCCCTGTCGCTATGAACGAGGGCCAGCAGTTCGCTATCCGCGAAGGTGGCCGTACCGTCGGCGCCGGCCAGGTGATCAAGATCGTTGAGTAATCTGACTGGAATCATGGTGGCGCCGATGTCATTCTGAGCGTAGCGAAGAATCCAGGCGCCACCTTTTAGGGGAATAGAACAAGGGTAGTTCAGCGGTCTCCAAAACCGTCGATGTGGGTTCGAATCCTGCTTCCCCTGCTAAATATCAAAGGTTACGATTTGGTAATTGTTTAACAGATGCCGCATCCGCTTCCAAATCGCGGTATCCATTAAATGCAAAGATGAGAAAGTTCATTAACTATTGCAAAGAGTCTTACGTAGAACTCACCAAGAAGGTCTCATGGCCGACCTGGAACAAGCTTCAGAGCTCTGCCCTCCTGGTCATGGTCGTGACTGTGATCCTTGCCTTGGTGCTCTTCGTGATCGACTTCGCTTTCGAGCATCTCATGACAGCGATTTACACGTTGTAATTCTTCGATTACCATGGGTGACATGAAATGGTATGTCCTTAGGACAGCAGGAAGCAAGGAAAAAAAGGCCGCCGAATATCTGAAGAAAGAGATTGAGCGGTTCAATCTTGGGGATCAAGTAGCTCAGGTACTTGTTCCGGTCAAGCGCGAGATTGTGACAAAGAATGGCAAGAGGAAAGTGGTCGAAAGAGTGCTTTACCCTAGCTATGTTCTTATCCAAGCCGAGCTTAGTCCGGAACTTGAGTTCATTATTCGCAACGACATCCCCGGAATGTCCGGTTTCCTGACTGAAAAGAAGACTTCCGGATCTCTCACCGAAAGGGTGCCTGTGCCTATCCGTGAGGAAGAGGCGCAGTTTATCATTGGTAATCAGGACCAGAACGTGGACAATCCCGTCGAGACCGAGGTGAACTTCGAAATCGGCGAGTCGGTGAAGATCACCGACGGTCCGTTCAGCGGTTTCAGCGGAACGGTGGAGGCCATCGCAGAGGACCGAAGCAAGCTCAAGGTGATAGTTGTGATTTTCGGCCGGAAAACCCAGCTGGAACTCAGCTTTACTCAAGTAACAAAAGAATAACAGACAATCATGGCAAAAGAAGTTACCGGATTCATTAAGCTCCAGATTAAAGCGGGAGCAGCGAATCCTGCGCCTCCGGTAGGACCGGCTCTCGGTTCTAAAGGCTTGAACATCATGGACTTCTGCAAGCAGTTCAATGCTGCTACGCAGGCCTCCGCTGGCAAGATTCTGCCTGTGGTGATTACAGTCTATTCTGACAAGTCTTTCTCGTTCGAAGTCAAGCAGCCGCCTGTGGCTATCTCCCTCAAGGAGGCAGCCAAGCTGCAGAAAGGCTCCGGCGAGCCCAACAGAAGGAAGGTCGCCACTATCACCTGGGATCAGGTGAGGACGATCGCCGAAGGCAAAATGCCCGACCTTAACGCTTTCACTCTCGCTTCCGCGATGAAAATGGTCGCCGGAACCGCGAGGAGCATGGGTATCAAGGTCACCGGAGAATTTCCTGAGAACCTTTAAAATTTCACACGCGACATGAGTAGAATAACAAAAAATCAGAAGGCTGTCGCCGAGAAGTACGACTCCTCCACTCTTTACACTCTTGCCCAGGCATGTGAGATGCTGAAGGACATAACCTACACAAAGTTCGACTCCACCGTCGAGATCACCACGAACCTCGGTGTCGACCCTCGTAAGGCGAACCAGATGATCCGTGGCGTTGTCACCCTTCCTCATGGAACCGGAAAGGTGGTCAGGGTTCTTGTACTCTGCACCCCCGACAAGGAGAACGAGGCTAAGGAAGCCGGAGCGGACTATGTCGGTCTCGACGAGTATGTTGAGAAAATCAAGGCCGGATGGACTGATGTGGATGTGATCATCTGCACCCCTTCCGTCATGGCCAAGGTCGGAGCCCTCGGACGTATTCTCGGTCCTAGAGGCCTCATGCCGAACCCCAAGACCGGTACGGTCACCATGGAGGTCGGAAATGCCGTCAAGGAAGTCAAAGCTGGTAAGATCGACTTCAAGGTCGACAAGACCGGTATCATCCACGCTGGCATCGGCAAGGTCTCTTTCTCCCCGAAACAGATCTGCGAGAACGCCACAGCGTTCCTCAATGAGGTCCTGAAGCTCAAGCCCCAGACTCTCAAAGGTACTTACCTTAAGGGTGCTACCCTTTGCACCACTATGAGCCCGGCTCTTAAGATAGATGTTAAAGCATTCGTCACCGGCGGCGCCGAATAAAAAGCGATCAAGTCATGAAAAAAGAACTCAAATCTCAGATTATTGAAAGCATCTCGGCGCAGCTCCAGCAGTATCCTAACTTCTACCTCACCAACATCGAGGGACTGAATGCTGAGAACACAGTGAAACTCCGCCGCGCCTGCTTCGAGCAGGGAATCAAGCTGGATGTCGTCAAGAACACCCTCTTCGCACATGTGATCAAGGGCATCGAGAACGATGAGCTCCAGTCTCTTCTCCCTATCCTCAAAGGCAACACGGCCGTCATGTTCAGCGAATCTCCTAACGCCCCCGCCAAGCTCATCCAGAAGCTCCAGAAGGAGCTCGGTGAGAAGCCTGAGCTGAAGGGCGCATACGTCCAGGAGTGCGCTTTCATCGGAGCAGACAAACTCGACGAACTCTGCGCTATCAAGTCCAAGGAAGAGCTCATCGGAGACATCATCTCCCTCCTCCAGGCTCCTATGCGCAATGTCATCTCCGCTCTCCAGAATGGTGGCGGACAGACAATCGCCGGTCTTGTCAAGACTCTTTCAGAAAAAGAATAAGAATAATAACAATAAACAATTCAAAAATTATCAATTATGGCAGATGTAAAAGCACTTGCGGAAGAGTTGGTTAACCTCTCCGTCAAAGACGTTCAGGAACTCGCTAAGGTTCTCAAGGAAGAGTATGGTATCGAGCCTGCGGCAGCCGCTGTCGCGGTTGCTGGTCCGGCTGTGGCCGCTGAGGCCGGTCCGGCTGAGCAGACCGAGTTTGACGTTGTTCTCACCTCCGCTGGCCAGGCCAAGCTGCAGGTCATCAAGGCTGTCAAGGAAGCCCTCGGTCTCGGACTGAAGGAAGCCAAGGACCTTGTTGACGGAGCCCCCGCGACAGTGAAGGAGAAGGTCTCCAAGGCAGAAGCTGAGCAACTGAAGGCTGCCCTCGAAGAGGCAGGAGCCGAAGTTGAGGTCAAATAAACAGCTTCCCGCTTGCGGGATTATCTTCAGGTTTAGAGCCTAGTGGGCTCTAAACCTTTTTGTCGTATAAAGTTTTTCTCCATTTCCTAAAGGCAGAACATGTCAAAAAAGACTACTAACAAGCGAATAATGTTCGCTACCTCCAAGATTCTGGAATATCCTGACCTTCTGGAAGTTCAGTTGAAATCATTCAAGGATTTCTTCCAGTTGGAGACAACACCTGAGAACAGGAAAGACGAGGGTCTTTTCCAGGTGTTTCAGGAGATATTCCCGATCGAAGACACGAGGAACAATTATAAGCTCGAGTTTATCGACTACTTCATTGATCCTCCCCAGTATTCGATCGAAGAGTGTCTTGAAAGAGGACTTACCTACAGTGTTCCTCTGAAGGCAAAACTCCGCCTTTCGTGCACTGATCCCGAGCACGAGGACTTCGACACAAGAGTCCAGGATGTGTATCTGGGCAACATCCCTTACATGACCCCGGCCGGCACATTCGTGATCAACGGATCAGAAAGAATCATTGTTTCACAGCTGCACCGTTCCCCTGGTGTGTTCTTCGATCAGAGCATGCACGCCAACGGCACAAAGCTGTATTCAGCCAGGATTATCCCCTTCAAGGGTTCCTGGATTGAGTTCGCGACTGACATCAACAATGTCATGTACGCCTACATTGACCGCAAGAAGAAATTGCCGGTCACGACCCTTCTCCGCGCCATCGGCTACAACTCAGACAAGGACATCATCGACATCTTCGGTCTTGCCGACGAGGTTGAGGCCACTCCTGAGGTTCTAGCCGAGAACAAAGGCCGCAAGCTTGCCGCCAAGGTCCTGAAGACCTGGATGGAAGATTTTGAGGACGAGGACACCGGAGAGGTCATCCCCATCGAGAGGACCGTCGCTATCGTCGAGAGAGATGCTGTCTTGGATGATGACACCATCGAAAAGATAGCTGACACCGACGTGAAGACCATTTTCCTGCAGAAGGATGAAGAGAACTCGAAAGAGTACACCATCATCTTCAATACCCTCCAGAAAGATCCCACCAACACTGAGATTGAGGCTGTCAACTACATCTACAAGCAGCTCCGTAATTCCGAACCGCCGGATGAGACAACTGCGAGGGATGTCATCGACAAGCTCTTCTTCTCAGAGAAGAGGTACGATCTGGGTATAGTGGGAAGGTTCCGCCTCAACAAGAAGCTCGGTCTTTCAACAGATGCCGAGGTCAGGGTTCTGACCAACAACGACATCATTGAGATCATCAAGTATCTCATCCAGCTGATCAACTCAAAGGCTACGGTTGATGACATCGACCACCTCAGCAACAGGCGCGTCCGCACCGTAGGTGAGCAGTTGGCCAACCAGTTCAGCGTGGGACTCTCCAGAATGGCCAGAACCATCAGGGAGAGAATGAATGTGCGCGACAGCGAGCAGTTCAACCCCATCGACCTTATCAATGCGAAGACCCTGTCTTCCGTCATCAACTCATTCTTCGGCACCAGCCAGTTGTCCCAGTTCATGGACCAGACCAACCCGCTGGCGGAGATCACGCACAAGCGTCGTCTTTCCGCTCTCGGTCCTGGTGGTCTGTCAAGGGACAGGGCGGGATTCGAGGTCCGAGACGTCCACTACACTCACTATGGCCGCCTTTGCCCTATCGAGTCGCCGGAAGGACCGAACATCGGTCTTATCTCTTCCCTCTGCGTCTATGCGAGGATCAACCAGTTAGGTTTCATCGAGACACCCTACCGCGAGGTTCATGAAGGAAAAGTCGACCTCACCGCGAAGGGGTGGCACTACATGTCCGCCGAGGAAGAGGAGAACAAATATGTCTCCCTCGCCAAGGTCAACATGGACGCCAATGGTAATATTACCGATGACAGGATCCAGTGCCGTCTCGAGGCTGACTTCCCTGTTGTCTCCAAGGAAGAGGTGAACTATATGGATGTCGCCCCGAACCAGATGGCTTCGGTGGCCGCATCCCTTATTCCTTTCCTTGAGCATGACGATGCCCACCGCGCCCTGATGGGAGCCAACATGATGCGTCAGGCTGTCCCGCTTCTCTCCCCCGAGTCGCCCATCGTGGGCACCGGCCTTGAAGAGAGGGTCTGCCTTGACTCCAGGACTCAGTTCCTCGCAGAGCGCAAGGGTGTCGTGACTTATGTCGATGCTAAGGAGATCAGGATCAAGTACAACAGGACCGATGATGAGAAACTCGTCTCATTCAGCCCCGAGGAGACCGTCTACAACCTTCCTATTTATAGAAGGACCAACCAGAGCACAGTCGTCACCCTCAAGCCTATCGTCCGCAAGGGCGATAAGGTCGAGGCCGGCCAAGTGCTGACCGAAGGCTACGCCACCCAGAATGGTGAGCTGGCCCTCGGCCGCAACCTCAAGGTCGCTTTCATGCCTTGGAAGGGCTACAACTACGAGGACGCCATCGTGCTCTCGGAAGAGATGGTCAAATGGGACATCCTCACATCCATCCATGTGGACGAATTCCTCACGGAAGTACGTGACACTAAGCGTGGTATGGAGGAACTCACCTCTGACATCCCCAATGTCAGCGAGGATGCGACCAAGGATCTCGACAAGCAGGGAATAATCCGTATCGGTGCCCATGTCGAACCTGGTGACATCATGGTCGGAAAGATCACGCCTAAGGGCGAGAGCGATCCTTCCCCTGAGGAGAAGCTCCTCAAGGCCATCTTCGGCGACAAGGCCGGTGATGTGAAAGACGCCTCTCTCAAGGCCAATCCTTCCCTCAGCGGAACCGTCATCAAGACCGCCCTTTACGCCAAGGCTTCTAAAGAAGGCAACCGCAGGAATGCCCGCACTGACCAGAAAGCCCGCCTGGAGCTTCTTCAGGAGGACTTCGACAAGAAGGCAGCCAAGCTCTATGCCGACTTCATCAAGAGGCTTGAAACGCTTGTGAAGGGAAAGAAGAGCGCTGGCATCAGCGACCTCTACGGAGTCGAGGTTATCCCTAAGGGGAAAGAGATCACTTTGGAGAAGATCAAAGGAATAGATTTCCACAACATCAACTCCAGCAAGTGGACCGCCGACAAGAACATCAATGCCCAAATCCAGGCTCTTATCAACAACTACTGCATAACCTTCAAGGTTTCAGAAGCTGAGTGGAAGAGGCAAATGGACAAGGTCAAGGTCGGTGATGATCTCCCCAACGGAGTCATGCAGCTCGCGAAGGTCTATATCGCCAAGAAGAGGAAGATCACAGTTGGTGACAAGATGGCCGGTAGGCACGGTAACAAGGGTATCGTGGCGAAGATTGTCCGTCAGGAAGACATGCCGTTCCTTGAGGACGGAACTCCCGTGGACATCGTCCTGAACCCTCTGGGCGTGCCTTCACGTATGAACCTTGGACAGATCTACGAGACTGTGCTCGGTTGGGCCGGCTCGAGGCTTGGCCTCAAGTTCAGCACCCCGATCTTCGATGGCGCGAGCATCAACGACATCTGTGACTACACGGACAAGGCAGGAGTGCCGAGGTACGGTAAGACCCGTCTGAGAGACGGTGGCACAGGCGACTGGTTCGACCAGCCCGCGACCGTTGGTGTGATCTACATGATCAAACTCGGCCATATGGTCGATGACAAGATGCACGCCCGCTCAATCGGACCTTACTCCCTCATCACCCAGCAGCCGCTCGGCGGAAAGGCCCAGTTCGGAGGACAAAGGTTTGGAGAGATGGAGGTTTGGGCCCTCGAGGCCTTCGGTGCCGCCAACGCCCTCCAGGAGATCCTCACGGTCAAGTCCGACGATGTGACCGGCCGTTCGAAGACTTACGAGGCCATCGTCAAGGGCGACCCGATGCCCAACGCCGGCATTCCCGAGTCTCTCAATGTGCTCCTCCACGAGCTCCGCGGTCTCGGTCTCAAGGTAACTTTGGACTAATCCTAAGATTTTAAAAGCCAAGAATATGCCTACTTTCAATAATAGAGAAAACAAGGTAAAGAGCAATTTCTCCAAGATCAGCATCTCCCTGGCCTCCCCTGAGGACATCAGCGCGAGGTCATGCGGTGAGGTTTTGAAGCCGGAGACCGTCAACTACAGGACCTACAAGCCTGAGAGAGACGGACTGTTCTGCGAGAAGATCTTCGGACCCACCAAAGATTACGAGTGCTACTGCGGAAAATACAAGAGGATCCGTTACCGTGGAATCGTCTGCGACAGGTGCGGTGTCGAGGTTACAGAGAAGAAGGTCAGAAGGGAAAGGATGGGACATATCTCCCTGACTGTCCCTGTGGCCCACATCTGGTACTTCAAATCAGCCCCTAACAAGATTTCCGCGCTTCTCGGTCTTCCTGCCAAGAAGCTCGAGTCGGTGATCTACTATGAGAAATACATAGTTGTCAATCCCGGCGAGAGCGGCTACGAGAAGATGGATCTGCTCTCTGAGGATGAATACCTCGATGTGCTCGCCAAGCATCCTGAGAACAACAACCTTCCTGACGGTGACGAGTCAAAATTCGTCGCCAAGATGGGAGCTGAGGGCATCTATGACCTTTTGAAGGGAATTGATGTCGTCGAACTCTCCAAGGAGCTTCGCCAGAGCATGTTCACAGAATCCTCCCAACAGAGGAGGACTGAGATCCTGAAGAGGCTCAGTGTTGTCAAGTGGTTCCTCGAGTCAAAGGACATCAACCGTCCGGAATGGATGATCATGAAGGTCATCCCCGTCATTCCGCCGGATCTCCGTCCTCTCGTCCCGCTTGATGGTGGCCGTTTCGCCACGACCGACCTCAACGATCTCTACCGCAGGGTCATCATCAGGAACAACCGCCTGAAGAAACTCATTGAGATCAAGGCTCCCGAGGTCATTCTCCGCAACGAGAAGCGTATGCTCCAGGAGGCCGTCGACTCTCTGTTCGACAACTCCAAGAAATCAAGCGCTGTCAAGAGCGAGACCAACAGGGCTCTCAAATCCCTGTCCGACTCCCTCAAGGGCAAGCAGGGCCGCTTCCGTCAGAACCTCCTCGGAAAGCGTGTTGACTATTCAGCCCGTTCCGTCATCGTCGTCGGTCCTGAGTTGAATATGCATGAGTGCGGTCTGCCCAAGTTCATGGCTGCCGAGCTCTACAAGCCGTTCATCATCCGCAAGCTCATCGAGCGTGGTATTGTAAAGACTGTCAAGTCCGCCAAGAAGATCGTCGACAGGAAGGATCCCGTCATATGGGACATCCTTGAGAACGTGATGAAGGGTCATCCGGTTCTCCTGAACCGTGCTCCGACCCTCCACAGGCTTGGTATCCAGGCTTTCCAGCCCAGAATGATCGAGGGTAAGGCCATCCAGCTCCATCCTCTCGCTTGTACGGCTTTCAACGCCGACTTCGACGGTGACCAGATGGCTGTCCACCTCCCTCTCGGCAATGCCGCTATCATGGAGGCACAGCTGCTGATGCTCGGATCCCAGAACATTCTCAACCCGGCCAACGGCAGCCCTATCACCGTTCCTTCACAGGACATGGTGCTCGGTCTGTACTACATCACGAAGATCAGACCAGGAGCCAAGGGAGAGGGAATGAATTTCTATGGTCCCGAGGAAGTCATCGTGGCTTACAATGAGAAGGCTATCGACATGCACGCCAAGATCGGTGTCAGGCTTCCTGTTGACAAGCAGGATCCCTCAAAGGGCGAGCACCTGGTCCAGACGACAGCCGGAAGGATCATCGTCAACCAGTATGTTCCCGAAGAGGTCCCCTATGTCAATGAGGTTCTCGGAAAGAAGCCGTTGAGGAAAATCATCACCAATGTTATCAAGAGCACTGGTGTGACCCGCACGGCCCAATTCCTCGATGACATCAAGAACCTTGGTTACGACCAGGCTTTCCGGGCTGGAATATCCTTCAACCTCGGAGATGTCATCATCCCTAAGGAGAAGACCGACCTCATCGAGCAGGGTTACAAGCAGGTTGAGGAAGTCAAGAACAACTACGCCATGGGTTACATAACCAACAATGAGCGTTACAACAAGGTCATCGACCTCTGGACTTCCATCGACAACAGGCTTACCGGCATCGTCGAGAAGCAGATTTCTGCTGACCAGCAGGGATTCAACCCTGTGTACATGATGCTGGATTCCGGAGCCCGTGGTTCTACCCAGCAGATCAAACAGCTTTGCGGCATGCGAGGCCTTATGGCTAAGCCGCAAAAGTCCGGTGCCGCTGGAGCTGAGATTATCGAGAACCCGATCATTTCCAACCTGAAGGAAGGAATGACGGTGTTGGAGTACTTCATCTCCACCCACGGTGCCCGTAAGGGTCTGGCTGACACCGCTCTTAAGACCGCTGACGCTGGTTACCTCACCCGCCGTCTTGTCGACGTCTCCCACGATGTCATCATCACGGAAGAGGATTGCGGTACCCTCAGGGGTCTGATCGCGACCGCCATCAAGAACAAGGACGAGATCGTCGAGTCCCTCGGTGAGAGGATTCTCGGCCGTACCTCCGTCCATGACATCTTCAACCCTCTGACTGGAGAGCTCATCATCAAGGCCGGCGAGGAAATCCGCGAGGACACCGCCAACCTGATTGACTCTCTCCCCATCGAGCAGGTCGAGATCCGTTCCGTCCTCACTTGCGAGTCCCGTAAGGGTGTCTGCGCCAAGTGCTACGGTCGTAACCTCGCCACCAGCAGGATGGTTGAGAAGGGTGAGGTGGTCGGTGTTATCGCCGCTCAATCCATCGGAGAGCCTGGTACACAGCTGACACTGAGAACCTTCCACGTTGGAGGTACCGCATCCAGCACAGCCGCCGATTCATCGATCACCTCCAAGTACGATGGTAAGCTCGTCTTTGAGGAGCTCAGAACCATCCAGAAGGTCGCTGATGATGGTAGTTTGAAAGATGTCGTGGTCAGCCGTATGACTGAGGTCAGCATCATAGACGAGAACACAGGTATCACCTATTCCCACTACGATGTGCCTTACGGCTCAACCCTGTTCTTCAAGGATGGCGACAAGATCAAGAAGGGAGACCTTCTCTGCGAATGGGATCCTTACAACGCCACAACCATCGTCGAGACCGCTGGAAAGGTCCAGTTCGACAACCTCATCGAAGGTGTCACCTATCGTGAGGAAGTCGGTGACGAGTTCGCGGTCAACAAGGACAAGGTCATCATCGAGGGTAAAGACAAGACCCGCAACCCTTCCATCATCATCCTCGATGAGGAAGGCAACCAGGTCAGGCAGTACAACCTGCCAGTCGGCGCCCACATCATCCCGAACAACGGAGACTATGTCAAGGTTGGTGATTCCATCATCAAGATCCCTCGCGCTATCGGTAAGTCAAGCGATATCACCGGAGGTCTGCCCAGGGTCACCGAACTCTTCGAGGCCAGGACTCCTTCAGCCCCCGCGATTCTCTCTGAGATCAACGGTGAGGTTCTGATGGGCAAGGTCAAGAGGGGTAACCGCGACATCATCGTCAAGAATAAGGCCGGTGTCGAGAAGCACTACCTCGTTCCTACCACCAAGCAGATTCTCGTACAGGAGAATGACTATGTCAAGGCAGGTACCAAACTGTCCGACGGAGGCATCTCCCCTACCGACATCCTCAACATCCTCGGACCTGTCAAAGCGCAGGACTACATTGTCAACGAGGTTCAGGCTGTCTACCGTCTGCAAGGTGTGAAGATCAACGACAAGCACTTCGAGATCATCGTACGCCAGATGATGCGCAAGGTTCAGATCACTGATCCCGGCGACACTGACTTCCTCCATGAGGAACTCGTGGACAAGTGGGAGTTCATGGATATGAACGATGCGATCTTCGGCAAGTTCTTCGTGCTTGACCCTGGCGACAGCCAGAGGTACATGCAGGGTGACATCGTTGACGCCCGTGATTTGAGGAACGAGAATTCTTCTCTCGAGCGTCAGGGCCTGAAGATGATGGTGGCCCGCGAGGCGAAACCCGCCACAGCCAAGCTTGTGCTCCAGGGTATCACCCGCGCGGCTCTTCGTACCAACAGCTTCATCTCCGCCGCATCCTTCCAGGAGACCACGAAGGTTCTCAGCGAGGCCGCTATCCGTGGCCGTGTTGACTACCTCGAAGGCCTGAAGGAGAACGTCATCTGCGGTCATCTCATTCCGGCCGGAACCGGCCAGAAAGAGTTCCAGGACATCCTGGTCGGCCGTAAGGACGAGTACGAGGCTCAGATGAGCGAACTCTAGCCGTTCGTTGAAGAAAAACGGCGTTTCGTTGAAAAGGCCATGAGCGGGAACGCCCATGGCCTTATTTTTATAATACTGGTTTTCATCTATAAAACCATATATATATGAAAACGAGGACAATAATCCGGACAGTCATAGCGCTGTCAGTAACTCTCCTAACCCAGAATTGCATGGGCGACGAGCTACTTCTTACCGATGATGAGATCGGTGGCGGAAACGAACCAACGGAACAGGTAGATTCCAACGAGGGCGAAAGCGACAAACAGAGCCCCAACCTTTCGTGGTCAGCGACATCTTGCGTCACCAAGTTAGATTCGGACTGCGAGTATCCCACCTTGATCAACCCGGACGGGCTTACAGTGGCATATTCCTCATCCAACACTTCGGTGGCAAGCATCAATGAGAATGGCGGATTGAGCATACAGGGCGCGGGATCTGTCACTATCTCAGCCACTTTCGCAGGCGATGACACTTACAAATCCGCTTCAGCCTCCTACACGCTTGTGGTGACAAGCGGAACCGATGACGGAACCGGCACCTACACATATAGCTCAACAGGAGACTCCTCTTCGGACGATGACATCTCCAACACGACTTTCACAAGACTGATAACTATAACATATTCAGTCACTTCCGTTACAGTGACCGGAGACTATTACAATTATGTCACGACAGACGGCGCCCATGTGACAGTCAACAACACCGGCTCAGAGAACATCGTATATATGCTCGTAGGATCCACGGCGAACGGCAGTTTCAAACTCTACAGTTCAAAGAAACAAGCCATCCTGCTGTCCGGAGTGTCGATCACCAATCCGAACGGGGCCGCCATCAACAACCAGAGCGGCAAGCGCACGTTCGTGATGGTTGAGGGGACCAACACCCTTGCAGACGGCTCATCAGCCGCCTACACAACCACCGATGACGAGGACATGAAGGCCGTCTTTTTCAGTGAGGGCCAGCTCGTCTTCAGCGGATCCGGTTCCTTGACCGTGACAGCGAGCAACAAACAAGGCAAATCCGGCATTGTGTCTGATGACTATGTACGCTTTATGGCAAATCCCACAGTCACAGTCACTTCCGGAAGCTCCGCCGGCCACGGAATCAGGGGGAAGGAATATGTCCAGCTCTCCAATGGAGAACTCACCGTCTCAACCTCCGCAGCGATGAAGAAAGGAATAGGATCCGATGACTATGTCCTTGTCGAGGGTGGAAGCGCCACCATAAATGTCAGTGGTGGAGTAGCTTACGATAGTGACGACGCGGAATACAAAGGCTCCGCAGGCATCAAGGCGGATAACTACTTCGGCATGACCGGAGGCTCAGTGACGATCATGAACACAGGATCGGGAGGCAAGGGGATCAGCGCCGGAAGCTATGACTTCGACTCAGAGAAGCACACCTTGTCCGACAGCTACATCTCAGGAGGAAAGCTTAAAATCACAACCACCGGCAGCGAGTCAAACGACGTTTCCTCAAAAGGCATCAAGATCGGCTACAAGGAAAAGTCAAACAACAAATATGTTTACGGCGGCGATCTAGTGATTAGCGGCGGAACCATAACTGTCTCAGCGTCAAAGAGTGAAGGCATCGAGGCCAAGGGTAATATGACCTTCAATGGAGGCGAGACTTACGTGACAACCTCCGCTGACGATGCCATCAACTGCCAAGGCGAGATGAACGTCAATAACGGGTACATCTACGCCTATTCTTCCCAAAACGACGCCATAGACTCCAACGGCAACATGAAACTCAATGGTGGCTATGTTTTTGCAGTCACTACCAAGGGTCAGCCAGAGGTTGCCCTGGACGCCAACACGGAAGGCGGATATAAGCTCTATGTCAACAGCGGAGCCACAGTGGTGGCCTATGGAGGCCTTGAGAATGGGTATTCAGCTTCACAGACAATCTACAGCATGAGCTGTGCGGCCGGTGGCTGGAACGCCCTGCACAACGGAAGCTCGTACATCGCGGCTTTCAAGGCACCCTCAGGAGCCTCAACTGTGGCCGTGTCGGCACCTTCGCTGAAATCGGCCTACAAAGGCTCAAGTGTCAGCGGCTCGACACTCTGCAACGGGATTTGGGCGACTTCCGAAATATCCGGAGGAACCACCTCGAACCTCGGAACCTATTCCGGCGGCCAAGGTGGCCCTGGAGGAGGTGGCGGTTGGAGACGCTGATGACAGGCCAACAAATGAAAACGATCAGATATCAACGGATATGAAAAAAATTATTATTATAGCGCTAGCTTTGCTCACATGCCTTTCCGCGACGGCCCAGAACAGCAGCGCGTCTCAGGAGCAGAAGATGGACAAGAAGAATCTTGTCGTCAAGGAATGGAATGCCAACGCGAAGGGAACGAGGACTCTCGACCACATGACAATCTATTCCCCCGAGGGAAGAAAGATAGAGGAGACCGAGTATGATTACACCGGGAAGCAGAAATGGCGCAAAAGATTCGAATGGAACGGGAACGGGGTGATGACCCGGGAGCTCCTTTACGATGAGCGCAACCGCCTTGTGAATTATAAGAAGTTCGAATTCAATGAGTTCGGTAAAAGGAAAGTACAATATACCTACGACCCTAAGGGGAAACTGATCTCCACCAAGACTTACGAATACATCACCCAGGATGCCTGAGTCCCTTCATAAATTCCAGCCAATCTTCCTTGAGGAGATGGACTCCATCAAATTGATGAACCGCATCGACACCAAGTACCTCACGGATGAGGCCACCCTCACCAAAGTACTTGATGCCGCGGCGGCGGCTGGATATAGGGCTCTCGAAACCGAAGGAGAGCAAATAAGTCCTTATAATTCAATCTACTACGACACCTTAAACCTAAAGACATTTCTGGACCACCACAACCGTCGGCTTACTCGCCAGAAAGTAAGGACAAGGGAATATGTCAACTCCTCCAACGCCTACCTGGAGATCAAACGCAAGAACAACAAGGGGCGCACGAAGAAAAAAAGGATAGGAATTCCTGTGGATGAGATGAAGGATTTCTCCTCAGACAAAGAGGCGACCTCCTATCTGGCTGAACACTCAGTGTTCACCATAGACCAGCTATCCCCCGTCCTTTCCACCGCATTCGACAGGATAACTTTGGTCAACGCAGCTAAAACTGAGCGTATCACCATAGACACCAACCTGTATTTCAACAACTTCCGTACAGGGAGAAAAGCCTCCCTCCAGGATGCCGTGATCATCGAGATAAAGCAAGACGGCAGAACCAAAAGCCAAATGAAAGGCATACTTCTCGACAACAGGGTCAAGCCGATAAAGGTCAGTAAATACTGCGTGGCGGTCACTCTTACTGACAATAAAGTGAAAAGCGGACGATTCAAAGAGAAAGTCCGCGCGATAGAAAAGGTAATAAACAAAAGAATACAAGTCATATGATTTCAATGCAAGACCTGGGCGACTACACCCTCGCGGATGAAGACATCATCGATGTCCAGTCCATCACGGATGCCATGATGACCACATGCCAAAGCATTACTGAGCTGGCTATCAGGTTCTTCCTGAATCTGGCGGTATGTTGGATCCTGGTGCGGTTCTTCTATTACAAGAAGAGCCGCCGCCGTGACTACTTCTTCACCTTCATAGTATTCTCCTCGGCCATGCTCATGCTTCTCTACATGATGGGCAATGTCGAGATCGGAGTAGGACTCACCCTTGGTCTTTTTGCCATATTCGGAATCCTCCGCTACCGCACAGAGACGGTCCCGATCAGGGAGATGACCTACTTGTTTGTGATCATAGCTCTCGCGGCGATGAACGGCCTCGCCCCTGTCTATAAGCTGGTAGGAGCGGCCACGGATCACGCCCACTATGTGCTATCAACGGGGACAGTCGCAGTCATGGTGATCGCTAACGCATTGATAGTGTGCTTGGTTTGGATTCTCGAGAGCCCACGGCTTCTTAAACACACTTCCACCAAACTCGTCCTTTACGACCGGATTGAGCTGATCGTCCCCGAGAGGAGAGCAGAACTCATCGCGGACCTTGAGAATAGGATCGGGATCAAGATAGACAACCTTGAGATCGGTCATGTGGACTTCCTCAAGGACGCGGCCTTCATCAAAGTATATTACACATTAGGAAAGGACCAGACCGCGACAATCGACACCCTGACCAGGGCAAAGGATTTCGTTGAGCAATAAAACAGATAATAATGGTTAGAAGACTTGTAATAGCATGCGCCCTTCTGACGGCAGGAGCCTTCGTGTCAAAGGCCCAGATCACGACAGAAGACCTAGAGAGCGAGATTGGAGCCAGAGTCTCCGTCACCGCGGACAAGAAGATCGTGAAAGGATTCCATTGGAATGTGGAAGGAGAAGCCCGTATGAGCGACAACCTCAGCGATTTCGGCCGTTATCAGTTCGGAACCGGACTGACCTGGAAGGCGACACAATGGCTCAAATTGGGAGCCGGTTACATATTCATAGAAGACAAGAATTCATCCGGCGAGTGGAAACCGCGCCACCGGGCCTATGGTGACGTGACTTTCAGTTACAAGACCGGCCCTTGGCGCTTCGCGATAAAGGAAAGAGGACAGTTCACCCATAGGGATGTGAGCAACCCTTTCCAGAAGACACCGAACCAGATCACCTTGAAAAGCCGGTTTAAGGTATCCTACAAAGCCTCCCAGAAATTGGAGCCCTACGGCTATGTCGAGATCCGGAACGTGTTCAATGACCCGGCATGCTCAGCTACCTGGAGCGCCACCGGCAAAAAGTTCACCGACTATGAGTTCTTGGGATACACCGACACTTATATCAACCGTTACCGCGGAGCTGTGGGTGTGGAATGGACGGTCAATCGCCACAGTGCTTTCGATTTCTTTGTGATGGGTGACTACTGCTACGACAAGAACATCGACACCAACAAGGAGGGCACCAAACTGAAGTCCATCTCCTATTCTCCTGCCATAAAGGCCCACATTGGTATAGGTTACACATTCAATTTCTAAAAAAACTCTATACTTGAGTTCCAAACCGTTGATTATCATCGCTGTTACAGCCTTTCTAACCTTTATGGCGGGAGGCTGCGCCGGTGATGAGATCAATGTGGTCACCGACATTATAGAGCAAGGTGAGGAGCCGCCGCCCGGGCCGGAACCAACTGACCCGGAGATTGTCTGGAGCTCTGATTCAGTGAGGGTTGTATATGGATCTGAATATGTCTTCCCGACTCTTTCCAACCCTAATAATGTCAGTGTGGAGTATTTCTCCACAAATGAGGATGTCGCCACAATATCCTCTTCTGGAGAGATCTCCATCATAGCTTCCGGATCAGCTGCGATCATCGCGACTTCGCATGGTACTGAAACCTTTATAGCCGGCAGCGCCTCCTACAACTTAACAGTGGCGAAAGCCGATGGTGGCCTCGAATGGTCTGAAGAAGACTGTTCCGCCGTTTATGGCGAGGAAGTGACCTTCCCTGTTCTCAGTAATCCCAACGATTTGGAAATCAGCTGGTTCTCAAGCGACGAGACTGTAGCGACCTTGTCTATGGAAGGTAAGGTTACCATTCTTGGGGCCGGCTCTGCCATCATCTCCGCCATCTCGACGGAAGACGGCAGGTTCAACGCCAGCGAGGCATCCTACAAGCTGACCGTTGAGAGGGCATCCAGCGGATTGGAACTATCAGGATCTGATGTGAATGCTGTCATGGGGCAAGAGAAGATCGATTTTCCGACCCTATCTAATCCCAACGAGCTTGAAATAAATTGGTTCTCAAGCGACGAGACTGTCGCAACCGTGTCCGGTAAAGGAGAAATCACTATTGTGGGGGCCGGGGTCACCATCATATCCGCCAGTTCCGCGGAGACCGCCGCTCACGAGGCAGGGAGCGTGTCCTTCACCCTTTCTGTCGGCAAGAACAAGAGTGCGGTCGCTTGGCTCTCAAGCTCTTGTGATGTCAAAATAGGAGAGGAGAACGTCTTCCCCGCATTGGATAATCCTGCCGGGCAGGAGATAGCATATTCATCTAGTGATGAGACTGTGGCCAGCGTTTCCCCAGATGGTGTCATCATCCTACATTCCCCTGGTTCGGTCACAATCACAGCCACTGCCCTTGAAAACGCCAGCTACCTGGAAGGAAGTTCTATTTACTCAATGAACGTGGCAGCACAGGATGTCAGGCTTCAGGATCCGGATTTGTCATGGATGACAGACAGGTTCGAGGCCTCCTATCTCAGTTCTCCCGATTACCCCTCATTATCCAATCCCAACAACCTGAGCGTCACATATTCCTCATCGTCGCCTAATGTGGCTTATATTTCCCCTAACGGCAACATACGCATCCGGGGAATCGGAACCACCACAATAACAGCATCTTCCAAAGCCACCGACACCTTTGCGGCAGGTAGCGTCTCCTACATTCTTTCTATAGTCAAGATCATCCCGAGCTTGTCCTGGACTGACGACTCATGCGCTGTCACCCTCGGCTCCGACAGCTCTTTCCCATCTCTGGATAATCCGGATGATATGGATATAAGCTACTCCTCATCAAATCCCTCAGTAGCGACCATATCTCCTGATGGCGCCATATCTCTCATTTCTTCCGGTTCCACCACAATTATGGCCACAACGGAAAAAACTGAGTATTACCAGGCGACCAGCGCGACTTATGTCCTGGAAGTTAGTAAAGCAATACCCGCTTTGGATTGGTCAGACGGTTCCTGCGAAGCGTTCCTTAGCTTAGACAACACTTACCCCACTCTGAATAATCCCTTGGAGCTTAGCGTAATCTATTCATCCTCAAATCCTTTTGTGGCATCCATCAATGAAAATGGAGTTGTCACGGTCAAAAGCGCTGGCATCGCGACAATCAACGCGACATCAAAGGAGAGCGATGACTACTCATCCAAAGTGGTCGCGTACAAACTGTCGGTAAAGAAGATACCTGTCACTTTGTCCTGGTCATCGGCCGAATGCTTGGCCACCACTAACGAAGGCAACTCTTTCCCTTCCTTGAACAACCCACAAGGTGTCAATATAACATACTCATCATCAAATACTTCCGTGGCAAGTATATCTCCCGGAGGCGAGATCACGATATTAAGCAAAGGCACCACGACAATCACCGCCAAGTTCGCGGGAGATGATATTCACGAAGCCGCAACCTCCTCTTATGCCCTCAAAGTTTCCAAAGGTGGCTTCGATGATGGATTTGGGGATTACACTTTCGCCTCGACGGGAGATCCTTCCTCTGACGATGACATTTCCAACACTGGATTCAACAGGTTGATCACCATCACTTTCCAGGAGAACGGGATCGCCAAAGTGGCGGGAGACTATCACGATTATGTTTCAGTTGACGGGAATAAAGTCACAGTCAGGAACACCCGTAACGACGAGTTCATCATCTATAAGCTCACCGGTTCCACCTCAAACGGCTATTTCAAGCTCTACAGCGAGAAGAAACAGGCCATTCTGCTGAGTGGGGTCAGCATCAAGAACCAGGAAGGAGCGGCTATTAATAACCAAAGCGATAAAAGGACCTTCATAGTGGTTGAGGGGACCAACACTCTATCTGACAATTCTTCCTCGTCTTACAGTTCCGGAGAAGAGGATATGAAGTCCGTCCTGTTCAGTGAAGGGCAACTGGTGTTCAGTGGGAACGGGACTCTCACCGTCAATGCCTCCAACAAGCTCGGAAAGAGCGCGATAGCGTCTGATGACTACATCCGTTTTATGGATAGTCCCACAGTCAAAGTCACCTCACGAGATGAAGCCGGACATGGGATCAGGGGGAATGACTATATTCAGATCTCATCCGGCAAATTGATAGTGTCATCAGCAGCGAATACCAAAAAGGGAATATCTTCCGACAATTATGTGCTTGTCGAAGGAGGAGAGACATCCATAACCGTCACCGGCGGAGTAGGGAGAGAAGGAAAGGAATACAAAGGATCCGCTGGAATAAAAGCTGACAACTATTTCGTGATGACCGATGGAACCGTCAACATCACCAACAATGGTGATGGAGGAAAGGGAATAAGGGCAGAGAAGGGCGAGAGCCTGATTTCCGGAGGGACAATCACCATCAACACTTCCGGCTCCATTGTCAATGATGTGGCTCCGAAAGGAATCAAGATCGGAAACGAAGACATAGACAAAAACTACGGGGATCTCAAGATCACTGGCGGAACGATAGATGTGACCACCAAGGCTGGAGAAGCCTTGGAAGTTAAAGGGGAACTGACTATTTCCGGAGGTGAGCATTGCTTCCAGTCAAACCACGATGACGCGATCAATTGCCATAATGGAATCAATATCACTGATGGTTACATAAGCGCCATTTCCAAAGGCAATGACGCGATCGACTCAAACAGCGATCTCAGGATCTCTGGCGGAATAGTCTACGCAATATGCCTGAAGGGTCCTCCGGAAGGATCCTTGGATGCGATGTTGGAAAAAGGGAAAAGGGTGTACATTGAGAACGGCGCCACCGTGGTGGCCTTCGGAGGCATAGAACCTGGGGCCGTATTCAATCAACCCACCTACAAGATGAACGTGAGTCATGGCGACCTTAACGCGTTAATGGACGATAAAGGCAACATCCTGGCCGTTTTCAAAGCTCCGGAAACCGCTCTTATTATGATTGTTTCCGCCCCCGGGCTCGCTACCGGCCTCCTAGGAAACACAGCCACTGGAGGCACTTCCAGATGCAAAGGGAACCTGCTCTTCCCGACCTCGATCTCTGGCGGAGAAGAAGCGTTATTCACTCCCTACACGCCGACGAGCATTTGGGAGAAGCTCAATATGCGCTAAAAAAGGCTTGATCAATTGCCGTCCTTCTCAACTGGACCCAACTTGTAGTGGTTATAACCCAGATAGTCCAGAACCTTGTTCCAAGTCACAGCCCGATCGCGGAAAGAGGAATAATCCTTCCTCTGTGGTTGGCTCCAGCCAGTCTCGGCTATGGCGAAAAGACGAGGATAGAGCATCGTCTCGGCGTGCCACCACTGGTTGACAAATTCCGTCCATAAGTTACCCTGGACACCAAGCACATGGTGGACATTCTCCGGAGCGATGTTCTCGTCGATAGGCTCAAATGAATATGTCTGCTTCAGAGGCTGGTATGGCCCTACCGCCCTGTACTGGTCAGGGGCCTGATGATAATCAAGATAATAGCACTGAGTAGGACTAAATATCACATCATGTCCATCCGCTATCGCCTTGTGACCTCCCTCGGTGCCTCTCCAAGACATCACGGTAGCATTAGGGGCAAGCCCACCTTCCAGAATCTCATCCCAACCGATGATGGTTTTCCCATGGTCGTTGACAAACTTCTCCATCCTTTTGACAAGGTAGCTCTGAAGTTCCTCAACGTTCCCAAGACCCTCAGCCTTCATCTTGGCCTGGCAGACCGGACACTTTGCCCAGTTGCCCTTTCCAGCCTCATCTCCACCGATGTGGATATACTTAGAAGGAAACATCTCAAAGACTTCCGTAAGGACATTCTCAAGGAACTCATAGACTTGCTCATTGCCCGGGCAAAGCTCATGAACACCCTTCAAATGGTCTTTCCCATCTGGATCCATACATGAGAGGAATGGGTATGCGGCGATGCTCTCATAGTTGTGGCCAGGCATCTCAATCTCGGGAATCACCTCAATCTGGCGGTCCGCCGCATAAGCTATGATCTCAGCAATGTCTGTCTTGGTGTAGAAACCTCCCCGCGCGTCAGGATCGTTCCGGTCGAGGAAACGCTGTCCGTCCTTAATCCAATCTTCCCAGTCATCTTTAGTCCTCCATGCGGAGAAACCAGTCAGCAAAGGATATTTGTCAATCTGGATTCTCCATCCAGGATGATCCACAAGATGGAAATGGAACTTATTCATTTTCAGGAGGGCCATCATGTCCAGCTGTCTTTTCACGAACTCAACCGGTTGGAAGTTGCGGCTGACATCAAGCATCATCCCCCGATGACGGAACCTCGGCCAATCGAGAATCCTGCAACACTGGATCTCCGGAGAGACGAAGCGCATCATATAGGCAGACTGGATGGCATAGAAAAAGCCTTCATAATCAGCGGCTTCTATGTGCAACCCTTTTGGCGACAACTCGAGGTAATAGGCCGATTTCACCTGCCAATCCTCAAGGCCGTAACCTTTGATCCTGGACAGGAACTTCTTACTTCCGATACGGATATCCATATCCGCGGCCTCAGGCAAAGAGGTGGTGCCTTTGGTGACCTCATAATGGAAAGGTGCGGGGATAATGTCCTTAGGGCCACTTTGGGCCATTACGCATGTGGTCGTGACAAGAACGGCGACCATGGTGATCATACAGTTTCTCATAATTTCAAATATACTTACTTTTTCTTATATTTATGGCATGAAACACCTACGAATACTATCCACAATGATTATCCAGGCCATCTTGGTCTTGGTTTCAGCCTTTACGGCACAAAGAGTTTCCGCGGCCACACCGATTCCCAGCGGCATCTACAGTTATGAGGATATCGGAGAGACCGGAAAGATCAGCATAGCTTTCAACAATAAGGGAGAGCTGTGGTTCCAAGCTTTCGTGATCAACGAGGACGGCCACTCCGCTGAACTCACTCCTGAGGACGGGAAATGGATTCCCATAAAGGGCAACAAGTTCTCCTACAATGTCAAAACCGAATTCTACGACTACACCCTTGAAGGTGAGTTCTTTCCGGATGAGGAACTCCTCGAGCTCAAGGATAATTTCAAGACCGGAACACCGTTTGGAATCGGGATGGGCTTGGCGGCGCATTACCGTTACGAAGGCGGTTCTTTCGCCACATCAGATGGGTATATGTACGAGCTTATCGATGAGGGCACGACCGCCAGGTTGGTCCACGGAGGACGTTACTCCGGAGTCGTCCAAGTTCCTGACGCTGTCAAGTTCAACGGAGAAGAGTACCCGGTCGTCGGCATCGGTGAGGACGCTTTCACAAACAATTATGACGTGACCGAGGTCCGGATGGGAGCCAAGGACCAGTTCATCATGCCCGGAGCCTTCTGGGGCAGCGGCATTCCATACGATTGGGAGAGCCTGACAAAGCCAAGCTATGTCTATCCAGACAAGGACTTTTTCGCTTTCGTCAGCGCTTCCGCAAGGGATGATGAATATGACTATTCCATGGACAACTGGGTGATATTCAAGCAGAACTATGGGCGCCTTTACTTTGTGAGGGACAACTCAAAGGACGAGAACGCGAAATGGGGTTGCTTCCACGCTGACCCGGACATAGCCCAGGGCATACATTATGAGCTCCGAACTTATGACGAGCTTCGCAAGAAGATGTTCAGGGGATATACCAACTTCGAGGTCATCGCCCTTGCCTCCGACAGCCAGTTCGCCGCCTTTCACAGGTTCCCTTCCTTCAGCCGCTGGAAATACCCGGAGCAGGAAGTTCCTCTGGATCTGGTTTACGAGCAGGAAATCGAGAAGATGTTCGGACGTAAGATCATGTATTCCAGAAGAGTAGCTGAGCTCAGAAACGAGAACCGCTGCTTCGGCATGGTCGAGTTCGAGCACAAGGGCAAGGAAGCGATGGTAGCCTTCGTCTGGATTGACTACGGCACCATCACCGCCACATACACAAAAACGACAGAGTTCGAGCCGGAAGATCCCTACAGCATCTGGAATGTCGATCTGGAGGAATACGGTACCCCCGAGGTGCTTTCCATCGCCCTCGACCCGCAGGACAACCCTATTATCTGGATCAATCACCCCGCCCCGGAGAGCATGAATCTCATGGGGCTTCGCAAAGTAGGCGACAAACTCGTCCCGTTCGGCGAGGAACAGTGGTACGTCCCCTACGACTAATGCCCTGATGAGAGAACTGAGTCATCTTTAATCTCTTTTACCACGATTTTTGCTATATTTACAAAGAATAACACTTCATCAATATGAAAAAGATATTAATAACTCTAGTTCTGGCTCTGATAGGGGTAGCGGCTTCGGGACAGACAGTCTATAGCTGCGACTACAAGAGCGACGCGCAGGTCAAGGTCTTTGTGACCAAATACAAGAGTGACGCTGATCTTGTCGTGTACAAGACCAACTACAAGAGTGACGCCGA
>JAEEGI010007823.1_pt1 | contig 23826 bp, 20 predicted proteins | sample 8958751 | NCBI WGS metagenome assembly JAEEGI01 (sample SAMN16246545, study PRJNA631951) | gut metagenome | biome: gut microbiome; feature: rumen; material: KS-attached | host: Bos | place: Iran: Karaj | collected 2018-10 | reverse complement strand
ACCAGCGCAAGATGCTGGAGGTGCGTTTCCCGGACAGCCGGCAGGTGTTTGTTCCCTACAAAGAGGTTCTGCAGATCTACGAGAACGGCTTGCGGGTGCCCGACGACGTGATGCTCATGTGGTGTGACGACAACTACGGTTACCTGACGCGTCTTTCCGACGACGTGCAGCAACGGCGCAGCGGTGGTGCGGGTGTTTACTATCACCTGAGCTACTGGGGCCGTCCGCACGATTATCTGTGGCTGACAACCACGCAGCCCGGACTCATCTGTGAGGAGATGCGACTGGCCTACGACCATCAGGCGCGGGGCGAGTGGATAGCCAATGTGCACGACCCGAAGGTGGCTGCCTACGACCTGGAACTGTTTCTCGACATGGCATGGGACATCAATAGTGTCGGCGCCTCGTCGGTGGAGAAGCATCTGAAGGCGTGGCTCTGCCGGCAGTATGGCGAGAGGGTGGGAGAGCGTATCTTCCCCGCCATGCGCGAGTTCTACCGCTTGTGCGCCATCCGTAAGCCCGAGTTCATGGGATGGACACAGGTGGAGCTGGACAAGAAAAAGTACAACCGTGGTCTCTCGCCCGTCACCGAGGTGGGCATGACCGCTGCCGAGGCAGGCGAATACCTGGGTGCATACCGTAAGATTGCGGGCATCGTCAGGGATAACATGAACGGTGTCAGACATGAGTTGCGCGACAGTTACTTTGCCCATGTGATATACCCCGTCTGTGCCGCCTCGGCCATGGCTCACAAAATATTGTCGCAGGACAAGGCGGAGAGCGACAGGGCTTACCAGGAGATTCAGCAGCTGACGCGACAGTACAACGAACTGGCGGGCGGCAAGTGGAAAGGGCTGATGGACGCCGCTCCCCGCAGGCTTCCGGTGTTCGGGAATGTACATGCAAGGTTGAAGGCAGACACCACGCAGACGGCTGTCCTCGTGAGCAAGGCTGCCAGCGACTATACCCATGCCTCCGATGGCGCCAAGGTGACCGAGATGCTGGGACATAGCATGAGGGCTGTGCAGCTGCCCAAGGGCGGACGGCTGACATACGAGTTCTCGATGACGCAGGACAAGGCTGTGGTATTGACCACGGCACTCATTCCCACCCAGCCAAACGACACTGGAGACCTGCGCTACAGTGTGAGCATCGACGGTGGTAACCCCGTGGTTTTCTCGCTGAAGGAGCCTTACCGCTCGGAGCGCTGGAAACTGAACGTGCTGAGAGGACAGGCTGTTCGTGAGTTGCCTTTGGAGCTTGCCGCAGGCCGGCACACGCTCGTCATCGAGGCGCTGGACGACCATATCGTAGTCGACGAGTGGAGGATTGAGGGCAACGAATGAGAGGCACTCTTGGCTGAACAAGCGTTCTGTGCTTCTCTCTCTGATTGTCAATCACACAAGTCTACAACTTTTCTATAAGTTTTTAGAAACAAACAAAAACAAAGAATAGGTTTATGAAGAAGAGATTTTTGATGTTAAGCGTGGTGTGGATGGCTGTGGCTGCCATGCAGGCTATGGGCGTCTATAATGTCAGGGACTACGGTGCCAAAGGCGACGGGCGCACACTCGACCATGGTGCCATCAACAAGGCTATCGACGCCTGTCATGCTGATGGTGGCGGACGAGTGCTGCTGACAGCAGGTACCTATCTCTGCGGTAGTATTCACCTGAAGAGTAATGTGGACCTGCATCTCATGGAGGGTGCTACCATCCTGGCGGCACCAGGTTCGATGAAGGCCTACGATGAGAGCGAGGTGTTCGGCGCCCCCGAGTATCAGGATGGCGGACATACCTATTTCCATAACAGTCTGATATGGGCGGAGGAGCAGCGGAATATCTCCATTACGGGCCGTGGTGTGATTGACGGCGAGGGACTCACCCGCCATGACACCGAGAAGGCTGGCAATGTGCAGGGCGGCAGCATCGGTACGGGCGACAAGGCCATCGCCCTGAAACTGTGCCGGAATGTCATGATCCGCGATATTACCATCTTCCGTGGCGGTCACTTTGCCATCATCGTCACGGGCTGCGAGATAGGAACCATCGATAATGTGCTTATCGACACCAACCGTGATGGCATAGACATCGATTGCTGCAAGTATTTCACGGTAAGCAACACCAAGGTGAACACGCCCAACGACGACGCCATCGTGCTGAAAAGCTCGTATGCCCTGAAACGGCCCGTTCTCTGTGAGCATATCCTCATCACCAACTGCATGGTGACTGGCTACAAGCTGGGCACCTTCCTCGATGGTACTTACGTGCCTGAGAAAGTGAACTGGGTGTGCGGCCGCATCAAGCTCGGTACGGAAAGCAACGGCGGTTACCGCAACATCACCATCAGCAACTGCTCGTGCATGTGGAGCAGCGGACTGGCCTTCGAGGAGGTTGACCAGGGGCGCATGGAGAATATCGTGGTGACAAACATCTCGCTGAGTCACGTGCACCATTATCCCATCTACATCACCACAGGTTGTCGCAACCGTGGACCGAAGGAGAGAACCGACGTTTCTTCCGCCCGCGACATATATATAAATAATGTGATTGCCGACGACTGCGACTCGCTGGCAGGCATTATCGTCACGGGTATGGAGGGACATCCTATCAAGAATGTGTCGCTCACCGACATCCGCATTCAATACCGTGGCGGTGGTAAAAAGGTGGAAGGCTCCTATCGTGAGCAGGGCACCAACTACCCCGAACCGCGCTGGGCTGGACCCACACCTGCTTACGGGCTCTATGCCCGCCACGTCGATGGCCTCTATCTGCGTAATGTGAAGTTCGAACTGTTGCGCGATGATGAGCGCCCGGAGATGTTATTCGAGGATGTAATCAATAAAAAGATAGAGTAATGAGAAGAATCGTGACATTTTTCGTGATGCTGGCCCTGGCGGTTGTTGCCCATGGCCAGACCATAGAGTTGAACAAGGTGAGTGACCGTCCGTTCTACTATTCTGTGGCTGTTCCCGATGGCAACTACAAGGTGACCGTAACGCTGGGAGCCAGGAAGCGGGCTGCAAAGACAGTGGTACGCGCCGAGAGCAGGCGTTTGTTTGTCGAGGAGGTCTCGACGAAGAAAGGCAAGTATGCCACTTACAGTTTTATCGTGAATAAGCGTTCGCCACGTATCGACGATAAGACCGTGGTGAAAATCAAGGAGCGTGAGAAAGACTATCTCAACTGGGACGACTCGCTCACGCTGGAGTTTAACGGTGCCGCACCGGCTGTGCGCAGCATCACCATCGAGCCCGATACCACGGCTATGACCGTCTTCCTATGCGGCAACTCTACGGTGGTCGACCAGAACGAGGAGCCGTGGGCCAGCTGGGGACAGATGATTCCGAGGTGGTTCGACGAGCGCGTGGCCATCTCCAACCATGCCGAGAGCGGCCTGACGGCTCGCACCTTCCTTGCCAGCAACCGTCTCGACAAGATACTCTCGATGATGAAAGCCGGCGACTATGTGTTCTGCGAGTTCGGACATAACGATGAGAAAGAGCATCGGCCAGGCGACGGAGCGTGGTATCACTATGTCTATAATCTGAAGATATTCATCGACCGTGTGAGAGAAAAGGGTGGACATGTGGTGCTGCTCACACCGACCACACGCCGCCGCTTCGACGATGCCCAGCAGAAGATGGTGCCAACCCACGGTGAGTTCCCTGCTGCCATGCGCTCGGTGGCAGAGCGTGAGAATGTGCCGTTGATTGACCTGAACACCATGACACGCCAGTTCTTCGAGACACTCGGCTTCGAGAACAGCAAGCGTGCCCTCGTGCATTATCCCGCCAACACCTTTGTGGGACAGGACAAGCCCTTGGCTGACAATACTCATTTCAACCCCTATGGTGCCTATGAGGTGGCCAAGATGGTGGTGATGGGCATGAAGCAGCACCAGCTGCCCATGCTCAAGGCCCTGCGTGACGACTGGCAGGACTTCAACCCCTGTCAGCCCGACGACTTCAATGCCTGGCACTGGTATCCGGCTCCATCTATCGAGGTAAGGAAGCCGGATGGCAATTAAAAGAGAAGCGGAAATACATTTTTTACCCAAGGAAATGAAGCGGGGAGTGTGACACTTTGTCATACTTCCCTTTTTTGGCATGATTTTCGCAAGAGAGTGGGGCAGAAGAAAAACTTAATTAATAAATAAATTAATAAAACAAAGAATTATGAACATCAAACCATTAGCAGACCGCGTGCTGGTATTGCCCGCACCGGCTGAAGAGAAAATTGGTGGTATCATCATTCCCGATACCGCAAAAGAGAAGCCATTGCATGGCACCGTTGTAGCTACAGGTAATGGCACAAAAGACGAGGAAATGATTCTGAAGAAGGGCGACGAGGTGCTGTATGGCAAGTACAGTGGCACAGAGCTTGAGTTCGAGGGTACCAAGTATCTGATGATGCGTCAGAGCGATGTTCTCGCAGTAATTGAAAAGTAATTTAGTAAAAAAGTAGAAAGGTACAATTATGGCTAAAGAGATTAAATACAATATTGATGCACGCGATCTGTTGAAGAACGGTGTAGACCAGTTGGCTAACGCAGTAAAGGTAACACTTGGCCCGAAGGGACGTAACGTAGTGATTGAGAAGAAGTTCGGTGCTCCGCAGATTACCAAGGACGGCGTTACCGTTGCCAAGGAGATTGAGTTGGAGGATCACTTCGAGAACACAGGTGCACAGCTTGTGAAGAGCGTTGCCTCAAAGACTGGCGACGACGCTGGTGACGGAACGACAACTGCCACTATCCTGGCTCAGGCTATTGTCAGCGAGGGACTGAAGAACGTTACCGCAGGCGCCAACCCCATGGACCTGAAGCGTGGTATTGACAAGGCCGTGAAGTGTGTTACCGACTTTATTGCCCAGAGCGCAGAGCAAGTAGGCGACAACTACGACAAGATTGAGCAGGTGGCTACTGTCAGCGCCAATAACGACAAGGAGATTGGTGAGCTGCTCGCAGAGGCTATGCGCAAGGTGTCGAAAGACGGTGTGATTACCATCGAGGAGTCGAAGAGCCGTGACACACACATTGGTGTTGTCGAGGGAATGCAGTTCGACCGTGGTTACCTGTCGGCTTACTTCATCACAGACTCAGAGAAGATGGAGTGCGTGATGGAGAACCCATATATCCTTATCTACGACAAGAAGATCTCTAACCTGAAGGACTTCCTGCCCGTGCTTCAGCCTGCCGCTGAGAGTGGACGCCCGATGCTCGTCATTGCAGAGGATGTAGACTCTGAGGCTCTGACCACATTGGTAGTGAACCGTCTGCGTGGTGGCTTGAAGATTTGTGCTGTGAAGGCTCCTGGCTTTGGCGACCGTCGTAAGGCTATGCTCGAGGATATCGCCGTTCTGACAGGTGGACTGGTGATCAGCGAGGAGAAGGGATTGAAGCTGGAGCAGGCAACACTCGACATGCTCGGAACCTGCGACAAGGTGGTTGTCAACAAGGACAATACCACCATTGTAAACGGTGCCGGTGACAAGCAGCTGATTGCTGACCGTGTGGCTGCCATCAAGAATGAGATTAGTGCAACGACCAGTTCTTACGACAAGGAGAAGCTGCAGGAGCGTCTTGCCAAGTTGGCAGGTGGTGTGGCAGTCCTCTATGTCGGTGCCAACAGCGAGGTAGAGATGAAGGAGAAGAAGGATCGCGTTGACGATGCTCTTTGCGCTACACGTGCAGCCATCGAGGAAGGTGTTGTTGCTGGTGGTGGTACTACCTACATCCGTGCTTTGGAGTCGTTGCAGAACCTGAAGGGCGACAATGCTGACGAGCAGACTGGTATCAAGATTGTCGAGCGCGCCATTGAGGAGCCGTTGCGTCAGATTGCCATCAATGGTGGCGCCGAGGGTGCTGTCGTTGTACAGAAGGTACGCGAGGGCAAGGGCGACTTCGGTTACAATGCTCGTACTGATGTCTACGAGGATTTGCGTGAGGCCGGAGTTATTGATCCTGCCAAGGTGGCACGTGTTGCACTTGAGAACGCTGCATCTATCGCAGGTATGTTCCTCACCACGGAGTGCCTCATTGTCGACAAACCTGAGGAGAAGCCTCAGATGCCGATGGGTGCACCAGGTATGGGCGGCATGATGTAATTGCTATCTGAAAAACAGGTAAGTGTTGGTAATATTATTTTACTCGCATTTTCACATTTCAGATATTTCGGATATTTCAGAACGAGGATAAGTCACGGGATTTATCCTCGTTTTTATTTTTTTTTAACGTCATAATGATTAATTCTTGGCAAAATATTTTGATAATTTCAATAAAGTGCCTAACTTTGCAGCGCAATAAAGAAAGTATCGGAGTGATTCCGACAAATGATATTTTTTTGATTTGTTTTAGTAGATTAGTTTTTAAGTAGTTTGTTTTTTGAAAATCGGTTGTCGGGATGACATCCGATTTTTTTGTTTATTTCTGTATTTATTTCTGTGTTATTCCCAAGATGTATTATGAGTCTAAGCTACTGCACGAAAGTAGTCCGTTTTTTTATTCGTGCGCATAACTAGATTCTACTACATTGCATCCAACAGATAGAATCGTAAGGAAACCCTTTGTCGTTTTATGACTTTTTCTTATCTTTGCATCCATGATGAGAATTGTTGCTGTGGTATTTGCCTTGATGCTTGCCGTTTCGTCTATGGCACAGACGAAGCGTGAGATGCTGCGGCATCGTATGGACAGCATAATGACTGCAAGGCGTAGCAAGGTGACGTTCGACACGGCTTTCATCGGCCGCCCTCAAGGGAAGCTGACGTTGAAGTTGCGTGGCAACGTTTCCGGCAATACCATTAAGACAGAAGGCAAGATCTTGGGTGTGAGCAGCAGTTCGGAACTCTCTACCGACAATAAGGCGACACTTAGTGTGGGCGCCATTTATCGTGGCATAGCAGCAGGCATTGCCCTGAACCCTGCCAAGCTGAGCGGCCGCAATAAAGACTACGAACTGAATTTGAACATCTATACGAACAGAATGAGTCTGGATGTGAGCTACCAAATGTCGAAGACCCTTAGCGGTGATTTCAAAAGTGAAGACAGAGTTGTGCACCTTGAGCGCGGCATGGTAGACATGAAAGTGCTCAATCTGGCGGGTTACTATACTTTCAACCACAGGCGCTTCTCTTATCCTGCAGCCTTCACACAGTCGTACATCCAGAAGCGTTCTGCAGGCTCGTGGCTGGCAGGCTTCAGTTTTCAAGGAGGAAGAATGGAGAATCCCCGTTACGAGGACCTTGGTATTCCGCAGCTTCGAACGTATGTGGGCAACTTTGCCATCGGAGGCGGATATGGCTATAATTTTGTTGGTGGCAAGCGTTGGCTTCTCCATCTCTCAGCCATGCCAACACTCATTGTTGTGAATCGCAACAACATTACTGTCGATGGAGAGCGCCGTAAAGTAGGTTACCACTTCCCTGAGATGATCTTCAACGAGCATATGGCAATCGTCTATAACATCAGTCCGCGGTATTTCCTTGCCACCACCGTTGTATTCAGCATCTCCACTTATCGTTCCAGCGCAGTACAGATTATACAGAACAAGTGGCGTTCGCGTGCTTGTCTCGGTATTAGATTCTGAGGATTCCCCGATGTTTTATTTACGGTAAAGAGTTGATGGCCTCTTGCAGTCTTTCGAAAAAGAGGCCGACGTGGTAACCGTCTATGAATCGGTGGTTGGATGTGAAAGTGATATTTAGTGACCAACGGCCGTCATGCTCCACGTATTTTCCCCAGTTGATGCGAGGTATGGCATCATCAGGATTCTCAAGTCCGGGATTGGTAAGGCAAGTGGCATCGAGGTTAGGCGTACAAGAAAAGTAAGCCACGTTGGGAATATCACCTAAACCGCCAAAGAGCGTCGTCTGCCTCTCTATAGCCATAGAGGTGGCTTCCACATATTCCCGTAGTGTCCCCTCAAAAGGCGCTGTGTGGTACCGGAACAGTTGCTCGTCAGATTTTTTATGCGTGAAGTTCGTTTGTATGATGTCGTAGCATACTACTTTTCCGTCTTTTATTCTCCATCTGAAATTCTCAATGCTGTTCAATACTTTTGTGGAAAGATAGATGAGTGAAAGATAGAAAGAAAGATGCTCTTTTCTCTTGTATTCCAGCAGTCTAGTTACGTCGATATTTGCTGCCACGGCATAGTGAGGCATTTTCATGCGCGAGAAATGCTCATATAATTCCCGCCGCTCCCAATGGTTCACATCTATAGTTTTATACATTATCGATTCGGTTTATGATACACTATTCCATTTCATATTCCCTTCATATGACGGTCTTCGCTAATCGTCTATCTTCTCTATGTAGAAGCTAAAAGGCCGGAAACCGTCATTGCAGCTTATCATCGCACTCATGGGATTCTTCATCCATCCATCATAAAAGTTTCCCTCGCCTCTTGCCAGTGACTCCACAAACTCTTTCATGGAGTACCAAGCTGACGGGCACATTCCCTCAGGACATTTGCCGTCGATGGAGATCCATTGCTGGCCTTCCACGACATCACAAGTATGCTCAATGGGGTTCTCGTATTTTTCCATTAAGTCAGCGTAGACCGTCTGGCGTACTGCTGTTATTCTGACTTTATTACTCATAAGTTTGACTATCGTATTTTCTTTTTATTCTTGCCAAATAATCATAATGCTCTCCCTCTGCAACTATTTCTGCCGTATAACCGAATTCCTCGGCTTTGGCCTTCAGGGTGTCAGCATCGATGTAAAGCCAGGGAAAAGACTCTCCGACAGTGTCACGATACTGCATCTGATAGTTTAGCTCGCCATAATAGTGTCCAGTTTCTGGGTAATCAATGTTCCCTTCCTCATCCTCAAACACATAGCTTATGTCTGAGGAATCACAGAGCAGCTGTCCACCCGGAGCCAGTATCTTGTCAAGCAAGTGAAAGAAGCGGGGCATACGTTTCAGTGTGCCGACGATTCCAATGCCATTCATCAGCATCAGAATGGTGTCGTATTGTTCTTCCACAGTAAAGAAGTCCTGTTCGAGTACATTCTTGACGCCACGTTTCTTCATCGTCTCGACAGAAAGAGGAGACACGTCGATGGCGGTTACGTCGAGGCCTCTCTCCTGAAGTGCAAGCGAATGGCAGCCGGAGCCTGCTCCAACGTCGAGCACTTTTCCGTCGGCCAAGTCCAATGCCTTACGTTCAATTACCGGCATGTCGCTATATTCACGGAATAGCACCTCTATGGGTATCTCATCCTCGTCGAACAATGGTGAGAAAACCCTGAGTCTCATGTCTGAGTACTCAACACTGGCTCCCGGCTCTTTTGCCGCTTTGGCTTTCCAGTAGTCAGCAATAGCCCTGCCCATCGGATCTTTTTCTCTGTTCATTACTATTTGTTTTTCATGTGCAAAAATAACGATTTTGGCTGAGAATGGAGGAAATATCTTCATTTTTGTGCGTGGTTTTGAGATTTATTATGAAGTGTTGTGGTGAGATCCTCCACGAAGCAATCAACAAAATGCATTCTTTTCTTTGTTTTCACTGTTCCAAAATTTGGCTTTTCGTCAGTTTCTTCGTATCTTTGCCAGCATGGAAGCAAAAATTAATTGGAAACTCGTAATCTCGTTCATCATTATCATTGGCGGACTTATCTATATCACGGAGTCGTACCTGATGACCATTGGCATCATGCTGTTGTTGTTTGTTGCCTACGATTTCGTCCTGAAGAAAGCCAAGGATGAAGAGGAAAAGGAGAAGAAGGAGAATCAGTCATGAAACAGCTGACCGACTTATACACGCAGTGGAAGGGTGAGGCTCCAGTCAAGGTTGAGCAGTTGCCCGGTGCCGGCAGCAACCGGCAGTATTTCCGCATGACGGGTGCCGACGGTGAGCATGTCATAGGAGTTGTAGGAACCAGCCGTGACGAGGACCATGCTTTCATTTATCTCACGCGCCATTTCACGAAGCGCCGGCTGCCCGTTCCCCGTATTCTTGCGGTCAGCGACGATGAGCTGCGATATATTCAGACCGACTTGGGAGCCGTTTCCCTTTACGATGCCGTCAAGGGTGGTCGTGATGCCGGAGGCCGCTATAATGTCAAGGAGCAAGAGTTGTTGCGCCGTACCATTCGTGAACTGCCCAATATCCAGATGCGTGGAGCCCGTGAGTTGGACTGGCAGAACTGTTACCCCCAGCCGGAGTTCGACGAGAATAGCGTGCTTTTCGACCTCAACTATTTCAAGTACTGCTTCCTCAAGGCCACTGAGCTCGACTTTCATGAATTGAAGCTTGAGGCTAATTTCCGCCTGTTTGCCAAGGATCTGACTTCTGAGAAATGCGACAGTTTTCTCTATCGTGACTTCCAGGCGCGCAACGTCATGTTATGCGACGGTCAACCATTCTTCATCGACTACCAAGGCGGCCGCAAGGGGCCGTATTATTACGATCTTGCCTCTTTCCTCTGGCAGGCATCTGCTAAATACTCCAACAAACTGCGCCGTGAGCTTATTTATGAGTATTACAATGCGCTGAAGGACTACACGGAGGTTCCCTCCAAACGGCATTTCGTAGGACGGTTGAGTCTCTTCGTCCTGTTCCGCACCCTGCAGGTGCTTGGCGCATACGGCTTCCGTGGCTATTTTGAGCGCAAGAGGCATTTCATCGACTCCATCCCGCCTGCCATTCAAAATCTGCGCGAGCTGATTGGAACTGGCGATGGGCAGCCTTCGCCGCTTACGTCGAACCTCATTAACCAGTATCCGTATCTGATTGACGTGTTGCGCCGTCTGTGTGAGCTGCCGCAGTTTGCGCCCGTTGAGCAACCGATACAGAGCCGTGCTGACGGTTTCCGGATTACCGACAACAATCCTTATCCGGCTCACCCGCAAGACGGTCCAGCCACCTTCTCCAAGTACGACAACCGCGGACCGTTGGTGGTGCGCGTGTTCAGTTTCTCCTACCGCAAGGGCATACCCGAGGACGAGTCGGGCAATGGTGGCGGCTATGTCTTCGACTGCCGCTCAACCCACAACCCCGGGCGTTATGAGCCTTACAAGCAGCTTACGGGACTTGACGAACCCGTCATCCGTTTCCTTGAGGATGATGGCGAGATTCTCACGTTCCTCGAGAGCGTCTACCGGTTGGCCGACGCTCATGTGCGTCGTTACATTCAGCGCGGCTTCACGTCGCTTATGTTCTCTTTCGGCTGTACAGGCGGTCAGCACCGTAGTGTCTACAGCGCTCAGCATTTGGCCGAACACATCCACGATAAGTTTGGAATAGAGGTTCGTGTCGTTCATCGTGAACAGAATATCCACCAAGTATTACCCGCAAAATGATGAAGAAGTTTTTAATCATCCTCGTCGCCTCTCTCTGTCTAGCACAAGTCGCTCTTGCCCAGGAGGCGCCTAAGCGTAAACGAGTGGCCGTCGTGCTCAGCGGTGGCGGTGCCAAAGGCATGGCCCACATAGGTGCGCTGAAAGTTATCGAGCGTGCTGGCATTCCCATCGACATCATCACCGGTACCAGCATGGGCAGTATCATCGGCGGCCTCTATGCTTGTGGCAATCGCTCTGCCAAACTCGATTCCATGGTCAGGGTACAGGACTGGGCCTATGTGCTCTCCGATAAGGACGACCTCAGCCACCAAAGCCTGCAGGAGCGCGAGAGGCAGAATACCTATATTATTACCACGAGTCTGAATCTGGGAAAGAAGACTGCCGATGGTGGAGGCTTCGTCATCGGTAAGAACATCAATACGCTCTTCAATGCGCTCACGGCACCCTACAACGACTCCATCGACTTCAACACCCTTCCCATCCCGTTTGCCTGTGTGGCCACCAATATCGTTGACAACACCGAGTACGATTTCCATAGCGGTGTGCTCAGCGTAGCTATGCGTGCCAGTATGTCCATCCCGGGGGCATTCTCGCCTATCAGGATGGGCGACATGGTGCTCGTCGACGGTGGCCTCCGCAACAATTTCCCTGCCGACATTGCCCGTGAGATGGGCGCTGACTATATCATCGGTGTCACCGTGCAGGGCAAGGAGAAGACCGCCGACGACATCGGTTCTACAGGCGCTGTCATCTCGCAGATTATCGACGTAAACTGTAAGAACAAATATGAGGATAACCTCGCCATCACCGACATTCCCATCCGCGTCAACACTACTGGCTATGGCTCTGCTTCCTTTACCCATGCAGCCATTGACACCCTCATCCGCCGCGGCGAGGAAGAGGCCATGCGCCATTGGGACGAATTGCTGGCCCTGAAAGCCAAATTGGGCATCAGCGACCCGAAAAAACGCATTCTTATCAAGCATAATCCGCTTGTGCCTCCAACGAAGTTTAAGATAGGTGCTTTGAATTTCGTAAACATGTCGAAGGGTGACGAACTCTTCATCCGTAACAAGTTTAATCTCGAGGAGGGCGACAGCATCGACACCAACCGTGCTGAGCTCATTACCACCTCCATGCGCCTCGACCTCTTCTACAAGAGCGCCGACTATCGTGTTGAGAGTCATGCTGTCAATTTCGAAGACGGCACTACCGGAGCAAAGATTATCTTTACCGCTGGTCCGAAGAAAACCAATGCTGTCAGCGTCGGTATCCGTTTCGACAATGAGGAGAAGGTTGCTCTGCAGGCCAATGCCGCTATCCCGTTGCGCACACAGATGCCTATGGAACTCGACTTCACCGTGCGCCTCGGCAAGCGCACGATGGGAAAGGTCGACTGGGGCTTCCACCCCATGAGCTTCATCCGGCCCACCGTCTCCTATTCTTTTACTCACAACGACATTGATATCTATGAGTACGGTAAGAAGAGTTATAACATCACCTACAACCAGCACAGACTCCACGTGGCGCCGCTGAACTTCAACGTGCGTAACTTCAATATCAGCATCGGAGCCGAATGGGACTACTACGATTTCCGCAACCTGCTTGTTGACCGGTTGCCTGAGCACCAGCGTAATTTCCCGGACAACCGCCACTTCTTCAGCTATATCGGGCAAGTGGACTACAATAGCGAGAACGAGTGGTACTTCCCCACGCGCGGTGCTAAGTTCAAGGCGCGTTTCGCCTATGTCACCGACAATTTTGTGGAGTTGAAAGATGCCGTTGGCTTGCGCGAGTATGCAGCCATGTGGCGCATGTCGTTCCCCCTGAGCCGCTACCTTACCATTCAGCCCATGCTTTACGGCCGTCTCCTGTTCGGTGAGAATCCGCCGTTCATCATCAGCAATTATGTTGGAGGACAATGGTTTGGACATTACATGGAGCAGCAGACTCCTTTTGCCGGCATTACAAACGTCGAACAGGCGTGGGACAAACTGCTGGCCGCACAGCTGCAGGCACAAGTCAACCTCACACAAAACAACATTGTTCTCCTGCGGCTGGCAGCTGGACAGAACGCTGATGAGATGAAAGAGCTGCTTGACCAAAGCACCATGATCGGAACATCGCTTGGCTATTACTACAACACCATGTTCGGACCGCTCGGAGCCACCGTCGGATACTGTAGCATCACGAAGAAACTCTCTTTCTTCATTAACCTCGGCTTTGTGTTCTAGCTTTATCACGGAAGAATTCATAACGTAGGATTTCTTGAAACAACCAATACGTTCGTAGAGCATTACTCTGTAATCGTAGAGTAATGCTCTGTGTTTCTAGAGTAATGCTCTGTGTCTCCAGAGTGATGCTCTGTGTTTCCAGAGTAATGCTTTGTGTTTCCAGAGTTGTACTATTTCTTCCCCTGCACTCCATTGGGAAATATGAGAAACAATTTTGTAATTCAGGAAGAAATGCTTATCTTTGCGGTTGATATGTACCGGAGTCTGTTTCGATGTGGAATAGTTTTCCGAATTGTATAATGTAATGGTGTTTGCGATGAAGAATTCATGGAAGAGGTTTGCGCTGGTGGCGTTGTTGATGTTGTCTGTCAGTTTCAGCTATGCGCAGGAGATACGCGACGGCAGGTCGATGTTTGCCGGCAAGGTAGAGCGTGACGGTACTGTGCGCGACCGCTCCGGCATGATGGTCGGACGGTTCAAGGCCGATGGGACGATTATAGACAGGAAGTCTATGACCGTAGGGAAGATTCAGAGCGATGGAACCATCAGGGACCGCAGTTCCATGATGATAGGGAAAGTAGAGGACGACGGTACTGTGCGCGACCGCTCTAACATGATGATCGGAAAGGTGAGAAATGACGGAACGGTGGTCGATAAACGCGGCATGACAATCGGTCAGGCGAGGGATATGGATGTGCGCTATGCGGCAGTAGTGTTCTTCTTCAACTTCTTTGGCGACTGACGACAGGGTCGGTAGTTGTTCCGGCGCATTGGAAAGAAAACAGACTACGGATAAACGAATATGATGTGGTGATGAGATATTGCAGGAATTGTGGAACAAAGCTTCGTGCGGGGACAAAATACTGTCCTGAGTGTGGAGAGGCTGTTTCTGACGTGAGCGGAGAACGGCTTTCCGATGCTGTGCGCAAGGGAACGACGAACGCCGACTTCAATAAGCAGATGTCGGACTTGTTTGTTGGCGAGGTAGTAATCTTGTCAATAGCCATCGGTGTGTTCATGCAGTCGTGGTGGTGGGGAGGTGGTGTCTTTTTAGGACTATTTATCCTGACAGAGATACCAGCCGTAAACAAGTTGATTTGTGTGATTTTCGGACTTGCCTGGGGCGTTGTGGGCTATTGGCTCGGCAGCGTGGTGATAGGCGACAACTCGGCAGGATGGGTGATGGGAGTCATCGCGGCCTTGGCGGGCATAGGAGCGAACATGGCGGGCAGTCAGTATCTGAACGATTTAGGTGATTAGTATGAGAGGAGTTTTGTTGGCGATAGCCATCGGATGGATGTTCTCGGTGCCTGGCATTGCCCAGAAGAAGGTGAGCGATATGGCTGCTACGGGCTCGTTCCACAGCGAGCAGCGTGATGGCGCGAGAGTGATGCTTTACCATCCCGAGGGAAAGGCACTCGTTTGCGAGAATGGTGAAAACCGCTATACACGAGCTCTCTATGGAGGCCATACGGAATGGCGGCTAGAGACAAGCGACCGTCCGTTGTTTGCCGTATATAAGAAAGGAAACTGTCGTAATGTGCGCTTCTATGCGCGTTACAAAGAAAAAACTCTGCGACTTGACTCAACCGACTATTGTCGTGCTGCCTTGACGGGTGGCACGCGCTCGTATGATGTGAAAGACAAGCGTTGGGGAAAGGGAACGCTTCATATCCGTGTGGAGGCCATGACCGGACAAGAGGGAGCACTTTTCAGTTTCGGTGCCGACGATTTCGATGAGCCGATAACCGTAAAAGCCGTTGTGAGTACGGTGTTGCGTCCCAAGATGCAGCGCAATGGCGACATGGGCGTTGATGCGCCCGATACCTTTGAGCCGGCACCGGGAGGCGACTGTGCCTGGGCGGAGCTGGAATTGGGAACAAATGCAGGAACAGCGAGCGATAGACTGACAGAAAGAAAGGAACGCACGCTGTTGTTGTGGGGCGTGGACAGTCTGACGACCGATACTTCCCTCGACATAAAAGAACTGACAGCCCAGAATGACAGTCTGCCCGTCTTCCTGTTGCAGACTCCCGATCCGTACATCAATACACTCGACGGTCTGCTGACGGCTGCTGCAGATGGCGTTTGGGATGGTGAGACGTTTCTGCACGGAGCGATTGGATGGCGCATACCTCTCGCCGGATGGCGGGCTGCCTATGCGGGGGATGTGTTGGGATGGCATGAACGGGCACGACGTCATTTCGACGCCTATGCCGAGAGTCAGGTGACGGCTGTTCCTCCCAAGATGAACCATCCGACACAAGACGCGAGCATGAACATGGCACGGGCAGAGAAGAAATGGGGCACACAGATGTACTCCGACGGTTATATCTGCCGTAATCCGCATCGCAACGACCAGATGCACCATTACGACATGAACCTGAACTATGTGGACGAGCTGCTCTGGCATTTCGAGTATGATGCCGATACCGCATATATGCGTAAGATGTGGCCGCTGCTGCAACGGCATCTGGCCTGGGAGAAACGGAATTACGACCCCGATGGTGACCATCTGTACGACGCCTATTGCTGTATTTGGGCGAGTGATGCCTTGTATTACGGAGGCGGTGCCGTAACTCACTCGTCAGCCTATAACTATCGTGGCAACAAACTGGCGGCGCGCATAGCTGAGATGATTGGCGAGGATGGCGAACCCTACCGGAAGGAAGCGGATGCAATACTGACGGCGATGAATGAGCGGCTATGGCTGGACAAACAGAAGGTGTGGGCGGAATATCAAGACGGAATGGGAAAGAGGCGGCTGCATGAGAATCCTGCCGTTTGGTCGATATACACACCTATTGACTGTGGCGCATGCTCCCCCAGACAGGCCTACTGGGCAACGCGTTACATAGACAGGCATATTCCTCATATCCCAGTGGGGAATACAGGTTTTAAAACAATATCAACAAGCAACTGGATGCCCTATTCGTGGAGCATCAACAATGTGGCCATCGCTGAGGTGTGGCATACTGCTCTTGCCTACTTTGAGGCAGGACGTGCCCGTGAAGGCTTTGAACTGATGAAGGCCAATATGATTGATAACATGTACGCCGGACGCTCGCCGGGAAATTTCGGACAGTTGAGCAACGAGGATGCGGCCCGTGGGGAGTGCTACCGTGACTTTGGCGACTGTGTGGGTATTGCCTCCAGAGCTATCGTGCAGGGGCTTTTCGGTGTGGTTCCTCACGCTCTTGATGGTCTTTGCGTCATCCGGCCAGGGTTCCCAGCGGAGTGGGATAGTGCCTCGCTGAAGACGCGATACATTGATTATAAGTATGAGCGCAAGAATGGCAGGGTGAGAGTTGAGATAGCCCAGCACTTCGCGCAGCCTCTCAGAATCATAGTGCGCCAGAACCTGCCCGGAGGAGAGGTTCGGGATATAGAGGGGACCGACGAACAGCGTCAGGTAATTGAGTATGACGCCGAGGATGCATATGCTGGGATAGATGGCGAAAACGGTAAGTTGTTTGTCGATGAGGGAAATAAGGCAACGCTTGCCGGGAGTTTTGGATTGAATGAACCTTTGCTCAATAGGAAGACAAAGAAACTGGACTTGTCTGCTTGTTTCAACTCGAACGTTGATGATATTTTCAAGAACAAGTATCTGTCGCCACGCCCATCGTCTACAACCTTGCAGATACCTGTACAGGGAGTGGGAGAGTGGTGCCATCCGCTATATACGCCTGAGATTAACGACTCGGTGTTCCGCTCGTTGCTGGTTGACGATGAGTTTGTGGTTGCGGGCATCCCGTTCCGCTCACCAGCTAAGGGCAGGAACATTGTCTACACCTCGTTGTGGGACAATTATCCCGATGCAGTTGTCATACCTCTAAAGGGAAATGCAGAGAGCGCTTGTCTGCTGATGGCCGGTTCGACGAACCACATGCAGAGCCGTATTGACAATGGCTTGGTGGTGGTTGAGTATCAAGATGGTACAACAGACACGCTCCGACTGCGCAACCCTGACAATTGGTGTCCCATTGAGCAAGATTATTATGTGGATGGGCGGCAGTTCTGTACCATTCAGCCACGGCCCTATCGTGTTTGTCTTGGCACGGGAACATTCAGCCGTGACTTAGGAAAAGCATTGGGAATAGAAGGAGTCTACGGTCGTGAGATTCCAGGCGGTGCGGCACAGATGTTGTGCATGCCGCTCAATAAGAATAAGAAACTCAAGTCGCTGACAGTCAAGGTGCTTTCCAACGATGTGGTCATTGGGCTGATGGGAGTTACCTTACAGTTGCCCGCTTCACCCCGGGTGAAGAGATAGTAGCTGTATGAGCAAACAAGGGTGTGCATAGGACAGAGATAATTTGCATATCTCAAATTTATTTGTTACTTTTGCAGGCATGAAACAAGCCATGATATTTGCTGCAGGGCTCGGTACCCGACTGAAACCGCTGACCGACACTATGCCCAAGGCCTTGGTGCCTGTGGCAGGGCAGCCTTTGTTGTGGCATGTTGTCATGAAACTCAAGGAGGCGGGCTTTGAGCGTATTGTGGTGAATGTGCATCATTTTGCACAGCAGATTGTCGATTACCTGCAGCAGAACAATTATTTCGGAATGGACATTCGCATCAGCGACGAGACGGAAAAATTGCTGGAGACGGGTGGAGGTATTAAAAAAGCTTTACCGTTGTTCGATGCAGATAGTCCCGTGTTGATTCACAATGTTGACATTCTCAGCAATGTAAACCTCAGCGCATTCTACGATTACGCCCTACAGTCCAATGTAGATGCCCTGCTTCTGGTCAGCCAGCGCAAGACCAAGCGCTATTTGCTTTTCGATGATGAGTATATTCTTGACGGCTGGACAAATATTGAGACGGGCGAGGTTCGTAGTCCTTATCCTGGGTTAGAGCCTGCTGGTCTCAAGCAATTGGCATTCTCTGGAATCCATGTGATTTCTCCAAGTGTTTTTCCTCTTTTCAAAGAGATGCCGGACCGCTTCGGGATTATTGATTTCTATCTGAAGTATTGCCATCAACATGCTTTCTTAGGCTATGAGTACAAGAAACTGCAGCTGATGGACGTTGGCAAACTTGAGACTATTGATTTAGCGGAGCAATTTATTAATACATTATAAATATATGCAACAGAAGATTATTATTCTCGATTTCGGTTCACAGACAACTCAGCTGATTGGCCGTCGTGTACGTGAATTAGATACTTTCTGTGAGATTCTGCCATACAATAAGTTTCCGAAGGATGATCCAAGTGTGATTGGCGTTATCCTCAGTGGCTCGCCTTTCAGCGTGCATGACCCTGAGGCTTTCAAGGTAGACCTTACACAGTTTGTGGGACGCCTGCCCGTGCTGGGTATCTGCTATGGAGCGCAGTATATTTCAAATACACTCGGAGGAAAGGTTGAAAAGGCTGACTCCAGGGAATACGGACGTGCCCATTTGGAAACTGTGGATACTTCGAATCCTCTGTTCCAGAACTTTGAGCAGCATTCACAGGTGTGGATGAGCCATGGCGACACGATTACGGCTATTCCCGAAGGCTTTAAGTGCATCGCCTCTACTTCAGACGTGAAGTTTGCCGCCTATGCAAATACTCCCTCTTCGGGTGAATGTGGCATTTGGGCTGTGCAATTCCATCCTGAGGTGTTCCATACGGTACAGGGAACACAATTGCTCAAAAACTTTGTCGTGGATATATGCGGCTCCAAGCAAGACTGGAGCGCTGCCTCGTTTGTAGATACAACCGTGGCAGAACTGAAGCAGCAATTGGGCGACGACCGTGTCATTCTAGGCTTGTCGGGAGGTGTCGACAGTAGCGTGGCAGCTGTGTTGCTGAATAAGGCCATCGGTCAGCGCCTTACCTGTATCTTCGTTGATCACGGCATGTTGCGCAAGAACGAGTTTACCCAAGTGATGGAAGATTATAAGGTACTGGGACTCAATGTGATTGGTGTAGATGCCTCAAGTAAGTTCTTTGCTGATTTGGCAGGAATTACCGACCCTGAGCAGAAGCGTAAGATTATTGGCCGTGACTTCATTGAGGTGTTCAATGCTGAGGCTAAGAAGATTACAGATGCCAAGTGGCTGGCACAAGGAACTATTTATCCTGACCGTATTGAGTCGTTGAATATCACCGGAAAGGTAATCAAGAGTCACCACAATGTTGGAGGACTGCCAAAGGATATGCACCTGCAGTTGTGCGAGCCTCTGAAATGGTTGTTCAAGGACGAGGTGCGTCGTGTAGGCCGTCAGTTGGGAATGCCCGAGCATCTTATTACCCGCCATCCGTTCCCGGGTCCCGGCTTGGCAGTCCGTATTTTGGGAGATATCACCCCCGAGAAAGTGAGAATACTGCAAGATGCTGATGATATCTATATCCGTGGCTTGCGAGATTATAAAGTGAAACTCAGCGGAGAGGAAGCGCGTAAGGTGTTGGCGGCTGGTGTCCCTGCAACGATGACAGATGGAGAGATAGAGGTCTCTCTTTACGACCAGATTTGGCAGGCAGGCGTAGTCCTGCTGAGTGCCGTCCGTTCGGTAGGCGTGATGGGCGACGAGCGCACTTATGAGCATCCTGTAGCCCTGCGTGCCGTTACCTCCACCGATGCCATGACTGCTGATTGGGCCCATCTGCCCTACGACTTCATGGCCCGTGTGTCGAACGAAATAATAAACAAGGTCCGTGGCGTCAACCGCGTCTGCTATGACATCTCTTCAAAGCCGCCCTCGACGATTGAGTGGGAGTAGGAGACCCACCCCCGTCCGCCATTCCCGAGCAAGCTCGCCTACCCATAGCCTTTCCCTATATGGAGGGGAGTAGATACTGTTGAAGCCTCCCCTCGGGGAGATTGGAGGGAGTTGCTTTTTCGATTATTCATAAAACTATAATACAACTATTATGACAACAGGTAATGTACGTCCGGCCTCGATGGAGCGCATCACCACTCCAGAACTGGCCAAGAAATTTATTGACGAACAGATCAGCGAGCTTCGCGCTCAGATTGGTGACAAGAAGGTGCTCCTTGCTCTTTCTGGCGGTGTGGATTCATCCGTGGTGGCAGCTCTCCTTATCAAGGCCGTAGGCAAGCAGTTGGTGTCTGTTCATGTGAATCACGGTCTGCTCCGCAAAGGCGAGCCCGAACAGGTGGTGCGCGTGTTCCGCGATGAGTTGGATGCCAATTTGGTGTATGTTGATGCTACCGATCGCTTCCTCGACAAGCTGGCAGGCATCTCCGATCCCGAGCAGAAGCGTAAGATTATAGGCGCAGAGTTCATCCGCGTGTTTGAGGAAGAGGCCCGCAAGCAGGAAGGCATCAGTTTCCTGGCTCAGGGTACCATCTATCCTGACATCGTGGAGTCGGGCCCAGTCAAGTCTCACCACAATGTGGGCGGACTGCCTGAAGACCTGCAGTTCGAACTCGTAGAGCCTATCAAACTGCTCTTCAAGGATGAAGTCCGTGTGGTTGGTAAGGAACTCGGACTGCCCGATAACATGGTGTTCCGTCAGCCCTTCCCCGGTCCTGGTCTGGGTGTCCGTTGCACGGGTGCCATCACCCGCGACCGTCTTGAAGCCCTGCGTGAATCCGACGCCATCCTGCGCGAAGAGTTTGCCAAGAACGGCCTTGAAGGCAAGGTGTGGCAGTATTTCACCATCGTGCCCGATTACAAGTCGACCGGTGTCAAGGACAATAAGCGCAGTTGGGACTGGCCCGTCATCATCCGTGCCGTGAATACGCGCGATGCCATGACCGCCACCATCGAGGAGATTCCCTATCCCGTACTGCACCACATCACCCAGCGCATCATCACAGAGGTTCCCGGCGTGAACCGCGTGCTCTACGATCTCACTCCGAAACCAACCGGAACCATCGAGTGGGAATAGCATGAAAGTACTATAATAATAAAGTATTTTGAAATGGAAGAAATGGTTGTGCCGTTTCTTCCATTTTTCGTATATGTTCCACTCTTCGCCCTGGAATAAATGTAATAGTCGTAATTATGGAAAAATAATGAAGTATATTTCGATATGGAGTGTGTGATTTTACGAAAAAGAACGGCCGTTCCAGCGAAATAGAGAGAACTCTGGCAAGTTGGAAGGCTCCTCCAGCGGAATAGAGAGTAACTCTGGCAGGCTGGAAGGCTCCTCCAGCGGAATAGAGGGCTGCTCTGGCAAGCTGGAGAGTGTAATCATGCCACCGGAAATATGCTTTAGTATTGCTAAACGTTTTTTATTATTTATAATTTTGTGGTGTGGGAAAGTATGTTTATCTTTGTCGCATTAATCATAATTATTGTAAATAATGAAGATACTTGGAAATATCATATGGCTTCTATTCGGTGGCTTGGCAACGGCTATCGAGTATTTTGTGTCGAGCCTGGCATTGATGATTACCATTATAGGAATTCCATTTGCCTTGCAAACCATTAAAATTGGCGCATTGTGCTTGTGGCCGTTCGGCTCTAAAGTGGTGAAGAAAGAGAACAGCGTAGGTTGTTTAAGTGCCCTGATGAATTTCATCTGGTTTTTCGTTGGCGGCATTTGGATTGCATTGACACATGTTGGTTTTGGATTGTTGCTCTATATTACTATTATAGGTATTCCGTTTGGCAAGCAACATTTCAAGATGGCTCACATTGCCCTGTTGCCGTTCGGAAGAGAGATTATTGATAATTGATATTTGTTAAATGTTTTTGAAGATGATGAAAAAGGTATATTTGTTGATGCTGGCTGTTTTTTTGACAGGTATGTCGCTTGTCTCTTGCTCTACAAAGCAGCACGCTATTAATCAGTTGGAGAATTTCTCTTATGAGTTGCGCGACCACAGTGCCAACTACGATGTTGACGACTGGAAATACGCTGCTGAGAAGTTTGTGAAGATTCGTAAAAACATCAGTAAGCACGAGTTTGAGTACACATCTGAGGAAAAAGCCAAAATAGGAAAACTCGAAGGACAGTGTGCCGGCTATATGGGCAAGGGCGTCAAAGAGGGTGTCTTTGATAAGGTTAAGGGTATCGGCAACGAGATTAAAGGCATTCTGAAAGGCATCTTGAATGCAATTACTGAATAATTGAAACACTCACAATTGATTTTCAGACAATTGTTTATCCGATGGATACTGTTGCTGCTGCTGTTTCATTCGGCAGTAGTGAGTATCTCTGCGCAGGAAAGTGTGCCCTCTACGCGACCCAAAGTAGGGTTGGTATTAGGCGGAGGTGGTGCCAAAGGTGCTGCAGAGGTGGGTGTGCTGAAGGTGATAGAGGAGGTCGGCATTCCTATTGATTATATTGCAGGGACGAGCATCGGAGCCATCATCGGAGGCCTCTATTCAACGGGTTATCGTTCTGAGCAGTTGGATTCGCTGTTCAGGGCAGGTTTGTGGAAAACCGACAATGTGCTGGAGTTGCTTGATAAACTGACGGGCACTGACGAGTGGGTGGATTTTGACGAGCTACCAATTCCGTTTCGTTGTGTAGCGGCAGATTTTGACACACAGGAGGAAGTAGTGTTGCGCAATGGAAATCTGGCATGGGCGTTACGGGCAAGCATGGCCATTCCGGGGGCGTATAAGCCTGTTTTGATTGACGGCAAGACACTTGTGGATGGAGGAATGTTGAACAATCTGCCGGTAGATGTGGTGAAAGCCATGGGTGCCGATATCGTGATTGCCGTAGACTTGACTCAAAACAAGCATAAGACGCGCGACTTTTCGCTGAAGGAAATAACAGGCATCGGGGGAATCTTCGACTGGCTGGTCTCGCGTCCGGATTGGAAGAAGTACAATGAGAACCGTGCTGCAGCAGACATTTACATTAACCCTCCGCTGAAGGGCTATAATGCCGCCAGCTTTTCGGAAAAGAGCATCGACAATATGATGAGAATAGGAGAGAAAGAGGCTAGGAAGAAGATAGAGGATTTGAAGAGGGTAATGGAAATGGTTTCTCAATCACCGGTTTGATATCCGCCGGTAGTTCTATTAATTCAAATAGAAAGTGTATAGAATAAAAATAAGGTGAAGATGTGACTCTTCACCTTAATTATTATAATCATGATTTAATACTCTTACTTGTTCTTCAGCAGGTCGCGAATCTCAGCAAGCAACTCTTCCTGTGTTGGACCGGCAGGAGCAGCGGGTTCCTCTTTCTTTGGCATCAGCTTGTTCATAGCTTTGATCATGAGGAAAATACAGAATGCAATAATCAGGAAGTCAATGATGTTCTGTATAAATGCTCCATATTTGAGTACGGCTCCAGCAATTGGCTCTCCGCCGTCAACGGCAGGCAACATTACCTTGTAAGACAAACCAGAGA
>JAEEGI010007822.1_pt1 | contig 23826 bp, 14 predicted proteins | sample 8958751 | NCBI WGS metagenome assembly JAEEGI01 (sample SAMN16246545, study PRJNA631951) | gut metagenome | biome: gut microbiome; feature: rumen; material: KS-attached | host: Bos | place: Iran: Karaj | collected 2018-10 | reverse complement strand
AAAATACATTTGTTAAATTTTTATTATCTAATATTGTTTTATCATTATTATTTATATTAAAATTCAGTAAATTAGAATCACTATTATGATAAATTAATCTTTCGCTATTAATACCAGAAAAATTTCTATAAATATTTTTTTTCTTTTTTGAAATTATTTTATTCAATACTTTCGAATTTTCTGTTTCCATTAGAATTTTACTTGTATATCTTGGAGTATGATTTTTATTTCTTTTTGTTTGATTAATTAAATCAGTAAAAATAAAAATTCCTTTATTTGAATTTTTAGAAGAAAGATTACTTGAACTTTTAGTTTTAAATAAATTAAAGTTATTATAATCATTAATATTTATTTTCTTTTTTTTAATTTTATTTAATATTTCATTATTCACTTTTATTTCATTTTTCAATTTAGAAATCAATAAATTTTTTTCTTTAATTATATCTTCATAAGTAGTTATATTTTTAGAATTGGTATTATTCACAGAATTATTTCCATCAGAATTTAATGATAATTTAATATTTATTTCATTATTATTACTTTTAATACTTATAGCATGATTTATTGTTTCTTTACTTTGAGGACTTTTACTTCCTTTTTCTACTTTTTTTCTAAATATTCCAGTTAATGAATTAATTGATAATTTTTCCTTGTTTTTTCTCCTTTTTAATCCTTCTTTATGATAATCATATAATAAATTATTTAAAGGATTATCTAATTTGTTTTTTCTACTACTTTCAATTATTTTTATAATATGTAATTCATTTTCTTTAAAAGTTTTTGAAAATGTTTTATGTTCATAATTCATTTTTTAAAATTAATTTTAAAAAGAAAAATTTATTTTATCGATTTTCGAAAAAAAAGATTAATTATTATATTATTAACTTTGATTTATATAAAGATAGTTTTGTAATTTTAATAGTTCCCTATTATAATCATATAATATATCTTTGATTGTATTACTCTTCATTTTAAGTAATTCATTAATTAATATAATTTCATTTATAATTGAATTACTATTTTGAGTATACATATATTCAAATAATTTATTTTGAATATATATTAATAAATGATTTACTTCACTTGCATTCATAGATATTTTATTAAGTAACAAATAATAAATATTATTATATACAAAATTATTATTATCTAATGAATTATAAAAATGTATATTATGATTTAATTCTAATTTCTTTGTTAAAGAAAATAATTTAGATAATTCATTTTCACAATCAAAATTCTCTTTTTCTTTGCTTTTGTCAATTTCTTCTTTTTGAGGAAAGATTTCTTTATGTATTTTATTATTATTTATCCTAAAATTATCAGTTAATTCATTTTTAATATTATCATTATTTATTTTATTATAATTTAAAATTGAATTAAATACATTAGTTTGATTATTTTGTTGAAAAATTGGTTTTTGTAAATTATTTAAAAATATACATAAACTTTCTTTTTTTGACATTTTCTTTTTAGCTTCTTTTTTAATTAAATTATATATTCCATTTATAATTTCTAATTTTTGTTTAACATTTAATCTTGAAACTTCATCTTCTTCTTTAAATAAATCTGAAAAATTAATTAAACCATTTTGTTCAAATAATAAAGAAGAAAAGCAATTAGAACAAATTCTTTTAGGAATTCTTAATCTTTCTTCACAAGGAACTGTATCTAAAATTTCTTTAACTTTATCTAAATTATTTTTTTGTTCTAAAATTTTACTTAAGTTACTATATATATTTCCTCTTTTCATTTCATCTTCAAATTCAATAAAAAAAGTTTCTAAGAACATTCTGACTTCATCAATTGATTTAAATTTTAATATTTCTACTTTTTTTGGACATTTAAATTTATTACAAACTAAACAAGGTTTATTTGAAAATTTTTTAACTTTATAAATTTTCAAAATATGAGAAATTATACCAGCTCTAATTATTAATTTATTTAAAGTTTTATTTCTTTTAAAATTTGGAAATTCTTTTTGAATTCTATTAATATTATCATCACATTCTTTTAATTTTGATTTTGGGAATTTCTTTTTAAATCTATTTTTTTTCTTTTTAAGTAATTTATATTCCCCTGAATTATTTAATTTAATTTCATTTAAACATTCATTACAAATACAAACTTTTTTACATTTAAAACATTTCCATTTATTATTTGTTTTTTTATTTAAAAATTGAGGATAAGAACACATTCCATATTTTTCTTCAAAGCAAAATAAACAAAATAAACTTTGACATTCTTTTTTAGAACATTGAATGATGATATTTCTTTCTCTATATAATTTACATCCATGACATTGAACCTTTCTTATGTCCATTTAATTATAAATAAAATCTTTGAAATAATAAAATAGTCAAATTATGAAAAATATTTTTTTTTAAAGAAAACAATCATGTAAAATTCTGATATATTATCTTTTGAAATAAAAGATTTATTTTGAACCCAAAAAGATTTTAAAACATATTAATTTAATATTTAACTAAATAAATATTTATTTTTCATTCATTTATGAATGATTGTTTAGTGATATTTTAGTTCATAAGATTATTTTAGAATTATAATTCTTTTTCTTATATTTTATTCGAAAATAAAATGATTATTTTTAAATAAAATTAAACATTAAATTAGATTTATCCCTATATCAATGAATTTATAATTATTTTTTTAATTAACTTTTAACAATTAAATTTTTTATTAATTTATTTTTTTTAATATTTTTAAATAAATGATAAATAATATTTTTGAAGAAGAACCTCTTCAAATAGTAGCAGTGAAAGAAGATGGGATATTAGAAGTTACAATAGAAGGAATAAATTTTTTAAATAAATTAATAAATCAAAAATTAAGTATATTAAGTTTAAATGGATTACCTCAATCAGGGAAATCATTTTTAGGTAATTCATTAATAGGAAAAATGAATGGTTTTAAAATAGAAAAAACAAATGGAATTTGGATATGGGGAAAACCTATAAATTTAGACAATGGAGTAAAATTACTTATTCTAGATTCTCAAGGTTTAAATAAAAATGAAAAATATTCAACGAGCTTTAAATTATATATTTTAAATATATTAATTTCAAATTGTATAATATATAATTTCAAAGAAAATATTACTGAAGAAATGATAAATGATTTTATTTACTTTTCTGATTTATCTAAACAAATTAATGTTACTAAAGATGAAAATAATAACGAAAATTCAATTGATAATTTAAGTAATTATTATCCTTCTTTAATTTGGACAATTTCAGATTATTCAAATAATGAAATAAATCCAAATGAATTTTTAGAAGACATTCTTTTTAAAAACCAAAAAAATGAAAATATAAAAAAATTATTTAGAAAAAGAAATATGTTTTTTATTCCATTTCCAACTGTAAATGAGTCAAAATCAAAAAATATAGAAATTGATGATAAATTAATTTTAACTCCAGAATATAATAAAGCAATAAATAATTTAATGTCAGAAATAAAAAAAAATATATCAATTAAAAAAATAAATGATTTAGAAATTGATGGTGATTCACTTTTTGGAATTTTACAAAATTATATTGATTCTTTAAACAATGATGAAAATCCAATTATATCACAAGCAATCGATAATATTCTTTTATCAAGAGCAACAAATATTTCTGAAAAATGTTTAGAAGATTTTAAAATAAAAATCACTAAAAAATTCGAAAATAAATTTCCTATGAATTTTAATGATATTTATACAACTTTTTTTGAATTTCAAGATAAAACAATGGAAAAATTCATAGATGAAGTTAAAAATATTTTAAACACTAAAACTTGTGGTGAATATATTAGAAGATTAAATGAAAAAATGATTTCAGAATTAGAAAATATTTTTGAAACAAATAATGAATATTATGATGAATGGTTTGAAATAAAATATAATGAATTAAAAACTAATTTAAATGAATTTCAATTTAATAAATTTGAAGAAGTTAAAAATTTTATTATTTCTTATTTAGATTCTTTTCAAAATTCACTTAATAAATTTTTAGATATTCCGAATTCTGATTTTGGGCAAAATTTAATTACAATGTTGTTAAATATTTTTCAAGAATTTATTGTTACTAAATTTAAACATATGGGAGAACAAATAGGAGAAATGTATTTAAATCTTACAAAAGATTCTTCTTCAAATATAGAAGATTTAAATTTAATAATAAAAAAATTAAATGAACAATTAGAAGCTTCAAAAAAAATATTAGAAGAAAAAAGAAAAGAGAAAAGTGAATTAGAACGTTCTTTTATAGAATTACAAAATAAATATGATAAATATATAAGAGAAACTAAATCAAAAGAAAAGGAAAATGAAGATAAAAATTATATTAATAAACAAAAATATCAACAAATGGAAAATCATTTTTTAAATCAAATAAAAGAAAGAGAAAATACAATAAATGAACAAAAAGTAATCTTAGAAAAATTGAATAAAGATATTTTAGATTCTTCAATAGAAAATTCAAATAAAATAAATGAATTAAATAAAGAAAATAAATTAAATGTAGAAATAGAAAGATTAAATGGTGAAAAAAAAGAAATTGAAGATATAAATTCAATGAATCGGAATTTGGTTGAAAGTGTTCAAAGTACATTTGTGGATTTTAAAGAAAGTATTGATAAATTAGATAAAGAAAGTGAAGATATGTTAAAAAAAACTTCTTTGGAACTTTCAGCGAAAGAAATTAAAAATAAAGCAAATAGTTGGATTGAAGAAATTAGATTATTTAGAGAAACACAAATTAAAACTATGACAGAACTTTATGAAGAAAGTATTAAAAAATATAATAATAAAATTAATGAATTAAATTTTGAATTAACTAAAAAGATTCAATCTTTATATGAAGAAGAACAAATGAAAAAAAATTTTGAAACTAAATATAATGAAAGTAATAAGGAAATTGAAGAATTAAATACTTTATTAAAAAGTAAAGAAAGCCTTATTAATACACAAAATGAAGCTATTAAACTTTATGAAAATAAAATAAATGAATTAAAAAAAAATATAGAACATTATGAATTAAGTTTAAATAAATATATTGTTAATTTTAAAATGAAAGAAGATGAACTTGAAACAATGATAAGTGTAATTGATGCAATAATAACAAAAAAAATTGAAAAATTTGAATATAACGCTTCACATTTATCTTCAGAAATATATAATCAAATTATAGAATTAATGAATAATTCAAATTTTAAATTTTAACAATAATTAATATGTACTTAAATATTATATAATTTTAAATCTTGAACATATAAATTATTCTATTTATATTTTTCATATATCTAACAGAAAAAAAATAATTGTTTTGGGAAAAAGTTTAATTCCAGGATATTACTAAATAAAGATATTATAACTTACATTTACACAAATTAATTAATATTATTTGAATAAAATTAGAATATATAACAAAGAGGTTTTTGACATGGACAAATGCTTCCAATTTTATTTGAATCAGGAACAGATTCATATTCACTATATGTCATTTTTAAATTATATTCTTTATATGATTCAATTGGTACAACAGATATAAAAGGATTATCAATAGTTACTCTTTTAATATTTTTATAAAATTTTTTTGGACCTAAAGTAGTTTTACTTTTTCTTCTTTTTCTATTATCTTCTATTGGAAATAATTTATTTACTTGATTATTTTTTAAATTATTTGATGATACATCTTGAATATTTTCTTGTGATATTATATTTTCATCTTCTATATGAACATCATGCAATTCTACATGATTTTTATATATTTTCCCTATTATTTGTTCATTATTATTTGTTTTATTATCAAAAGTCCCATCATCCATTGTGGGAGTATTAACATACATTATTCCAATTATTCTATTAATATTTATGAATTTTAAAAATAATTCTTTTTATTTTCAAGAAGATTTAAAATTTTAATTTAGTAAAATCAAAATATTATTATTATTAATAAAATATTTTAAAATAAATATAAGATAAATTTACATTTAAAAAATATATTTCAAATATAAAATTCGATAAATAAGAAATAAAAATGTCATTTGAAGGAAACAAATTTAATAAAGGTTTATCACAATATTCAACAAATGAAGTAATAGAATTTGCTAAACAATTAGGTTTAGATAATTATTCAAAAAAAATAGAAGAATTACAAATAGATGGTTATGATTTAAGTATAATAAATGACAATTTAATAAAATCTTTAGAGATTTTAAATCCTCATGATTTAAATAAATTAAAAAAAAATATTCATTTAAAATTAATTCAACAACTTCAAATTGGTTTTTCTTATTTAGGACATATTTATCCATTACAATTAGATTATATTCCAGATTTAACAGTTGATAATATTTCAAAAAATATATCTATTGCTTTTAATATAAAAGAACCATTTCTTCTTTCAACAATGGATAATCAAATACTTACTCCACAAATAAAATTCATAGATTTATTTTTAATTGATCCAGAAAGATATAAAATATTAAAAATTTTTAATCCTAAAGAAATTTCAAATCAAATAATAAATAATAATAATCAACAAAAATATAATTTTGATTTGAAAAAAAATTCTCCAATGATACAAAAAACAAATTTAGATATTGGAAAAAAAGAAATTGAAAATATTCAATATAAATTAAATGAAAATAGACCTCATTCAATTTCTAAAGAACAAATGAATTATAAACAATTAAATAATGATAATATTGAATCAACGCCTCAAATAAAATCACATAATTTTCAAATGGATTATAATGTATATAAAACTTTTAAACCAAATAATATTCCAATTCCAAATAGTCAACTTAACCAAATAAATCCATTAGAAAATAAAAAAAATTTAACTACTCAAAATAGTACTTCTTCTCAATTAAATTACCCAAAGACAAAAAGTGCAGATATATTAGGAGATTTAAATAATAATTTAAAATTAATGAAAGAAAACATTTTAAATAATAATATTTTACAAGAAAACAATAATAATCCAATAACAAATATTTCATCTAATTTCCAAATGATGAATACATATCAACAACAAAATTTACAGAATCCAACTTTAGAATCTTTAGTTCAAGAATCTCCCGATCCAAGATTATATAAAGAAAATATTCAGATTGATAACAGAAAAAAACCAAATTATAATAATTTTATAAATAATGATAATATTTCAAATAATATTCAAGAAACTTCAGTTGCTCAACAAGCTGATATTATACTTAAAAAATATCAAAGTGAACAAAGAGTTTTTAGACCTAATTCTAATATTCAATCTGAAGGAAATATTGATAATAAAAAATTTCAAAAATATAGTCAAAATCCTTTAGAAGAATTAAATGATAAATATAAAAATATGGAAAAATTTAATATTGGTAGATTTAATAAAGATGATTTAAGTAATATTAATTATTCTTTACCTAATAATCAAAATAAAACTCCTTTAAGTTTAAGAACAAATGACAATTTTAATATTGAAAGAAAACCAATTCAAATGTCACAAAAAATAGAATCATATAAATATATGAAGAATTTGAATCTTGAAAAAGAAGGATAAAGATTTATTTTAAATAATTGTTTATTAACCTTTCAAAAAATTCGAAATTTTATTCTTTAAAAAGAGTTGATTTTTTCAATTTTTTTGAATAAAAAAATTAATTATAAATTATTAATTGTTAATCATAAAAAATAAAATCAATTATAAAACAAAAAAAATAAATTTGGAATCTTTGACTTTTATGAAAGATTAAAAATCACATAAAATAGGAAAGTTTTGAATTGTTTGCTTAAATAATTACAAATCTAAAATTGCTCTATTTTTAAAATTAAATTTATTCACATTTTATCACTTATAAGAATATATAAATTATAAATCTATATTTGAAGCATTTAAAATATAACAATTAAAATAAAAATATTATTAAAGAAAAAAGTAGTTTGATTTTAAATAATCGTGATTAAATAATATGAAAAAAATAAATTTTTTTATTTTTTATTTTTCACAAAGATAAACACATAAAGTTTGATAATCTCCAGAAGTATCTGCTTTTATAGCATCTACTAATTTTTTATTATATTTAATAAAATAAATTTCCCTAATATCAATCATATCAATTTCATGTCTTGTAGCTAAAATTCTATTTAAAGTATTAGTATCAGTTCCAAGTCCTTTAAGAGCACTATATATTTTATCAGCAAACATTTCACTTGGATTAATAATATTATATAGAATTTCATTCATAACATTTTTATTTTTTCCACTAAATTTTTTATTAATAACATCACATAAAGCATTTCCAGTTTTTTTAAAATAATATCTAGCAATAATAACTAATTCTTCAGGAGATTTTTTAGCAAAAATATTATCAAAAATTTTTTGATCATCAAACCAAGCACTTTCTTTATTTTTTTTTAAAGTTTCAGAATCATTTTCACATTCACTTTTATTAGGTTGAGTATTATTACTTCTATCAGTATTTAATAAAGTAAGAATATTTCTTCTTAAATTCCCTGATAATTTTTTTTCTAAATCTTGACTTAATTCTTTCCCAGTACTATTTTTATAAGCAACTTTTAAATCATCAATCATCCATTTAGGTCTACTAGTTAATATTTCTACTATTGGAACTTCAGTAACTCCAAATCCTTTAACAGCTCTTTTAATTATTTCTACATCTAAATCAGTAGGTGATAAAAATAAATCCATTGCAAGATCTCTAAATTTAGATGATAATTTTTTATTTAAATCATCTTGTAATTTATTTCCATATGCTGTTTCATAATATTGTGCTATTGATAATCTTGTTGGTAAATCTGTGTTTGATATTATTTCTATTACTTCCTTTTCTTTGTTTTTTGAATTGAAAAGTGCTTCATGTAAACGATCTCCTAATTCTGAAGGCGATTGCATTTTTTATATATATTATTATTTTTTTTTTTGGGTTTTTGTTTTGATTGTTTTTTTTATATTAATATATTTTTATAATTAATTTTATTTGTTTATTTTTTAATCATTTTTTTTTATTTATATTTTCAATTTTAAGAATCATGGATAAAATTGAATTGCTAAATTTTTCTTCAGAAATTGAACAAGATTTATTGTTTTCTTTATTAAAATCTAAAAATTCTTTAACTAATTTAGGTATTATTTCTAAAATAAGACAATTTACTCATAATGATGATTTTTTTTCTTATTATACAAATATTAACGCAAAATCATTTGATTTGTTTATAAATAAAATGATAAAAAAATCAACATATTATATTAAAAGAATTTCACGTTTAAAAGACTTAGTAAATATTAGAATAGAATCAGATAAATACATTTCAATTATTTCTAGTTTAATAATTCTTTATTATATGCAATTAAAATATCAAAAATTAATTAATTTAATATCAGATAAAATAGAAAAAATAATTTCATTATCAAATGAGAATTATTTAGATTTTCATGAACTTCATGATAAAATATTAGAATTATCTCAAATGAGAAAAAACCAAAAAAATTTTTCAAGATGTTCAACAAAACATAATACAACATTATCAATTAATACAAAAATAAAAAATGTAGTTTCAACTCCAAAATTTTTTGAATGTAAAGATAAAGTAAATGAAAAAAGTCTTTTTTTATCTTTTGGAGTTGAAAATGAAAATGAAAAAAATTTAGAAATTCAAAAATCAAAAAGAATAGATTCCTTTTCTTCTTTTTCAAATATGGTTTTTTCTTCTTCTAGAAAAGAAGAATCTCCAAAAAAAACTATTAGTGATTCAAAAATAAGAAAGCATTCAAGAGCTTGTTCTGTAGATAAAATGAATATTCCTTATGTAACTTTATTAAATTTATCTAATGAAATGTTTAAGAAAAAAATAATTAATTCGAATGAAAAATTAAAAATGAAAGAATTAATTATTGGTAATGATCAAAGATTATTAACTTTATGTAAATGTACTACAAATAGAAATGTGGAAGATGATTATTTTAGAATTAAAAATTATTTAGTTGAAAATAAATGATTCATTTTTTTATTTAATATAAATAAATGGGACATAAGGTTTTTTGAATTATTAAAAATAAAAATATTAAATTTGCGTAATTTTTATATATTATTAAAAAGTTTAATCAACATTATTTATTATATTTAAAGAAGAGTATAATAGTAATAAATTAAATATTTATTAATTAAAATATTAAAAATTCAAATGATAAATTATTTTTTCAATCACTTAATATTAAAAAATAAAATAAATTGAAATTATTGTCAATATTTATTGAAAATATTCACAAAGAAATTTTATATTTATTATATTAAGTTTCTAATAATTTAGTCAAATAAAAAAAATTATAGATTGAATGCTGAATTAAGATTTTAAAAAGAATTTAGTTCTTTTTTTTTGTATATTGTTGATCGTAAAATTAACATTAGTTTAATTACATTTCTTTTTCAATTTGTTTTTAAAATGAAAAAAAATTAATTTAATTTAATAACAATTTATTAAATGAATTTAGTTTAAGTTTATAAAAGAAAAATATATTAATTTTATAAAATAAAAATGAATTCATCTTCAAATAACTTCGAACAAATTAATTTAAATATGAGTTCAAAAGATGAATTAATAAATCAATTAAAAAATAGAATTTTTGATTTAGAACAACAAAGCAAAAATAATGATTCCTTACAAGAAGAAAATATAAAATTAAAACAATTAATTGATGAACTTAAACAAATTCAAATGAGAAATGATTATGAATCAAACCAAAAAATTACTATTCAACATAATCAATTAAATGATTTAAAAAGTGAAAATGAAAGTTTAAATAATATTTTAAATGAAAAATTAAACATTAACAAAAAATTATATGCTGATAATGAAACTTTACTAAAAGAATTAGATAAAAAAAATATTGAAATTGCAAATTTAACTAATAAATTAAATGAAACTCTTCATAATAATGAAGCATTAAAAAATGATATTTTTAAATATGAAAAAATTAATAGTGATTTAAATAATAATATTAACGTTCTTAAAGATAAAATAGAAAAATTGTTTTTAGATAACAAGAAATTAAATTCAATTTGTCAAGAACAAGAAAATATAATTCATCAATATGAAGAAGATAAAAAAAAATTAGTTCAAAAAATAGAGGATATAAGCTTTGAAATAAATGAGTTAAAAAATAATATAAAAGTAAAAGATGAAAATATAAATATAATTCAAAATCAAAATGAACAAATGAAAAATCATATTGATGAATGTGAAAATAATATTCATAATTTATCTAAATTTAATGACACTTTAAAAATTGAAAACGAAGGATTAAAAAATAATATTTTAGATGTTAAAAATAAAAACACTCTTCTTCAAAATAATAATGAACAATTACAAACAATAATTTACGATAAAGAAAGAGATATAAATAATTTAGGTTCAAATTTGAATGCCCAGAAAAAAATAATAAATGATCATATTTTAGAAAAAACTTCAATAAGTAATGAAAGAGAAAATTTAAATAATGAAATTTTAAGATTAAAAGAAGCAAATAATAATTTAATGAATAGAATAAAAAATATTCTTGAGTCAAATCAACAAATTAAACAAGAAATAAATAGGAAAGATAAAATAAATGGAGTTTTAAGAAAAAATAAAAGAAATATTGAAAGATCTTTATATTCATTTAATACTAATTCTACTTTAAATAATAGTAATTTAAATATGTCAATTCATTCTGAAATGATTGGAAGATATAATAAAGATTATACTAATAGTCCATTAATGGATAAATCAACTATAAGTTATTCCCCAAAAAATAATAATAATTTGAATATGAGTTCATAAAATAATTAATTTTTTTTTTTTTTTTAAAATGAATCAAAATAATTTAAACTAATATTATATTAAATTATAATGCAAAAATATATAATTATTCATATATTTTTTTCAGTTTCAATTATCTCATAAATTTGAGAAGATAAATCTTTATTAAGTTTATATTTATCAACAAATATATCTATTATTTTAACTATATTTTTTTTTTCTATTTGAAAATCAACCATATTTTTGATATAACCCACTAATTGTGCGAAAACTACCATTGAAATTATTTTTTTTTGTTCTTCATCCCATTCATTTTTAATATTCGAATTATTTTCATTATTACTTTTTATTTTTAATTCAATAATATAATCAATTAAACCTTTCCAAAATTCATTTGTTTTCAGCCAATGATAAGATTTTAATTTGTTACTAATATATATTTTTTTATTATCTTCTTCATAATAAAATGTTTGAGATAATGTTATGCAATTATTTGCATTTTGATAATCTTTTTCTTTTTCTATTATTTCTAATATTTCCATTAATATCATTGTTATTTCTTCGATTATTTCTTTTTTTCTTGAATATTTACTATTTTTTCTTTGATTACTTAAAGAAGTTAAAAAAAAATTTATATTTTCTTTTTCATATAAATAGCCTTTTAATATTAATTTTTCTTCGTTATTTAATATTTTATTTTCATTAAATAATTTAGATAAAATTATTCTTAAATTTAATTTCTCATCTTCAATATTTTCATTAAAATTTGGGAAAACATTATTTAACTTATTTTTCATAATTGTTATTACTTCAAAATCTAAAAAAGGATTAATACTATCATGATTTAAATTAGTCTTAGGTTTATAAGGAACAAACACAATATTTTCTTCAGGTTTCACATCTGAGATATAATTATTTACTAAATTACTTATATCTTTATTAATATCTAAATTAGTTATTTCTTCATACAACAAATTTAAATCTCTTAATATTATTTCATACATTTGTTTCATATAAGAATAATACAATAAAATAGCATCTTTTATATTATTCCCTATTTCATTATAAAGATTTTGATAATTTTGAAGATAAAGTCTTTGACTTTCATTATATTGATTTATTAATTCATTAGTAGAATATATATTTTTATTATATTCATTTTCATAATTTTTACCTTTTGTTAAAAGATTTTCTGATTCTTTTTCATTGTTATTTATTTTTTCTACATCATCATTTTTCATTAAACTTTCAAAATATTCTCTTGTTTTTTCTTCTGCTTTTTGAAGAGAATTAATATACTTTTTTTCTGATGAATCTAATTCTTCTTTCCTTTTTTCATATTTTCTTTTTGATTTTAAAAAATTATTATAATACTCATCTTCTAATAAATAAAATTTTTCGAAATTTTTTTGTTTTGATTCTGTTATATTTTTTTTTATTTCAGTATATTTAAAATTAAATATTTCACTTTGACATTTAAAATTCCTCATTAATTGTAATAACAAATTATTTTGAGTTGAATCCTGTTCTTCAAATAATTGATAATTTTGATCCACTGCTTTTGTTAAATCTTTCCCAAAATAATATAAAACATTTTGAAATTGTGTAAACATATTTATTAGATTTTCTAAATTTTGATTTTGTCTTTTATATCTTAAATGTAATTCATTTACTTTCCCCCATAATTTCTCTTCATAAAGCATTTTAATATTTTTATTATAATTTAAAAATGAAATAATTTCAAATTATATATATTAATTAATATAGCTTTTATCTTTTGATATATATAAAATTAAAGAACATATATAAATATTAAATATATATCAGATTAGATTAAGAATTCAAATAATTGAAATCAATTTGATTTTATTTTATCATTTTCTGATAAATAATTATTAAAATTACTATTTTTATTATCATTAGCAGATAAATTATCAAAATTTGATATACTTTTACTTTCTATATTTTGAAATAAATTAGCATCAGAATTTAGAATTTCATGATATTCCCTATCAAGCTTTATTTTTCTAATATTTGAATTTTCTTTTGGAAATGATAAAATTATCATCTTTTTCTTTTGGTTATAAGTAAAATTAATCCCATTTGTAAATTTTGTTTTAATTTTATCTAAATATTTATTTAGATCTTCATTAACAAAATCATCAATGTCTTTTCCAATAATTTTCTTATTAAAAATATTATAAATTAAAACAATTATTAAAATTAAACTCCCGAATAAAGCAAAAACTACTGAAATTATTGATAATTCTTTCCCATTTGAATATCTTGGAGAATAATATAATATAATAAGAAAAATAATAAATATTATAAAGGAAATAATCCCAAATGTATAAATCCAAGAACTTAATTCTTGTTTATCAAATTTTGCTTTTTTAACATGACTTTTACAAACAACTTTTTCACATTCTGTTAATATATTATCAAAATTTTCTTTTGAAATTATATTTTTTAAAAGATAATCATCATAAACATCATGATTAAAATAAAATATTTCATCTGATTGTGGAATTTGTAATTTCTCAAATTGTTGTCCAAACGGAACTGACATATTAAAAATTTAATTATTTTTTCAAGAAAATAAATTGAAAATAAAAAATATTATAAAATTATCTAATTAATCCAAAAAATAACAAAATATCAAAAAAAAAAAAATTAATAAAAAAAAGTTTAAAAAACATAATAAAAGCTTAATTAAAAAAACCGTTTTTAATATTTTCAAATTAATCATTTAAATATTTCTCTTTATTATAAATACTTTTATAAACAGAATTATAATCACTAATAACATATCCATCACTAAAAGGTAAAACAGGCTCAGAAAAATTAGGATTATTTTTCATAGCAAGTTTACATAAATTTCTCCATTTTTGATCCATTTTATTTCTTTCATCAGCAGGTTGATTAATTCTTAAAGTTTTATCATATTTCTTTTGATCTAATTTCTCAAGAGCATTACTATAAGCTTGAGGATCAATTTTTTGTAAAATTTCTTTTAAAGCACTTAAACTTTCTTTAAGCATTTGATGCCAATGATTATCAGCTAAATAAGAAACAATGGGTACAAGCATATTAAAAGTGATTGATTTATATTGTTTAATAATTGAAATAAAACTTTCGCTTTCAAATAAACACATTGCTCTATCTGCAACTTGTAAATGATTACCTGAAATACATCTTATTACTCTTTTAAATAATTTCACTACTAAAGGTTGCAATTTCTCAGCATCACAAAATTCAAAGACTTCTGGTAATTCTTGTAAAAATAATGTTTCTTTTACATAATTTGCAAAAGGCCAATATTTTAATATTCCTTCTAATAATGGAATTGCTAATGTTGAATCTTTTGTTAAAAATAACATTGAACATCTTATTAAATTATCAAAATATAAATTTGATGTTTGGACTTTATGAAGAGGAATAATAATATTTTTAAAGAAAATAACATGTTCTTCTCTTAAAGGAACAGCAAAACCAGAAATAATAGAAGCCATAATATCTAATAATTCAGAAGCACCATTAAATTTATGAATTTCATGAATTAAAAGATGAAAACAATCAGTAATAGCTTTTCTAATCATTTTTCTTCTTGGAACTAATTTTGCATATAATTTATGTAAAATATTTTTTAAAAAATCTCTTTCTTCAACTAAATCACTATCAAATAATTGTAGAAATTCACTAATGAAATTACTGGTAATAAAAGGTTTAAAAGTTTTAACATCACAAGCTTCATTAATAATTAATTGTAAGAAAATATCATAAATGCCTTTAATATGAGTCCAAGAATGATCAGGTTCTTGTTCTTCTTCTTCAATACCAGTTTCAGAAACACCTAAAGCAACATTATTTCTATTTGCGTTTGGTAAAGGTCTAAAAATATTTTTTTTAATCATATCCATTACACTATCAATATTTGGAATAAAAAGTGAAGTTACCATTCTTTGATCATTTAACATTTGAATTAAATCATTTATTGCTTGTAAACGTTCTTGTTTTGCTTTTTGATCTTTTGATTCATCTTCCCAATCATATGCGACTTTTGCTAAGTTTATTTTTCTTAAAAATGATGCTTTTATATCTCCACTTGATTTTTCAGGCTCTAATTTTTTTATATATTTTTATTTACTTCTTTCTTTCTTTGATTCTGGCTTTTTTTGCTTTGGATTATTTTGTTTGTGTTGGGAACTCATTTTTTGATTTTATCAGATTTTAATTCAGATTTATAAGATTTATTATTTTTTTTTATTTTTTTTTAACTCAAGTTATTTTTTTTTTCTTAAAAGTTGTTTTTTTTTTTTCAGGGGTTGAAAAAGAAATTAATTCTTTTTATTTTTTTATATATGATATATTTGTTTAAATATGATTAATTAATATTAATTTAATATAAATTTTTTAATTTTCTTGTTTTTATTTTTTAAATAAAAAATTAAATTGAAAACCCTAATTCTTGATTAAAAGTTTAATAAATACTTTAAATAATCAAAAAAACCATATTTAACTTTTATCAGGTTTTTCAAATAAAATTTTTCTAATTTCAGGAGTTGAATTTTGTCTAAGTAACTCAAGTCTTTTATCTAAAGTATTATCCACTCTAATTTTGCTTTTTAAAGAAGTAAGAAAAACTCCTCCAATACTATAATAAAAAAATTAAAAAAAAATCTTACATAGATTCAGGTAAAAAGTATTTAGTATCAACAGTAACTTCCATTTTAGAAAGATTAATACTTTTTTTAGCTTCTTTTTTTAGTTTTTCTAAAAATTCATTTTTTGCTTCATCAACTAATTCATTAACAATATCATAATCTTCTTTTTTGCAAATAATATTTACTTTTTCTTCAAGTAAACGAATAAATCCTTGAATCATTAAATCTTTTAAAACTTTTTTATATTCATCTTCATCATTTTTTATTCTTAAAGCTAATTGATTTTTTGCTTCTTCAAAAACTGAGTTTACACAATCGATTTTTACTTTTAATTTTTCTAAACGTAATTTATTCATTTTTTTTGATTGTTCTATTTTCATGCTTGTTTTATAATTTTCTAATTCTTTTTCCATTTTTTTTGCAATTTTTACTTTTTCTGGATTTATTAAAAGAGCTTTTTCTAAATCAGCATCTTTTGCTGCTTCTTTTTTTATCATTTGGACTTTTTTATCTGTTTCTTGTTGAATATACTTAATCATTTTTTGTAAGTTATTTACTAAAAATTGTTGGTCTTGATTCATTTTTTTATATAAATTAATTTTATTGAAATTCAATCAATTCTTTTTTTATTTAATTCTTAAAAAACAAAAAATTATGATAAATAAATAATAAAATTTATATGAATGATTAATAATTCTTAATTAATTTTATTCAATTTATAACTTAATAAATAAAAAGGAAATTATAAAAAATTGATATATGCTGTGAAAATCTTAAAAGTAAAATTTAAACAATTAATAAATTTAGAAGCTTCAACAGAAATAAAAACAGAGGAATTTCCATCAAAGAATAATAATAATAATTTATTAATGAATCATCAACAAACACAATCAAAGAAATTAGGAACAAAAGTGTTAGGAGTAATTTATTTTAATATTTTTAAATTCAAAAAAATTCATGTTTTGTTGAAGAATATGAAGAAATAAAAGATGAAATGAATAAAAGTAAAGAATTATCTAATAGAGAATTAAATGAACAAAAACAAGAAAAAATAAAAGAAATATTTAGAAAATTATTTATTTTTGATTCTGTTCCTGATTATTTATTAAATTTAGTTCTTGATAATTTAGTTTTATTACATATTCCAAAAGGAAAATATTTATATTTGAAAAAATCACAAAATTCTTTTTTTTATATTATTATAAAAGGTTCTTTTCAAAAAAATACAGATAATGAAAATAATGATATTAAAGCTCCTAAAATATTTAAAGAATGGGAATATATTGGAGAAGATACTTTAATGTCAAATAATAAAATTAATACTGTTGATCATTCTCTTTTAAGTTTAACTGATTCTGAAGTTTTAGTTTTGGATTCTGAAAAATTTGTTGAAATTAAAGATATTATTATTAATCTTAATTTAAAAGATATATATGATTTTTTGAATAATATTATTATTTTTAAAAACTTAGATTCAATTATCAAACATAATATTGCAAAAAAAATACAACCAAAGCCTTACAAGAAAGATGATATTATTATTAAAAAAGGAGATAAAAATAATAAATCTTTATATTTAATTAAAAAAGGTTTTGTTAAATGTTGTTTGGATGGAAAAGATATAAGAATTTTAGGAGAAAATTCAATGGTTGGAATGTTAGCTTTAATATTAGAACAAGAAAGAACTTTAGATGTTGTTGTTGGACAAGATGATACTTTATTATTTGAAATAACTAGAGATATTATTGTTGATTGTATTGGAGATAATTATGTGGAAATTATATTATTTTCAATATATAAATATGTTGTTGATCATAATTTACATTTACATGATATTATAAATGAAGAGAATATAAATGATTTATATGATTATTTTAAGATTGTACAATATAAAAACAAAGAAAATATAAATAATGATCTAGAGAAAAAAAAACTGAATAAAAAAAGAATAATAATAATAATAGAAGGGAATTTTGTAGATGAAAAAACAAAAGAAATAAAATATAAATCAGGAGATTTAATAGGAGAAGAGACAATAAAAAATCAAACAGATATACCAAGTGATTTAATTGCATTTCCAGATGTTACTTCTATAGAAGCAAATATAAATGAAATTGAAGAAATATTAGGAGAAGAATATAAAAAAAATATAAATAATTTAAAATCATTAGTTAAAAAATTAAAAAAAGTTCCTTTATTAAGTCATTTATCAGAAAATGATTTATTATCAATAGCAAATTTTATAAAAATAGAAAAATATCTTCAAGGACAAGTAATAATAAAAGAAAATAGCGAACCTGATTATTTTTATATATTATTTAAAGGAAGTGTTACTGTATCTAGAGAAGGAAAAAGATTAAGAGATTTAGAAAAAGGAAGTTTTTTTGGTCGGTTAAGTTTTTTATCAGAAAATAAAAAAAGAACTGCTACTGTGGTTGCTATAATAAATTCTACTTGTTATTTGCTTCCAAAAGAACATTTTAATATATTATTAAAAAATGAAATTACATATGATTTAATTAAAAAAGCAAATTCATTACAAAATGATTTAATTGCTTTTGAAGATTTATATTATATGAAACATTTAGGAATGGGACAATTTGGAAGTGTAAGTTTAGTCCATGATAATAAATTTATATTTGCAATAAAAGCAATATTAAAACATGATGCAAATTTAAAAAGAAAAATCCAAGAATATATTATATCAGAAAGGAGAATATTATTAGCATTAGATCATCCATTTATAGGAAAAATGGTAAAAAGTTTTAAAAACGATTTTTTTGTTTTTTTCTTAATAGAATATATAAATGGAGTAACAATGTCATCAATAATAAAGAGCCAAGATTTTGAAGTAAAAGACATTCGTTTTTACATAGCATCATTATTATTAGCAATAGAATATCTTCATAAAGAAAAAATTGTACATAGAGATATAAAACCAAATAATGTAATGATAGCATCAAAAGGATTTATTAAATTAATAGATTTTGGAACAGCAAAATTTATAACTGATTTTACAAGTACAGTAATAGGAACACCACATTATTTATCACCTGAAATTTTACTTGGACAAGGTTATTCTTTTTCATGTGATTATTGGTCAATAGGTATTGTTGCTTATGAAATGACTTATAAATGTTTTCCTTTTGGTGGTCATAGTAAAGATGTTATGGAAATTTATCATGATATTATGTATTCTTCTGGATTTAATTATCCTAATGATAATAGTGAATTTATTTATATGAATCATTTAATTGATGGATTACTTTGTAAAAAAGTTGAAAAAAGACTTTGTAATATTAGTAAAATTAAAAAAATGAAAGTTTTTGAACAATTTAATTGGAATGATTTATTAAACAGAACTATGAAACCTCCTTTTATTCCTGAAGTTCCTAATTTATGTGAAATTCAATTAGATCAATTTAAAATGAAATATGAAGATTATATTTATGAAGAATTAAATAATTTTCCTCCTAAATTTTTAGAGGATACTGTTTATGATAATTGTGGTTGGGATGAAGAATTTTAAAATTTGATTTTTGTCTTTTTTCAATTTTTTATTTTTTTTGTGTAATATATTATTTTTTTCTCTTTATTTTGTTTTTGCAAATTTATATTTTGGATTTTTAGGAAAAAAATAATTTTTATAGTTTTTACTACTTTTAAAATTGTTTATATTAAACATAAATGAAAAGAATAAAGAATTATAAATTTTATTTGAAGTAAAAAGAAAATAATTTAGTAGTTTTGTGTAACTAAAACTATTAATTTTTATAATTAAAAAAGATAAATAAACAATAAGAGTAAAATTTTATAAAAAAACTTAACTTTTAATCAATAAAATAACTAATTTAAAAGAAGAATTATTAAATTTTATTTTTAATAAACTGTAGAACTCAAAGAAGCACTCATAAACGGAGTTTTCCCAGTTAAACTTTTATACATTTCTCTAATATTATAATCATCACCATAAACCTTATTTTGAGTAATTTCATTTAAAAATTTTTCAAATTCAGGAACAGTTAAATTTTTGCTTTCTTTCATTGTTTCTAATTGATTTCTTTTATACAATTTTTTTTTCCCAGGAATTTTATCTTCGTATTCTTTTTCAAAATCAATTAATTTTTTTCCTTTAATTTGTAAAGAACCCATAACTTCAATTTCATTAATAATATTTTCACTATTTGCAATTGTTGGTAAATAAGGATTTTTCCTAAAAGTTTTAATATAATTTTCATTTATTTCAGGTTTTCTACATTTTAAAATCACATTAGGACTTTTTTCAAAAAATCTTCCCCAAAAAGGTTTTTCATTTGTTCCTATATTTATATAACAATCTCTATTTCCTTTAAAATTTTTTGGTCTTCTTAAATTAAAATAAAAATTGTTATCTCCTAATTTTATTTCCTTTGGAGTTTTTTTTTCTATTGTATTTAAAACTGCTTTTTTAAATAAATAAGAATCAATACTTGAAGTTAATAATTCTTCTTTTTTTTTCTTTTTTGTTTTTTTTACTAAATAATTTTCTATTGAAGTTGAATTTTTATTTAATCTTTCGTATTCATTTAAATTTTTTTCTTGACTTTCTAATTCAAATTTAATTAAATTAGGTAAAGTTTTAAGTAATCTTTTATTTTCAATTTCTTTATTTCTTTCAGTATGATATTTAATATCAGAATAAATATTACTTAAAATTCTATTATCAATTACATCATATGATTCTTCTTTTTTTTTTAACATTTGACCTTGAGTTTCAGTTGTTTTAGAAGAAAAATTTGTTCCTCCTCTTTTCGTTTGAGTTTTTTTTAACAAATTTTTTTTAAAATATTGAGAATCTCCTACATAAGAATATGGAATTATTTCATTGTTTTCAGTATATCTTGGTCCTTGAGGTTTTTTTCCAATATATATATTTGCATTAATATCTAAAAAATCCTCTTCGTTATTGAAAAAACTTTTTATTTTTTTTATTATTGTTGATTTATCTTTATGTTTTGTTAATGATGTTACATATAGTGTTTTTGGTTGTTTGTTTAATGAAAAATCAAAAAAATTAACATGCATTTTTATTATTTTTATACTTTTTTTTATTATTTAAAAAATTGAATATTTTGTTGATTTATTTTTAACAATCTATTCAATTTCTTTTTAACAAATTAAATTAATTATTTATTATTGGAAATCAGAAATAATTTCAATTTTTAAATAAAAATCTAAATTATCAAATTAGTCTAATAAATAATCTTCATATTTATATATTTTATAAATATGTGAATACATATTTTTCTCCTTTATAAACCAACAACATTTAAAATTATTTTCATTTTGTTGTTACATCTAAATTTATTGTAACTTTTAGGTCTTTAATTTGAAACAAATGCATGAATTTATTATTTTTTTGAACATTTATTTTTAGGGATAAGAATTTATTTTGATATATCTTTAATATAAATATTTATATTATAAATTTATAATAAAAAAAAATAATTTACTTCTTTTACTCAATATATTTAATTTTAATGTGATTGATTATTTCAAAAAATTTTATTGTATTTTTTAATAAATATATTTATTATATGAGCTTATTATATATAATTTAAATGAATAAAAAGGAAGAAACTTCAAGTGACGAATCAATAAACAGTGATGAGAATAGTGGAAATTCTTCATCAAGTGATTCAAACAAAAAAAAAAAGGAAGAAAAGCCAGTAGATATAAAAAATGATATCATTTTAGATAATTATGTTCTATTATCAGAAGCAGGAAAAGGTGCATTTGGTCAAATATATTTGTCATATAGTATGAGAGATAATATAGAAGTAGCAATAAAAAAGGAAATGAAACGAATAAAGAAAAAAACATATCAATTAAAAAACGAATGTAAAGTATATCAGCAATTATTAAAAATACCACAAAAAATAGATTTAACAGGAATAAATGAAATTCCTCAAACACCTAATCAAGGTGTTCCTAAATTTTATGGAATGGGAGAAAATTTAGATTCTTTTTATTTAATAACTGAATTTTTGGGTCCAAATTTATTAGAATTATTTTATTATTGTGGAAATAATAAATTTAGTATAATTACAGTATGTTTATTAGCAATTCAAATGTTAAATAGAATAGAATATTTACATAAGAATAATTATGTTCATAAAGATATTTCACCAGAAAATTTTTTAATTGGAACAAATGAAAAATCAAATGTGTTATATTTAGTAGATTTTGGCTTAAGTAAAAGATATAGAAATCCAAGAACACATTCTCATATTCCATATCATGAAGGAAGAGGATTAACAGGAACTGCAAGATATGTTTCAATAAATACTCACTTAGGAATTGAACAAAGTAGAAGAGATGATTTAGAAAGTATTGGTTACTTAATTATATTTTTTTTAAAAGGAAAATTACCTTGGATGGGATTAAAAGATAATAAAACTCGTGGGAAAAATAAACTTGAAAGAATTAAAGAAAAAAAATTACAAATACCTACTGAAATTTTATGTTATAGTTTACCTGAAGAAGTTACTGTTTATCTTAATTATTGTAAAAGTTTAAAATTTGAAGACAGACCAAATTATGATTATATAAGAGGATTATTTATTAGATTATTAGGAAATTCTTCTGAAACTTATGGAATTATGAGAGAAAACATAAAATTTGATTGGTGTTTCGAAGATAAATTTAGACTTATGGAACTTTTTCAAATGAAAAAAGATTCAACTATAGATGATGATGTTCTAAATAATTTACATGGATTACATAAAGCTCCAGGTGGACTTTCAATGATTGACGAACAACAATATAATGAAAAGAAAAATGACGATGATGATAATAATTCTGAATCATCTTATGATTCTCAAAAAACAGCTGAAATCAATTTTAAAGGTATTGATAAAGAAGAAGTTCAAGTTAAAAATGTTTTAACTACTTTAATTCATCAAGAAAATATTGATAAATATATTGGAACATTAATTCAAAATGATAATGAGCAAAAAAATAATGAGATTCAACAAAAAAAAACTTTGAAATTAAATCCACAAGAAGAAAAAAGAAAAATTGAAGAACAAGCAAAAAATATATTAATGAATGAAATGAAAAATATGACATTACCTCCAGATTCATTAATAAAATCGAATGACGAAGAAAAATATAAAGAAATGAGAAGAAAACATGCTCGTTCTTCTTGGGTGCATTTAACAGATATTGGAATTAGAAAAAATATACAATTAATTCTTCAAAAAGAACTGTGTATAAAAATAAATAAAGAAAAAGTTACTCATTATTATACTGTTTTAGAAGATTTAGGACATGGAGCTTGTGGAAGTGTTAAAAAAGTTTTACATAAAC
>JAEEGI010007820.1_pt1 | contig 23831 bp, 19 predicted proteins | sample 8958751 | NCBI WGS metagenome assembly JAEEGI01 (sample SAMN16246545, study PRJNA631951) | gut metagenome | biome: gut microbiome; feature: rumen; material: KS-attached | host: Bos | place: Iran: Karaj | collected 2018-10 | reverse complement strand
AAGCGCTGTGACTAACCTTTTCACTTAGTGCTTATTTTAAAATTTGAATAATAAATAACGTATTAACAACTGATTACTTCAGTTCAACATCGAAGCTGAGACCAGCCTTCCAAGAGAGATCTACCGACAGACCGAAATTCATCTCGGCTGAACGGAGGTCAGGAACAGTAGAGTATGCGCCCTTAAGGGATGTGATAGTGAAATTGGCTGTTGTCACGAAATCCTGCATGAATACGCTGTATGAGCTTATAAGAGGGTAATAGTACTCAGCGCTCCTAAGGCTAGCCAACTGACCCTGTACTGAACTCATCGCGTCGGCGGTGGTCTTTGTAAGGTCAAGAGTTCCTACAAGATAGAAGATACCATCCTTAGGGATGAGGTTGGCATTGCCATAGAAAGGCTTGCCGGTCTTGTTCTTGAGTTCGAGAGCCACCAGCACATTGTTCTGTTTGGCGTTTTCACCGCTTACACGGTTGTCGAACACCATGGTGTACAAAGGAGCAGAAGCTGTAGAAGAGAGCGATACTGCTGAAGTGCCGAAATATGTATCATAAACGACATTGTCAAATGACACACCGGATGCAGGAATCCAGTTCCAAGCAACCTGACTGGGCTGTCCGGCTACGAGGATTCCAACAAGCTCGAACATACCGTCAGCAATTGCGATTGCCTGGTCGGGTTCAGCACTGGCCGCTCCGTAAATGCGGGTTTGAATGGCATTGCGGTTGTCTGAGATAGTATTAGCGGTTGTAGCATCACTGGGAGCTGCGATTTTAACGGTAGACTTGAGAAGTGCGGTACCGTAGTTGATATTGTTCCGGAGAGCAACACCCTTGGTTGAAGCGGAAACAATACCCTTATCGGTCCAGTTCTTTGCGGTCCAACTGCTAGCAGCATCCCAGGTAGCAACTGTTACAGGGTAATCGCTCTCTGCCACTTCCTCGCTGGTCACACGGATAGGAGAAACTGCCCAATATGCGAGTTCAACGGGATAAGCGTATTTGTTAAGTTGTGCAATTGGATTAGTACCCGGACCCATGACAGTGGCAGCAGCATAACCAAATTGTTTGTTGCTGACAGTGAGCTGGGCTACACCAGCGGGAAGACCGAGGTTGCAAGGGAAGTTGGCATCCACACCGTCAAGGTTTGCGTGAAGATCGATCTTGGCTTTGATGGCATTGGCGATGGTCTTGACATTAGCGGCAGCGATAGAACCGGTCTTGGTAAGGCTGTTGCAGATACCCGCCAGAGTGTCGAGGACGGCCTTAACTGCAGGTGCCGATCCGGCACGGACTTCATTTTCCTGAATGGTAACCAACTCATTGTATGCGTCTACGAGGGGTGTTGCAGTGATATCGAAATCAGTGCTGGCAGCCAATTCTGCCCAACCTGCAGCTGAGATAACATCGTTGAGGATAGCAGCAAGTTTTGTGGTAGCCGCATTGAAGGCAGTTGCATCAGTAGCGATAGGAGCCAAGTCGAAATGTGTGGTAGCCTTGCTTGTGCCGACATTGAAACCCATCTTGCCGAACTGCTTGTCGCTGGCGCCGGAAGCTTTTGTTGCAATACCGTAGAAAGCCATGCTCTTGATGCCGACAGGCATTGTCAGGGTATATACCTTAGATGATTTATCTGCAGTGATTTCACCGGCGGCAAGAGAGCCGAGATTATATTTGAAATTAGCAGTGAAATCATTATTATCAGTAGTCAGATCATCTTTAGAAACAAAGAGGCTCATCTGATCCATACCACGGAAGGCTGTGCCGTCCTGGACTTCAGCGGCAGTAGCTTTGGTATTGGCCTTGGTAGCGATGTTGATGGTCATTGAAGAAACGACCTCACCTTTCTTCGCACCGTTGTTTGAGGGCATCTCAATCTGTTCGTTGCAAGATGCCAAACCGAGGAGTGCAACAACACCCAACAAAAGAGTAAGTTTTTTCATTACTTGGTAAACTTTAAATATGTTAATAATATAATTGATTGTTCTATAGATTATTGGTTATCGCGTTACCATATATGTCACGCGTATATATCCTCTCGCCCACGTGTGCATTGTGCTCGATTACGTGCTCCATATCGGAGAGATTTTTCCTGGCGGTCTCATCGCCGTTGGCAGCAGCCTTGCGGAGTGCTGTGAGGGCTTCATTGGTCCTGCCGTTGTAGAACAGGGCGACGCCGTATGCGCTCAGGGCACGGTCATCATCCTTCACTTCTTCGAGAAGACGGAGAGCCTCGGCATAACGGCCGGCATTGATGTGTGCGATAGCCTCGTTGATCTGGAGGGCAGTGGCGTCAGGCACGTAATCGTAATAGATGCGGATGTAACCTGAGTTACGCTGGTCAGAGAGGAGGTCCCTGCGGAGCACCTCGAACACCTTGCCGCCTTCGAGAGCTTTGAGACGCTGCTCGCGGCGGGTTGCGTCGGGCTCATTGTCGATGATGTCAAGAACCTGGTTGACCTGGGCAAGAGTCAGGGACTCGCTGCCGCCTGCGAGACGCAGGTCGTTGACCTGGTCGCGGAATTCGCTCCAAGCCTCACCGCCGGCATTCGACTCGAACAGCTTGTCAGGAATCCTGAGTCGGTTCTGAACATATTTCTGGAGTGCGTTGGCACGTCCTGACGACAGATCCTGATTGTGTTTCACGCCACCTTCGATTGAAGCAAGGCCGACGATCTGGATGCAGCTTACAGAGCTGGTTGTATCGGCCATGATCTGGCTTGTGATGTCGATGATCTGGTCGAGGATAGGCGCATTGTCGCGGAAATCGCGTTTCAGGACGGTCTTGTCAAGCTCGAAGTGAACGTAGAGCGGACCTTCCATCTTGCGGAGAACCACATCCGGAGTGTAAGGACGGTATTCGCTGCTGGGTTTCAGCACGGGGTTGTCCTTCTCAAGCTGTCCGGCAACGCCTTTCCACTCTTCAACCAGCGGAAGTGCCGGGCTGAGATAGATCGGGCGTACTGTGTCGTAAGGAGCAAGACGCACTGTCCTCTTTTCAGGAGCAGGCTTCTCGTCGCGGTTGCCGAAAGTATAGACCAGGTTGAGGCCGAGCTTCGGAACGATGGCCGGACCTGTCTGGTGCTCTATGATGCAGTTGTCGCAGTTCTCATTAATATAATAGGTATCGTGGGCGAACCATCCGCCGGCCACGCCTGCTTCAGCCTCGAGACGAAGGTGACGGCTGAGCCACCACGAATAACCAAGGCCAAGGCCTGCACCGAAGAGGTTGCCCTGCATCCACTGGTCGCGGGTACCCCTGTACATACCGAACGGGAAGCGGACATTACCGGTGTTATAGTGTGTATAAAGCAGATTTCCGGTCAGGAAGAAACCTGTATTGACTGTATCCGTATAGTAACGGGCCTCGGGAGCCACAACCAGATTGCGCCAGCGGCGGGGTGCCTGCTTGTTGGGATCATTGTCGATGAAGCGGTCCCAGGGTTTGAAGCCCAAGTTTCCGCCCAGAGTCCAATGACCGTTCACCGGAACTTCAAATCCGAGGTTCGGGGTACCGGAAGCGTCATAAAAAAGATTGTTTCTAAGAGACCATGCCTGAGAAGGCTTCTGCTCCGGCTGAGGGTTCAAATCGCGATGCAACTCTACGGCAACGGTATCGACTCCACGCAAATAATAGTAGGTCGTATCCTGCGCAGAAGCAACAAGGCCTGGAACAGCCAGGAACACTAAAAGAAGAACTTTCAATTTTAGTTTGCTCATCTTATGCACTTTAAATCAAAAAACAAATATAATATCAAAATTTTTTTTATACAAATCTTTCACTTTTTTTTGTATTCACTGTAGTTTTTCAGACCATTCTGCGTCTAATGTGCAGAAACAAGCAAGACAGACAATGACCGAACGAGAATTTGAGAGAATCGTGAGAGAGCACAAGGGCACCATCTACACAGTGTGCTATATGTTTTCGAACGACCGTGATGAAGTGGCAGACCTCTTCCAGGAAATCCTGATCAACCTATGGCGGGGTTCCGGAACCTTCCGAGGCGACAGCGCGCTGAACTCCTGGATATGGAAAGTAGCCCTCAACACCTGTATCACCTACGACCGCAAACAAAAGCGCGGCATCAAGACCGAACCTTTGTCGATGGACATCGACCTTTTCGACGACACTGCCGAGGAAAACCGCCAGATATCGCTTCTGCGAGACCGCATCGGAAAACTCGGCCCCTTCGACCGCGCGATCGTCCTCCTCTGGCTGGAGAACCTCAGTTACGAGGAAATCGGCCAGATCGTGGGAATCACTCCCGGGAACGTCTCAGTACGTCTTGTAAGAATCAGAGAACAACTTAAAAAAATGCAGTAACTATGGAAACTACAGATAAGACCATCCTCGAAATGCAGGAGCAGATGAAAGAGCTCCGCGAGAAACTCGAAAGCCAAAAAATCGTCAACAACACCTTTCTGCGCAAATCATTCAGGCAGAATGCCAGCCGCCTTAAGTTCAAGGCCAACGTTCCTCTTATCTTCGGAGTGGCCGCAACCCTTCTTGCCCCCTCCTTTCTGAATATTGGGGCTTCCTGGATCTCAGTGGGCTTCACCTGGGTACTGATGCTCATCAGCATCGTCGCCACCATCGCCTGCAACCGTCACATCCCGCAGATGGACAGGGACCTGGTGACCGCAGCCGAGGAGCTCACCAAATTCAAGAAGTTCCACGCCGAGTGGCTCAAGTTCTCCATCCCCGCAATAATCATCTGGCTCGGAATACTGATATGGGATATTCTCAGGGGCGAGCAGATGAGCCAGGCAGAATCCATCGGCTTTTTCGCAGGGCTCGCAGTGGGCGCCACACTAGGACTCATCATCGGCCTCAAGATGCGCCGAGACCAGCTCGATGCCGCTGACGACCTCCTCGACCAGATCGAAGAGTTGAAGGCTGAAAACAATTGACAAGTAGCGGTATTTTTTGCATATTTGTAATGTGTTAAAGAAAACCGCAGAAGCCATAAAGAAGAACGTCGGACCTGTAGTTGCAGGCCTGGCGTTCTTTTGTGCATACGGGTTCTTCCAGTTCGCCTATCCCTATCACCTGATGCGCAGGGAGGAGATGACTCTCTTTATGTTCGACGGCGACTACATTAGCCAGACATACCGTGGCGCAGGCTGGCTGGCCCGTTTCCTCTGCGATTTCGTCGACCAGTTCTTCTGCCTGCCAGTCGTGGGGCCAGTCTGCATCGCCCTGCTCCTCCTGGCCATCGGCACCGTCACTTACAGGATCTGCCGCAAGGCTCTCGGCAAAGGGCCGTCGCTCGCCATCGCAGCCGTGCTGTTCATCTGGTCGTTCTTCCGCGAGACTGAGAATTACTTCTCCACCCGCTACACCCTGGTGGTCCTAGGCTACCTCGCACTGATCCTGGCAGCTCTCAGTTTCCGCAAGATATGGGCAAAAGCCGCCGCCGCTGTGGTGCTGCTGGCATTTGGAGTATGGTCGCTGGGTTCCCCTGTCCAGAAATATTATGGAAAGCCCTGGGGCTTCCCTATTCTTGATTATGACAAAGTGATCGGCCTCGACACTGAACTCTACAGAGAGAACTGGGACAAAGTCATCAAGCGCTCGGAGCAGGATCTCCACATGACGGAAGCAACTTTCTGCTACAACCTGGCCAACGCGATGAAAGGGCAACTCGGGCAGAACCTGTTCAACTACACGCAGAACAGCGTTTACGGCCTGCTCATCTGGATCACTCCCGACCTCAACGCGTTCTCCAACACCCTTGCCGGAGAAGCCTGGTATCACCTCGGTGAAATGACAGGCGCCGAACAGAGCGCCATCATCGCCTTGCAGGCCTCTCCCAAGCACACCGGAGTGCGCTACATCAAACGCCTGGCAGAGGTCAACCTCCGGAGCGGAGAATACGGCGCCGCACAGAAATACCTGAACATACTGAGCAAGACGCTCTTCTACAGAAGGTGGGCAAAGAAAATGATGCCCGGTCACAGGGACGCCGCCATCGAAGCCGAACTGCAGGATGCATATTCGAAGCTTGCGGAAAAGGACTTCGTCTACAGCGACAACGGAGCGTTCCGCAAGGTGATGACCGGCCTGCTCGAAGCAAACCCTGACAACGATCTGGCGCGTGAGTATCTGCTCTGCTACGACCTGATGATCTACGACCTGGACCATTTCGCCGAAATCTACGCACAGAAGCCCGTGCATTCCCACGTCTACCAGGAAGCCATCCTTATCTGGCTCAGCCAGCGCGAAGAAATGACTCCGGAAGCCTTTGCCAGGTATGAGGTACCGGCTGCGGCCGTCAATACTATGGACCGCTTCTTTATGAATCCCGACAGATTTCCCAACACATACTGGTATTATTACCTGAAAGCAATGAACCGGCAGTAGAATATGAAGCGTTTCCGTAAATATATGTCATTTGTTGCGGTGCTCTCCACCCTGCTGCTCTCAGCCTGCCAGAGCGGAGACCCCTCTACTGCAGTTGCAGGCAGCGACGGACCGCTGGTCATCTATCCCGACTACAAGGACGTCACCATCCCGGCCAACATCGCACCGCTGAATTTCCGTTACGCTATGGAAGGCGTTCGCAAAGCCTCCACAACCTTCACCATCGACGGCAGGTCAGTCACGTTCAAGGGAACGGAAGTCGAGTGGCCGCTGGGCAAATGGAAAGCCTTTATGGAAGGTTCTGCCGGAAAGGCCATCAAGGTAGAAGCCACTGCCACTGTCGGCGGACAGCAGGTCAAAGACTCCTGGACGATCACAGTCAGCGAAGACCCCATCGACGGCTGGCTCACCTACCGCCTGATTGAACCCGCCTACCAGATGTGGAACGAAGTGTCCATAATGGAGCGCTGCATAGAGAATTTCAGCGAAACCGTGATCTGCGACCACCGCCTGACCGACAACGCCTGCATGAACTGCCACGTCCACGGCCAGCAGCGCGGCGACCTCTCGATCTACTATATCCGAGGCCCCAAAGGCGGAGCCATCCTCAACCGTGACGGGGAACTGCGCAAGCTCAACCTCAACGCCGAAGGCATGCTGTCCGGCACCGTCTACGGCGAAATACATCCTTCAGGACGATTCGGAGTATTCTCCACAAACATCATACTCCCCGGCCTACACACCACTGCCGGCAGCCGTATGGAGGTCTACGATACCGCTTCCGACCTTACGGTGGCCGACTTCGACCGCAACGTGATGGTCAATCTTCCCCACGTTGCCCGCGCCGACGCATTCGAGACCTTCCCCTGCTTCTCAGCCGACGGCAATTCAGTTTTCTGGTGCGTGGCCGACACGTTGGCTGTGCCCGAAAAGATACACGAACTTCTCTACTCTCTTGTCCGGGCCGATTTCGATGCATCGAACGGCCACATCAGCGAGCAGGTCGACACCGTCTGGAGCGCAAGCGCCAACCACGGCTCGGTCTGCCACCCGAAAGCATCCCCCGACGGACGCTGGATTATGTTCACCGTAGCCGACTACGGCACCTTCCCCCTGTTCCACACCGAGAGCACGCTCTATCTGGCCGACCTCCAGACCGGAGCGGTGAAGGCCCTCAGCGACATCAAGGGCGACAAGTCCGACACCTACCACAGCTGGTCATCCAACAGCCGCTGGTTCGTATTCGCCAGCAAGCGCGGTGACGGCCATTACGGAAAGCCTTATTTCTGCCACATCGACGCCGATGGCAACACTTCCAAGCCCTTCGTGCTTCCCCAGAAATCCTCACATTTTTACGACTATAATTTTCGCTCTTTCAATATTCCCGACCTCGCGAAGGCATCTACCGGAATGACTCCGGCCGACGCCCGCAGGATGTTCAAGGCAGCCAGCGAACCATTCAAGAACGATGAACAAAACTAGCAAGCGGATCAGCAGTTCTTCCGTCGAAGCCCTGGTCTTTACGATACTGTTCCTTGCCTTTTTCATTCCGCTCGGAATCAGGATGGGCGGAGACAACCTCCTGAACACCATAATGCGCACCGCCCACGGGCTATTGCTCAACACCGTATTCTACCTGATGAGCATCACCGTACTGACGGGTGCTCTGGCAAAACTGATGTCGGAGTTCGGCCTGGTTTCCATCATCGGACGCGTGCTGAAGCCGCTTATGAAGCCATTGTTCAACCTACCGGGAGTGGCGGGGCTCGGAGCCATAATGACCTTCCTTTCCGACAATCCCGCCATCATCGCCCTGGCAAAGGACAAGTCTTTCTCTTCTTACTTCAAGAAATACCAGCTGCTGTCGCTCACCAACTTCGGCACCGCGTTCGGAATGGGATTCGTGGTCATCGTCACGATGATGAGTTTCGGCCAGCCCGGAGGTGCGCTCGTAGGCCTGGTGGGAGCGTTCTGCGGCTCGATCATATCCACCCGGATAATGCAGCGCAGCTGCCTCAAGAGCTTTCCCGAGCTCGATGCGCCCGCAGTAGAAACTTCTGCCGCCGGTGATTTCACCGAAGAGCAGCAGGATGACGGCGGCAGACAGGGCGTGTTCCTTCGTTTCATCAATGCGATTCTCGACGGTGGCAAGAGCGGAGTGGAACTCGGACTCGCCATCATACCGGGAGTCCTGGTCATCACCACGATGGTCATCCTCATCACTTTCGGGGCAGGTCCCGAAGGATACACCGGAGCGGCCAACCAGGGCGTCCCTATCCTCCCCTGGCTTGCAGAGAAAATCCACTGGGTGTTCGAGTGGCTCTTCGGATTCACCGATATGCGCCTGATCGCCTTCCCTATGACTACGCTCGGAGCTGTCGGCGCCGCACTCGGCCTGCTCCCCACCTTCAATGCCGAAGGCATACTTGACGGAAACGCAATCGCCGTGTTCACCGCTATCGGAATGTGCTGGAGCGGATTCCTCTCAACCCACACAGCAATGCTCGACGCACTGGGCTTCCGAAAGGCCATCTCCAAAGCTCTTTCCGCCCACGCCGTCGCAGGCCTCTGCGCCGGCATCATCGCCCACTTCCTCTTCCTGCTGGTTTCGCTGCTATAAGTCGAAAAGAATACCTACCTTTGCTCCCGATATGGCAGACAGCAACTTCATAGACTACGTCAAGCTCTACTGCAGGGCAGGCAACGGCGGCCACGGTTCAGTGCATCTGCGCCGCGAGAAGTATATTCCCAAAGGCGGCCCTGACGGCGGCAACGGCGGCCGCGGCGGCAACATTATCCTGCGCGGCAACGCCCAGATGTGGACGCTCATCCACCTCAAGTACCAGAAGCACGTTATGGCCGAGAACGGAGAGCCCGGCAGCGGCGGCCTGAAAGACGGCAAGGACGGCAAGGACATCATCCTAGAAGTGCCTCTGGGCACAGTAGCCAAGGACGCGGAGACCGGCGAAGTGCTGCTGGAAATCCTTGAGGACGGACAGAAAATGATCCTGGCCAAGGGAGGTCGCGGAGGCCTGGGCAACAACAACTTCAAGAGCCCTACCAACCGCACGCCCCGTTACGCCCAGCCCGGAGAGGAAGGAGTCGAGGGATGGTTCATCCTCGAACTGAAGATAATGGCGGACGTAGGACTGGTGGGCTTCCCCAACGCAGGCAAATCTACACTCGTTTCCACCGTTTCGGCAGCCAAACCCAAGATCGCAGACTACGCCTTCACTACCCTCGAGCCCAGCCTCGGCATCGTGAGATACCGTGACGACCGTTCTTTCGTAATAGCAGACATCCCCGGCATCATAGAAGGCGCCCACGAAGGCAGGGGTCTCGGACTACGTTTCCTTCGTCATATAGAGAGGAATTCGATGCTGCTGTTCCTGGTGCCGGCCGACAGCGACGACATAGCCCACGACTACAAGGTCCTGCTCAACGAGCTGAAACTCTACAATCCCGAGCTGCTCGACAAGGACCGCATACTGGCCATCTCCAAGAGCGATATGCTCGACGACGAACTGCGCCGCGAGATCAGCAGGCATCTGCCCCGCAAGGTGCCCCACATCTTCATCAGCAGCGTCACCGGCTACAACATCACCGAGCTCAAGGATATGCTGTGGAACACCCTGAACAGCTGATGCTCGCCATCATTGACTCCCATACCGACCCTTACTGGAACCTGGCGGCTGAAGAATACCTTCTGGACCGCTTTGACCAGCCTGTGTTCAGACTCTGGCGCAATGCCCCCGCAGTCATCGTGGGCCGCAACCAGAATGCCCTAGCGGAGATAAACCGGGCATATGCAGAAAGCCACGGCATAGCAGTGGTGCGCAGGCTCAGCGGAGGCGGTGCGGTCTACCACGACCTCGGCAATGTCAACTACACTTTTCTGGACGCCTGCGGCAGGAACGAGAGCTCCGCAGAAATGTTCCGCCGATTCACGGCACCTGTCATCTCTGCTTTGGCGAAACTGGGCGTGGATGCCCGCCTGGAAGGGCGCAACGACCTCACCATAGACGGATGCAAGTTCTCAGGCAATGCCATTTATGTCAGGGGCGGACGAATGATGCACCACGGCACTATGCTGTTCGACACGTCGCTCGATGTGCTGGGCAAGGTCCTTTCCACCGACACTTCGAAGTTCACCGGGAGGGCGGTGGCTTCCCGCCGCAGCCGCGTCACGAACATACTGCCTCACCTTGCGGAGCCTATGGACGCAGCCGGTTTTATGGAGTTCATATGGCAGGAACTGGCGGGCCAGGCTGAGCGCTACGAGTATTCCCGGGAGAATATAGAGGCGATAGGGCGGCTGGCCGACGGCAAATACCGCACTGAGGAATGGAACTTCGCTTCGTCACCGGCATATTCCTTCAGCAAGACCGCAAAATTCCCCTGCGGCACCATCACCCTCACTGCCAGGATTGTGAAAGGTACGATAGAAGACCTGGCCATAAGCGGCGACTACTTCTTCACTCGGGATACGGACGGATTCTGCGAAGCGATGCGCGGATGCCCTGCGACACAAGAAAAAATCGCCGAACGGGCTTCGCAGCTTCCGTTCGGCGAATATTTCAACGGCATAACCCTCGCGGAGTTATGCTCCCTGTTCATTATTTGAAACGTTTCTCCTTGGCGGAGACGAGTTTTTCCTTGAGGATGCCTGCGCATTCGACAATTGCGTCCTCGAAGGTGGCTGCGTTGCGTTCTACCAGCACTTCAGTTCCAGGAATCAGAACCCTGACCTTTACGTTCTTGTTTTCAGGCTCAGGAAGCAGTGAGAGGTTTACTTCGGTCCTTACGATGTCCTCATAGAACTTGTCGAGTTTGCCGAGTTTCTTCTCTGTGAATTCGATCAGTTTTTTGTCTGCGTCGAATTTGTGTGAGTTGACTTTAATTTCCATTTTTACCTCCAATCTTTGCTCTTGGATGAGCGGTTAAGTATGTTTTTTTCAATTGCTCGAAAGAGTTGTGCGTATAAACTTGTGTGGCTGCAAGGGAGCTGTGCCCCAGGATCTCCTTTATGCTGTTCAGGTCCGCACCGTTGTTCAGCAGGTGGGTTGCCAGCGAATGTCGCAGCAGGTGGGGCGACTTGCGCCCGGTAAACCCTTCTGCCTTCGACAATTCCGCCTTCACTATGTTGTTGACCATCGCCGGATACATCTGCGCACCTTTGTCAGTCACAAAGAAGAAGCTGTCATTGTCGCTTGAAAATTCCTTGCCAAGCCTTTTCAAATATAGCAAAATATATCGACTAATCAAAGCGGGAACGGGAACTTCGCGGGGTTTGTCGCCTTTGCCGACAATGCGGAACACGCTCCTCGCAGCGTCGAAATCTCCCACCTTCAGGTTGCAGATCTCGCTGCGACGCATTCCGGTGGCGTAGAGCACCATTATCAGCATCCTCGCACGCAGGTGTTCCATAGTCTCCTCACCCTCGAAATCGCTTTCCTTGAGCTCGAAATAGTTGTCAAGCGACTGCTCAGTGTAGAACTCCGGAAGTCTGCGGGCCTCCTTCGGGCGGAAAACCCTTCTGGCGGGATTGGAAGGCAGTTCTCCCTGCTTGACGAGCCAGTTGCAGAAACTGCTGATGGCCGACAGCTTGAGGTTGACCGTGCGGGCGGTAAGGCCGTTCTCCAGTCCGTGAGCAATGAAACCGCGCAGGTTGTTGCTTGCCAGCACTTCGAGGATTTCTTCCTTCGTAAGGTTGTCCACGGAATCTTTCTCGGGATAAATGAAGGCATAGAACTCGTGCAGCGCTTCTCCGTAAAGGGTCACCGTGCGCTTCGAATAGCGCTTCTGCAGGGCAATATAGTCGAGGAATCCGCGAATCATCACTGTAAATTTAGTGAAAATCGCAACGTGTTCATTTGTGAATATCAAAATCTTGTTTATCTTTGCCGTCCACAAGAAAAAGGAGGTGTGCAATAGACTATGATTATCGTTCCCATTAAAGAAGGTGAAAACATTGAGAGGGCTCTCAAGAAATTCAAACGCAAATTCGAAAAGACCGGCATCGTAAAGGAACTCCGCAACAGGAAGAACTTCGAGAAACCGTCAGTCAAGAGGAGAGATGAACTCAAGAAGGCCATCTATGTCCAGAAATTGCAACTCCGCGACGAATAAGACATTTAGACCTGACATACGCAGGCATCCAGATTCTGGGTGCCTGTTTTTTATACCATCGCCGGATAATCGCCACTTTTCCGTCCGGACAGCAGGCACAAAAAAAGGGCGACCAAGCGGCCGCCCTTCTTTCACTATGTCTGCGCACTACGCTTCGCGTGCAGCGTTGAGCAGTTCGATCATCTTGATGACGCACATCGGGATGCGGGTACCGGGGCCGAAGATGGCGGCGGCGCCTGCTTTGTACAGAGCGTCATAGTCCTGTGCGGGGATCACACCGCCGACAGTGACGATGATATCCTCACGGCCATACTTCTTGAGTTCCTCGATCACCTGGGGAACGAGAGTAAGGTGACCTGCTGCGAGGGAGCTGATGCCGAGGATGTGGACATCGTTCTCAACAGCCTGTTTCACAGCCTCTTCGGGAGTCTGGAAGAGCGGGCCCATATCGACGTCGAAACCGCAGTCTGCAAAACCTGTTGCAACGACTTTGGCTCCACGGTCGTGACCGTCCTGACCGAGTTTGGCAACCATGATACGAGGCTGACGGCCTTCTTTCTTGGCGAAGTCGGCAACCATAGCCTTGGCTTTCTCAAACTCATCGTTATTCTTGATTTCTGATGAGTAAACACCTGTATTCATACGGATGATGGCTTTATAGCGTCCTACAATCTTTTCGCAAGCGTCGCTGATCTCACCGAGGGTAGCGCGAACCTTGGCAGCCTCGACTGCGAGTTCGAGCAGGTTGCCGTTCTTCTCGGCAACGGCCTTGGTGATAGCTGCGAGGGCGGCCTGAACCTTGGCCTCGTCGCGGTGTGCGCGGAGGTCTTTCAGACGTGCGATCTGGCTCTCGCGAACCTTGGTGTTGTCCACTGCAAGAATCTCGATGGGATCCTCGTGCTCCAGTCGGAACTCGTTGATACCGATAATCTTCTCGGTGCCGCTGTCGATGCGTGCCTGCTTGCGGGCTGCAGCTTCTTCGATGCGGAGTTTAGGAATACCGGTCTCGATGGCCTTGGCCATACCGCCGAGTTCCTCTACTTCCTGGATGTGCTTCCAGGCAGCGTGAACCAGATTGTTGGTGAGGCTCTCTACATAGTAGCTGCCTGCCCAGGGATCCACGTTCTTGCAGACTGAAGTCTCTTCCTGGATGTAGATCTGGGTGTTACGTGCGATACGCGCGCTGAAGTCGGTAGGAAGGGCGATGGCCTCGTCGAGAGCGTTGGTGTGAAGCGACTGGGTATGTCCCAGGGCTGCACCCATAGCCTCGATGCAGGTACGTGCCACGTTGTTGAAGGGATCCTGCTCGGTGAGCGACCAGCCTGAAGTCTGGCAGTGGGTACGCAGGGCAAGACTCTTCGGGTTCTTCGGATGGAACTGGTTCACGAGTTTGGCCCAGAGCATACGTGCCGCACGCATCTTGGCGATCTCCATGAAGTTGTTCATACCGATGGCCCAGAAGAAGCTCAGACGAGGAGCGAAAGCGTCCACGTCGATGCCGGCCTTGATACCTGTGCGCAGGTACTCCAGACCGTCGGCGAGGGTGTACGCCATCTCGATGTCGTTGGTGGCACCTGCTTCCTGCATATGGTAACCTGAGATTGAAATCGAGTTGAACTTCGGCATGTTCTTCGACGTATATGCGAAGATGTCGCCGATGATGCGCATCGAGAACTCAGGCGGATAGATGTAGGTGTTGCGGACCATGAACTCCTTGAGGATATCGTTCTGGATGGTACCGGCCATCTCCTCGAGGTTTGCGCCCTGCTCCAGACCTGCCACGATGTAGAAGGCCATGATGGGCAGAACGGCGCCGTTCATTGTCATTGACACAGACATCTTGTTGAGGGGGATCTGGTCGAAGAGGACTTTCATATCCTCCACTGAGCAGATACTTACACCGGCCTTTCCGACATCACCGACTACGCGGGGGTGGTCGGCGTCATATCCACGGTGTGTTGCGAGGTCGAACGCAACTGAAAGACCTTTCTGGCCTGATGCCAGGTTACGGCGGTAGAATGCGTTTGATTCTTCGGCCGTAGAGAAACCGGCGTACTGACGGATGGTCCAGGGACGCATCACGTACATGGTAGAATACGGTCCGCGGAGGTTCGGGGCTATACCTGCAGCATAATTGAGGTGCTCCATTCCTTCGAGGTCCTTTGCGGTATAGAGAGACTTGACGTCTATGTTTTCAGGGGTGTGCCAGAGCTCCTGTGCAGCTTCTTTGGGGCAGGCAGGGGCAGCACCGAATTCCTTGAGATCTCTTATATCTGTAAAAGTAGGTTTCATCTGCTGATAGTTTAAAGTTCTTTAATACCCATTTCTGCCTGATATTCCTTGAGGGTCTCAAGGACGTTGCATCTGACATGTATATATTTATCGATACCCTTTGCTTCGAGCTCGGGACGGCACTCGGGATCGCCGGCCACTACTACGATGGCCTTGTCGCCGATGAGTTCCTTGATCTTCGGAACTGCCTCTGCATACTCGTCGTCGGCAGAGCAAGCCACCACGATATCGGCCTTGGCTGCGAGAGCGGCCTCGACACCCTCCTCAATTGTAGAGAAGCGGTTGTTGTCGACCACCTTGAAGCCTGCCACTGCAAAGAAGTTGCAACTGAACTGTGCGCGGGCACGGCACATTGCCAGGTTGCCAAAGGTAAGCATAAAGGCCTGGGGCTGCTTTCCGCTGCGGTCGGTGGCAAGACGGAGAGCCTCGAAAGCCTGAGCGCCACGGTAAGGACGGAGAGGTTCTGCGACCTTCTTGTCGTCTGACTTGCCACAGCAGCATCCGCAGTCTGCACCGCGGGTCACAATTTCCTTGGTAATCTCGTCTGAAGCCTTCTCGAGGAAGTTAGGATACTGGTTGGTACCGAGAATGGTGTCGCGGCGTTTTGCGATGGCCTGGTCTTTCTTGTCGGCAACTGCCTTCACGGCAGCCTGTACGTCACCGGCCTTGAATGCCTCGACATATCCGCCCTTGTCGTCAACAGCCTTGAAGATATCCCAGGCTGCCAATGCGATGGACTTGGTGAGTGTCTCGATATAATAGCTGCCTGCACCGGGGTCTTCCACCTTGTCGAAGTGAGCTTCTTCCTTGAGGATGGACTGGGTGTTGCGGGCAATACGGTTCGAGAACTCGTTGGGAGCGCGGAATGCGTGGTCGAACGGAAGCACTACGATTGAATCGACGCCTGCGAGGGCAGCGCTCATAGCCTCGGTAGTGCCGCGGAGCATATTCACATATGCATCGTATACGGTCTGGTTCCAGCTGCTGGTCACGGCGTGAACCTTGATCTTCATAGCGTCGAGGTCCTCAACTCCGTAAGCCTTCACGATGTTTGCCCAGAGCACGCGTGCTGCGCGGAACTTGGCAATCTCGAAGAAATAGTTGCCGCTGATTGCGAAAGTGAACTTGATGCGCTTTGCAACTTCTGCTGCGTCAAGGCCTCTGTCGGTAAGGGCAGTCATATATTCGCTGCCGATTGCCATTGCATAGCCGAGTTCCTGGCTGATGCTGCTGCCTGCTGAGTTGAAATCGTACGCCTTGACGGCGATTACGCGGATGTTGGGATAGGCTGCAACAGCCTTCACGCAGTCTGCGAGCTTGTCATAAGCGTCATCGCAGAAATGGCCCTTGACTGTCAATGAATGCAGAGGGCTGAAATCGAAGCTAGCGCGAATTTCATCCTTGGCAACGCCCTTGGCCTCAGCAACCTTGAGGAAGCTGTCGATCACGCCGCGGGTCTTGCCGGGGCAGCAACCTGTAAAGTTGACTTCAACGGCCTGGAGGCAGAAGTCCTTCAGCAGGACTGCCATCTCTTTTTCATCCAGGCTCTTGCGACGGAGTTCGAAACCGATTGAGTTGGCGCCTTTCATAAGGGCGTCCAAAGCGAGTTTGTTGGCTTCTTCAAGATTCTCGCAAGCGCAGAAATCCTGGCGGATAAGCCATTCGTTTGATTTCTTGGTACCCCTTACGAACGGGAACTGCCCGGGCAGGGTATCCATGAACTTGATGTCGGCGAGGTTCTCGGCACGGTAGTAAGGCCGTACGTTGAAGCCTTCGATGGTCTTCCAGACAAGTTTCTTGTCATAGTCGGCCCCTTTCAAGTCTTTGTTAATCACCTCCTCCCACTGCTCGGTGGAAACGGGCGGGAATTCGGCAAAAAGTTTTTCTGACATAATTAGTGTTTGATATTATTTGTTGTTTGTTGTTTTAGGGAATCCGCTAATATAATCATTTATTCGATTCAATCGTCCAGATAGGCAACCTTTTCGGGGTGAAGGCCTGAAATAGGCAGACTTTTGTAGATGCGCTGCATCCTTTTCATATCCTCATAGGCATCGTCGGTGAGCTCGAACTTCTCCCCTCTCGACACGCGTTTGTGCTTCCAGTCGATATATCCCAGATAGACGGGGACATTGGCCTTCTTGGCGATGTAGTGGAATCCAGTACGCCATTCCTTAACGGCTGAACGGGTTCCTTCCGGAGCCATTCCGTAATGGCATACCTCACTGTTGTTGAAGAGGTTGACGATCTGGATCATCACATTCACCTTGCGTGTGAGCGGCACTCCACCCATCCTGCGGATGATGGGCCCGAGAGGGAAAAAGAAGAATTTATCCTTCACAAGGATGGTTATCTTGTTCCCTATCGAGGTATAGTACAGATATGAGATGGGCAGATCCCAGACAGTAGTGTGGGGCACACCCATTATGAGAGCTTTTTTTTCCGGCACCGCCGGCGTCACTGCTGTCCAGCCGAGGATCTTTTCAAAAATGAATTTTGCTGTTTTCTGCTTCATTGCTACTGGGCTTCTTCCGTATTGTCGATGTCGCTGCGGAGGTTTTCCCTGATGAAGTCGAGACGTACGCTGTCGTTTTCTCCCATATAGAACTCGAGCAGGTCGGCGATATTGTCTTCTTTGGTCAGACGGACCGTCTCGAGCTTGATGTCGTCACCTATGAAGCCCTTGAATTCGTCGGGCGATATCTCGCCCAGACCTTTGAACCTGGTCACCTGGGCGTTCTTGCCGAGCTTCTTGGTAGCGGCCTCTTTCTCTGAGGAACTGTAGCAATAGATGTTGTGGGCTTTGTCGGCCACCCTGAACAGAGGAGTCTGAAGGATGTAGACGTGGCCCGCACGGACCAGTTCGGGATAGAATTTGAGAAAGAAGGTCAGCAGAAGCAGGCGGATGTGCATTCCGTCCATATCGGCATCGGTGGCGATCACCACATAGTTGTATCGGAGATTGTTGATGTCTTCGTCTATGTTGAGGGCTGCCTGCAGCAGCGAGAGCTCTTCATTCTCATACACATCCTTCTTGGAAGCCTTGTAGCTGTTCAGAGGCTTTCCCTTGAGGCTGAATACCGCCTGGTTGACGGTGTTGCGGATCTTCTTGATGGAGCCTGATGCGGAGTCACCCTCGGTGAGGAAGATCATCGAGCGGGCGGCGTCTTCACCCTTGTCGGTGAAATGGACCTTGCAGTCGCTGAGCTTCTTGTTGTTGAGAGAGGCTTTCTTGATGCGCTCCTTTGCCTCCTTGCGAATGCCCTGGATGGCCTTGCGCTCCTTTGCCGACTCCATTATCTTCTGCAGCATCACGTCTGCAGTGGCGGGATGCTGGTGCAGATAGTTGTCAAGCTCCTTGCTGATGAAGTCGCCGACGAACTTCTGTATGGTCGGACCGTCCTTCGACATATTCTTGCTGCCGAGCTGCACCTTGGTCTGCGCCTCGAACTCAGGCTCCTGCACGCGGATGCTTATGGCACCTATGATGGATTGGCGGGTATCCGCCGGAGTGAAGTCCTTCTTGAAGAATTCCTTCAGCGTCTTGCCGAGGGCTTCCTTGAAAGCCGCCAGATGGGTACCGCCGAGTATGGTGTTCTGGCCGTTGACGAACGAGAATATGTTTTCGCCGTATTTCAGGCCGTGGGTTATGACAACTTCAATGTCCTGGCCGCTGAGATGTATGGGTTCATAGAGCGGCTGCTCGTCGAGGTTTTCGTTCAGCAGGTCGAGCAGGCCGTTTTCTGATTTGTATACTTCCTTGTTGAAGATGAGCTGCAGGCCGACGTTCAGGTACGCGTAGTTCTTGAACATCGTGACGAGGATGTCGTTCTGGAAGGCATAGCCAGGGAATATCTCCTCGTCGGGAATGAAGCTCACCATCGTGCCGTTCTTCTCGGTGGTGTCGGTCTCCTCTTTGTGGAGCAGCTTGCCGCGCTCGAAGCTGGCCTTCACCGTGCGGCCGTTGCGGAAAGCCTGGACGGTAAAGCTGCTGGAGAGAGCGTTGACGGCCTTCAGGCCCACGCCGTTCAGACCGACGGATTTCTTGAAAACGGCATTGTCGAACTTGGCGCCGGTGTTCAGCTTGCTGACGGCATCCACCACGGATTCCAGCGGAATGCCGCGGCCATAATCCCTTACGGTAAGGCAATTGTCAACAAGGGTGATCTCGATGCGCTTGCCGAATCCCATCGCGAACTCGTCGATGGAGTTGTCGACGACCTCCTTGGTGAGGACATAGATACCGTCTATGGGGTTGTTGCCGTCGCCTCTGCGGCCGATGTACATAGAAAGCCTGCGGCGGATGTGCTCCAGGCCGTCAAGAGTAACGATCGTGTCTTTGGTGTAGACGTCTTCTAACTGCTGCTTCAGTAAATCTTCTGCCATAACCGGTTTTTCGCGACGCAAATTTAACCAAATTACGCGATTGTCACGAATCCTTTTATTAACACATTATCAACTGAATAATTTGGGCAGTTCGATTACGAAGGCGGCTCCTCCCATCTCGGAAGTGCGGTATGAGATGCGGCCCGAACTCTGCTCCACGATGCTGCGGGTGATGGCCAGTCCGAGACCGGTGCCGGAAGACTTGGTGGTGAAGTTCGGCTTGAACAGCTTGCTGCGGTTCTCGGGGCTCACTCCGGGACCGTTGTCCTCGATCGCGATGACGTAATCCCCTTTGCCGCCGTCTTCCACGCTGATGCGGACCCTGGCGTCAGGCTGCTGCTCCACAGCCTGCACGGCATTGGAAATCAGGTTCACGAAGGCCCTTATTATCTGCTTCTTGCGCACGCGCACCAACGGCTGGTCCACGTCGCAGCGATAAGAAACCGATATGTCGTCCCGCCCGCCGAAGAGCACCACCTGCTCCGACAGCAGCTCGTCGAGATTCTCGACGGTTTCTTCCTCGCTGTAGAACTTGGAGAACTGCGAGAATTCGTTGGCCGTCTCGCTGAGTATGTCGATCTGCTCCAGCAGAGAATGGCTCAGTTCTTCGAAGCGGTCCTCCCATCCGGGCACATTCTGCTTCTTGAGCCTCATCATATGCTGTATGCTCAGTCTCATCGGAGTCAGAGGGTTCTTGATCTCGTGTGCGATCTGGCGCGCCATCTCCTTCCAGGCCTGCTCCCTCTCCGTCTCGGCAAGGCGCTGCGTACTCTCCTCCAAGTCGTCTACCATCTTGTTGTAGGCCTGCACGAGCACGCCCACCTCATCCTTGGTGTTGCGGTAGTTGATATGCTCCTTGCGGAGACCGTCGACGGCCAGGGATTCCATCTTCTTCTTGATCTCGGTCAAAGGTCTCGAGATGGAGTTGGCGAACATCAGTCCCACAAGCAATCCCGCAATCAGGATCAGCAGATAGATGTTCACGATGGTAGCCACCGACTGGACTGCGTCGGCCTGCAGTTCGGACTGGGTAGATATGAACGGAATGTTCGCGACGGCCACCAGCGACCCGTCCACATTGAAAAGCGGGGCGTAGATGGACAGATACTTGTTGCCGGCTATGGTCTCACGGGCTATATATCTTGTAGCGTCCTTCTTGACGATGTTGTAGAACGCATCGTGATTCATCCTCGAGCCCATTATGAACTGCTCGAAGAGTTCGGGTTTGGTGGAGCGTATCAGGGAGCCGTGGGTGTCGTAGATGTTCACATCGCTCTGTGTGTTGCCGGCCACGCGCTTCATCGCCTCATAGAGCTGGGGAATGTCCAGGTCGTTGTAGCGCAGGGCGTACTGGCAGAATTCCGACAGCGTCGACTGGACTATGGTCATCTTGCCCTCCATCTGCGCGTCGTTGTTGGCCCTGGACCTGTTCAGGGTATAAAGGATCGTGCCCACACCCACGCAGATCAGGGCTATGGCAAGCAGCAGCACTATCAGGGTAGTGATCTTGCGCTTGAACGAATGGACGGGCAGATTCAGGAGCGAGCGGCGGCGCATACGATGGGTCCCGACCATTATTATCGCGCTGAACAGCAGCAGGAGGTACGACAGGGACACCAGATATGAGTATAGCGGAGTCTCCGCACGCGAAATCACTATGACGTCGTCATCCGACAGTTTGTTCACGAAATGCAGGTAGCCTGAACCGTGATCCAGATGGTAGCCCACGCCCAGATCGTCATAGGTGCTGCGCGAAGGATAACTGAAATCACCCGACGAAGACACCAGCCTTCCGAGGGAGTACTTGGCATAGGAATATTGTTCAGGCAGCGAGGCACGGACGTTGTCGGAGGTCATCATCCCTTCCGGATAGACGAAGGTTCCGCTCTGCGACTTGAGGACTATCTCTATGTAGAGGCGCGCCGTCTGGAAGTTCTGGTAGTTCATATAGTTGAACTGACCGATGTAGACCGTCTCGCCGTAATAGTTGTTCATATAGAAGAACCTCGAAGTCGGGGCCAGCTGCACTCCGTAGCGCGTGATTTCGTCGCTGTAGAAATCGTAGCAGTCCACTACCTGGGTGTACTGGTCGATGAGCAGTTTGCTGTTGCTCTCGCAGGTAGTGACGGCGATATCGTATTTCTGGCTGAAGTTGCTGTACAGATAGCGTTCCAGTATCCTGTTGCGGATGACCTCAGTGCCGCCGTCGGGCCAGAAACTGAGCATTCCTATCAGCTGGTCCGAGGCTATGGGGTTCTCGATCTCGCGAAGCTGGATCTCAAGCGAAAGGTCGCGGTCCACAGCCATTCGGTTCGTGCGCACCAGGTTGGTCTTGAATTCCTTGTCCCTTCCCTGCAGGGAGACTGTCATCACCGTGTAGATCGCGGCAAAGGCAGAGTAGATCAGTATGTTCTTGAGTGAAGTGACATTGAACTTCCCGTGGCCGCCCCATACAGTCACAGTCAGTTGGATCATGAACAGCAGCGTCAGGAACAACAGGGCGTAGGACAGATAGGCCAGGATGGAGTATACCGACAGTTCAGTGATCCTATAGAGATCCAGCACTATGCTGGAGTTCCGGATGAGCGAGCGCAGCGAGAAGTGGATGTACAGCGCGAACAGAACCGTGAGGACTGCCAGGAAAGCACCGACCAGATGCCTGTCTTTCTGCTTCAAGTCCAGCACCTTCCTGTAGAGCGTCTTGCGCATAAGGAAGGCCGATGTTATGACCAGTATCAGATAAAGGTGAGTGGCCAGCATCCTGGCGAAGGAATCGAACCACCGTGCATCGGCGTAGAGCTGGGGAGAAAAGATGCGCGTGCCGGTATCGACTTTGCCGAAAAGGAACAGGGCATACGCCATGACGACCGTAGGCACGGCTATCGACACGATGAGAGAGATGCGGCTCCGCTCGCTGAAATGGTAGTAGAATACCGCCAGCAGTATCAGCAGCAGCGCTACGAACCTCAACGTATAGTCCCGGTAGGCAGTGGAAGAAGCCGAGGCCGGAACGATGGAGAAGAGCGGGTCGCCGTCCGCACCGCGCACGAACACTCCGTTGTTCATGTCAAGTGTGGAAGACGTGTATCCCTTGCCCATTCCGAGCGAAGGATTCATCTTGCTGACAATCTCCATATTGTCGGAAGGATATTCGTCCTTGACGCGGATACCCGTGATTATCTTGGTGGTGCCGCTGGTATATGCCTTGACTACATACCACGACAGGCCGAGGTTCACATAACTGTCCTTGTCGGTGATATAGGCCAGAGGGGTGTTGTAGAGATTGTTGTTGCTCATAAAGTGAAGACGGTACCACAGCGGCGGCACGTCCACCTCGTCGTTGCTTATCGAGAACTCATTGACCCAGGACTGCAGCGTATCCGCATTGTAGCGGTAGAGCACCATATCTTCGGGGAAGCCTGGCAGCTGTATCCACTCGTCCACAGGCATATCCTGCACCTGGCGGACATATTTCTCCATAAGTTTCTGCTTCTTGAGCAGATGCCTCTCCACCCTCGCCACCTGCCTGGAGTCGAGATTCTGCGACACGGGGGCAATGAATGACAGCAGGAATGCCAGCAGGGCTGTCACCGAAAGGAATATGGTTATGTGTCTGGCCTTGGTCGTCATTCGTGGTGGTAAGGTTCTCCCTCTATTATCGTAAATGCCCTGTAAAGTTGCTCAAGGAATATCAGGCGGACCATCTGGTGGGAAAATGTCATCCTGGATAGGGACATCATCGAATCGGCGCGGTCATAGACCTTCTTGCCGAATCCCATACTGCCTCCGATCACGAATACGATATTCCTTGAACTGTGGGCGAACTTTTGCTCCAAATGTTGTGCCCAACTGCTCGAACTGAACTCTTTTCCCCTCTCGTCCAGCAATATGCACTCGTCTCCGGCGGATACGTTCTTCAGTATGAGTTCAGCCTCGCGGTCCTTCAGTTGCTCCCTGCTGAGGCTCTTCACACCCTTCAGTGCAGGTATAGTCACCATCTCGAAACGGCAATAATGATCAAGTCTGGCACGATAGATGTCTACACCCTCGCGCAGGTAGCCCTCTTCGGTCTTGCCTACAACTATCAACTTTATCGTCATTTCGGATTTTTAGTGATTTCGTTTATGCAAATTTAAAATATATGGCTTGATTTTTGTTAAATTTGCGACGTTGAATTATGACACAGATGAGAAAATTATCAATTATTGCAGTGCTTGCCTTACTGGCTGTTCCGGTTGTGACATCGGCACAGAGTTCAAATCCTGTACTTATGCAGCTCCAGCCCACTCAGCCCACTATGCAGAGTCAGTCAGCCACCCAGCAGAACAGCACAAATGATGTTTTCACTCCCATCGGCAAATATATCGAAGCCGGAGATGCGGAGAAGCTTGCTGCATGGTTCGCAGACAACCTTGAGCTCGACATCGCAGGTTCAGTGAACAGCTGCACCCGCAGCCAGGCCAAGCTCATAATGAAGAACTTCTTCAGCAACAACACCCCCAAGAAATTCAACATCATCCATAAGAGCGGCCGTCCGCCGATGTCCTATGCAGTCGGCAGCCTGAGCGCCGGAGCAGACAAGTTCAGGGTGATCATCTACGTCCGTACCGACGACGGGAAGAATTCCATCCAGCAGCTCCGCATCGAAAAGGACTAATTCA
>JAEEGI010007818.1_pt1 | contig 23832 bp, 26 predicted proteins | sample 8958751 | NCBI WGS metagenome assembly JAEEGI01 (sample SAMN16246545, study PRJNA631951) | gut metagenome | biome: gut microbiome; feature: rumen; material: KS-attached | host: Bos | place: Iran: Karaj | collected 2018-10 | reverse complement strand
TTTATTATTGGAAAGCGACCAGGCTACACTTATGGTCTTTTCTTTGATAATACCTTTCACAGCTACATGGATCTTGGTAAGGAGAGCACAGAATATTTCTGCTATGGTGCAGATGATGGAAACTTAGATTTCTACTTCATGGCTGGCGAAAAGATGACAGATATTGTGGAGCACTACACATATCTTACAGGACGTGCACCTCTGCCACAGCTTTGGACACTAGGCTATCATCAGTGCCGCTGGGGTTATGAAAGCGCAAAGGATATTCGTACAGTTGCAAAAAAGATGCGTGAAAACAGAATCCCTTGCGAGACTGTTCAGTACGATATTGATTATATGGATGGCTTCAGAGTCTTCACATGGGATGAGGAAAACTACGAGCCAGAGGGACAACTTATAAAGGAGCTGGCTGAGGATGGCTTTAAAGCAGTATGCATCATCGACCCAGGTGTAAAGGTGGATGAGGGTTACTTCATGTATGATGAAGGAATCAAAAATGATTATTTTGCTAAGGATAAGGATGGCAAGGTATATGTAAATGAGGTTTGGCCAGGAGATTCAGTTTTCCCAGACTTTGGAAAAGAAGAGGTAAGAAACTGGTGGAGCAGGAGTCATAAAAAGCTTGTGGATATGGGAATGCAGGGAATCTGGAACGATATGAACGAGCCAGCCAGCTTTAAAGGGCCACTTCCTTTGGATGTTCAGTTCCACGTAAATGACAGAGAAACTGACCACAGTGAGATGCACAATGTATACGGTCATTTCATGAGCAAGGCCACTTTTGAAGGTATGAAGGAGCTTACAGGAAAGCGTCCACTAGTTATCACAAGAGCCTGCTATAGTGGCACACAAAAGTATTCCGCTATCTGGACTGGAGATAATCAGAGCGTATGGCCACATCTGCAGATGCTCATACCACAGCTTTGCAATTTAGGAATCAGCGGTTTTCCTATTGCAGGAACAGACATCGGTGGATTTGGTGGCGACACAAAGCCTGAGCTTCTTATGAGATGGATTGAGGCAGCGGTATTTTCTACTTTCTTTAGAAATCATTGTGCCAAGGGACATAGAATGCAGGAGCCTTGGAATTTTGGAGAGCAGACAGTAGATGTATATCGTAAATACGTAGAGCTTCATTATAGATTCTTACCATATATTTATGACTTACTTTTTGAATGTCAAATCACAGGTCTTCCTGTAATGCGCCCTCTTGTACTCCACTATGAGGATGATGAGAATACCTATAATCTTAATGATGAGTATCTTGTTGGTGAAAATATGCTGGTTGCTCCTGTTGTAGATCAGGGTGCTACCAAGAAAATGGTATATCTTCCAGCAGGAAAATGGATTAATTATTGGACCAAGGAGAGCTACTCAGGTGGAAAATACATAATCGTCGATGCGCCGATTGATGTGCTTCCTATTTTCATCAAGGAAGGCAGTATCATACCTACGTATGAGCCTGTTCAGTATGTGGGTGAAAAGCCATATGACATACTTGAGCTTCTGGTAGCAGGTGACAATGCCTGGGGCACTCATTATCAGGATAATGGTGAAGATTTTGCATATCTTGACGGAGAATATAATCTTTATAGTTTTACATATGAGGATGGAAAGCTGGAGACGGATATGCTTCACGAAGGATATGAGAAATACAAAGAGATAAAAATTAATAAAATATAAATATCTGCTATACCAGACTAATTTACCAGTTCCGATTGTGACAGCAAGTGCTGTGCAAAGACAAAATGCCGTTGAATAAAGAATAAAAAAGAAGTAAAATTTTAGATGAAGACAAAGACGTCTGCTTTTTAGCGGGCGTCTTTTATTTTTTTCGGGAAGGAAAACTAAAGTGAAAGACGGTTTTATAAAAATTGCTTGTGCTACACCTGATATAAAGGTGGCTGATACTGAGCACAATGCAGATGAGATAATTAGATTAATCAGGGAAGCAAATGGGAAAGGTGTAAAGATTATCTGTTTCCCAGAATTAGGTATAACCGGATACACCTGCGGAGATTTATTCTTGCAGGACGTACTGCTAAAAGGAGCAGTGAATGCTGTGACAGATATTGCTGGTGCCACTGCAGGTTTGGATATAGTAGCTATTGTTGGATTGCCATATCAGGTAAAAGGTAAGCTTTATAATATTGCAGCAGTGCTTAAAGGCGGGAAGGTAATCGGAGCTACAGCTAAAAAGAACATTCCAAACTATAGTGAGTTCTACGAGCTGAGACATTTCACTCCTGCAGATGACAGCCTTATGGAAGAGATTAGCTTTGGCGCTGCAGGATCTGCAATGCTTTGTAGCAATCACGTATTCGCCTGCAAAGAAATAGCCAATCTGAAATTTGGTATAGAGATTTGCGAGGATCTTTGGGTAGCAGATACTCCATCAGTAAAATTGGCAAAAAGCGGGGCTACTATTATTTTCAATCTTTCAGCCAGTGATGAGGTGATTGGAAAGGCTGATTACAGAAGAAATCTTATTAAGGCAAAATCAGGAAGTCTTCTTTGCGCCTATGCTTATGCAGATGCAGGTGTAGGAGAGTCCACACAGGATATGGTTTTTTCAGGTCATAATATCATTGCAGAAAATGGCACCGTATATACGGAATCAAAAATCTTTGATAATGAGATGATAATAGCAGATGTAGATGTGGACAGACTAGTTCACGAACGTAGACGCATGAATACATTTATCGTAAATACGGATTGTGAAAGTCATCAGTCAGAGTTTTCATTAAAGCCAGTGGAGACAAAGATAACATTTGCTCCACCAAAGACACCATTCGTTCCTACTGTAAAATATGATTTGGAAAGCCGATGTGAGGAGATTCTTACCATGCAGGCAGTAGGGCTCATGACAAGAATCAGACATATTGGTTGCAAGAATGTGGTTATTGGTTTGTCAGGAGGCCTTGATTCTACACTTGCTCTTATTGTTACAGTTCATGCCTATGACCGACTGGGGCTCGATAAAAAGGGAATTCACTGCATTACAATGCCATGCTTTGGTACTACAGACAGAACCTACACCAATGCCTGCAGACTGGCAGAAGCATATGGCACAACCCTTGAGGAGATTAATATCAAGGCTAGTGTTAGCCAGCACTTTAAAGATATTGGTCAGGATAGTAATAATCATGATGTTACCTACGAGAATGGTCAGGCAAGAGAGCGCACCCAGATTCTTATGGATAAGGCAAATATGCTTGGTGGAATTGTAATTGGCACAGGTGATTTATCAGAGCTAGCCCTGGGATGGGCTACCTATAATGGGGACCATATGTCAATGTACGCTGTCAATTCGTCTATTCCAAAGACCCTTGTAAGATGGCTTGTGGAATATGAGGCAAACAGAACAGAGGGAATTCTCAGCAGTACACTAAAAGATATTTTTGATACACCAGTCAGCCCAGAGCTTCTTCCACCAGATGAAGATGGAAAGATTTCACAGAAGACAGAAGACTTGGTGGGACCATACGAGCTTCATGATTACTTCTTGTATTACATGCTCCGTTTTGGATTTTCACCATCAAAGATTTTCAGGCTTGCACAAAAATCCTTTGATGGTGACTACAGTCGTGAAGAAATCCTTAAATGGTTGAAGAAGTTCTACTGGAGATTCTTCACTCAGCAGTTCAAGAGAAGCTGCATGCCAGATGGTCCCAAGGTTGGTACAGTAACCTTATCTCCAAGAGGAGATTTTAGAATGCCAAGTGATGCAGCAGTAAATCTTTGGATGAAAGAAATTGAAATACTTCATTAAAAAAATGTAGGTATATTAAAATCTATAAAACTCGCGATAATAATTTGGGAGGTAGTATGGTAAAACTAAACGATTATCTATATGATGGAGAGACAATTTTTAGGATATTACAAAAATATATAGATGACTTGGAGGAAAATGCATTAGCAACCCATAATCAGGTGGACTTAGTGCACTGCGCATTTCTTGACACTATATATGAGATTTTAGAACACAACGAATTTTTAACCTCTCAGTCTCAAAGAATTCGTGAGTTCTATAAATATATGGTAGTAGCATATCCATATTTGGCATTCACCTTTAAGGGGCGAATTAAATCTATTATCCGGTCGGAAGAAAAGTTTAATAGATACATTGTGGACTTCATATATGAATACTATCAGAAGTACCATCATTTCCCAGCAACCCAGGAGATAAAGGAAAAATTAAGTTGTTTTAGGGATGTACTCGCCTATCGAATCGTTATCTCTTTACCTAAGTGTCATTTAAAAAAGGGACAGAATTTAGAAGAGGAAGAGATTAAACTTTTATATGAAATAGCAAATAAAATGCCTGTGTTCTTGGAATCCCAGGGGTTTACAGTTGTTAAGGCAAATTTGGAAGGGCGTGAATGCTCGGAATTGTTGGATAAAAGTTTGTGGGATACCTATAGAGATTATGTTCATAAGCCAACCAGTGTTGGATATAGATCCTTACATTTAACCTTGTTTGATGATCAGGCAAGGTGCCACGTTGAGGTGCAGCTTAGAACGAAATCTATGGATGATAGTGCTGAAATTGGAGAGACTAATCATCTGAGATATGTGGAGTCTCAGGAGCAGCAGAAAAACAGAAGATTAGAGATACCGGAAGGGGAATGTGTATTCTTTGATGAGGCTTATGAGAGGGTTGTATCCTTGGAAAATTTAGATTTGGCAAAACTTGATGTAAATATGTTTAATGCAGTAAATAACAGCTTGATAAATGATGGCTGTGGGTTATTTAGGGGACGACAGATTTTACCATTTGAACATTTATCAAGATTTCAAAATGGATTGGTGGACTAGAAGAATTGAAGAAGCTTAAAGAATTAAACCTAGAGTTTCCAAGAATTGGAATGCGAATAATAAAATCAGCTATAGCAGTTTTACTCTGCTTTGTAGTGGATTATTATAGAAATGGGGCAGGAATTGTTTTTTACTCACAGCTTTCTGCTCTCTGGTGCATGCAGGCAACTAGGGAAAACACAATCAAAAATGCCAAGCAGAGAATGATAGGAACCTTTATAGGAACCTTTTATGGTTTCCTTTATATTGTTTTTAAGCAGCTCATTTTGCCAAAGGCAAGAGGATATGATTATGTGGGCTCAGTGATAATATCGGGGATGATTGTGCTTGTAATTTACACATCAGTATTTATTAAGAAAAAGAAGGCTTCATATTTTTCATGTGTAGTGTTTTTGAGTATTGTTGTGAATCATATTGGGGATTCAAACCCTTATTTATTTGCCTGCAATAGATTTTTAGATACTGTCATAGGTATCGCTATTGGTGTGCTGGTTAATATATGGGGATTTTAGGATAGATATTAATATGCTAAGTACTCCACATCATCGTAATAACTGGCCCAGTTGTTTTTGATTTCATCTTTATATACAAGTCTAAAACCTTCATAGGTGAAGTTTGGTGTAGTGGCACAGGATACGAAAGTGAAGCCTTCATTAGAAAGATTTTCCGCACCAAAGATAACACCTTTAGGGATAACGACCATTGCTCGTTGACCTTTTTCTACCTCATTTCCGAGCAAGATTTCTTCTTTTCCATTTGGGCCAAGAATAGTAACTTTCATACCACAGCCTTCATGATAGTACCAAATCTCATCGCAGTCTATCTGATGAAAATGTGAGATTTCTTCTTTATCTAACAAGAAGTAAATACTACCAGCAAGTGGACGACCCTCTATTTCAAATGGAGCGGTATAAACTTCTGCAAACCAACCACCTTCCGGATGCTGTTGTAAGTTATATTGTTGTTTTAATATGTCTGATCTTGAATTCATGTCGTTATTCTCCTCAAATTAATATGTATAGAATTATAACACAGATTTTTGTACCATTCTAAGCAGGTCGGCTTGAGTTCCCAGAACATTAGCGTTATTCCATTTCCGTTACCAAATGTTATGTAAGGCTAGTGTTTTACTATTGTCACCCAATAGACAGCTACCGGTTGACATTTAACATCTATTCTCTTACACTCAGTAATGGTCGGTCCTGTGGCCAAATACTTACTGGAGTGTAACTAATCATGACAAAATCTATTTTATCTGTAAAAAATCAGGTTCTTTGCGCCTTGTTTGCAGCGCTAGTTGCTATAGGTGCGTTCATTCAAATCCCGGTACCTTATATGGATTATTTCACATTACAGTTTTTCTTTGTATTGATGGCGGGCATTTTGCTGGGAGGAAAACTGGGGGCAATTTCTGTTGGATGCTATGTGCTCCTTGGACTAGTGGGACTTCCAATATTTGCAGCAGGCGGTGGAATAGGCTATGTGTTCCGTCCTAGCTTTGGATACTTGGTAGGGTTTATAGTGGCTGCATTTGTCACAGGAACCCTTAGCAGGAAAATGAGTGTAAGCTTTATTCATTATTTTATGGCTTGTCTTGGAGGCTTTGCCGTAACTTATGGAATTGGAATCGTATATAAATATTTGATGTTGAAATATTACCTGAATACTCCTGAGACAATTGGAGTTATTCTATTGTCTTGCTTTCCACTTGATATGCCAGGAGACCTTGTGCTCTGCGGCTTAGCATCATTTGTGGGAACGAGATTAACAGCTATTCGCATCATGGAGTAGGCATAAATAATGTAAAAGGAGAATAAGATGGGCAATTTAATTCAAGAGTTAAAAGAAAAGGTACTGGCAGGAAATGAGGTCACAAAAGAGGAGGCTTTGGCACTTTACAATCTACCAGAGAAGGATTTAAACGAGCTTTGCAAGGCCGCAGATGAGTTGAGGGAGCATTTTTGTAATAATGCATTTGATATGTGCACAATTATTAATGGAAAAAGTGGGCGTTGTTCAGAAAACTGTAAGTTTTGCTCACAGTCAGCTCATTATAAAACCTGCTCAGAGCAGTATCCACTTCTAGAGAAGGAGGAAATAGTAAAGCAGGCAAAATACAATGCAGATCGTGGTGTTTTAAGGTATTCTATTGTGACATCTGGAAGAGCTCTTACAGATGCTGAAGTAGAGAAAGTCTGCGAGGCAGTAAGAGAGATTAAAAGAACAATTGATATAGAAATATGTGGTTCATTTGGACTATTAAACACTGAACAATATAAGAGATTAAGAGAGGCTGGAGTTACTAGAATTCATAATAATCTTGAAACTTCTGCAAGCTATTTTTCAAAAGTGTGCACCACACATACCCATGAGGACAAGCTGCAGGCTATTAAAAATGCAAGGGAAGCCGGAATGAGCATTTGCAGTGGCGGAATTATGGGACTTGGAGAGAGCGTAGAGGACAGAATCGACATGGCCCTAGAGCTTAGAAGCCTTAATGTAAAGAGCGTGCCAGTTAATATGCTTAATCCTATTCCTGGAACTCCATTTGAAAAAAATGAAAAGCTAACTATAGACGATATGTGCCGTATAGTTGCGGTATATCGATTTATTTTACCAGACGCATCCATCAGATTAGCTGGAGGGAGAGGACTGTTGCCAGGACATGGTAGAGAATGCTTTAAGTCAGGAGCAAATGCAGTAATCTCAGGTGATATGCTCACCACGGCAGGCTATACAATTGAGTCAGATATGAATATGATTCACGAGCTGGGATATAAGGAAGAGCTTTGGGAAAAATAGAATGAGCGTAGGTGAATGCAAATGACGAAATTACTAGAACTTGCAAAAAGTAAAAAGGGTGTATTTATCACTGGAACAGGCACGGATATAGGAAAGACATATGTGACGGCCCTTTTAGCTAAGTATTATAGGAAACAGGGCATAGATGTAGCATATTATAAAGCTGCGATTTCAGGTGCAGATACAATTCCTGAAAGTGATGCGGGATATGTAAAAAAGATAGCAGGCATAGAGCAGTCTGATGAGTCAATGGTTTCGTATCTATTTAGCGAGGCAGTATCTCCCCATTTAGCTGCAAAAATAAATAACCACCCTATTGAACTAGAAAAAGTTTTGGCGGATTATCAAGCGGTAAAAGATAATCATGAATTTACAGTTGTAGAGGGAAGCGGAGGAATCGTATGTCCAATATGCTATGATGAATCAAAAAAGATACTGCTTCCTGACATTGTAAAAGCACTTGAATTATCAGTGATTTTAGTGGCTGATGCAGGTCTTGGAACCATTCACAATGTGGTAACCACAGCAGCTTATATTAAAACCCTAGGTATTGAAATAGAGGGAGTACTTCTAAACAATTACATAGGAGACTTGATGCAAAAAGACAATTACTACATGATTGAAGACCTTACTGGCCTTAAAGTAATAGGGACAGTAGCTCCAAATGGAGAAAACATACTATTTTAACAGCTAAAGCTCACATTTGTGGGCTTTATTTATTTTGAGAAAAACAGTAAAATATCCCTTAATATACAGTTTATGATACATGAGGAGGGAAGGCTTTGAAGGAGCAGGCTAGAGAAATTACAGGTAAAGACGGGCAGAAATATACTATGAAATCAATAAACGCAGCTAATGCCGAACAATTCCTAGATTTCATGTATCAAGTATCTGATGATACCCATTTTATGACCAGATACGGAGATGAAGTAGGACAAAACGAAAATGATATAGAGGAAGAAGAAAAGAGACTACAGAGCCTTTATGATGATTCGAGGCAGACTATGACTTCTATATTTGATAATGAAAAAATCGTTGGAAATATTGCTGTTAGAAGCATTGGTAAAGGTAGAAAAACAAAGCATCGCTGTGAGATAGGACTTGGTGTTAGAAAAGAATATCACGGAGCTGGTCTTGGAACTATTTTAATGGAGCATGCAGTTGATTTTGCAAAAAATGCAGGGTATACATGCATGGAATTAGAAGTGCTAGAGGATAACACGAAAGCTCTTGGCTTATATAAGAAAATGGGATTTGTAGAATCAGGAAAATTGCCTGGGGGATTTAAGCTTGATGATGGCACAAGCATAGGTGAGATTTCAATGTATAAATTATTGTAGTCAAAAAGGGGGGTATTATGAGCAAATTATCTATTGAGAAAAAAGGGATAACTGAATTTGCTACAGACGCTATAGTAAATGCAGCTAATTCAAGGCTTGCCCCAGGAGGAGGGGTGTGTGGAGCCATTTTTTCACAGGCAGGATATGATAAATTAGATGACGCATGTTTAAAAATAGGCAGGTGCAATACAGGTGATGCTGTGATAACACCTGGATTTAACTTGCCTGCAAAATACATTGTTCATGCTGTAGGTCCTATCTGGCAAGGTGGAGCAAATAATGAACCAAAGCTTTTATATAACGCATACAAAAATGCACTTACCGTAGCAAAGGAGAACAACTGCAAGTCAATTGCATTTCCGCTTATATCGGCGGGCATATACGGCTATCCTCTTAAAGAGGCATGGCAGGTGGCACTGCAGGCATGTCTAGATTTTCTTTTAGAAGAAGAAATAGACATTACCTTTGCAGTCCTAGATCAAAAAATAATGGAAGTAGGCCAGCAGGAACTACAAAAGCTTAGGCAAGAGGAAAAATATAGGGCTATTTCCTGCTAAGAATAAAGCTCAGCAAACTTCGCGCTATGTCGGTGGTAGTAACGAATCTCCGCCTCATGACACAGCTTTAGCTGTTCATCTAATCTGACAGTAAACATACCTAGCTCTATCTGAATATCTCGCAGGGTATCAGATAGGGCTTTTTTATATTTAGTATGTTTAAGTAGGTCAATCCATTTATCCAAGTCGTTGTCATAGGCGAAAATAAGAACATCATAATAAGAGATGCCCTTGTTGGCCATAATATAATCATTTATCTCAAGTTCTGTTTTTGTAGGCTTTGAAGTTTTCATAACTTATAACTCCTTTCTTTAAAAACTTGTAACATTATAGACCAAAACGTAACATATTTGCAACATTTGGACTGTTTAGATTAGAAAAAGCGCGAAAAATGGGGAGTTACTAGACTTTTTTAAAATGGTAAAATATACCTAGTGCTTTAAATAAAGGAGCATAACGGTTAAAATTTTTATGATATTTAAAATCATATTTTAAGGATAATTATGAATAGTAGAAAACAGGTAGCAGTTGGTCTTTGTGTAGCAGTTTGTTTTGTAGGCTGTGGCAGCAAACCCAACATAGCTAAAGAAGAAAAAATAGAGGCAAAAGCCCAAGTGGCAGCTGGGACCAGTGTTGAAGAAATACAGGACAATGGGGAATATGACTTCACCCTATGTTTTGCTGGAGATATTAATTTTGACGAAAATTGGGTCACAACCCAGTATTTGAATACCTGTGAAAATGGTATAGAAGACTGCATAGCGCCTGAGTTAATAAGTACTATGCAGAAGGCAGATATAATGTGGATAAATAATGAGTTTACCTACAGTGACCGTGGAAATCCGCTTGATGGTAAGGCTTACACATTTAGAGCCAATCCAGATAGGGTGGAGAATCTTAAGGAGCTGGGAGTAGATATAGTTGGCCTTGCTAATAATCATGTTTATGACTATGGAAAGGATGCGTTGCTAGATACATTTACCACATTAGAGCAGGAGGGAATCCCCTATGTAGGAGCAGGCCATAATTTGGCTGAGGCTAGCCAACCGGTATATATGGAGGTTGAAGGGAAAACAATTGCTTTTGTAGCAGCCTCTAGGGCGGAAAAAAATAGAATGACACCCCAAGCAACAGAAACCGAGCCAGGTATCTTAAGATGCTATGACACTGAGCTTTTTGATAAAGAGATCAAAGAAGCAGACGCAAAAGCGGATATAGTTGTGGCATTACCACATTGGGGTACAGAGTATTCTACAGAATTAGAGCCAGTACAGGTGCAGACTGCCCATGAATATATTGATGCAGGAGCAGATGTAATTATAGGCGCCCATACTCACTGTTTGCAGGGATTTGAGTATTATGAGGGAGTGCCTATTGTATATAGCTTAGGTAATTACTGGTTTAACGAGAAGACACTAGATACAATGCTTGTGACACTTCATTGCCACGGAGACAATGATGAGGATCATATGGAAGTGCTTATTACACCTGCATTGCAGGCAAATTGTACTACCACCTATGTGGCAGATAGCAAGGATCAAAGAGCATTATATGACAGGCTTGAAGATATATCTGTAAATGTAGAGATAAGCAATGATGGAAAAGTTGAGGTATCAGAATAAGGGGAAATAATGAAGACAGTTAGGGTAGTTGCAGCAGTTATAAAAGCAACAAATGAAAAGGGACAGCCTATGATATTTGCCACCCAAAGAGGTTATGGAGATTACAAAGATGGTTGGGAATTTCCAGGTGGGAAAATAGAAGCAGGAGAGACTCCAAAAGAAGCACTTAAAAGAGAGATAAAAGAGGAGCTTGATACCGTAGTTCAAGTAGGAGATTTAATAGATACAATCGAGTATGATTATCCAACATTTCATTTATCTATGGACTGTTTTTGGAGCGAAATTGTAGAGGGTGATTTGGTTTTAAAGGAACATGAGGCCGCTAGATGGCTCACAAAAGAAACCATAGATGATGTGGATTGGCTGCCAGCAGATGTAACCCTTATAGAGAAGTTAAAACAACAGATTTAACATAGAAATACAACTTTAAATCGAGACAAGAGGAGAATATTATGACAGAATTACAGACCGGAAGACCTGCAGATTTGACAGGAAGACTAGAGCGAGAGGTGCGAGTTTACGATTATTTAGATGAGCTTCAGATTGAATATGAAAGAGTGGATCATGAGCCAGCCACAACCATGGAGGCATGTGAAGAGGTAGATAAAAAGCTTGGCACCCTAATGTGTAAAAACTTGTTTTTATGCAACAGACAAAAGACCAATTTTTACCTGCTTTTAATGCCAGGTGATAAAAAGTTTAAAACAAAAGAATTGTCCCAGCAGATAAATTCAGCCAGATTATCATTTGCAGATGCAGAAGATATGTTAAAATACTTGGATATAGAGCCTGGTGCGGTCAGTGTCATGGGTTTAATGAATGACAAGGACGGTGCAGTAAAGCTTTTAATTGATGAGGATGTCATAAAAGGTGATTATATTGGTTGTCACCCATGTGTATGCACAAGCAGCCTTAAGATAAAGACAAATTTCATATTGGAGAAATTTTTACCAGCAGTATCCCATGATTATGAGGTAGTTAAGCTAGTAGGCGAGGATTAATTCCTTAGAAATAAGTCTTGCACAATAATTACAAAAGTTGTAAAGTATGAAAAAGACAAGGGCGTCTGCATTATAAGCAGGCGCCTTTTTGTTTTATAGGAGGCAAATTTGAGACCGATCATAGGACTGATACCTTTATATGACGATGAAAAAGAAAGCTATTGGATGTTGCCAGGGTATATGAAGGCAATAGAAAAAGCAGGAGGACTTCCAATAATGCTGCCTCTCACAGAAGATGAAGAAGAATTATCAGAAGCATATAGCATGTGTACAGGCATTCTTTTTACAGGAGGTCATGATGTTTCGCCAGAGATATATGGTGAAAAAATAAAATCCACTTGCGGAAAACCTTGCAAATCGAGAGATTTTATGGAAAGCTTTATATTGGAGCGATGTTTGAGGGACGATAAACCTTTATTAGGTATATGCAGAGGTCTTCAATTTATAAACGCATATCTTGGAGGTAGTCTTTACCAAGATTTGCCAACAGAATATAATTGCAGAGTAGAACACCATATGAGTCCTCCTTATAATAGGCCGGCCCATAAAGTTCAGGTGCTAGAAGGCACTAGGTTGGCAAAAATAATAGGAAGTGGCATTCATGAGGTTAACAGTTATCACCATCAGGCAATAAAGACATTGTCACCACAAGTTGAGAAGATGGCTGAATCAGAGGATGGATTAGTTGAGGCAATAGCTGTGAAGAATCACAGATTTGCAATAGGGGTGCAGTGGCACCCAGAGTTTTCCTATGAGAATAATGAGGAAAGCATGAATTTAATTAAGGCATTTATTAAAGAATGTATATAAAGGAAGGAGATTAATTATGAAGAAAAGAGTTCTAGCAGTATTAATGGCTGTTGCTACTATGGCAACAATGGTAGGATGTGGCGACACAGCAGCGGAGCAGAAGCCAGAGGCATCAGAGGCTTCAGGTGAAAAAGTATGGGTAATCGCTACAGATACAGCTTTTAAGCCATTTGAGTACACAGATGACAATGGTGATTTTGTTGGTATTGATATGGAAATCTTAGATGCAGTAGCTAAGGACCAGGGATTTGAGTACAAGGTTGATGTACTTGGCTGGGATGCAGCTATTGCAGCATGTCAGGCTGGTCAGGCAGATGGAATGATCGCTGGTGCGTCTATCACAGAGGAGCGTAAGGCATCTGGATGGATTTTCTCTGATGGATATTATGATGCTAACCAGAGTATGGCAGTAGAGGCATCATCAGATATCGATGGTTTTGATGATTTAGCAGGAAAGTCAGTTGCAGTTAAGACAGCTAGTATGAGTGCAACATATGCTGAAGAATTAGCATCAGAATATGGATTTACGATTACATATTTTGAGGATTCTCCAACAATGTACCAGGCAGTAGTTGGTGGACAGGTTGCAGCAGTATTTGATGATACTCCAATCATGGCTTCTAACATCAAGGAGACAGGCATTGCTATGAAGATTGTAGACGGAACAGGTAATGATCCAGCACAGTACGGATTTGCAATTTTCAATGCTGACAATCAGGAGCTTGTAGATATGTTCAATGCAGGTCTTAAGAATATCAAGGCTAACGGAACATATGATGAGATTATTAGCAAGTACCTTGGAGAATAAGAAACTAATGTGGGCAGTTTAAACTGCCCACTGATTATTGAGGATAATATATGATTAAAATTATAACAGTATATGGACCTATGCTATGTGGCGCTCTGGGAAGAACGCTTCTTTTGGCATTATTGGGATTATTTTTTGCCTGTATTATAGGCTTATTTTTCGGTATTTTAGGCGTGCTTAAAAATAGAGCATGCAATGTTATTTCGCAAATATTCGTAGATGTAATTCGTGGTGTGCCAATGATTGTATTGGCATTTTTTGTCTATTTTGGAATCCCTTATTTATTTAACACAATGGTAGGTGGATTCAATATAAGCTTGTCAGCTCTTCAAGCTGGTACTATCTGTTTGGCTCTTAACTGTGGTGCCTACATGGCAGAAATTGTCAGAGCAGGTATTCAGTCCGTTGATCCAGGACAGATGGAGGCAGCTCGCTCACTTGGTCTTACATACGGTATGGCCATGAGAAAGGTAGTGCTTCCTCAGGCAATACGTACTATGATTCCTACATTTATCAATCAGTTTATTATTACATTAAAGGATACATCTATCCTTTCAGTAATTGGATTCCCTGAACTAGTAAATACAGCGAAAAATGTTCAGGCTAATACATTTATGTCATTCCAGACATGGGCTGTTGTAGGAATTATGTATTTGATTGTTATCACTATCCTTTCACGTAGTGCAAAGATGGTTGAGAGGAGGTTAAGCATTGGTAGATAAGAGTACAGTTAAAATCAAAGTAGAACATTTAAATAAAAAATTTGGAAGTCTTGAGGTATTAAAGGACATTTCTACAGAAGTTTATGGTGGCGAGGTAGTGTGCGTAATCGGACCATCAGGCTCAGGTAAATCCACATTCTTAAGATGTCTTAACAGACTTGAGAAGGCAAGTGCAGGATTAATAGTAGTAGACGGCGAAGAGATTTTAAGCAAGCAGGTAAATATTAATCATGTGAGAGAAAAGATTGGAATGGTTTTCCAGCATTTTAATCTTTTTAACAACCTTAACATCATCGATAATCTTACATTGGCTCCTGTAGAATTAGGAAAATGCTCAAAAGAAGAGGCTACAGAACGAGCAAAAAAGATGCTTGAGCGAGTAGGCCTTGAGGATAAGGCAAGTAGCTTTCCTAGCCAGCTTTCAGGTGGACAAAAGCAGCGTGTAGCCATTGCTAGAGCTCTTTGCATGGAGCCAGACATTATGCTTTTCGATGAGCCAACAAGCGCACTTGATCCAGAAATGGTAGGTGAAGTACTTCAGGTTATGAAGTCACTTGCTGCAGATGGTATGACCATGGTGATTGTCACACACGAAATGGGATTTGCAAGAGAGGTGGCAGATAGGGTTATTTTCATGGATGGAGGATACATTGTGGAAGAGGGAACACCACAGGAAGTATTGCTCAATCCTAAGGAAGAAAGAACAATAGATTTCTTAAACAAAGTATTATAGTGGGGGCTGTATGAAAAATATAATTACAATTAGCAGACAATTTGGAGCAGGTGGTAGCACAATTGGACAGGCAGTGGCAGAGAGACTTGGATACTATTATTGCGACAAAGATATGATTGTAAGGACTGCCATAGAAAGCGGAAATCTTTCACCTGAGGAGATTCGCTACTATGATGAAAAAGTTCCAAAGGAATTTGGATTTGGACAAAGCCTATTTGATTTTTACAACAAGCCATTAGATGAGCGTCTTTTTAATGCCCAAAGAGAAGCTATTAGAAAGGTTGCTGAAAAGGGTAATTGTGTAATCGTAGGACGAAACGCAAACATTATTCTTAAGGAATATGATAAGAGTCTTCATGTTTTCATTTCTGCAAGCGAGCGCTTCAGATTAAAGAGAATGATGGGTAAAATGCCAGATGTGCCGGAAGCTAAGGTCCTTGAGAGATTACATTCTGTTGATAAGGCTCGTAAGAAATATTGTAAATATTATACACACACAGAATTTGGTAATGCAGAATTCTATGATTTATCAGTAAAGAGTTCAACACTTGGAATAGATAATTGTGTAGATATCATTTGTAATGCGGCAAAGTTTTAGTGGATAGACTATTGCGTATTGACATGGGAAAAGATAACTAATTATAATTAAAAAAATATTTTGTTTTCGACAAAGGCGTCGCATTTATTTGCGTCGCCTTTTTTTATGCTAAAAAAACAAAACGGAGATGGTAAATCAAGAACAATTCTTGGAACTACGGTGGAATAGTGAATTAAAAAAGGGGAAGGAAGGTAATATGATAAAACTTAACGATTATTTGTATGATGGTGAGACGATTTTTAGAATACTGCAAAAGTATATGGATGATTTAGAGGCAAGCGCGATGGATTCCCATAATCAAATAGATATAGTTCATTGTTCATTTCTTGAAACAATATACGAGTTATTGGAGCATAATGAGTTCTTGACGTCTCAGTCCCAGCGAATAAGAGAGTTTTATAAATACATGGTGGAGAAGTATTATTATCTTGCATTTACTTTTAAAGGGAGAATTAAATCCATTATCAGATCAGAGGAAAAATTTAATAGATATATAGTGGATTTTATATATGAGTATTATCAGCAGTATCATCATTTTCCTGCTATACAGGAAGTAAAAGAAAAGTTAAGCTGCTTCAGGGATTTGATTGCTTATAGGATAGTAATATCCTTGCCTAAGTGTCACCTTAAAGAGGACCAGGACAGAGAGGAAGAAGAGATAAAGCTATTATACGAAATAGCAAATGCACTTCCCTCTTTTTTATCAGAACAGGGATTTGCTGTTGTGAAATCAAATCTTGAGGGTAGGGAATGCTCTGACTTGTTGGATGAGAACTTGAGAGATATTTATAGAGATTATGTTCATGAGCCAACCAGTGCTGGATATAGATCTTTGCATCTAACACTGTTTGATGAGATGGCAAGATGTTATGTAGAAGTTCAGCTTAGAACAAAGGCCATGGATGACAGCGCAGAAATAGGAAATTCAAACCATTTAAGATATGTAAAGGCTCAAGAACAGCAGCATAGTAGAAGAAATGAAATACCAGTAGGAGAATGTTTATACTTCGATGAGGCGTATGAGCGAGTGGTAGCTCTTGAAGATATAGATTTATCTAAGATAGATGTAAATATGTTTACAGCGGAAAATAACAGCCTGATTAATGATGGATGTGGACTATTTAGGGGTAGACAGATTTTGCCGTTTGAACATTTATCAAGATTTCAAAATGGATTGGTGGATTAAAAAAGTAGATTAATAACTTGGGGGAATTTACAATGGCAGCATTTGATAGAGTGTGTTCTGGTATTCCACAGATGGATGAGCAGTTCGACAACATTAGATTGGGGGACAATGTTGTCTGGAGAGTAGATAAGTTAGAGGACTTTATGCTCTTTGCCAAGCCTTATGTAAAGCAGGCTATAGAGGACGGACGAAATCTTATTTACGTAAGGTTTGCTTCTCATGCACCTTTGTTTGAACCACAGGAAGGTTTGAAGATTGTAAATGTGGAATTGTCCCATAGATTTGAGACATTCACAGTGGATATCCATGAGATAATCGAAAGAGAAGGAAGAGACGCCTTCTTTGTATTTGACTGCCTTTCAGAACTTCAGACGGCCTGGGCCACAGACCTTATGATGGGCAATTTCTTCCAGGTTACCTGTCCATATCTTTTTACACTGGATACAGTGGCATTCTTCCCATTAATCAGGGGAAAACATTCCTTTAAAGCAATAGCAAAAATACGTGATACAACTCAGCTTTTTTTGGACGTATATTCAGATCCAAAGCATGTATATGTAAGGCCAGATAAGGTTTGGAATAGATATTCAGAGACAATGTTTTTGCCTCATATTTACGAGCCTGAAAATGGCACCTTTAAACCGATGCTGGATGGCGTAATGGCAAGCCACTTCTATCAGTTGCTTGAAACAGAAACATCCAGTGCAGACCGAGGCAACAAAGACAGCTGGGATAGATTTTTTGATATGACAAAGACCATGCACGAAAATGGCATTGACGTCACTGAGCAGTGTAATAGAATGTGCAATATCATGATGAGCAGAGATGAAAGGATGCGCATCATGATAAAAGAAAACTTTAGGGCCGAGGATTATCTTAATGTGAAAAATAGGATGATTGGAACGGGCATGATAGGTGGAAAAGCCTGCGGAATGCTCCTTGCCAGAAAGATTATTGAGAACAGTAGGCCTGATATATTTGATAAGTTTGAGCCCCATGATTCCTTTTATGTGGGCTCTGATGTATTTTATACATTTATTGTGGAGAACCACTTTTGGGATATTAGGGTAAGACAGCGAAAGCCAGAAGAATATTTTAGTTTGGCGGAGGAGTTTGCAAATCGTCTAAAAACTGGAAAGTTTTCGCGAGATATGGAAGAAGAGTTGGTTAAGCTTCTTGAGTATTACGGTCAAGATCCAATTATTGTAAGGTCTAGCTCTATTTTAGAAGACGGATTTGGCAATGCGTTTGCAGGAAAGTATGAATCAGTATTTTGCCCGAATGCAGGGGATATGGAACAAAGACTTTTGGAACTTGAGGATGCGATTCGTACAGTTTATGCTAGCACGATGAGTAAGTCAGCCTTAGATTATAGAAATCGTCGTGGACTGCAGGCAAGAGATGAGCAGATGGCTCTTTTGATTCAGAGAGTTTCGGGTTCATATTATGGGGAATATTATATGCCTTGTGCAGCAGGCGTTGGTTATTCATACAGCCCATATCGATTTATGGAAAGTCTGCAGCCAACAGCAGGAATGCTTCGTCTAGTAATGGGACTTGGAACGTCAGCAGTGGATAGAACGGAGGGCTCATATCCAAGACTTGTAAGCCTTGATAAGCCAAAGGCCTCAACAGCGAAAAATAGCATCGAAAAACATAGATATTCGCAGAAGAAACTGGAACTTATTAATCGAGCTGAAGGGAAGTTGCAGCAGGTAGAGCTGGATACAATAAAACCATTTATGCCATTTTATTTGCAGGGCCTGCTTTTAGAACATGATTATGAGGCAGAAAGCATCTATCGTGAACAGGGACATCCTAGAGATATACAGTTTATTTCTTGCTATGGAATAGTTACAAAGGATGAATTAATGGCTCAGATGAAAGACATTTTGAGAACTATTCAAGAAACATATGAATATCCTGTGGACACAGAGTTTACTATCAATTTTGCTGAGAATGGAGATTATGTAATTAACATTCTGCAGTGCCGACCTCTTCAGATTTTTGAGGATTCAATGGATTTTGAAATGCCGGAAAATATTGATAAAAATAAGTTTTTATTTGAATGCGAAAAGTCTTCAATGGGATTATCCAGAGTGGAAAAGATGGATTTAATAGTCTACGTTGATCCTGTTAAATATTACAACATGGACTACAAGGATAAGTACATTATTGCTAATGCCATCGGAAGGATAAATTGGAAGATGCGTAATCAGGGAAAAAAGATGCTTCTCATGGTACCAGGGCGCATTGGAACAACATCTCCTGAGCTTGGAGTACCTACAGCATTTGCGGATATAAGTGAGTTTGAAGCAATTTGCGAGATTGCAAATTCTGAGGCGGGATACAATCCAGAGCTTTCTTATGGAAGCCATTTCTTCCAGGATCTAGTGGAATCAGGAATACTATATAATGCCATTTTTGAAAATGAAAAGACGAAGGTCTTTAATATGGGATTGTTGAAGGGATATAAGAATATTTTGGTAGAGATGGATAGCAATTATAGGGAGATAGAAGAAATAGTAAAAGTGTATGATGTTTCCGAAAAGGATATTTACTTATGCAATGACATGAAAAATGAAAGAATAATATGTTATGAGAGATAGAATTATGCTATTATCTTTTCCATGAAATATGAATGCATCGTAGAAGCAAAATTTATATCTAGACCCAACAGATTTATAGCTCATGTAGAGGTCCATGGAGAAGAAATAAAAGTCCATGTAAAAAACACGGGACGTTGTAAGGAATTGTTAATTCCAGGAAGGACTGTGTACTTGGAAAAAGCAAGTAACCCTGATAGAAAAACACCTTTTGATTTGGTGGCAGTAGAGACACCTATTGGGATTGTAAATATAGATTCTCAGGCACCAAACGCTGTAGTAAAAGAGTGGCTTATGAAGCAGGACTACGACCTGGTTGTGCCTGAGTACAAATATGGGAATTCTAGAATCGATTTTTACATGGAAAAAGGAGAGGATAAATATCTTCTTGAGGTAAAGGGCTGCACCCTGATAAAAGATGGGATAGGCTACTTCCCAGATGCTCCTACCGAGCGAGGAGTAAAGCACCTTAGAGAACTTACCGCAGCCATAGACAAAGGATACAAAGCCATGGCAGCCTTTGTAATTCAAGTGGAGGGCGTCAGTGAGGTAAGACCAAACATAGATACCCACCCAGAGTTTGGAGTAGCCCTTAATGAGGCTAAGGAAGCAGGGGTAGAGGTGCTTAACTTAGAGTGTAATGTGAAAAAGGATGAGCTTACAATAAAAGCTTCTAAATCATGATGATTTAGAAGCTTTTTGTATATATTAGCCACCCTAAAACTAAATGAATTGCAAGAATTAAAGGCATTCCAATGACGAAATACCAGTGTTTTGTTTTGTGGCGGAAGAGGTACATACCTAAAAGAGTGCCGATACTTCCTCCGATGGCGCTGACTAAAAAAAGAGTTTTTTCTGGGATGCGCCATTGATTTGAAATAGCCTTCTTTTTATCAAGTCCCATGACGGCAAGTCCTAGTGCATTCATCATCACTAAATAAGAAATAATAATATCTTTCATAAATAATCTCCCTAGTAAATAGTATGAGTCTATTATAAAAAATCTAAAATAAAAGATGCAAACTATTTGTCTAAAATAAAAAAAGATTTATCATATAAGGAGGGATTAGGAAAATGGGAGAAATGTTATGCTTAGTAAGACACACATTGCAATAGGAGTGGCCAGCTCACTTACAATTCTGGCGCCAGAGACGATACAAGAACTGTGTCCTATTGTTATAGGGGCATCAGTAGGAAGTATTTTATGTGACATAGACTGTAAGATCGGTGTATCAAAGGATGCAGTATTAGGCAGGACTATAGCCACCATCTTATCAGTGGCAGCCTTGTATATAGATATTGTTGCCCATGGCAGCATGTTTGAATACTTTATGCAGACCCACATTATTTCTTTGGTGCTTGGGCTTTTGATAATATTGATTACCGGTTATTTTGCTAGAGAATCGGAACACAGAGGCTTTTCTCATTCTCTGATGGCATTTGGACTATATGGAATAGGTATTTTTTTATTTTCAAAGCCAGTGCTTTTAGGCTTCATTATAGGATTTGCATCCCATTTATTACTGGACGTTTTAACATATCGTCCGGTCCAGTTGTTTTATCCTAGAGAAAAGGGAGTAAGCCTTAAAATATGCAAGTCCAAGTCAGCGCTTAACACTGTAATAATGATATTTGGCTATATTTGGCTCATCGCTGTATGCGTTTTGTACTATCAGCATTTTTTGGTTTTACTGCCAAAAAGGGGGTAAAACCCTATTGATTTATACATAGTGCACAGTTTTAGGTGTTGCAATTTGTTTAATTTGTATATTTGCCCAATGGAACTTTCTAAAAAAGATGGTATTCTAATGGTGTAATTAGGAATCAGCTTAATAGGAGGTTAGACGATGGGCTTATTTAGAGAGTTATTTGACAGCGAAAACGGCACATTAATGACATTCGTTGAGTATTTAAAGAGCGGATATGTCGACTAAATAAATTTTGAAAAGCATTTCGGAGTGTCCTTATAAAGGGGCACTTCTTTTTTTTACAATAATATCAGCAGATAACCTGCCCAGGAATGGCAAAATTAATTAACAGACGTAGGAGGTGCTGGTATGGAGAAGATTAAAATATACATAGACATGGATGGATGCATAGCCAAGTGGAATATGGATGCATCAATAGAAGACACATTTGAGCCAGGATATTTTGCAGCGTTGGAGCCGGATGAGAGACTGATAGATGCGGTTAAGATGCTTTCAGAGGAATATGATGTAAGTATTTTATCAGCTGTTTATCAGGATAATCATTCCATGGATGACAAAATAACGTGGCTTGATAACAACGGTTTAGGACATTTACAGAGGATATTTGTTCCTTACGGCCAGCCAAAGCAAAAGTATATAGATCAGGAATTTACATCCATTTTAATTGACGACTACTCTAAGAATTTGGAGGAGTGGATTTTAGCTAAGAATTGCTATGGAATCAAATATCTAAATGGGATCAATGCCACAAAGGGCATGTGGAATGGATTTATGATATCAAGCCGTATGAACTCTAGTGCCATGTGTACCACTATAAAAGGGATTGTGTCTCAATTAATTGCGCAAAACACACTTGCAAAAAGTGCATAGATTAGAGATAATCTTTTTAAAAGGGGAGAAGAGTTTATTGGTGTAAAAGGAGGATACAAAATGGCAGAGAACAAATACGCAGGCACTAAGACAGAAAAGAACCTTTGGGAGGCATTCGCTGGCGAATCAATGGCTCGCAACAAATACACATATTTTGCTTCAGTTGCTAAAAAAGCAGGATATGAGCAGATTGCAGCTTTATTCTTAAAGACAGCTGACAATGAAAAGGAGCACGCTAAGCTTTGGTTTAAGGCATTAGGCGAGGTAGGAGATACTCCTACTAATCTTCTCCATGCAGCAGAGGGTGAGAATGCTGAGTGGACAGACATGTATGATCGCATGGCTAAGGAAGCAGATGAAGAGGGATTCCCAGAGCTTGCAGCACAGTTCAGAGGTGTAGCAGCTATCGAGAAGTCTCACGAGGAGCGCTATCGTAAGCTTCTTAATAACGTAGAGGCTATGGAAGTATTCAAAAAGAGTGGCGTAACTATGTGGGAGTGCCGCAACTGTGGCCATATTGTAGTGGGTACAGAGGCTCCAGAGGTTTGCCCAGTTTGCAAGCATCCAAAGGCATACTTCGAGGTTAGAGAAGAGAATTATTAATTCTTAACCGTACGGATTTGTTTTCAGGGTCAATGTTGACGAGTTCAGCATGGCCCTGATTTTATAAGAATATTTTTAGGAGGATAGTTTATGGTAAAACACGTTATTTTATGGACTTTAAAGGAAGAGTTTTCCCCAGAGGAAAAGGCTACAATCAAGGCTGGTATCAAAGAGGGTCTTGAGGCGCTACAGGGCAAGATTCCTGGATTAATTGATATAAAGGTTTACACAGAAGGATTGCCAAGTTCTAATGCAGATTTGATGCTTGATTCTTCTTTTGAGGATGAGGCATCTCTTAAAGGATATGCAGTTCATCCAGAGCATGTTGCTGTAGCAGACGGCAAGGTACGTCCATATACAGCATCAAGAGTGTGCCTTGATTATGAGGTTTAAATACTAAGATATACGAAAAGAGAAGCAAAATGAAGATAGTATTCCTAGACAGAAAAACAATTGGAGAAGACATTGATCTTTCGGGGTTTGAGAGATTTGGAGAGGTGGTTATCTACGACTATTCTACTTCAGAGGAAGTCCCTGAGAGAGTAAAAGATGCAGATATTATCGTACTCAATAAGGTGCTAGTTAATGAGTCAACAATTGGTCAGGCAAAATCCTTGAAGCTTGTGTGCGTAACTGCTACAGGCACCAATAACCTTGATAAGGATTATCTTGCCAGCAGAGGCATAGAGTGGAGAAATGTAGCTGGCTATTCTACAGAGGCAGTTGCCCAGCATACACTTGCCCTTACACTTCATCTTTATGAGCACCTAAGCTACTATGACGATTATGTAAAAAGTGAGCGCTATGTTAATGATAGGATGTTCACTCATTTTGAAAAGCATTTCAATGAAATCAGTGGTAAAACATGGGGCATAATCGGACTTGGCGCAATCGGAAGCAGAGTGGCTGAGATTGCAACATGCCTTGGAGCCAATGTAGTTTATTTTTCTACTACAGGACGCAATCACTCAGATATCTACAAGGAAGTGGACTTTGATACACTTTTATCCACATCGGATATCATTACTATCCACTCACCGCTTGATG
>JAEEGI010007817.1_pt1 | contig 23834 bp, 10 predicted proteins | sample 8958751 | NCBI WGS metagenome assembly JAEEGI01 (sample SAMN16246545, study PRJNA631951) | gut metagenome | biome: gut microbiome; feature: rumen; material: KS-attached | host: Bos | place: Iran: Karaj | collected 2018-10 | reverse complement strand
TCCAAGTATATTGTGTTGTATCTCCATCCTCCACCTCGTAGAGGTCTCCTATGGTGATTCCCTTGTTGTCAAGGTTTTCAAAGACGATGTAGCTCGACCTCAGTCTCGACGTGACTTTGCTCGACAATGGCGATGGCTACGTACACGAAGTGCGCACCCCTATGGACCTTACGTGAAAAGTTCATCAATTGTTACGACTTTCTGTACCTTTCCACTATGCTTTCAAAAACTCTCAAAGGCAGATAGGAAACGGCTTCGAGGTGTGTCATTCCTTTCTTCCGATAATTGTGCTCATAATGGTTATAATTTGCCGAAAAGATAGCAAAAACACACTGAACGGCAAAATATAATATACTATATTCCGCCTATCAGCTCACTATTTAACATATTTTGCTGGTTGATGATGCAATTACATGCACTTCCAAACTACAAAAAAAAGTCAACGTATGACTGGCATTTTATGCACGAGAAAACAAAAAGGAAACACACTGACACAAGATTAATACTCATCTTTCCTCAAAAAAAGATAATTTTTCATAAGACTGACCTGTAATCTCCAAATTATGTGTAAATTGCACCTGATTTGACACGAAAGGAACATTGGCAACTGGCACCAAGATTCTGAATATCTCGTTGCGGGCGCTTTCCGATGCGAATCCGATATAACAATCTATGATTTCAGCCTATGAGAAACCAAAGAGGAAAGAATATCAAAGTGTTCTTAAGCAGCACCTTCAAGGACATGGACGCCGAACGCGACATCATCATGAACCGTGTGGCGCCCATGTTGCAGGAACGATTGGCACCCGAAGGCATCACCGTACAGTTCATTGACCTGCGCTGGGGCGTGAACACCCATGATGTAGATGAAGACGAGCGTGAGAACCTCGTGTTGCGTGAGTGTATATCCGAGATTCGTCAGTCACGTCCTTTTTTCATCGGTTTGTTGGGCGACCGCTACGGCTGGGTTCCCTCGGAGGACAGTTGGCAAGTGATGCTGGGCGAGATGACGGACCAGGAAGGCGACTATATCCGTGCAGAGGCGCATGAACAGAAGAGCGTGACAGAACTGGAGATTCTCTTTGGCGCTTTGATGGACGCCGACTTGCTCCGTCGCAGCCTTTTCTGTTTCCGTAAGTCAGCCGTCTATTCCCAGATGGACGATACAGCCCGAAGGAAATTCTGCAACCCGGACGACGAGACGAGCCATAAGTTGGCAGCCCTCAAACAAAAGATTGTCACAGGCTGCGAAAAAGCCCTCTGTAGCAACAACATCTATGAATACGACTGCCAATGGGACGGATTGTCGCTGACAGGCCTCGACGGTCTGGTCGGTTTTCTTTCCCAAGTACTCTATCAGCAGATCTTGCTCTACGAGAGCAGTCATGAAGTGCAGAATGCGGAGAACGAGTTTCAGCAATTGCAGGACGCAGACCAAGAGAGAATTGACCATGAAATGGCCACTTTCATGGCTTGCGAAGAAGACCTTAAGAGAATAGAAGCAGAAATCCGCTCGCCGCACGGTGTTACGTTGATTCACGGTCTGCCCGGTGCTGGTAAGACAGCCTTGCTTTGCAAACTCTATCAAAGGGCCGACAAGGGCATACCACTGATTCATTTCTGTCGTCAGGACGAGGCACCTGCAGATATGCTGAAGAAATGGCTCTCTGACCCGAGGCTGGACTGCCAGACCCGCTATGGACTGGAAGAGAAGGTCAGCATCGAGGAACTGTCGCTACAGTTGCTGAAGGCCCAACAAGCAACTCATGTCCCGCTGTACCTGTTTGTTGACGACCTGCATCTGCTTAAGGACATCCACAAACTGATGAACAGCACTCTGTTCCAGATGGGGGATGTCGTCATGGTGGGCACCATCGACGAGCCGGCCAAGATGCTGTTCCAGTCCTTCCATGCCCTCCTTGTCAGAATGCCGTCAGTCTTGAACAAAGAGACGGCCAAGCAGGTAGTCGTGCAGTCGTTGAAGTCGGTAGGAAAATCACTGCCGGCGGAAGTCCTGGAGCGAATCACGAACATTGGCACCTCTTTTCCGAGTTATACGTATCCATTGTGGTTGCAATTGGTCATCAGGAAACTCACCATGCTCTCGGCAGAAGACTATGAGGCCATCCGCCAACGCGGAGACGGCGACGAAGCCATCACACGGTACCTGCTGGAAATGGTTGACGACATTGCCACTCATTCACCCTATATTGAACCCCTGTTTGCCTCCATCATGTTTGATGCTGGCAAATTCCTGCCTTTCGACTTCTACTGGACGATGATCCGTCTGTTGGCCGCCAGTGAGTACGGCTTGAGGGAAGAAGACTTCAAGCAGATGTTCGGAGACCATTGGGACCAACTCTCGTTCTCGGTGGGCAAACGATGGTTGGGCAATCTGCTGAGCATCGACGGGAAGACAGGAAGGATAGACTTCGCCTATTCCTGCTATCGTCGGGTGTTGAGGCATTTCTGCCACGACAAGGATGAGGGCTATGCCAGCATCATCGACACCGCGGCGTCGCATTTCTTCAACCTTTACGCCCAAACACCTAATGATGAGTCTGTCTGCCGCGAGGTGGCGGCTCTCAGCATCAACCTGCTCCATGACGGTGTGCTGAAGGCGGCCCTCTCTTCCGATACAGCGGCGTTATGGCCTTATCTGGTCAGGGCGGCGGTCCGCCTTGTATCCACCGACATTGCCAAGAGCCGTGAATTGTTCTCCAAAGTGCTTTCCCTCGGCGAGAACGGAGTGTCCTTCATTGGCGATGTGGCGATGCAGTTCTACCAGTCAGGCAATAACGACATCGCCGCCCAAATAGCCGGGATAATCGACCCAGGCCTCATGAAATCGTTTGTTGACGATGAATTTCACAGGTACAACCCTGCGGATTGGGAGTACGAGAAGATGAACGAGATGCTCACCCTTCTCCACTATTCTGGTTTTATGTCCTTCGCTGACGATGCTTTCATGAGCACCCTCCTTTTATACATGACGGTAAAAGACACAGAACTACTCTCCTCTTTCCAGTCTGACCAAGAAGATACGGACAGGGTCTTGTTGATAATCAATCGCTTTGTCAATCTTTGGTCGGGCGGTGATGACGAACTGGAGGAAGTGGACACCAAGGACTTCAGTCCTGCCGAACTCGTGGATTATGCCGAGCAACTGATGTTCACGCTCTTCGCGCCCAAGCATGCTGCTGATGTCCTGGACCAATACGAGGAGAAGAAAGGCAGCATCCCGTCTGTCGATGCCCTTGATATACGGGCCAACACCATGCGTTGCCTGTCGGATTTGAACAATATGAACGGGCAGTCGTTGTTGGATTACTACGACAAGTTGCAACCCCATCTGAAAAGTCTTCCCGACAACGAGGCAGTCCGGGCGGCCTGCAAGTTCCTCCTGCTTTGGAACATTGTACGGAGAAAGATTTCCGACGACAGGACCTCTATGTACTATCGTGCCGACGAGGCAAACCAGACCTTCAACGCTGTGTTAAGGGTTTATGAACAGGGGAACGAGGACTCTGCACTACTTCTTCAACTCTGTTTCTACAGTCTTTGCAGCACCAGTGAGTATTGCATAGACGAGATGGTTTACAGGGGTGAGCATGAGGAGGCCAATCGCGCTGTCCAGACTTTATTACAGGCAGTTGAGAAGATGAAGCGGACCAAGGAGAATTCAGTGGTGGCTATCATGGCTTATGCACTTGCTTATTCCGTCTTCAGCAACTATTTCGAGCAGCACGGCGATATGATCCGCTCTTTTTATTACTGCAAACAACATGAATATGCTGTCTATATGGCCTATCAGCGTTTCCCGGCAGATTTTGTTGAGATCGGACGCCGTTATGCCGCCGCGCTCAGTGAGACGGGGTGGCAACTCCTGACCGTTTATCATCAGACTGACGAGGCTGACAAGAACATCACAAAAGCCATGACCATATTTAAAGACTTGTTCGACCGCGCCCCCACCGACCTCTCGGCCGACGACCTCCTCAAATGCGCCTATCGCCAGATGAGAACGCTTCGTACGAAAGGACTTCATGAGGAGAGTATCGCGTTGGGCAAGGAATGCCTGAATCTTGTCGAGGGCATGGAGAGTTTGAAACCGAACCCACAGGTCGTCAGTATGCTCCACGATGAAATCGGCAATGCCTATTCCTCCATCGGCGCCATCCCCACAGCGATTGCCGAGATGCGGATAGCGGCGGAAGGGTTCAAGTCGGTATATCATTCGGACCCGGACAATGAGAACCTGATGCGCAGCGTGATTGTCAACACCATCTGTACCGCCCGCTTACTGGCCTTCCACAACCGAGCGGCAGACCAGGCATTGGAGATGCTGCAACAGACAGAGCCCATCGTCAAGAAAGCGTTGGAGCAACAGCCCGATTCCATCAAGGTGCGCAACATCGCCATCAACTATTATGTCTGCCTTGCACAGGTGGATATGGCTATGGGACAAGACGACGAGGCCGCCAACTATCGCGACATGATTGTCGGAAGGCTTTATCAAGCGATTGTCAACAACCAGCGTGTGGAGGATTACCCGTTGTTGCTTGATTGCCTGAAACAACTGTTCGTGATGGCGTTGCAGACGAAGTCGGTCGAGATGGCCGAGGCGTGTGCGAGTATGGAATATCATATCAAACGTGAGTTCATCGAGAAGCGGGTGTTGACCGTGGATCAAGCAGATTTGGCATCCACGGAAGAACGGCTCCGTTTGGTGGAGGCGTTGAAGGACATTGCACATTGACCAATTTTTTTGGAAGTGAACGAATAAGTATAAGACATTGATAAAATGAATGTTATGGAAAATAGTTATAAACGCGAGAAAGCATACGAAATGAGTATGCGGGGCCACGATGCCTTCGACAGGGAAGACTACGAGGAGGCCTTCAGATGCTGGACAACTGCCCTGAAGATGGATGATAGTTATGAGGGTTCAGGGGCAGCCCAGACAAACATAGGTTATCTGTATGAAAACGGCTATGGCGTTGAGAAAGATGAACAGGAGGCTGTCGAGTGGTACGAAAAAGCCGCGGAGAATGGCAATATATACGGTTTGAGAAACCTTGCTCATTGCTATTATGACGGCGTAGGCATGGAAGCGGATTATGAGGAGGCATACGATTTGTACCAGCAGTTGGCAGAAGACACCGAACCCTCAGACGATGCCGAGTGGGAAGAGGTATATTATGCCCAATTTATGTTGGGCATAATGTGCGAGAACGGACAGGGTGTCGAAGCCGACATGGATGACGCTCTTTTCTGGTACACGACCGCCGCCATGAACGGACAAGAAAATGCCGAGGCACGGTTGGTGGAATTGGAACAGGACTCGATGGGAGATCTCTACAAAAGCGCCAACAAATACTATGAGGGGGAAGACGAGGACCAAGACCTCGACATAGCCTTTGCGCTCTATCAACGGATTGGAGAGAACTGCGTCGCAAAGAACAACACCGAGTTGGCCCAGATAGCATACGCCCAATACAGTTTAGGATGGATGTATGAATTCGGGGAGGGTACGGAGGCAAATATGAGGAAGGCGCGATATTGGTATCAGAAGTCGGCCGACAACGGGAACGAGGATTCTGCCAATCGGTTGGCTGAGATTGACAGGAACGACAAAGCGAGGAAAAGCGCCGAGTCGTTGTCGGTAAAGGCAAAAATGGATTTAGACTTCACCGACAGAAAACAAATGGAACTGGCAAAGGAACTGTTGCTGGTCGCGCAGGGTCTTTGCGATGACTACAACGGGTCCGCTTACGACCAATGGGTGATTGGCTCTATTTGTGAGAACAACGGCGAAGAAGGCGAGGCGATGGAATGGTACATGAAATCAGCCGATCAGTTTTTCAGTATGGCGGAATACACTTTGGGCGGTATCTACTATCATGGCAGGAATGGAGTGGATGTTGATTTTGGGAAAGCCTTTTCTTGGTTTGAGAGGGCTGCCAAACAAGACCATATCGAAGCCCAATTCAATTTGGCCCTCATGTATATCAACGGCGAGGGGGTCAGACAAGACGAGCAAAAAGGTGTCGAGTGGTTGCGCAAGGCTGCTGTGAACGGCAGTGAAGACGCCCAAGAGATATTGAAGGCTAACGGATTGACTTATTAACCTTATAAACAATAAAGATATGAAGAAGTTTTTACTCATTGCGGCTGCTGCATTGGCAGTATCCTGCGGAAACGTACAAAAGAATCCCGAGCAGTCAGAGAATGATTCGACGGTAGTGGCATTAACCGACACAGTGAGACCAGAAGTGGTTCCAGCAGAAGACAATCCTGAACTTGACGCGAAAGTAGAAGCTGTAATTCGGGAATTCTATAATGACTGTATCTGGGGTGACAAGTATCACTCTGCAGAGGGTATGGAGGAACAAGAAGCCATCCTCAGCCAGTACTGCACGAAGAGTCTGATTGAGTGGCTTGCCGAAGACAATCCGTTTGATGTTCCTTGTTATGCTATTTGGGACTTCCGCAGCGATGCCCAGGACAGTAATGGGGAGAATGAGATCTATAGTGTGGAACCATTAGGCGGTGGAAAGTACAAAGTGGCTTTCAACGACGGAGGCACCAATGGTTCCTGTGTTCTCAGTATTGTTGTCGATGGCGACGACATCAAGTTCGACAATATCAGTGACAGATATAGTGAAGAATAGACAGGGCGCAACGGGGAAGGATGAACCTATTTGCAGACGGGGCGAACACTGGAGCCGTAAACACGGTTGTAGCTATACTGTCCGTTCCAGTATGCGTCGCCACAGAAGATGAAGAGGTGGTAAGCATAGTAGTGGTCGAAACCGTACGTCTGTTTCGACGACCAGTAGTAACCATGGTACCCGTAGTTGCCATCGTTGAAGTAGCCGTCGTCCCAGCGGTAGCCTGCGGCAGGCAAAAACATCGAACCTCCATTTTTCCCCTTGAACAATCTGCCTTGAACCCCATTGAACGATGCCCAAGAAGAAGAGCAGTTATCGAGTAGTTCTTTCATTTGGTCCAGTGAAGGCATGCACCAACTTCCTCCCCATGTGACGTGGGCAACATCGTATGAGGTGCCAGCGATGTCGGAACCAATGTCTTGCCATTCTCCATACAGACCGTTCTCATGATAATCATCATACCATCCATCTCCGCCCGAATCTACACCTGAACCATACAAATAAGTGACATCATTGTAAAACTCCTTTTCCTCCGTCTCTCCCCAAGCGAAATAACCGCCATAACCTTCCGGAACATTGGCACCCACGTTGCAGCATGCCCATTTAGTGCCGGAGGGCAAGCCGAGGTCGATGGCGTGAGGATGGTTGTCGTCGGGACATGTTGAAAGGACTTTCTCTATAGGGATAAACTCCATACGGGAAATCGTTTCAAGAGGATGACGGCTGACACCCTTGCTCGTGTAGATTTCCTGCACAACTATTTCTTTATCTTCTTTCTTGTCGATGGCAAAAACAATGCTGTCGATTTCGAAACTATTAAAGGCATAGAAGTTACCACCGTTTTTGTATATAAAAAGCAACGTTTCGTCATCTGTTTGGGCATTGGCGATGGTGGCGGCAAGGGTCATCAGCAGGGAAAGTATAACCTTTCTCATGGCCTTACGAGGATGAAAACCTGATTTATTCATAGATAGATGATGATTCGAGTTGATTCTGATGTTGCAAAAATAGTAAGAAATTTGATAATATCTCGCCCTTTCATCGGCTGATTTTTCGCCATGTCGGAAATATCGTGTAAATTTGTAAGTTAGTGACGACTGAACCCCGAAACCCAATCAAAAATCAGAAACACACAAGTATATGAGAAACCATTCAATCATCATCCTTATCATGGCATGGCTGCTGCCATTGGTAGCACAGGCCGATGGCTGGGACGGACAATACCGACAGGTGGAGGCCGGCATCCGACAGTTCACCCCCGACAACACCCAACGTCTGCTCATCACTGATTATGGCGCTCGCACCAAGGCGAAAGCCAAGTCCAACATGAAAGCCATCAACAAAGCCATCAGTGAGTGTGCCCGACGAGGCGGTGGTACGGTGGTCGTGCCTGAAGGTACGTGGAACACTGGCGGTCTGACTTTGCAGAGCGGTGTGAACTTGCATCTGGTGAAGGGAGCGACACTCCTCTTCTCGCCCGACAAGTCGCTCTATCCGCTTGTGCTCACCCGATGGGAGGGTCAGGACTGCATGAACTTCCAGCCCTTCATCTATGCTCGCGACGCCAAGGATGTGGCCATCACGGGCGAAGGCACCATTGACGGCGGGGCAGATATGGACAACTGGTGGCCGATGTGTGGTTCCGCCCGTTTTGGCTGGAAGGAAGGCATTCCGGCGCAGAAGGACGGCGACCGTGAGAATCTCATGAAGATGGCAGAGAACAATGTGCCAGTGGAGGAAAGAATCTTCGGGCAAGGACACACCTTGCGTCCCCAACTTGTCAACTTTGTGGATTGCGACGGTGTGCTGGTCGAGGGCGTCACCCTGCTGCGCTCACCTTTCTGGGTGCTGCATCCTCTGCGTAGCAAGAACGTGGTGGTTCGGGGCGTGACCTTCTGGAACGAGGGTCCTAACGGCGATGGCTGCGACCCAGAGTCGTGCGACGGCGTTCTGATTGAGGACTGCCGTTTCCACACCGGTGACGACTGTATCGCCATCAAGAGCGGACGCAATGCCGACGGACGCCGTTGGAACCTGCCGAGCCAGAACATCATCGTGCGTCGTTGCTCGATGGAGGACGGGCATGGCGGTGTGGTCATCGGCAGCGAAGTGAGCGGTGGATGCCGGAACGTCTTCGTGGAGGACTGCACCATGGACAGTGAGAACCTAGAGCGTGTGGTGCGCATCAAGACCAGTACTTGCCGCGGCGGTGTCACAGAGAACGTCTTCGTCAGGAACGTGGAAGTAGGACAATGCCGCGAAGCGGTGCTGAAAATCAACCTCAACTACGAAAGCCGGGAAAAGGCCCAACGGGGATTCATCCCCACGGTGCGCAACGTCTGGCTGGAAAATGTCAACTGCAAGAAGTCGCGCTACGGTGTGCTGATTATCGGACTCGACACCACCTTGCAGGTATACAACATCAACCTGACCAACTGCCGTTTCGACGGAGTGGAGCGAGGCAACAGCATCACAGGTCAGGTGCGCGACATCCGTTACCATCACCTCTACATCAACGGAGAGAAAACCTCGTTCGCATTGCCTGGATGTGAAGACCACTACAGCCAGTGGATGGTTCATTCCGAGATGAAACGTTCGCCAAGGAGTTATCTGCTCGATTTTTCCAAACGGCCCAAATGGAGTTATGTGATGGGCATAGAACTGGAATCTATCCTCGACACCTACCTGCGCTATGGCGGAGACGACATCAAGGCCTATCTCAAAGAATACACAGATACCATGGTTTTGGCAGATGGAACGATTAGTGATTACAAATTCAAAGACTTGAATATCGACAATATCCGAACAGGGCGTTATGTCCTGCGCGCCAACCAACTGTGGAACGAGGACAAGAACGGCAAGGCTGCAGCGACTTTGGTTGAGCAACTCGACAGTATGCCGAGAACCACGGACGGCATCTGGTGGCACAAGAAAATCTATCCCCATCAAGTATGGCTCGACGGACTCTATATGGGAATGCCTTTTTATACGATGCACGCTATGCAGAGTCTGAAAGGCAAGGCTCGCCAACGAGTGCTTGACGATGCTGTTGACCAACTCACCAAGACGGCACGGCTTACCCATGACCCCACGACAGGACTTTACCGCCATGCCTACGATGCCACGCGCAGCATCTTCTGGGCTGACAAGCAGACGGGACAATCCGCCCACACTTGGGGCAGGGCGCAAGGCTGGATGATGATGGCGATGATAGAGTTGCTTGACGTGTTGCCCGACGACTACAGCCGTCGCGGTGAGGTTGTGGATTTGTTGAACGACGTGGCCAGGGCAGTGGTTCGTCATCAAGACCCCCAGACAGGTTTGTGGTATCAGGTGATGGATGTGGACGACTCTCGCAACTATCTTGAGGCCACTTGTTCCAGCATGTTCTGCTACTCCCTTCTCAAAGCCGTCCGCAAAGGTTGGATTGCCGAGGAATACCGTTCGTCTGGCATCAAGGCGTACAAGGGTATTGTAGACAATTTCATCCACGTAAACGGTGACAGCACCATCTCATTGTCGAACTGCTGTTCGGTGGCAGGACTGGGGCCAGAGAACAACACACGTAGGGATGGTTCGTTCGGGTATTACATCAGTGAACCCATCCGTGACAACGACGCCAAAGGCATCGCACCCTTCATCTGGGCATCGCTTGAGATGGAGATGATGGGATACAACGTGAACGGACTTCCCCTCAAGGTTGATGACATCGACACCCGAACAGGAACGGACAAGAGCGCCATGAAATCGGCCTCGAAATTCGGTCAGAATACAGAAAACTACGGACAGACACTTCCCGCAGTGTTGCAACCCAACGGCATGACTTTCTGGACACCGCAGACGAGGGCTTCGGAGCGTAAGGGAGTGTCACCTTATTATTATGGCGATGCGATGCTGCAAGGGTTGCGCGCCTCGCATTGGTTGGTGGGAGGCGCCACCCAGGACTATGGCTCGTTCACCATCTCGATGGTAGGACGAAAAGCGGCCACCCCCAGCGAGCTGGCGACACCCTTTTCTCACGATGACGAAACAGCCACGCCAGCCTATTACTCAGTCTCACTGCCTGAGGAGAAAATAAAGATGGAGATGACCGGACTCAGCCGTTCGGCCATCTTTCGTTTTACGGCAATGGAAGGAGGACGCATGTACGTTGTACTGAACTGCAACAGTGACGAAGACATGGCGACGGTAAAGCTCGACAGCAACTCAGGTCTGGTTTTTGCCTCCAATCCCGTGCATCGCATTTACCAAGGGTGGGGAGAGGAAGCAGGCTTCAGCGGTCACCTTGTGATGACTTTCGACAAGCATCCCGTCGATTCTGAGACTTTTCATGAGGTGGACAGCCAGACAGGACTGATGGCTCGAGGGGTGCTTCTGGCATTCGATATGAATCAGGGCGAGACCTTGCTGGTGAAGGCCGCGACATCGTTCGTCTCCACCGACCATGCCCTGATGAACCTTCAAGCGGAGATACCTCATTGGGATTTTGAAGCCGTGAGGCAGCAACTCTCCTTGATTTGGGAGCAGCAACTCAGCAAGATTCTTGTTGAGACCGCAGACAAGGATGCCATACGGAAGTTCTACGGGTCTATGTACCGCTGTTCGTTCCTGCCACGGACGTTTTCAGATGTGGACGGGACATACCCTTCTTTCTCGGCTTCCAAGGACGGGCCGATGCATGTGGAAGGAGTGGGGGAAGGGCATGTGCATTACTGCGACTTCAGTCTGTGGGATACCTACCGCGCCATGCACCCGTTGCTCAATATCCTCAGTCCCAAGAAGTCGGCCGACATGATGCAGTCGTTGGTCGATATGTACCGCCAAGGCGGTTGGATGCCCATCTTCCCTTGTTGGAACAGTTACACCTCGGCGATGATAGGCGACCATGTGGCATCGGTCGTAGCTGATGCCTACGTGAAGGGGATACGTGGTTTTGACGTGGAAAAAGCCTACGAGGGGTTGCGCCAGAATGCTTTCGTTTCGCCCACGGAGGCGGAATATAAGGATGGAAAAGGCAGGCGAGCGCTTCAATCGTATCTGAACTATGGATACATACCTCTTGAAGACAGTGTGCCGGATGCTTTCCACAAGCGTGAACAGGTGTCGCGGACTTTGGAGTATGCCTACGATGATTTCGCCTTGTCGGTGCTGGCGGATGCACTCGGACATGGCGATGATGCAAAAGCGCTGGCCAAGAGGGCAAAGAACTATCGCCATGTCTTCGACCCACGGACGGGATGGGTGCAGGGTAGAAAGGCAGACGGCAGTTTCATGTCAGAAGATAATGCCTTTGTGAAGACATCGTTCATCACCGAAGGAGCGCCCTGCCATTATTCATGGTATGTGCCCCACGACCCTGAGGGCCTGATGCAGTGCATGGGAGGCAGGGAGCAATATGTGCGGAAACTCGACGCCATGTTCAGTGAGCAGAACTACTGGCACGGCAACGAACCCTGCCATCAGGTGGCGTATATGTACAATTATGCTGGTGAGGCATGGAAGACACAACGGGCGGTTCGTGAAATCATGAACACGGAGTATCAGGAGTCGCCTTCGGGACTGGCAGGCAATGACGACGCAGGCCAGATGTCGGCATGGTATATTTTCTCATCCATGGGCTTCTACCCAGTGTGTCCGGGCACCACGCGATATGAACTGGCAAGTCCTTCATTCGACCGTGTGGTCATCACGCAGGAAAATGGTCGTCAGTTCTGCATCGAAGCCGAAAATGCCTCGCCCGAGAACATCTTTGTCCAAAGCATCACCCGCAATGGTGAAGCCTACGACAAGACCTATATAGACCATGAAGATATCGTCAACGGCAGCACTTTCCGGTTCACGATGTCTAGTCATCATTAAGATCAAGCATAGGATTGAAGAAAACTCAGTAGAAAATAAAGGAGGGTCAGGCATTCACTGCCGGGCCCTCCTCATCGTTTGATTTTAACAAGTGCGTTTAGGTCATAACCATTTGTCAAAATCTGTTTTTTGTTCACTAAATACAATTTAATAAACAACTAAATAAATGTATCAATCTATCAATCAATTTCTTTAATGATAGGGACGGGGCAAATGCCCCGCCCCTACCTGGGGACGTTAATATGTGTGTTTTTCGTAATTATTCAAAGTAGTAGTAGAGTTTTCGTGGCGTATATCTGTCGCCGGTGAAGAGCAGATGCTCAACGTCCATGGCGTCGAGAATCGGGTCGCCACTCAGATTGATTTCCAAAGTCCATGTACCGTCACCATGGTCGGTAAGCAGTTCGCTCGTTCCGGGTTGGAAATCAGCACCAGTCCATGTGGTACTCCACCATCCAGTGGTCACACGTATTTGCGGGTCTGTTGCCTCGAGATCCAGATAGAAGGTGTTGGTCTTGATGATTTCCCACTGATCCATCGGGATGGCATAGATTTCCTCACCTGTTGATCTTTCTGCGTTGGAGAAACGATATACGCTGTTCCAGCTGACTCCACCAGCAGAGCCGTCGCCTTCCCAGATGACTACTTCTTCGGGAGATGATTCACCACCGTCGTCGACCCAGACTTCTCCTGCGAAGTATATTTCCAGTGGCGTGTATCTGTCACCGGTGAAGAGCAGATGCTCAACATCCATGGCGTCGAGAATCGGGTCGCCGCTCAGGTTGATTTCCATGGTCCAGGTACCGTCGCCATTGTCGGTGAGCAGGTCGCTTGTACCAGGTTGGTAGTCTACTCCGGTCCAAGTCGTGCTCCACCAACCGGTCGTCACTCGGATTTGCGGGTCTGTAGCCTCAAGGTCCAAATAGAAGGTGGTGGTCTTCATCAGTTCCCAGATATCCATCGGAATGGCGTAGATTTCCTCTCCTGTTGACCTTTCCGTGTTGGAGAATCGGTATGTGCCGTTCCAGCTGACAGGTCCTGCCGAGCCATCGCCCTTCCAGATGGTGGTCTTCACGAACTCTATGTGACCGCCACCTTTCTTGAACACAATAGGAGCGGGAACGCTGATTGAAGAACCATCCACGGCAATCAGTCGAACTTTACCTTCACCCTCTGCTGTTTCATTGGGAATATTCACCTGAATGAACGATTCAGCCTTGCGCACGAAATCAAGGGCTTCCACAACGATGTCATTCTCATCTTTGTCGGTAAACAGCACCTTTTCGATGAACTGCAAGTCGGAGCCCACAATCTTCAGCAAACTTCCCACGTTCACTGTGTCGGCAGGGTCGTAGGAGCGGGGTTGTGGAACGCCGACGGTGAAACGTTGTCTTGCCGTCACTTTCTCATTACTGGTGTTCACCGTCAGTTCACCTCCTTCTGCAGGTACTCCAGCAGGGGTAATCACTTCGATGTCGTTGGGTGAAACCATTCGGATGTTGGTGGTTTCAACAGAGCCGAAGTTCACGCTTTTCACATCCCCAAAACCAGAACCTGTGATGACAACTTTCTGTCCAGGCATCACACGGGTGGGAGCAAACACTTTTACGGAGAGAGATGCACTAATGTCGTCGTTGTTGTCGTCATGGCAACTGTTCATTGCCACTCCCATTACAAGAGTGAGCAACAGCCACATATATGTTTTCATTTTCTTCATAACTGTTTCTTTTACTGTTAACAATTATCACTTGACATCATTCATCCCTACCAACCAGGATTTTGAGTGAGATGTCCGTTTTTCAGAATCTCCGACTGTGGTATTGGGAAAAGGTTGTATGTGTCGTTCCAAAGACGGCTGACTGTTTCGCGCTTCAGTGTGATGTTGCCGTTAGTGTCGCGCGTCAATTTTGCCTCCTGCACTTTGGTGAGGTACAGTCCTCCCTTCTTCCATCTCCGTACATCCCAGAACCGATGGTCTTCGAAAGCCAGTTCGATGCAACGCTCTCGCTCGTATCGTGTTATCCAGTTGTCGGAACCGATGAATGCAGGCATCTGTATGTCCTCGCGATTGCGGAGCATGTTTATTGCCTCGTTGGCACTCATTCCCAGTGCGCCTTGAGCGTCAGCATCGCCATAGTAATTGAACATGGCCTCTGCATAGTCGAGATAGATTTCTGACAGGCGCCAGATAATCCATGTGTGTCGTCGGTAAGTGGAGTTGTTGTAGGTGGTGAGTACCGTTCCGTCCACATACTTCTTCAAATAATAACCAGTGGGTGTGGCATTCACTTTTGGTGAGCCGTTGAATCCTCCTTCAAAAGTCTCGATGGTCAGAGCCTGTGCGGAGTTGGAAGGCCAGGTGTCGCCATTTTTTACCACTGTGAGAGCGAAGCGGGGGTCGAGTCCTTCGTAAGGATACTCTTCAGTGACGTTGATGTTGCCAGGATGCACCTCACCGAAAGTCTTTCCGGCATTCTCACCGCTTTGATACTCATACATGTCGACCAGCGTCTGAGAAGGACAGTTACCAGAAGAAGCGTTCTCCACGCCTACAGGATAGTTGGCTCGTTCGAAAGCGTTGCTTCCGTCGATACCCACCCCCATGATGAGTTCGCTATTGGCTTCAAAGGCGTTGTCGCCCCACAAGTCCTTATACTTTGCCAGTTTCAGTCCCCATCCGTTGGCATGGTCAAGTAGTTCCTTAGCCGATGTCGCTGCATTGAGCCAACGTTGCTTGTCGTTGTCGGGGTTGAAGAGTGGGGAAGCCCAGTAGAGCATGGCTCTGGTGCGAAGTGCAAGCGCTGCCGGACGGGTTGCGCGTCCGATTTCGTTGTAAGGCTCGTTCACATAACTGATGGGCAGGAATTCAGCCACAGCATTGCACTCGTCGATGATGTACTGGAACACCTCGTCGGATGGTGTGCGGTAAACGTTGTTGGCCTCGGCATTCGACAGCGACTTGGTCACCAGGGGTACATCGCCGTAGGTCTTCACCAGTTCGAAGTAGAAGTAAGCGCGCAGGAACCTCAACTCGTAGGGGAAGAGGTCGTACTGCTGTTTCATATTAGCATAGTTGGCATCGTACTTGTACTCGCTTAAATCCACTTGTTCGAGTTTTTCCAGATAAGTGTTGATTTCTGCGATGGCACGGTAGCTGATGCGCCATGTGTCGCTGAACGGGTTTGCTGCGCTCCATGCACCATTGTAGAAGTTATGGACTGTTGACACGGAACTGGCGAAGACAGCCTCGTCAGTAGCTGATGCCCTTAAGGCGCCGTTGTAGTTCTGCTCAAACTCGTTGAACATCTGTGCATAGACATCGTACACGAGGTTTTTCACGCCATTGGAAGGAAACTCGTAGGTCCACTTCTCGTCGCGCACGGTGATTTCGTTGTAATCCAGGTCGGCGCACGATGTCATCAGCATGGTGACGCTGAGCAGTGAGATGATATATTTCTTCATGTTCATATTCATTGGTTATATGAGATTAGAATGTTACAGAGAGACCTATGTTCACGTTCTTGAGCACAGGATATGCTGTAGAGAGCACTTCTGCGTCCATGGCGCTGATATTGTCGGACGACAAGAGGTTCTGTCCTTGCACGTACACCTTGACATCAGAGAGTTTGGCTGGTGCGATGACAGATTTGGGTAGATGATAGTACAGCTCCACATTGCGCAGTTTGAAGAAATTCACGTTTTTGTACCAGAGTGAGCTGGCCTGTTCGTTGTTGGGGTTGCTCTGTGAAGTTAGTCTTGGATAGAGTGCCGCGGTACCGGCCACGTCGTAGCTGTGGTTGTAGTACTCTTCAGAGATGTTGTTCATCACGCCGTCGTTGAGGAGGTTCCACACACCAGCCACCTCACGCAGGTTCTTCATGTAGTTTCCAGCGCCTTGGAGAGTGGCATTGAATCCAAATCCCCTGTACTGCAGACCGACATTGAAGGCATAGTTCACTGCTGGTATTCCTGTGCTCTTGCCCAGACCTACGATGTCGTTCTCGTTCACAAGACCGTCGCCGTTGACATCTTTGTATTTGATGTCGCCTACCTGGACATTGGAGAACTGTTGCACAGGACTGTTGGCGATGTCTTCCTCGCTGGTGAAGAAACCGATGGCTTGCAGACCTCTTGCCTCGTTGATTTTCTGTCCTTTGTAAGCGAGGTTGGGGTAGGCCGGTGTTTCGATGTACTTCTTGATTTTGCTGTTGTTGAGCGTCATCATAGCGCCTAGGTTCAGGTAGAGGTCTTTAGCCACTTCCTTGTTGAAGTTCAGCCCCAGCTCCATGCCGTAGCTATCAACCTTACCGAAATCGTCGAATCCCGATTGTATACCCACGACCCATGAGTTGAGGTTGGCTGCCGATTGCATGATGTGTGAGCGGCGCTGGTAGTAGAAGTCAGCTGTCATGGTAAGGCTCTTGAAGAACTTCAGGTCGAATCCGATGTTCCATTTAGTTGCTGTCTGCTGTGTGAAGTTTTTTGTCGGGAAGGATGTGATGAAAGCTCCCCATGTGGCTGATCCCATTCCTTGTCCGTAGAAGAACTGTCCGTTGGAACTGTTCCATACGTCGGCCCAGATGTCGGGCTGAGGCAGCCAGTCTGTATGCTGGAGGCCGAAAGAACCGCGCAACTTACCAAAATTGAAGACATCCTCATCTTCAGCGTCTGCGAATATCCATCCTAAGGAGATGGTTGGTGAGAAGGCCCATTTTGAGGGATAGCTTCGGTTGCTGCCATTGAAGGCCATGACAAGGTCAGCCATATACTTGTTCTGGAAGTCGTAATGAGCGGAGCCTATCCAGTTGGAACGGTAGAAAGTGTTGTATCGTCCATCGCGTATCTCGCTTTTGTTCTCATAGATGACAGCTGCAGAGAAGTTGTCTTCTTCCATGAAGTGTGTGTCGTAGTAGAGTCCAACGTATGCTTGTCCAAGTCTCCATTGGTCGTTGGTCCAGTGATTGAAGTTGAGTTGCTCCTCCCTGTTACCATAGACCACCACTTGGTTGGTGCCATCGGCGGCCGTATAATCGTATCCGTATTGGTGTCCCCGATAGCGTTGCTCCACTTCTATGGCCATGTTGTCGTAGCCAGCTCCAATTTCGGCTTTCAGGCCAGGTAGCCAGAAACTCAGGTCTTGTGTGAGTTTTGCATTGGCCCAGAACTGGCGTTGGTTGGTTTTGCGGTAGCCCGTGTCCTGGATTTTGGCGGCAATATTTCCGTCGCCGTAGGTCTCGCTACCACCCCAGAAACCGTTAGAAGTACGGAAAGGGAAAGCTGTGGCCGGTGTGTGATAAACATACCAAACTGCATCGTCGGCTCCAACATCATTTGGACGTTTTGTCTCCATGAAGATGCCCAAGAGGTTCACCGACATCGTTGTGGTCTCGGTCAATCTGTAGTCAAGGTTGGCTCTCAGGTTTGCCTTAGAAGCGCGCAGTTGTGAGTTGTAGTTCGACTGCTTGGTGTTGTTGAGTATGCCGTTGACATTGCTGTAATCCAGGAGGGTGTAGTAGCGCAGACGGTCGCCGCCTCCATAGAAGGAGATGTTCACATTGTCTTCCGAACCAGAGTTCTTGAACGCCCTGTCTTTCCAATTCACATTGGGATTGAGGAAAGGGTCGTCGCCGTTGGCGATGTGTGCGATTTGCTCGGCAGTGAAGGCAGGTGTCATTCCGTCGTTGGCCCTTGCTTTGTTGAGTGCGTTGGCGTATTGCTCGCCATTGAGCAGGTCGGCGAATTCAGGGTCGAAAGTGAAGCGGTGGCTGTATCCCACTTTGATGTGGTTCTTGTCGGTGAGCATTCCATGTTTGGTACGTATCATGATGGCACCGTTGACCCCCTCATGACCAAGGGCAGCCACAGCGGCGGCATCTTTCAGAACCGTGACGCTCTCGACCTCTTCCACAGTAAGGCGGTCGATGGGGCGCTCGTAGCCATCCACGAGTATGAGGATACCCTCTTTAGAATTGGGTGATGGTGCTGAGGCATATTCCCAATAAGAACCACCACCATCTTGCACCACCAGTCGTCCTTCCTGCGAAAGGGTTTGCCATCCACGTATATTAAGAGCCGCGCCTTTGTTCTCATCTCCTTCGAAACCTCCCGACTGCAGTGCGGTGAGGCCCAACAGTTTTCCATAGAGGGCGTCGATGAGTCTGTGTGCTCCGGAATGCTGCAACTCCTCGCCTGAGATAACAGTCACGGCAGCAGTCGCCAACTTCTTCTGTTGTTTGATGCCGAAGCCCAGGTCCACTATTTCCTGTCCTTCATCACCAATCGGCTGGTCGGAAGCGGTTTGCGGCGATTGTGCGCTCACACTTATACAGCCCGTCATGAGCAGTATAAAGGAGCAGATAGATATTTTATTCTTATTCATCATACTTATCGTCTTGATTAAAACCTTAAAAACATTTACCATCCGGGATTTTGGAACAGTCCATAGCCCTTGTTGATTTCTGTACGTGGCAGTGGTGAGAGATAGAATTTGTTGGACCAGAATCCCTTGTCCCACCAAGCGCGGTGTCCGACTGTAATCTCCACTGTGTCGTAGCGGAAGTTAGGCCAAGGCTCTCCTTCCATGAGTTGTGTGTCGGCATTGGTGTTGCGCGAACCATCGGCGTTCTTGCGCCATACTTGCAGTTCATGCAGCGGGGAAGTGAATTTGTCTTCCAGCTTGTAGCGGATGATGTCGTAGAGTCGCTGGTCCTCAAGACCGAATTCACAAGCCCTCTCACGTAGGATTTCCTTGATGAGGTTGTCCTTGTTGGAGGTGAGGTTGAGTTCCGGGTTAGCTTTCTCAATCTTGTCCAATCCAACACGGGCGCGCACCTTGTTCACTTCATCGCATGCTTTCTGAAGGTCGCCTGTCTGAGCCAAAGCCTCGGCATAGATGAGGTGTATTTCAGCCATTCTCATATAAGAATAGGAGAAAGGTTCGTTGCCGATTTTCCAGTAGTCGAAGATGAACTTGAAGAGCGCCATTCCTGTGGAGAAACGAATCTGCCAGCCGCTGAGGTTGCTGTTGTTGAATTGCGCCCCTCCCTGCCAGATTTGCAGGTTGTTCATACCCATGTAGTCCTCCATGGGTTGTCGCTGCGGCACCACCATGGTTTCGTACAGTCGCGGGTCTCTGTCGGCGAAGATGTCGATGTTTCCATTGTTCTCCGTGCCGTAGAGGCTTTGGTAATTGTAGTTCTTTCCGTTGCTCATGGGGAACATCTCCATATACTCCAGAGTGGGGTTCATGTGTCCCTGATGGCTCATGTTGCCCAATGCACTCACATGCTGGTCGCTCCATTCCTCATTATTGGGAGCGAAAGGATGTACTTCCACAAGTTTCTCGCTGTTTCCCTGTGAGAAATAAGCGCTGCGGAATGCTCGGCGATACCCCTCCATGGTCTCGCTCGTTGGCATAATCATGGCGAATGGATTGCCGTTGGAGGCGTTGGCACTGAAGAAATCCTCTGCATATTGCTTGCACTTCTGCCACAGTTCGGGGTGATAGCCGCCGTGCCATACGCAGTAAACCTTGTTCCCTGCGTTCTGGAAGTCGCTGCCTTCGATGAAGTCAACAGTCTCATCAGAGCGGAACGATGATTCCGGCATCATGGGCTGATCGCTGTTGAACAAGGGGGATGCCGCGAACATCCAGAGTTTTGCTCTGAGCGCCATGGCTGCTCCCTTGGTCAGACGGCCAGCTTCTGTGTTCTGGTCTTTCAGGTAGAAAGGCAGGCCAGGTTCGTTGATGGCGCATTGCAGCAGACTGTCGATGAATTCGGCGGTTCTCAGTGTTGTGGCGCGCCCTCGTGCATAGTTTTCTCCCGTTTGATAGACATGGTCGATAATAGGCAGTCCTCCGAAATTCTTGTAGCCGTCGAAATAGCGTGTAGCCATGATGGTGAAGGCTTCGCCGCGCAGTCGGCTTTTCTCCTCGTCACTCATGTCGGGCACTCGTTCGATGTTCTCTATGAGTATCCAACCTTGTCGGATGGCCGACCAGATTGATTCTTGTGTCTGGCTATCACCTCTGACACTGGTCTGGAACATGAACTTGTCCTTGTTCTGTCCGTTGTTCTGGGCGTCTTCCGTAACCAGTCCTGGATACCAGTACTCATTTCCCCACGACCATGAGCAATGACTATGGAAGATGTCGCTGAGGATTTCTATAGGCGAACCATTCAGACCAGTGGAGTAGGAGAAAGGATAATTGATTTTATTATATATTGTCCATAGGAAGTTGCGGGTGAACTCAGCCTTGCTGAACACCGTGTCGATATTGACATCCACACCAGGCGCTTTTTCCAGGAAGGAATCACCCACGCTGATGTCGTCCACGCAGGAATTGGTGCATATCACCATGCCCAGGAGTAATGGAGCAATTGCTTTTCTTATCTTTTTCATATAGCCTAATGCGTTTAGAAGTTAACTTTGACACCAAAATTATAGACACGGGTCATAGGATAGCGGGTGTCATACGTGTTGGTTCCTGACTCTGGGTCATTGCCTTTGTAGTCGGTGAAGGTGAGCAGGTTGTAGCCGCTGAAATAAAGGCGGAGGCTACTGATTTGTGGAATAACTTTCCTGAATGTGTAGCCAAGTTCTATAGTTTTTAATCGGATATAGCTGGCGTCGCGGAGCCAAGCAGATGAGTTCACGATGTTGTGTTGTACGTTGGTGAATGTAAGACGTGGGAGTGTGGCTGTGGCCGCTTTTTCTGGTGTCCAGCTCTCATCATAAACCCATTGTACAAGGGCAGATGTGGAGTTGGAACCAAACTGCGGACGGAAATAGGTGGTCATGTTGCGGTCCACGTTCCATGCGCCAACCCAGCCCATGGAGAAGTCGAATCCCTTGTAGCTGAATCCCATGTTGAGAGAACCATTGTATTCGGGGATATCAGTATAGCCAATGGCGTGTTGGTCGTCTTGGTCAATCTTACCGTCGCCGTTCAAATCGACGAAAATGCAGTCACCGTTTTTCACTGCAATGTCTTGGACAGGCATATCAACGCCGTACCTCTCTTTGTAGAGTTGTTCAGTCTTTCCTTCCTCATAGAAGCCGAAGAGTTCGTATCCGAATGGTTGGCCTACAGGATGGTTCTTGCGCGAGAGATAGTCGTACTGTGGAGGAACCTCGCCGTTCTCAATCACTTTGTTGCGTGCGAAAGTAAGCGCAGGTGAGATATAGTAACGGAACTTTCCGAAATGGTCATCCCATCGGAGGACGATTTCATAGCCATGGTTCTTCACGCGTCCGAAATTCACGTAACTGGCACGTAGGTTGGTCACATCTGGCAATACGGAGGCGTTGGACAAGAGGATATCCTTTCGGTCCTCGAAGAAGATATCGAGATTCATACTCAGACGGTCATTAAGGAAACGCATATCCACACCGTAGTTCTGTTTGAAGGCGGTTTCCCATGTCACATCCGGGTTGCCTGAAGTTGCCTCGCGGAATCCCTGGAGCCAGTTCGAGTTGTTGATACCAAAGCTGGCTGTTCCCGTACCGTTGCCGTTGCCATAACTACCGCTTACGGCGTTATAGGCTGCGGGCAGATAGAGGAAACGTTGTCCGGCAGTGGCGTCATTTCCAACCTTACCCCAGCTGGCACGGAGTTTCATGTAAGAGATAATCTTTTTGACGGGTTTCCAGAATTTCTCCTCAGAAGGAGTCCATCCTATAGAAGCGGAGGGGAAGAAACCGTATCGTTTACCAGGGGCGAAGTTTTCGGACCCGTTGTAACCCATATTGAAATCAGCCATGTACCTGTATTTATAGTCGTAGGTGATACGACCGACGAGTCCTACATATCCGGAAGGGATGTCGCTGTATGCCCAAGGATAGTATCTTTTCGACTCGTTGTAAAGCAATAGGGCACCCACATTATGCTCGCCGAAACTACGTGAGTAGTTCAGGCTGGCTTCTGCATACCAGTCGCGGTTCGACCAGCGGTTCTCATTATAAGGATAAGGCCAAGTCACTCCTTCTTTCACGAATACAGTCATAGGATTGCCGTTCTCATCGGTTTGAGTTCTGTCCAATGTTGCGCGGTAGGTCACACCTGTGCCGTAGCCGTTCTTGCGGTTTTTCTGATGTGTATATCTGTGGTTGAACGCACCTTTCATACGGAAATCCAGTCCAGGTGTGATGAAACTCAAGTCCAATTTGTATTGGAGGTCGAGATTCAGTACATTCTGGCTTGTCTTCGTGTATCCAAGGTTGTAGAAAGTCTCCAGTCCATCGCGTCCATAGACTCCCACAAGAGTCTGGTCGCTGACAATATGGCGTCCTTGGTCGTCAAGGCCATAGCTGGAGAAAGGTGTTGCATCCTGCAAGTAGCGGAAGAGGTTGTTCTCTCCGTCACCGATGACATTTCGGTTCTGCACTCGTCCTCCGATATTGATGGCGAGGGAACTGAGTTTGGTTACCTGCAAGTCGAGGTTGGCGCGATAGTTGTAGCGCTGGTACATGAAATTGGAGTTGTCGTCTGTACCGAATGTCTTGAACAAACCATCTTGGTCGAGGTAACCGACGCTGACGAAATACTTGGCTTTGTCAGTACCGCCGCTCACTGACACATTGTATTGCTGCTGCCAGGCAGTGTTCTTCATAATGTAGTCGAACCAGTTGGTGTTGGGATAGACGTAAGGCATGTCCTGGTCGCGGAAATGCTGAATGGCTTCGTCTGAGAATTTCAGGTTCTCCTTTGCGATTCCGTCAGAAATCTGTGCGTTGTTGTATGCAGTGGCATATGTGTACGAATCAGTCAAATCGATGAAATGTGTAATCTGCTGCATACCTGCTGATGCGGAGAAATACACGGAAGGTTTACCAGTCTGACCGCGTTTTGTCGTGACGAGGATGACACCATTTGCACCTCGAACACCGAACACCGCAGTGGCAGATGCATCTTTGAGAATAGAGATGTCCTGAATCTCATTAGGATCCAATTGGCTCAAGGCGCTGACTCCATCACGGTCCACACCGTCCACCAGCACCAGTGGCTCTGCACTATTCAGTGAACCGATACCACGGACGCGCAGTACGGGCTGGTCGTCACCAGGAATACCAGAGTACTGCACCGACTGAACACCAGGCAACTTACCCTGGAGTGCGTTGGCTACATTGGCCGTGGGGTTCTTCTGTAGCTCGTCGCCACCCACAGCAGAGACTGCACCCGTGATGGTTACTTTCTTCTGCTGGCCATAGGCGATGACTACAACTTCGTCAAGGCCTACAAGGTCGGGCTGCATGCTGACATTGATACTCCTGCCCTCCACTTTTCGTGCTTGGGGCAGA
>JAEEGI010007813.1_pt1 | contig 23838 bp, 17 predicted proteins | sample 8958751 | NCBI WGS metagenome assembly JAEEGI01 (sample SAMN16246545, study PRJNA631951) | gut metagenome | biome: gut microbiome; feature: rumen; material: KS-attached | host: Bos | place: Iran: Karaj | collected 2018-10 | reverse complement strand
ATCATCGAGGTCGTCTCCGGCGGCGATATCACCAAGGAAGCCTTCGTCTCCAAGGACGAGGACGCGATCATGGTCAACTCCGGCTTCCTCAACGGCATGACCGTCCGCGAGGCCATCCCCGCCATGAAGGAGTACGCCGCCGAGCAGGGCTGGGGCAAGGAAAAGGTCAACTACAAGCTGCGCGACTGGGTTTTCACCCGTCAGCGCTACTGGGGCGAGCCGATCCCCCTCGTGAACTGCGAGAAGTGCGGCTGGGTCGCTCTGCCGGAGAGCGAGCTGCCTCTGCTCCTGCCGCAGGTCGACAGCTACGAGCCCACCGACGACGGCGAGAGCCCGCTGAGCAAGATGACCGACTGGGTCAACACCACCTGTCCCTGCTGCGGCGGTCCCGCCAAACGCGAGACGGACACCATGCCCAACTGGGCCGGCTCCAACTGGTACTACCTGCGCTATATGGACCCGCACAACGATACTGCGCTCGTCTCGAAAGAGGCCGAGGCATATTGGGGGCCGGTCGACTGGTACAACGGCGGCATGGAACACACGACGCTCCATCTCCTCTACAGCCGTTTCTGGCACAAGTTCCTCTACGACATCGGCGTCGTCCACACGAAGGAGCCCTATGCCAAGCGCACCTCGCACGGGATGATCCTCGGTCAGAATCCTCACTACGTCGGCAACGCGGCCACCGAAGAGGAGAAGAAGGCGCTGCTCGAGCGCTACGGCAGCGAGGCGCTGCGTCCCTCCGTGAAGATGTCGAAATCGCTCGGCAACGTCGTCAACCCCGACGACGTCATCAAGGCCTACGGCGCGGACACGATGCGTGTGTATATCATGTTCATCGGCGACTTTGAGAAGGTCGCGACCTGGTCCGACGACGCGGTCAAGGGCTCGAAGCGCTTCCTCGACCGCTGCTGGAACCTCATGGATCTCGTGAAGGATGATCCTGAGGTCTCCGCAAAGAACGAGGCGAGCATCCACCGCACGATCAAGAAGGTCGGCGAGGATATCGACCAGCTGAAGATGAACACGGCGATCGCCGCGCTGATGACCCTGGTCAACGAGTTCTATGCCGGCGGACTGACGAAGGGCGCTCTCGAAGTCCTCATCCAGCTGCTCTCCCCCTTTGCGCCGCACATCGCCGAGGAGATGTGGGAGCTTTGCGGTTTTGCCGAAAAGCACGGCTGCATGGCGATGCAGATGCCCTGGCCGAAGTACGACGCGGCCAAGACCGTCGCCGCCGAGCATGAGATGGCGGTGCAGGTCAACGGCAAGCTGCGCAGCACGATCACCGTCCCCTCCGACTGCGGCGAGGACGAGATCGTCGCCGCCGCGCTCGCGGATGAGAAGATCAAGCGTCAGATGGAAGGCATGAAGCTGGTCAAGACCATTGTCGTCAAGAACAGGATCATCAATCTGATCCTCAAGCCGGCGAACTAAAGCTTGACAAGAAAGGCCAAAGCCCTTATAATAAGACTGTTGAAAAGCCAATGATTTGGCCCTTGAAGCACCGAAAGGTGTATTTGGAGGGAGGGAAATAAATGTCTGAAATCTACGTCAAGGAAAACGAGTCTCTGGATAACGCTCTGAAACGGTTTAAGCGCAGCTGCGCGAAGTCCGGCGTTCTGGCCGACCTGCGGAAGAAGGAGTACTACCAGAGCCCCAGCGTCAAACGCCGCAAGAAGTCTGAGGCGGCCCGCAAGAACAAGAACAAGCGCTACTATTGATGCAATGCAAAAAAGCAGCATCCCGATGGGATGCTGCTTTTCTTATTCTCCGCCTCCCCCGGCGGGGGCTCCGTGATCGTCTTCCGTTTTCAGCAGGAGGATCTCCCCTGCTCCGGTCACCGCGGGACGGACGCGGAGTTCCGCAAGCGAAAACTCTTTCTGCAGGAGCCGCAGGTTTTTGCGCTTTTGACCGATCACCTGTGAAAGCGTCTGCGGCGACGCGCCGAGCGTCACACGGCTGCCGGCCGGGACGCCGGCAAGCAGTGCCCGCGCCTTTTCAAGCAGGATGCGGCTGCGGACCAGTTCGCCGAGCGCTGGATGGTAGGCACCGCCCGCCGCCTCGCCGCCGGAGAGTTTTTCCGTCGGATTGAGACCCAGCCGGATGACCGGGATGCCGGCGTCTTCAAAGAGAGGCAGAAGCTTTGCACAGATCTCGACCGCGTCTTCGACCGTGTGTTCCCGGTATTCCCCCTTCTGCCAGCGATCATACAGCTCCGTACCGCGCACGATGACCGTCGGATAGATCCGCACGCCGTCCGGATCCAGGGCGATGAGGCGGCGCGCCGTCTCCAGATCCTTCTCCGGCGTGTCGCCGGGCAGGCCGGTCATCATCTGCAGTACAAGCGCGAAACCCGCAGCCCTGACGGCTCTCGCCGCCCGCTCCACGTCCTCCGCCGTGTGGCCGCGTCCGGAGAGCCGGAGCACTTCATCGTCCATCGACTGCGCGCCGAGCTCGATCGTTTCGACGCCGAAGCGGCGCAGACGAGCGAGCGTCTCACCGTTGATCGCATCCGGCCGGGTAGAGAGACGGATCGAATCGATCTCTCCCCTTGCGGCGGCCTCCGCCGCGGCGGCGAGCAGCTCCTCCTGCCGTGATGCCGGGATCGCCGTAAAGCTCCCCCCATAAAACGCCAGCTGCCGCTTTGCCCCGTTACAGGGCAAGGCGGCTGCTTTCCTGATCGCGTTTTTTACGTCCTCCGCCGAGGCGGGCCGCACAGCGCCGCTGATACGGCGCTGGTCGCAGAAGACGCAGGCGTGCGGACATCCGAGATGCGGCACAAAGACAGGGATGATCGATGCGCGCGCGCTCATTTCGTGAGGGTCTCCAACGCGCGGCGCGCCGCCATCTGTTCGGCTTCCTTTTTTGTCCTCCCGCTGCCTTCGCCGATCTTGACGCCGTCGACGGACACCGCGAAGGAGAAGAGCTTGTTGTGATCCGGGCCGCTCTCGCCCGTCTGCTCATAGCAGATCCTGACCTCGCCGTTCTGCTGCACCAGCTCCTGCAGCGCCGTCTTGTAGTCGGCGCTGGGACGGACGTCATCAATGTGCGCATTCCGGAGGACATGCTCCATAATAAAGCGTTTCGCCTCCGCCATGCCGCCGTCGAGATAGATCGCGGCGATGATCGACTCTACCATGTCCGCCAGGATCGAGGTTCGCGCGCGGCCGCCGGTCAGCTCTTCGCCGCGGCCGAGACGCATGAACTCGCCCAGTCCGAGGGAAAGCGCCGTCTCGTGGAGGCTGGTCTCGCAGACCAGCTCGGCGCGCAGGCGCGTCATGCGCCCCTCGGGCAGCGCAGGGCTGTGCGCATAGAGGAACTCCGCCGTCGTGAGCCCCAGCACCGAGTCGCCCAGAAACTCCAGCCGCTCATAGCTCACCGCGCCCGCGGCGTGCTTCTCGTTGGCATAGGAGCTGTGGGTCAGCGCCGTCTCCAGCAGTGTATCGTCCTTGAAATGATAGCCGATCCGGCTCTCAAGCGTTTCCTTCACTCTCGCTCCTGATCCTCATATGTTCGATGTTTTCCTTGATGTCCTCAACGATCCCGGACTCCGTAAAGGCCTTGGCCTGGCGGATCGCCGCAAAAAAGCTCGCAGCGTTCGACGAGCCGTGCGCCTTGATGACGGGCTTGGAGATGCCCAGCAGCGCCGTCCCGCCGACCTCGTTGACGTCCATGGATTTCTTCATGGCCTTCAGATCGTTTTTCAGCACGGCCGCCGCCAGCTTGTTCACGCCGCTCTTATAAAACACGCCCTTGAGCGAGCCCATGAGATACTTGATCACGCCCTCCGTGGTCTTGAGCAGGACGTTGCCTGTAAATCCGTCGGTCACGATCACGTCGGCCGCGCCGTCAAAGACGCCCGTGCCCTCGACGTTGCCGACGAAGTTGATGCGGCCCTGCTCGCTCGCTTCACGCAGCAGAGCGAAGGCCTGATGCTGCAGCTCGCCGCCCTTGGTATCCTCGGTTCCGACGTTGAGCAGGCCAACGCGGGGATCATCGCAGCCCATGATCTTCTTGGCATAGTAGCTGCCCATGAAAGCGAACTGGAGCAGGTACTCGGCCGTGCATTCGACATTTGCGCCGCAGTCGATGAGCATGACGCCGTGCTCGCCCGCGGGCAGTACCGGCGAGAGCGCCGCGCGGCGGATGCCGCGGATGCGCTTGACCGTCAGCGTCGCGCCGGTCAGCAGCGCGCCGGTCGAGCCGGCGGATACGACCGCGTCGCCCTTGCCTTCGGCCAGCAGCCTGAGCGCGACCGCCATCGAAGAATCCTTCTTGCGGCGCGTCGCCGTGCTCGGGTCGTCCTCCATGGTCACAACCTCACGCGCATCGACGATCTCGATCCCTTCGCTCTCTCCGTTTTCCAGACAGGCGCGGACATCCTCTTCCCTGCCGACGAGCGTGAGCTCGACGCCCAGCTCTTTCCCGGCGCGCAGCGCGCCCTTCACGATCTCCTGCGGAGCGTTGTCTCCGCCCATCGCGTCGACGATGATCCTCACAGCTGCATGACCTCCTTCGTCAAAAGCTTCTCTATGATCGCAAGCGAACGCTTTGATATCTCAGTGTTTTTGTTTCTCTTGCCCTTCACTCGGCAGCCGAGCGGGCTGATGATGCCGAAGTTGATGTTCATCGGCTGGAAATCGCCGACGCTCCCGCCGGAAACATACAGCGCCAGCGCGCCGATCGCCGTCTCCTGCGGGAAATCGACGCTCTCGAGTCCCAGGCTCCGCGCCGCGGTCTCAATGCCGACGAGCAGGCCGGAGGCTGCCGACTCGACATAGCCCTCCACGCCGGTCATCTGTCCGGCAAAACTGATGCGCGGCTCGCTCTTGAGACGATAATAACGATCCAGCAGCTTCGGGCTGTTGAGATAGGTGTTGCGGTGCATCACGCCGTAGCGGACGAATTCGGCTTCCCGCAGCGCGGGGATCATCGAAAAGACTCGCTTTTGCTCGCCCCAGGTCAAATGGGTCTGGAAGCCCACCATATTGTATAGCGTGCCCTCGGCGTTGTCCCGCCGCAGCTGCACGACAGCGTAGTTGTTCTTCCCCGTGCGCGGATCGACAAGCCCAACGGGCTTGAGAGGGCCGTAACGCAGCGTATCGACGCCGCGGCGGGCCATGACCTCTACGGGCATGCAGCCCTCGAAGACCGCGCCGTCGTCGAATCCGTGCACCGCCGCTTCTTTGGCGCTGGCCAGCTCCTCAACGAAAGCCAGATACTCCTCCCGATCCATCGGGCAGTTTACATAATCAGCCGTCCCTTTGTCGTAGCGGGAAGCGAAGAAGGCGTTGTTCATATCCACGCTTTCGATCGTTACGATCGGGGCGACGGCGTCGTAGAAATGCAGGCCGCTCTCCGGGCAGAGGGCGGCGATCCTTTCGGCGATTGCGTCGCTCGACAGCGGGCCGGTCGCGATCACGACCTCGCCCTCGGGGATCTCCGCCGCCTCAATGCGGACGATCTCGATCTCGGGACTATTCTCGATCTTTTCGGTGATATAGCGGGAAAAACCCTCGCGATCCACAGCCAGCGCGCCGCCTGCGGCCACGCGGTTTGCGTCCGCGCTCTCCATGATAAGCGAGCCCAGCGCGCGCATCTCGGCCTTCAGGAGGCCCACGGCGTTGGAAAGCTCGTCGCTTCGCAGAGAGTTGGAGCATACCAGCTCGGCAAAGCCGTCGGAGACGTGCGCCGGCGTTTTTTTCTCCGGCTTCATCTCCACGAGCCGCACGGGGATATGGCGTCTGGCGAGCTGCCAGGCGCATTCGCTCCCGGCGAGCCCTGCGCCGAGCACGGTGATCTTCTCCATCCTTACTCCTTGGTTTTCTTCGTTTTCTTTGCCGCGGGCGTTTTCTCCGCGGTCTTTTGGGCCGGGCTCTTCTTTGCCGCAGTCTTTTTCGCCGTCCCGGCGCCGCTCTTCTTCGCCGGCGCTTTTTTCTTGTAGCTGCGCTTCTCCTCGGGGACGAAGTTCGGGCAGTCCTCGTTGATGCAGAAGCTTTTGAGAGGACCGCGGCCGCTGCGCTTGAACATCGTTTTGCCGCAGCTCGGGCAGACGTCCTTAGTCGGCACGTCCCAGGTGATGAAGCCGCACTCGGTCCCATGCTCGCAGGCGTAAAAGACGTAGCCCTTCTTACTCGTACGCTTGAGGATCTTGCCGCCGCACTTGGGGCATTTGCCGGGCATTTCGGTGACAATCGGCTTGGTAAAGGTGCACTCCGGGAAGCCCGGGCAGGCCAGGAAGGGACCGAAGCGGCCCTTCTTGACGACCATCTGGCGGCCGCAAACGTCGCAGTACTCGTCGCTGAGCACGTCCGGCACCTTGATGCGCACGCCGTCCATCGCCTTTTCCGCCGCGCTCATTTCTTTCTCAAAGCCGCGGTAGAATTTACCGAGCACCTCGCGCCATTCGGCCTTGCCGCTCTCGATCTCGTCGAGCTCGCTCTCCATCTGGTTGGTGAATTTCACATCGACGATATCGCCGAAATGCTCCTTCATCAACTCCGTCACCACCTCGCCGAGAGGCGTCGGGCGGAGGTATTTCCCCTCCTTGATGACATAGTCGCGCGAGGTGATCGCGGTAATTGTCGGCGCGTAGGTGGAAGGCCTGCCGATCCCCTTCTCTTCCATGGCGCGGATGAGCGTCGCCTCGGTATAGCGGGCAGGAGGCTGTGTGAACTGCTGCTGCGGCGTCATCTTTTCAAGATATACGCGTTCTCCCTCGCTGAGAGAAGGCAGCGGGCTATCCAGTTCGCCCTGCTCTTCGTCGCGCGCTTCTTCGTAAACGGCGGTATAGCCGGGGAATTTCAGTTCGGAATAGTTGGCGTGAAAGCTGTAGCCGGCGGAGTCGACGACGACCGCGATGTTGTCGTAAACGGCATTGGACATCTGGCTGGCCGTAAAGCGTCCCCAAATCAAACGGTACAGCCGATACTGCTCCTGTGTGAGGTCCTTGCGGACAAGCTCGGGCGAGAGTGCGATCGAAGTCGGGCGGATGGCCTCGTGCGCGTCCTGTGCGCCGGCTTTCGTCTTGAAGCGGCGCGGCGAGCCGGGATAGTACTTTTCGCCGTAGCGGCCGACGATATACTCTCTCGCGGAGGCGAGCGCCTCCTCGGAAAGACGCAGCGAGTCCGTTCTCATGTAGGTGATCAGACCGATCGTCCCCTGTCCGCTGATCTCCACGCCTTCGTAAAGCTGCTGGGCAATGGACATCGTGCGGCGCGGCGTCATGGCCAGGCGGCGCGAGGCCTCCTGCTGCAGAGTCGAGGTGATGAAGGGCGGCGCCGGACTCTTCTGTTTTTCGCCGCGCTTGACGGACTGGACCACAAAGGGCTCGTCCTGCGTCGCGGCGATCACTGCCTTGACCTCTTCCTCGCTCTTCAGCTCGGTCTTCTTCTCGCCGCGGCCGAAAAAGCGTGCGGTGAACTGCGCGTTCTCCTCGCCGCAGGACAGCAGCGCGTCAAGCAGCCAGTACTCCTCGCTTTGAAAGCCCTTGATCTCCTCCTCGCGGTCGACGACCATGCGCGTCGCGACGGACTGTACGCGGCCCGCAGACAGGCCGGCCTTGACCTTCTTCCACAGCAGCGGAGAGATCTGATAGCCGACGATGCGGTCGAGGATACGGCGCGCCTGCTGCGCGTCCACCAGATCGCTGTCGATCGCGCGCGGATGCTGGATGCTGTCCGTCACGACCTTCTTTGTGATCTCGTTGAAGGTCACGCGCTGCGCTTTCTTGTCGCTGAGCTCCAGCAGCTCCTTGAGATGCCAGGAGATCGCCTCGCCCTCGCGGTCCGGGTCGGTCGCGAGATACACGGTAGAGGCAGACTTCGCGTCTTTTTTCAGTTCCGCGATCAGGTCCTTTTTCTCTTTGACCGGGATATACTCCGGCTCAAAGCCGTTGTCTATATCAACGCCCAGCTTGCTCTTCGGCAGATCCCGCAGATGTCCCATGGACGCTTTTACCTTATACTGTCCGCCGAGATACTTTTCGATGGTCTTCGCCTTGGCCGGAGACTCGACGATCACAAGGTCCTTCCCTCTTGCCATTCCTCTTCCTCACTTCTTGCATTTTTCATACGCCGCCGCTCCGTGAGCGCGGCGATCATTTTCGATGGATGTTCAGCGCGATCCGGTTTCCGGGAACGCGCCGGACGATGCCCTTGACGGTCATCAGCGTAAGCTGCGTCAGCACCGCAGCGGCACCGAGGCCCGTTTTTTCGACGATGTCGTCGATGTGCGTGGGCTCCTTCCCGATCGCCGCAACGATCTTCAGCTGCGTCTCGCTCAGGCCGGCGAGCTGCTGTCTGAAGTCAATATATTCTCCGCCCTTTTCCTTGTCAATCTCTTTTTTCGGCTCCGCAGGCCGCGGCGCGGACGTCTTCGTATCCGCGCAGGGGGCAGAAGCGCGGCTTTCCGACACGCGGCCCGGGTAGCGCGCGGCAAACTCGCACATAACGTCCCAGCCGCAGGTGACGGGTTTCGCTCCCTGCTTGAGCAGACCGTTCGTCCCGCAGCATCCGGGCGCGTCGGCGTTGCCGGGTACAGCGAAGATCTCCTTGCCCTGCTCCAGCGCCTCGCCTACGAAAAGCAGCGTGCCGCTCTTCTCCGGCGCTTCGACCGCGAGCACGCCGACCGAAAGGCCTGCGCTGATACGGTTGCGGTCGCGGAAATGACTTCGCAGCGAGCGCGTTCCCGGCGCGTATTCACTGATGAGCGCGCCGCGCTCGGCGACCCGGGCGGCCAACTCGCCGTCCTGTTGCTCATGCGCCGTGCCGAGCACGCCGATGCAGCTCCCGCCTGCGGCCAGGGCGCCGTCAGCCGCCGCGGCATCCACGCCGTTGGTCAGGCCGGAGACGACAAGACCGCCGCATCGCGTGATCTCCCAGGCGAGCTGTCGGCTCATTTTCAAACCGTAAGGTGACGCTGAACGCGTCCCGACCACGGCGATCGCCGCTTCGTCGTCGATCGCGCCGAGCTTGCCCTTTACATAGAGCACGACGGGCGGCGAGGCGATCTGTTTGAGACGTGCCGGATAGGCCGCATCCTGCAGTGTGACGATCGAAAGCCCCTGCGCGGCGCAATCCTCCAGGATCTCCTGCACGGAGCAGAGATCGCGGCGTTCAAGCGTCGTCCCCTCCGTCGGGGAAACACCTTCCGTTGCCGCAAGCGCGCCCGCCGGCGAAAAAAACGCTTTCTCCGCGTCGCCGAAGCGGTGAATCACGGCGCTCTTCGCGCGCGGGCTCACAGCCAGCGCGGAGAGCCATATCCAATAACTGACAGCAGACATATCCTATCTCCCCCGCCGCATTTCCCACATCAGCACCGAAGCTGCGACCGCCGCGTTGAGCGACTCGCTTTCCGGCGCCATGGGGATGATGATCTTTTTTTCGCAAAGCGCGAGAAGCTCCGCAGACAGGCCGCGCCCCTCGCTGCCGACCGCGACGGCAGAGTGAGTTATATCAAGCTTCTGCAGCTCCTCCGCATCCTCGCGGAGCGCCGCGCCGTAGAGGTTCAACCCGTTGCGCCGCAGCCAGTCCGGCAGTTCGTCGAGGCCCATGCGGAAGACCTTTTGGCGGAAGATCGCGCCCATCGTGGAGCGGACGGTTTTGGGGCTGAAGAGGTCGGCGCAATCACCGACCAGGACGACGGCTCCGATCGAAAAAGCGTTGGCGGTGCGCAGGACGGTGCCGACGTTGCCGGGGTCCTGCACATTTTCGAGGATCAGTGCGTTTTCAACTCTTTCATCTGGCGCAGCGCCCTGCGCCGCAAGGGATGAGCCGTTTTCCGGAGCCGGGCCGCGCACTGCGCCGCGCAGGCGCGCGGTAAAAAGCGGGCCCGGGCTGTTTTTCATGGGGGAAGCATAGTCGAAAAGCTCCTGCGGCGCAAGGAACTGTTTGCCGCAGAGCGCCTCGTGTGCGGGGCTGCGCGGCGCGCCGCCCTCTTTCCAGAGGATGGACGTGATCTCCGCGCCGGCGGCGACAGCCTCGTCGAGCAGCTTGAGTCCGTCACAGACGAACTCGCTCCTTCCGGCCCGGAGGGCCGCGTCGGACGCGAGGGCGCGCAGAAGGAGGACGTATGCGTTTTTCCTTGATGTGATCCTATCCATTTTCTCCTCCGCACAGTCGGGAAAGTGAACGCCCGGCGCCATGCCTCCGTCCGCTCATCGCAGCACGGGGCGCCGGTCTTTTTTATCTGGCAGGACGGGTTTCCGGAAGGCGTGGTCCGTAACCGGCCGGATCCCCCGACGGGAGACCGTCGACGGCCGGATGCTCTCCGCCGCGTCAGGAGGGGTGCTTCTTCTCCCAGCGGCGGCGGGCGCGGACGCGCACGGCCTCCTCGACGCCCTCCTTTGCTCGGGGGAAAACATCCTCCTCGAGCCTGCGCTTGCCGAAGGCGAGCAGACGGATCAGCCAGACGAGCGCGGTCAGCGCGGGCGGAAAGGCCAGCAGCGCCGCGAGCGCCCAGAGCACGGCGCAGCGATACTCTGCGATGCGGGCCGCGTTCTCCCAGTACGGATATCTGACCGCGCCGCTGTGGGCGGCGCGCTCCGCCAGAGAGCGGGAGAGGTTCAGCAGCCTGCCGGAATCAAAGCGCGAGGAGTTGACGACGTTTTCGCCGTCCTTGTTCGGGAAGCGGTCGGCGACGAGCTGGGCGGCGTAATTCCTGACGATCTCGGGCAGGACGATCTCGTAGCAGTCGATCGTGCTGCTGTTCGTGAGCGCACAATAGGCGTCGTAGCTCATGAACAAGCCCTTCTCGCCGGTGTTCGCCCGGCGGCTGGCCCAGTCGTTCTCGCGCTCGACCACACCGCCGACGACAAATTCGACGCCGTTGATCTGAACGCGCAGATCCGTCAGCTCTGTCCCGCCGAAGAGCTCCCAGGCGAGCGCACGGTCCAGCAGCACGCGGTCGTGCGAGAGGTCCTTCTCCGTGAGGTAGCTGCCGCTGAGCAGCAGCAGCGGATGGAACTCGAAAAACGCGCCGCCGACGGCGGTCACCGGGGCCGCGGTCGTACCGCGCTCGCCGGTGACGGTCACCTTTCCCTCGCAGCTCCAGGCGTCGAGGAAGGGCTCGCTCTTCCCGTTCCCTTCAAAGCCCGCCTTGTCGAGCTCTTCGAGCACGGCGTAGCGGAAGGTATAGATCTCCTTGAGTCCGACCGCGGAGGGGCGCGGCAGGAAGCAGCTGATCTGAGCATAGCTCTGTTCGCTGTCGCCGCGCCAGCGCTCCGCCTCCCGCTGACAGAGCAGGCTGCGGGCGGTGACGCGCGCGGTCAGCACACAGGCCGCCGCAAGCGCGAGCAGCAGCAGGCAGAAGGCGCTCCACAGCACCCGTCCGGTAAGAAAGCGTTTCATATCAGCCCTCGGCCATGCGGACCTGGTCGCCGCTCTTGAGCGGAGCGGAGCTCGTCGTGACAACAAAGTCGCCGTAATTCAGCGCGCCGGTCACCGCGGAGTTGTTGTCGTCGGATGCGATGACCTCCACGTCCACGCGGCGGGCAAAGTAGCGGTTGCCGAGCGCGGAGCTCTTTTCCTGGACGCTCAGGACATATTTGCCGTTGGAGTCGGTCCGGATGGCGCTGTTGGGCACGATCAGATCATAGTTCTGGCCGCGCTCGCCGATCGAGATCGTCAGCTGTGAGCCCGCGCTGACGTCGCCCGTGACCTCAAATTCCAGCAGGCGGCGGGTCTGCGGATCCTTGGGGTCCGGCTTGATGGCGGTGAGCACCGCATCGACGCTGCTGCCCCAGTAATAGCTGGTGACGGAGGCGCTGTCGCCGATATGCAGGCGCTTGGCCTGGTCGTTGGTGACGGAATAGCTGAGCACGTAGCCCATATCGGGCACGTCGAGCACGGCCAGCACCTGATCCTTGGCGGCGGTCGTCCCGGCCGTGACGGCGATGGAGCTGATCGTGCCGGAGACGTTGGAGCGGATCTGGTTGCCCGCGCCGCCGGAGAGCGTGTCGAGCTTCTTCTGCGCCCGGTCGATCTGATATTTGAGATCCTGCAGGCTCAGGCCGGTGATCGCGGCCTGCTGGTTGTAGTCCTCAGCGTTCTCCTGAAGCGAATTAAGGGCCGCTTCCGCGGCTTTTCGTTCGGCCACGGCGTTGTTGTAGTCCTCGGAGAAAAGCTCGCTAAAGCTGTCGTAGAGCTGCTGTGCGGAATTGTAGCGCTCGAGAGCCTCGAGCTGCGCTTCGACGCAGTCCATCAGATCGTCGTTGCGGCCGCTGTCCGAGAGATAGCTGTACGCGTTGTCGAAATAGGGGCCGGCCGAATTGAACTCCGCAAGCAGATCCGGGAACTGCTGAAGATAGTCCGCGCTCATGAGCACAAAGACGTTCAGTCCGTTCTCCGCCTCACCGAGCTTGTCATAGGCGACCTGGACGGAATTGGCGCTCCCGTCCTCCGCCGCGACGGCCGCGCGGGCTCCACTGAGCGCGAAGAGCACGTCGTTGAGCGCCGTGACGCTCTCGGGAGAGGCCCCGCCCATTCTCTCGTCCATCGCGAGGCGCGAGATGTAGGACAGCAGGTTGTCAAGGCTGCTCAAGGCGGTCTGCGAGGCGAGCCTGCAGTTCAGCTCCGCCGAGGCATAGGCCTCTTTGGCGGCGTCCTGCGCTTCGCGCGCGCCGTTCAGATCGGAGTTGTCGTTCATCCGGGCAAGCGCCCGGGCCTCGGCCGCGACGGCGTTGTTGTAGCGCGCCTGCGCGCTCGCCAGCTTGCCGCTGTAATTCGTTGCGCCGGCTACGGTCTGGTCGTAGTTGAGCTTGAGCTGGCGCAGCTGGTCCTGCGCGGCCTCGATCTCGGCGCTGTCGCCCTCGCCGAGGACGAAGAGCACATCGCCGACCTCGACCTTCTGGCCGGCCTTGACCATGACGGCGCGGATCTCGCGCGTCTCGGCCGCCTTGACCTCATAAGTGCCGAGCGACTCCACCGTGCCGGTCCCGCGCACCTTCGCCGTGATGGCGCCCGACTGGACATAGGCGCTTGCGACCTCCGGCAGGCTGCGATTCATGATGGTGTTGGAAAAAAAGGTCAGCACCAGCAGCACCGCGAGGAAGATGATCGCGGCGTTCTTGACCCATTCTCTGTTTTTCACTTTCGTTTCCATGGACAACACGCTCCGTTCGTGGGGAGTTGCGGGTGCGGCGGGGCCGCTTCACCCGGAGGGTCGGGCAAGGGCGCGTCAGCCCTTGACGCTGCCCTGGCTGGCGATCCCTTCGACGAGGTATTCCTCACCGTGGAGGAAGAGCAGCAGCGAGGGGATCATGTAGACGCTCGCCATTGCGAAGGCGAGACCGATCTCGCCGGAATTGATGTTGGAGAGGAAGACCGACAGCGGCTGGGAATCCGCGTCCTTGAGCAGGATCAGCGGCTGCTCGACCATGTTCCAGTAGTCGATGAACACGAGGATCGCGATCGAGTAGAGCGCGGCGCGGCACTGCGGCATGCAGATCTGCGTGAAGATCTGCCACTCGGTCGCGCCGTCGACCTTGGCGGCCTCAATGAGCGCGTAAGGGATGCGGCGCATGAACTTCGTCAGCAGGAAGACCGAGAAGGGCGCGAAGACGCCGGGCAGAATGATCGACCAGGGGGTGTTGATGATCCCCAGCCACTGGCTGACAAGAAAGTTCGGCACGAGCGTGACCTGGTAAGGCATGAGCATCAGGATGACGTAAAAGAAGAAGATGCCGTCCCTGATCCGGCCGCGCCATCGCGTGAAGCTGTAGGCCGCGACGGAGGCGACCGTTACCTGGAAGATCACGATCGGCAGCACCAGGAGGATGCTGTTCCAGTACTTGACGAGATAATACGGGGACTTGATAAGGCCGGAGACATACTGCGAGAGGGTCACGCGGTCGGGGATGAATTTGAGGTTCACATGCCGGGAGATGTAGCCGCCGCCGGTCGTGGCAAAGACCATGCCGTAGTTGGCCTTGATCTCGCTCTCGGACATGAAGGAGTTGGTGAAGGTCAGCACCGTCGGCAGCAGGAAGAGCGCCGAGAACAGCAGGCACAGCAGGAACATCACACCGCGGGAGAAGGGACGTTTCTTTTTCATCCTTCCACGTCCTTTCCGAACCAGTCCTCGATCTTGAACAGCAGCGCGATGAGGATGACCATGACGATCGCCATGATGACGGCCGCCGCGGACAGCTTCTGATAATCGAAGGAGCGGAAGGTGTTGTTCATGAAGTGCTGCAGCATATACAGCCGGCCGAGCGGGTAATCGCCCGTGAGCAGATAGACCTCGCGGAAGACCTTGAAGGAGTTGATCAGCGAGAGGATCGTGACAAAGAGCACTGTCGGGGAGAGGTAGCGCAGCTTGATGGCGAAGAACTTGTAGGTCTCCGACGCGCCCTCGACGTCCGCGACCTCGAGCAGCTCCTTCGGGATGTTGGCGAGACCCGCCATGAAGAGGATCATGAAGTAACCGAGGTTCTTCCACAAAAAGAGCATCACGACGACGTAAATGTTCCAATCGCTCTGCAGCCAGTCGACGCGTCCGCCGCCGAGGGCCAGCACGAGTTCGTTGACCGATCCGTTGTAGTTGAAGAGTACCTGCCAGATCAGCACGACGGAGGCGACAGGCACCATCATCGGGCTGAGAAAGAAGGTGCGGAAGGTGGACTTGCCGGGGATGCGTGCTTCGAGCATCAGGGCCAGCAGCAGCGAGAGCACCACCGCCAGCGGTACGGCGATCGCCGAGAAAAGGAGGGTGTTCCTCCCCGCGAGCAGAAAGGCCGAGTTTGCGAGCAGCTTGCGGAAGTTGTCGAAGAGGACGAAATTGCGCGAGGCGACGCCGTCGATCAGCGAGTAGTAGACCACGACGCCGAAGGGCAGAATGAAGAAAACGCCCACGCCAAGCAGACTCGGCGAGAGGAAGCAGAGCCCGGCGGCAAAGTCGCGCAGCTTGTTATATCGTTTTTGCTTTTTTCTCTCGCTCATGGGGCGCTCCGGAAAGCATAGTTTTCTAAAATATTATTGTAACACAGATTATTGCGTGCCGCAAGTGCGCCGACGCGGGAACAAAAGGCCTGGAATGCGGCGGAACTCTCCTTCCGGCCGCTTTGCGGCCGCCTCCCCTCCGAGAGGGAGGTGAGGGGGGGAACAGGGGAAGCGGCGGAGGGAAGCCCTCCGCCGCGGATATTCAAAACAAAGGTCAGCGCTGTTCGTTGACGTAGATCGAGAGCTTGCCCTGGACGAGCTTCGCGACCTCCTCGGCGCTCTTCTGGCCGGAGAAGAAGGCGTCGGTCTGCTCGTAGATGATCTTGAGGACCGCGCTGTTCTGGCTGTAAAGCTTGGTCGTAGTGTTGATCAGCTCCATGACCTTGTCGGCCTGGGCCTGCGTGACAGAGTAGAATTCCGTCACGTCCTGCGTCGCCTCGTTCCAGACGCCGCCGCGGGAGACGGGGATCTTTTCGCCCTTTTCGTCGAGCCGGTAGTTGCCGTTCGCGTCCTTTTCATACTCGACGGTCATGGCCTCCTGCAGCTTCTTTTCCAGCACGCTGCGGTTGGCCGGGAAGCCCCAGTAGCCGCCGTTTTCCAGCGCTTTCTCCGTCATAAAGCCGCGCAGGAAGGACCAGGCCGCCTGCTTGTCGGCGCAGGACGAGCTGATGCCGTAGCCGGAGTCGACGTTGAAGTAACTGCCCACGCCGGAGGCCGTCGGGAAACCGATATAGGTCATATCGCCGCCGAAGAGCATCTCGTTCGTCGTGATATCGTCAAAGCTGGACAGATACATGCGGTTGAGCAGCTGCTTGCCCTCGCGGATGCGCTGCTCGGCGCTCTCGTACTCTTCCCAGTTGTAGTTCATGCTGTCAAACGCGTTCGGGAAGAGCCTGGAGAACTCCAGCGTGTCGATGAACTCCTTGCTGTCGAAGTTCACCTTGCCGGTGTTCCAGTCGATGTAGTAGTCCGCGTCGATGGTCACGACGTCGCGCAGAATATCGCCGCTGGTCGTGAACTCGTCGAGTACGCTGCAGCCCTCGGGCATTTTTGCGAGCGCGGCTTGCAGCTCGTCGAAGCTCCAGCCCGGCTCGTCGCCCACGACGCTCGCCGCGCCGGCGAGCGTGACCAGGTTGAAGGTCGTGACCGTGGAGCAGAGCTTGCCGCCGCACTCCAGCGCCTGCAGGACGTTCGGCAGGAAGTCGTCGCGGCTGATCTCCTTGTCCGCGTCGATGTAGGGATAGAGGTCCTCGAGCAGGCCCTTGGCCGCGAGCTGCTGATAGGGCAGACCGCTGAGCGAGAGGATATCCGGCATCTGGCCCGACATGATCTCGGTCGTGAGCTTGGTCAGGCCGGCGTTCCAGTCGTCCTCGTTGTTATACTGTGAGTAATCGAGCACGTGGATGCGCACATTGCTCGTGCGGTTGAAGCGGATGACCGCTTCCTGCAGATTCATGTCCGTCCACTGGCAGGCGAGCGTCAGCTCCTCCTTGTGCGGCACGCTGTCGTAGGGCTTCTTCTCTAGGGTCACGAACTCGGTCGTGACGTTCTCCCACTTGGAGTCCCAGTTGTTGGTCACGGCAAAGACGCTGCCGTCGTCGAGGACGGTCCAGCCGGAGACGTTGCCCTCGAGCACGTCGGCGTTGAGCCAGTCGAAGAGCTTTTCGCCCTTGTCCTCCTCCAGCTTCCAGCCGTAGACGTTGACGCCGCTCTGGTAATACAGATCGTAATCTCCGCCGCCGCTCATCAGATTATAGGCGTTGCTGGGGCAGTCCCAGGTCTTGCTGACGCGGCCCTTGGCGGTATCCAGCACCGCGATATGGTCCTCGTAGTTGACGTTGTCGGAATACTGCAGGCAGACGCTGCCGTCGCGCAGGCGGAGCAGGGCGTTGGGGTTGCCGTCGACCTTGATCCCGGCGCTCTTCGAGCCGTCCGGATCGAGGATCAGCAGTCCGTCGGCGGTGAGCACCAGGAGCTTGCCGTCGGCATAGGTAAGGCTGTTCACCCAGAACCAGCCGCTGTCACCCGTGTCGATCTGCGCGAAGCTCTGCTCCCTGCCGCTCGGGTCCATCGTGCGGAGATACCAGCTCTCCTCATAGTGATAGTAGTCCCAGTAGCTCGGGTCCTCTTCCGTCACGCCCTCGGGCACGTCGTTCCAGCTGTCCCAGCTGTGATAGACCGCCGCGAGATTGCCCTCGGCGTCCGAGGCGAGCTTGAACAGCTCGCTGCCGACGTCATGGCCCTCGATCTCCTCGACTTTGAACGGGACGTAACCGTCCAGCTTCGTGATCGTACCGTCGAAGCCGACGAAGGCAAGCCCCTCCTCGCGGATGTCGAACTGGCCTTCCCATTCCTCTGTCTCGCCCTCTTCCGGCTCGCGCCGTCCGACGACGTCCGAGGTCGTGGTGTAGAAGCCCTTGTCCGTGAAGCCGATCACGCCGAGGGGTTCGTTTCTGTCATTCTTGATCTCCTGAAAACTTGAGACATAGACGAATTCAGGCACGGCGTCCCTGCCGCTCTGGCCGGGCTTGTTTGCCGAGCCGTTCGGACCGCTCTGGCCGCCGGCGCCGCAGGCCGCAAGCGAGAAAAGCATCGCGACGAGCAGGATCGAGGCGAAAAGCTGTTTGGTTGTTTTCTTCATATCGTTCCTCCGTAAAAGAGTATTTTGCATGACATTCGGCCGGAGCTTTCCTCCGACGAGTGCATTGTAGCACAGTTCTCCCCCCTTGTGTCTTAATCTTTCTTAAACGGCGGATCGGCGATTGTTTCCTTGCATTTTTATGTTATAATAACGGCAGGACGCCGTTATTATAACATTCTTTCACGTCGTTTTCCCTGCCGCTGCCGCGGCAACCGGAAAACATGACGAATTATATCACAGCCGCTTCGCGTCTATGATATAATAAGCTCATACCGGACCGCTTTCCTTTTATTCTTACGCCCCGAGGTGATCCATTCATGGCTAACAGATCCCATATCCTGATCGTCGACGACGACGCGGATATCCGTCAGGTGCTGCAGCTGCTGCTGCGCGACGATTACAACGTCAGCGAAGCCGCGGACGGCCCCGCCGCCATCCGCGCCGTCACGGAGAACGCCGATATCGACCTCATCATCCTGGACGTGATGATGCCCGGCATGTCCGGACTCGAGGTCTGCGACAAGCTCCGCGGCATCACGAACGCGCCCGTGCTGTTCCTCACGGCCAAATCCGCCGAGAAGGACCGGCTCTCGGCCTACCGCAGCGGCGGCGACGACTTCCTCTCCAAGCCCTTCTCGCACGGCGAGCTCCTGGCCAAGGTCGGCTCGCTGCTGCGGCGCTATAAAGAGTACCGCGGCAAGCCCGAGGCCGCGCTGGCCGTCGAAAACCTGGAGATCGACTTCGCGACGCGCAGCGTCAAGAACGCCGGCGTGAACGTGCAGCTGACCGATACGGAATACGCGATCCTGGAGTACCTGCTGCATAACCGCGGCACGACCGTCACGACCAGCGTGCTCTACGAGGCCGTGTGGAAGGAACGCTTCCTGCCCGGCTCGGGCAATACCGTGATGGTGCACGTGCTCAACCTGCGCCGTAAGATCGAGGACGATCCGTCCAACCCGAAGATCATCCGCACCGTCTGGGGCAAGGGCTATCAGATCGACTGACGATGAAAAAGCTGCTGGAAAACGCGAGCCTGAACGCGAAGATGCTCTTCGCGCTGCTGCTCGCGCTGCTGCTCGCCGCGGGCGTGTTCTTCGCCGCCTACGGCGTGGGCAATTACTTTATCGATAAAGTCTATATGAGCAGCGAGTCCGTCTCCGCGCGCAAAGCGCAGATCTATACGGACTTCAGCGTATACGTGCGGCAGAACAACCTCGCCGGGTCCGATTCCGCCGCCATCGCGCGCTGGACCGCCGAGCGCGAAAACGTGACGATCATCGTCACGGGCGGCAGCGGCAACTACAGCGTGCGCGGCGGTCGCGAGCAGACCGTCAACAACCAGGTCGGGGATCTGGTCCGGATCGCGAAGATCTACGGCAAGCTCTACCCGATCCGCTTCGCGGACGGCGAGTACCAGATCGCCATCGGCGACAGCTCGCAGGAGCATGAGCGGAATATCTTTCTCATCGCCTCCCTGCTGCTCGGCGCCGTGAGCTTCGTCGCGGTCATGCTGCTGTACATCCGGCGCGTCACGGGGCGCATCATCGCGCTCTCCGAGGAGGCCGTCGTCATCGGCGGCGGCGATCTCGAGGCGCCCATCTTCATCGAGGGCGGCGACGAGATCTCCGTGCTCGCCACCGAGGTCGACAACATGCGCCGCTCGGTCATCGAGCGGATGGGCAACGAGCGCCGCGCCTGGGAGGCCAACAGCGAGCTGATCACCGCCATCTCGCACGATATCCGCACGCCGATGACCAGCCTGATCGGCTATCTGGGACTGCTCAACGAGTCCGGCTTCACCGACAGCGAGCGCAGCGCGCGCTTCGCCGCCTCGGCCTACTCCAAGGCGCTGGAGCTCAAGGACCTGACGGACGAGCTGTTCAAGTACTTCCTCGTTTTCGGCCGCGCCGAGATCGAAATGGACCTCCAGCGCTACGACGCGCGGCTGCTCGCCGAACAGCTCGTCGGCGAGGCGGCCTTCGAGCTGCAGGACGCGGGCTTTGCGGTCGAGCAGCAGGGCTTCGAGGGCGAGGGCGAGCTGGTCGCAGACGCGATGTATCTCAAGCGCGTGATGGACAATCTCGTCTCCAACGCGAAGAAATACGCCGACAAGAGCGCGCCCGTCGTGTTCCGCAGCGCGCTGGAGGACGGCCTGCTCACGGTCTGCGTGTCCAATACCGTGGCGCAGAACGTCTCACGCGTCGAGAGCACAAAGATCGGCCTGCGCACCTGCGCGAAGATCATGGAGACGATGGGCGGCAGCTTTTCGAGTTCGCTCGAAGGTCTTGAATACCGCGCCGTCTTTTCCGTCCCGATCGCGGAAAAATAAGGAGAAGCGTTCGCCGGCTCCCCAAAGTGGGGAGCCGGCCTTCTTATTATCGTATTTTTTCCTGTCGGGTGGAGGACGCCCGCGGATCGGCGGTTATCGCGCCCTTGACAAAGCGCGGGTGTTTGCTGTATTGTATATCTGTATATTATGTTAACGCGGAGCGCCGTATGAAGCCGAAAACCCCTCTGAAAAAAAAGAAAAAAAGCCGCGCTCTTTTCGTTCTCCCGCTCGTTTCTCTCCTGATGGTCGCGGCGCTGGTCGTCGCGGGCGCGCTCTATTCCGGGAGCGACGCAGAGCCGCTCCGTCTGGGCGGCTCGAAGTCCGGCGAGGACGCTCCTGCGCCGCACGTCGAGGTCCCGCCCATGCCCGCGTACGATCCCGCTCCCTACGAGCCGATCGCGCTGCGGCTGGACGTCTACAGCACGGCGGACAACCTGGACGTCGTGGTCTGCGACGCGAAGGGACAGACCGTGCCCGGCTACGCCTTCCCGCTGGAGATCAGTTATGAGGACGGCAGCACCCATACCGTGCACACCGACGTCAACGGCCATTATTACGCCGAATACCTGCTCCCGGGCAGCTACATCATTTCCATGCCCCCGCTCGACGGCTTCCAGCGGCCCGACTTCGTACGCTGCCGCGTCCGCGAGCGCTACGATTACGCGGCCGCCCCCATCGTCGGTGAGGTCGTGAAGGTCAACTCCGTCTCCGAGCTCCCGCCCGACCAGGTGCACAGCGCCCACGGCGGCGCCGAGCCGCTCGAGGTGGAGGAGATCCGCAGCTCGGAGCTGGCGCTGCAGGCCGCCGCGCTCTCATCGCCCGCCAGCGAGATCGACGCGAGCTGGTACGGAACGCCGACGGTCAACGTCGCTTATTACCGCTATCGCTACGAGACCGGCGAGGGCGGCTATCTCCTTTACGCCGACGGGACCGTGAGCGACGTGCTCCCCGTGGAGGAGGACGGCAATCTCGCCTACGGTCTGCGCAGCGGCACGGCCTGCTACACGCTCGACGGAACGCCGCTCGATCCCGGAGAGATCGACGCAGACGCCGTACCGGGCAGAGACTATTATCTCGATCCCTCTGCCGAGCGGGTCGAGCTGATCGTGCGCGAGGGCGTGCCGGACGAGCGCTACGCCATCACCGCCGAGCGGGCGCAGAAGACCGTCACCTCCGCCTCGCTCTCGCCCCAGGGCTGGCGCGAGATCAACGGAAAGACCTATTATTACAACGCTTACGGCTGGCCCGTCACGGGGCTGAAGAACATCGACGGCAAGCTGTACTACTTCGGCAACAGCGGCGTCAAGGCGAAGGCTCTCGGCATCGACGTGTCGTACTTCAATTCCTCGATCGACTGGGAGGCCGTCAAGGCCGCCGGCATCGACTTCGCGATCGTGCGCGTCGCCGGCCGCACCTGGGAAAAGGGTATCCTCTTCGAGGACGAGGACTCCTATCGGCAGGGCAAGGACGGCGGCTTCTATCTGCAGGGGGCGAAGGCCGCCGGTCTGCAGGTCGGCGCCTATGTGTACTCCAACGCGATCAACGCCAAGGAAGCCGTCGAGGAGGCCAAACTCGCGCTGGAGATCATAAAAAAGTCCGGCGTCAAGCTGGACATGCCGATCTACTTCGACTATGAGTTCTCCGGCGATTACCCCAAGGGCCGCGCCGACAAGCTCAGCTACGCCCAGCGCGCCGCGATCGTCAAGGCCTTCTGCAAGACCGTCGAGTCCGGCGGCTACCGCGCCGGGGTCTACTCCAACGAAGACTTTTTCATCCGCGCGCTGCGCATCGCCGATATTCCCGGCTATGACATCTGGTACGCCGTGTACACCAACGATCTCGTCGAGCCGGAGTTCAAGGGCTTCGATATCTGGCAGTTCTCCGAAGGCGTCGGCATCAACGGCATGCCCGATCTGACGGATATGAACGCGATCTTCTGACACGGAAAAAGCAGAGAGGCGCATCCCGCATGCGCCTCCCTGCTTTTGTATGCCTCGCGGCTCCTTGAAACGGCTTTTGTTCTCATACGCCGCCCCGGATCGCGGCGGCGCGTTTTTTCACGGAAAACCTCAGCCGGCAGGGAGCCTGCGCGCGGCAGACGGGAACCCCATTGATTTTTCCGCTCCCGTCCGATACAATAACGGCGAAGGGAGGCAGGGCCGATGACCGAGATCGATCTGAAAAGCTGGGACAGGCGTGCGATCTATGAATTCTTCTCGCCGCTGCGTCATCCGTATTACACCGTCTCTTTCCGTCTCGACGTCACGGAGCTGGTCGCCTTCTGCAGGCGGGAGGGGCTCTCGTTCAATCTTTCGATGGTCTATCTCGTGACGCAGGCCGTCAACGGGACCGAGGCCTTTCTCTACACGATCGAGGACGGGAAGGTCTTTCTGCTCGAGCGACGGGAGCCGAGCTTCACCGACCGGCGGCCGGATGAGAAATACTTTCATATCGTCACGATGCCCTGCCGCGGCACGATGGCGGAGTTCTGTTCCGAGGCCGCGGAGAAGAGCCGGACGCAGTCCTTCTTTCTCGACCCCGCTGCGGAGGGAAAGGATCTGATCTACCTCTCCTCCGTTCCCTGGCTGGATCTGACGGGGCTGACGAACGAGCGCGGCGACGATCACGACGACGTGATCCCGCGCATCGCCTGGGGAAAGCATACCGGGCGCGACGGCCGCAGGTCGCTCTGCATGTCGCTGGAGCTCGACCACCGCTTTGTCGACGGCGCGGACATCGGCGCTTTCGCGGCGCGGCTCGAGGCGCTGATCGCGGAGCTGGGCGAATAAAAGGATACAAAAGACGGCACGGCGAACGGTAGTTCGTCGTGCCGTCTTTTATAAGAGCGCTTTTTGCGCGTCAGACGCGCAGCTCCCCGAGCAGGGCCTCGACCTCGGCTGCCAGGCTTCCGAGCGCGCCGGGGACGAAGGGCGGCGTGAAGCCGGCCTCCGCGAGCAGATCGGTCCAGACCATCTCGCCGCCGTGCTTCGACAGGCGCAGATAGCGCGCGAAGGCGTCCGCGTAATCCCGGCGCGAGGCGAGCAGGAAGTTGAAGGCCGCGGTCTGCGCGAGGACGTAGTCGATATAGTAGAAGGGCATCTCATAGATGTGCATCTGGTACTGCCAGCGCGTGCCCTTCTCGAGATAGGGCATGCCCTCGAAGGAGAGATACGGACGGAACTCCCCTTCGAGCTCCAGCCAGAGCGCGTCGCGCTCGTCCGGCGTCATGTCCGGGGTTTCGTAGACGCGGTGCTGGAAGGCGTCGACCATCGTGCCGTAGGGAATGAAGGAGAAGCCCGCGAGGGCGTGCATGTATCTGTACTTCCCGGCGTCCGCGCCGAAGAACTTTTCCATATAGGGCCAGGCGAAGAACTCCATCGACATCGAGTGCGTCTCGGCCGTCTCCATGCCGCCGCAGGCAAGCTCGAGCGCGAAGCGGTTGTCCGCGATGAGATAGGCGTTGAAGGCGTGGCCCGCCTCGTGCGTGACGACGTCCACGTCGCCCGAGGTGCCGTTGAAGTTGGCGAGGATGAAGGGCTGCTTGTAAGCCGGGAAGTCGATGCAGTAGCCGCCGCCCCATTTGTTCTTGCGGGCGTCCACGTCGAAGGCCTCGTTTTCGAGCATCATGTCGATAAAGGCCGCGCTCTCGGGGCTCATGGCGTGGTACATCTCGCGCGCGGCGGCGAAGATCTCCTCCTTGCCGCCGGGTCTGGGATCGCCGCCGGGGATGATGACGCCGTCGTCGTAGAAATGATAGTCCTCGATGCCGAGGCGCTTCGCGTTGTCGGTACGCAGGCGGGCGACCGCGGGCACGACGTCGCGCAGGACGTTCTCCCGGAAGGCCGCGACCATCTTCTCGTCGTAGCACAGGCGCTCCATGCGGTAGTAGCCGAGCTCGACAAAGTTCTTGTAGCCCATCT
>JAEEGI010007812.1_pt1 | contig 23838 bp, 10 predicted proteins | sample 8958751 | NCBI WGS metagenome assembly JAEEGI01 (sample SAMN16246545, study PRJNA631951) | gut metagenome | biome: gut microbiome; feature: rumen; material: KS-attached | host: Bos | place: Iran: Karaj | collected 2018-10 | reverse complement strand
TCCAGGCAATCGGCATACAGCTCCGCTTGATGCTTGCCCTTTGCTTCGTCCACGCTGGTACGCTTGGCCTCCACTACGGCCAAGGGCTTGCCATCCTTGCCGTAGAGGACATAGTCGCAATAGCCCACGCCCTTGCCGTTGGGCATACCTTCGACTTCAATCTCGATGCCCGCCTTGCAGGGGTATGGGACGTTTTCCTTGTCCAGCACCTCCCATCCTGCTTCACGCAGCATAAGGTCGATAAACAGGCGACGCGTTTCGGCTTCGGTGAAGTCATCCACCTCGACAGTCACTTCGAGGGGCTTGGCCACGTTCTCGGTGGGAACGGCCTGGACGAACTCACTGGTGGGCTCAGGAACTTCGGGCTGTGGCGCAACGAAGGGAGCTGGCTTCTTGGGTATCAGATCCTTGTCGAAGGGAGCCAGGGCTTCGAGCACACCAAACTTCAGGAGGATGCCGCCAATCAGGTTGTAGGTGTTGAGAAGGGCGAAAAAGGCTTCCTTGCGCGTGGTGCCTCCTTGATGGACGGCGACGTTGCCGATCTTTCGGATATAGTGGGTGGCCATCGAGAGGGGGCGGTCGTCTTTCACAAGGTCGGCGTAGGGGGCACCCGTGATCAAGTCGAAGAGGGTGGCACGTTCTTCGACGACCTTGTTCTTCAGTTTATAGACGGCACGCACCATCCATTCCAATGCCTTGCGGCAGTTGGCAGCGCAGTTGTCGTAGTCCGTCTGCTGAGTCATTTCTGCTGCATTGCAGAAAGTGTAGAGGGCACTCAGCTCGGGTATGTCCTTTAGGTAATCGAAGTTTTTCATAACTATGGTTGTTGGATGATTAGTCGAACCAATACTGCATGCGGGATGCAAGGAGGGTTTCGAGGTCCTTGATGGCAGTTTGGACTTGTTGCTTCATGCGTTCGATGGATTCTACTCGCTTAACATAATCAGTTTGCAGCTCTTTAGGAGGAAAAATTATTGGGAAATCCTCAATGTGATCTTTATTGAGCTGACGTTTGTCAATACCACCAACACATGTTTTACGGATCAAATCTCTATATGAGTCGGAAATAAGAATGTACAAAACAAACTTGTGAACCATTCCCGGCTTTAACCGAACCAAATAAACATGTCCATTAATGTTTGCACTCCCATTTTCTCCTTCAAACAGAGCTGTGCGTCCTAAACTGCTGTTTTCAGTATTGAACCTTCCTGTCTTTGTAATAAGTAAATCGTTGTGCATTAAACTGCTTTTCATCAATTTCTTGTGAGTAGCATCATCAATATAAGCCACATCATCTAAGTCAATCCTGTTCTTCCAGACATTTTGGCTCCTTAAAAATAAATAACCGTTATCTACATAAACCTCATTACCACCTTTAGGGGTATTCCCATTACTAATTACTGAGCTGATCTCGCATAGTCGTTTAACCTCCCACCCCTTTTCATTAATAACAGGGTCGCCAAACATCTCGTAGAAGATGGATTGGGCGAGGGTGTCGAGGTCCTTTAGTTGGGACTTCTTTAGGGCTATTAACTCGTTTATCTTGTCGAGCTCGGAGACGATGGATTGCTGTGTGGGAAGAGGGGGAACGGGGATGCTAATTTCCTTCAACAACTTATAATGACGTGAATATCCTAAACTCGGAATATTATACCATTGAAGATAGAAAAATAAGAACTTAGCATTGAGGAATTCCTTTGGAATAAGGATTTTTACTCCGTCAGCGCCTACCACAAAATCAAAATCCACATATTTCAACACTCGTGTATGATCGCCAAAGATGACAATTGGGTTATCTATATGATATAACAATGAAGAATCATCACAGTAACCTGATACTAACTTGTCTTCTTGTGAGACAATCGGATATCTGGTTCCTGAGTTATATTCAGAGGTTTGCACTTGCTTTGCCTTAGGTGCCTTCACTAAACATTCCTCAAAATTCTTATATGTCCAACCTTCCTTCACTACACTCATGGCTTCAGCATTTCAGATAGTTCGTTATAGCTTTTCTGATACCCGCTTTCAGTCTGCTCCAGACGGGCGAGGATGGTGGGGACGGAGTCGTATTCGACCTTTTTGCGCTCCACCTCCTTATACTTGTTGATGGAGAGGTCGTAGCCGTTGGCGCGGATTTCGTCGGCGGTGACGAAGAAACTTTGATCCTTGCGAGTGCGCTGCTCCTCATCGGCGAGGTTATGATAACGCTTGACGATGTCGGGGATGTCGTTGTCGGCAATTTTGTTGCGCTTGTCGTCGAGTGAGAAGCCATCGGCCTTCATGTCGTAGAACCACACCTTATCGGTGCTCTTGCTGTTGGTCTTGGTGAAGATGATCACTGCGGTGGACACACCGGCATAGGGCTTGAACACACCCGAGGGCATCGAAATCACTGCCTGCAGCTTTTGATTATCGACCAGTTCCTTGCGTAAGGCAATATGTGCGTTGGATGTGCCGAACAGCACGCCATCGGGCACGATGCTTGCACAACGTCCACCCAATTCGAGCATACGGATGAACAGCGAGATGAAGAGAAGCTCCGTCTTCTTGGTCCTTGTCAGAGCAAGAAGAGAAGGGTTGACCATCTCGTAATCGAGGCTGCCCGCGAACGGAGGATTGGCCAGACACAGCGTATAGTAGTTCTCCAGTTTGTTTTGATTCGACAAGCTGTCCTGGGCGAGAATCGTCGGGTTATCGACGCCATTCAGCATCAGGTTCATCGAGCCGATGCGCAACATCTTGGGGTCGGTATCGAAGCCACTGAACATCCCATGTCGGAAATGATTCTGATTCTTGGCTTTCAGCATCTCGTAGATGTATTCATCCTTGATGCATTTGGCACATTCGACCAGGAAGCCGGCAGTTCCCATCGCGGGATCACAGATGCGGTCGTCGATCTTCGGTTCCATCAGCGACACCATCATGTGGATGATGTGACGAGGTGTGCGGAACTGTCCATTGGTACCCGCTGCCGCCATCTTGCCAAGTACGTATTCATAGACATCGCCCATCGTATCGCGATTGTTCATGTCGAGTTCCTGAATACCCTCCACCACTTTGACCAGCGTGCGCGGCTGCTGGATGAGGAAGACAGCATCGTTCATGAAGCGGCTATAGGCCGAAGTCTTCTCGTCGCTGATGTTCTTGATGAACGTGAAGACATCGAAGCGCACCGTGTCGAACATCTGTTCGGGTGTGAAGTTCTTGAACACGTTCCACCTCAGCGTATTATAAGGCACATCCTTCCCCGTTTCGGGATTATGCCAGTTACCGCTCTTGAAGATGACTTTCGAATCATCGAGAGAAGATATTCCAAATGCCTGTGCCGTTGCCTCCTGGTTGAGTTGCGCATCGTCCAGCATCTTCATAAAGAAGAGATAAGTCATCTGCTCCAGCACGTCGATGGAGTTAGTGATGCCTCCCGTCCAGAAGCTCATCCAGATGGCATCAATTTGGGATTTTATGTTGCCTGTGATCATATATTATATTATATCAAAATATGCGAAATATGGATATTTGTCTTTCGTTTTACTTGTATTTGGTTGAACATCCCTAAGACGGGCTATTTTCCCATCTTCCCATTTTTTAATTGCAACCAAGCATTCTTCACAATGCCAAGTACCATCTTCGTCTCTGACGGGAACAAGTTCGCGGCCATTGTACTCCTTGCCATCTTTAGGAAGTTCCATACAATACAATAAATTCACCTCCTTGTCATTGTGTTGTGCTATATAATCTGCCATCCAGGTAATGACCTCACACAATTGCAGAGTTAGCCCAAAGATGATATACCTTGACTTTTTTGATCGGAAGATAGATTCTATCTTCATCTGGTCATCTGCTGAGAGCTCAACGGTATGAGAATGGATATTGCCAAAATCCAAAATGCAGCGAACAAGTGTTTCAATGTATTCGGGTATGACTCTTTCCCCTTGCTCGCCATATCTTACTCCAGCTACTGTTGCATTTTTGCCTGCCAGATATTGTGAAGATTGATTCAAATTTATGTTGTTTCCTGCCAAGCATTGATCTGGAACAAGCCCCACCTCGTTGCACGCTCGGAAAATGTATTCCAGCAACTGGCGCAACTGATTAAAATATAACATCGGATTGAAGTTCGGATCTTTGGCAGGATAGTGCATCGCAACAAGAATACTTGTTAAAGTCTTCTCAGATGCTTCACGAATGCCCAAACTATCCAATGCTTCAAAGACATCTTTATACCTGTTGATGACTTGAACAACCTCAGATTTGTCAATGGCTCCTTTTATATCTTTCATCAATCTTTCATCATCCCGCCCTTTTTCATAATAATCGCCGAACGATTTCTTGAACATTTCATCAGAGATTAAGCCTGGCTGGCCGGTTGATATAAAGTATGGTATGTACTTTTTCATCTTCAACTCGTCCAAATGTTGCTTGGCTTTTCTTAAACCATCAACATCTGCAACCTCATTTTCTGATTCATCAAACATCTTGGCATCAAGTAGTACTGCATGCCAATAGTCAAGATCTTTATCCAAAGCCTCCATGCCCGCTTTCCTGGTTCGGAAAGGGATCAGTTTCAAATTATAGGATTCCAAACATTCTTCTTGGAATGATGTCATTATATCGAACTCATCGTCGATCCAAAGCACATTGTACATATCACTCATCATTATCAATTATTGGGAAAAGTATTCTTACAACTGCATTATCACCCTGCATAAAGACATCATAGTCTCCATGAAAGTGTTCAACAGTAGACTTCACAATATATCCACCTTGTCCGGTTTTACCTGTAGTACCTGCTTTTTCGCCAAGAAGGCCATATCTTTCCCTATCCATACCCTTAGGGAAAGGATTACCATTATTGACGAAATCAATCAAATACATATTAGTCTCTGGATCAACGGTAAGATAAATCTCCAGATGATAGTCTTTTCTCGAAGATTCCGTGAAGCCATGAATAAAAGCATTTTCATATATATTACGGATTATCCTCTCAAGGTCAATAGGGGCAATCATTATAAATAGGGGTGATGACTCACTCTCTCTTTTTGTTAACTTTGTGATGCCATATTCACGCAAAGCATTATCGTCACGATGATAGCCAATGGAGAAATTAGTGTCATCGTCTTTGTGCGTCCTTACAAAATCACGAAGACATTTGTCAATATCCACTTTCTCTGGGCTGCCGAACTGGTCTTCCTGGCTGAAAATCCTGACTATTTCAGACAACCCCTTAAAAGCAGAATCAAACTTGATAAGTAACGATTCTGTCTTCTGGATTAAATCCGGATTGCCGCTGTTCTCAACATAGTTTCTAATCCTTCGAGCAACAGACCCCATTTCTCGAATATATGGCATCATATCATGCTTCCTTATGCGAACCGTATTGATATACTCGGTCTTCATCTTATCAATTAAGCTTTGAAGACCAAGTTCCTTAGCTTTTGCTAATCTATGGTTGTCCATAGCCTCATTGAACAGGTTGTTTTGTTCTACAAGACTATTTAATCTTTCTAAAGAGGGGAAGCCGACTTTGACCTCCATAAGAAAAGAAACTGGAAAACGTGAGATGGAATTTCCTGTTGGCAGAATCTTCCTTCTCGAAAGCTCAAGACAGAAATACTTTGGAGAAATCGCTGTGTTCTTAAGAGAAAGTGCTAACACACGAGGATGCAGGAATATTGGATTAGCTTTTGAGGCCTCACAATATGTAGGTTTCAAATCTCTGATAGTGGAAATGAGAATTACAGGTTCTGAAACCTTTCTTGCACCCGACAGATCATCTGATAATTCGAAACCCTCGACTGGTTTTACACATTCAGTAACATCAGAAGAGAGCGCAGATATCGTAGCGAGATGACCTACTTTTTCAAAGAATTGCATTTCACCATGTATTAAATCTACGATTTTCTTAAGCTTTATTACGGAATATCCTTCAGGAAAAGTATCTGTTTGAAACATGACATATCCAGAGGCATCCCAAATATAGTCTTTTTCTCTGATATCATCAATATTAACAAAGGCACTATTCTCCTTTGGCATCTTTTCAAAACAATCTATTACGGCATTGACATCGAGCTTTCGGAGTTTCTTGTCTTCAAGATAGAAAGAAGAGGCATCAATCATTTTTATTGGCGCATCTTTCTTCCTGTCTTTTTTAAGTATCACAACAACTTGGGCAACGAAAGTATATGGATTTAATAGATTGGAAGGCAATACGATAATCGCCTCAAGATAATTTTTTTCAGTTAAATCTCTTCTAATTTTAAAAGAGTGTCTGTCACTGTCTGACATCACAGACGGGGTTGTGATGATCAATAACTCGCCACTCGGTGTAGTTGATTCTTCGAATTTAGAGAAGCATAAAGTGTCGATTCTATATTTGTCTCCATATAATAAATAAAAACGACTCATTGGCGGCATCGATACTATGATGTCATATCTAAAATCTGGCCATTCTAGCGGATCTGCAAGAATAGCATTCGCCCTCGTATCATAACCCCAAAGAAGAGTTCTATATTGACCTAGTTCCCAAATCAAGGTGTCGCACTCGATTCCGGTGAAAGATTCGAACCCATTTAATTTAGTTATTAATGGCATAGCTTTAGAGAATGGATTGAGGACTTTTTTGTCCTTTGCATCCAAAAAATATGAAGCTAGCTCATCAAACTCAGTAGGTCGTATGTCCTTTGATAGAATTGCGGAAGAGAAAGAATATTTAATGGCATAATCTAAAAATAATGCATAAAAAAATTCCCCATCAGCAATATTTAGTATATCCTCAGCAAATTCTAAGACTGGCAAATGACATAATACGTTAGATCTAATTGAATCTATATTCTTTCTGATAGACTCAGCCATCAAATCATTGTCAGGATATTGGATTACCAAAGCTTTTCCCTCTTTTATAAAAGGTTTTCTATCAAAATAATACAAATTGCCTTTAGAGTCAACCTCGTATGAACCAGCATTAGAAACAATAACATCTGGATTATCTGAATCGCATATTTGTACTGTCAGATACCCCTTCCCAATGCTATAAATGAGGAATCCCGTTGTTGAAATAAAAAAATTGTCATTGGGATTCCCCTTCATTAATAGGGCGTTTCGGTATTTTTCTAATGAGGCGTTCGCAAGTTCGCGTTGTTGATTAGTCATGCTGAAGGTCGTCATAGGCTCAGAATTGAAGGGTACAACAATAATTTTCGGGTGCAAAGATATAAACTATATGTTCAATTTATCTGAACCTATTTATAATTATCTAAATTTTTTTTGATTCTTTCTAAAATTTCGTCTTTTAACGACTGAGGAGATAGTATTTTTACACGTTCTCCGAACGATAAAAGGAGTTGTTGCAGCTCGAAGTTTTGCACGACGTTGACGATAACGATTGCACTGCCATCAGTGTTCATTTCTTCGATTCTCTGTGTCTTGTGAATGGGCTTTGAGAGCATATAGGGTAGTTGTTCCTTGTCAACCCATAGCCTAACTTCCTCGACTGGCTTGTCTGGCTTAACAGACACACCTATAACATTATCAAAGTAATGAGCGAAGTCTATCTCAGTGTTTTCGATAAACTTTGTATTTGCCAATTCATAACTTTCGATCCTGTCAAGAGCAAAATTGGAAATTGTCTTGAAGCTGTCATTAAGACCGAAAAGGAACCATCGTTGATTGTATTCCTTCAAGTAGTATGGATGGACTACATCTATTATCTCGTCGCTATCGAAAGGGTGGTAAGTAATTCTGATTGCTTTCCGTTCTGTAATGGCACTGAAGAGAGGAGTGAAATACTTCATCCCTTTGAGATCCGGATTTTCATCAAAGCCAATAACAGGAACTACTGAGGTGCCTACAGTTGTCTGCAAGTGTGCACTCATTTCCTCTACCCATTCGAAGCCTGGCATACCTTCGAATCTTCGAAGCAAAGACACAGATTGCCTTAACTGCTCTATTTCCTCGTCATTTAATGGAGAATTGAAAATGGAGAAATTGGGATCTTCATAACGATACCTCTTCTCTCGTCCGATACGGATTTCCTCTACCAGTGTATGCCAACGGGTCTGAATAGAAACTATATCATTTCGTATTGTATTGAGGGCAGTTATAGGCAACTCGCCACGAAGCCGCAAGGCATCATTCACCTTGTCAAATATCTCCTGAGTAGAGTAACCTCTCCGACTCCGAAGACATCTGTCAATGATGCTTTCTCTAAATGCTCCGTTCTTGACGTTTGCCATGATAATTCGATAATTTAATAGATTGGCTTCAATCGATTATTTCTAAAGATCTAGCTCTCTTTATTTAAATAATGGCTAGCAAGAATCTTGATATGCTGTCTATCTCTTAGAATTGCATATCGAAAAAAGAAAATTACTCAAGATATCTATTTATTCCTTGCTTAAATAGTAATGTAATTGCGCCAACTATGGCTAATGCGGGAATTCCTGCGTATTTTTGTGCGATAACAGGACAAATTAGATTGATAATATCTAGTGTATAATTCGTTACTTTGGGATTTCTATGAATTATTTCTCTGACCTGTATTTTATACTTATAAATGTACTTAGCACAAATTCTTAAAAGAAGATATGGCGCTTCCGGGTCGTTGAATTCCGATTTTATGATTGACCGATCTATGTCATTATTATAGAACATGTTACTACAGATGCAGTCTCTGTGATCAATATCAAATAGAACATTATTTTTTAGCTCTTCTTCTCTTATTTCTCTACATAAGATTTCTATAAACAATTCTCTATATTTTTCAAAGGTTCTGGCAGTTGTTTTGAATAATATAACAGGTTCACAACTATGTTTTCTTATTATTTCATTAAGTTTCTTTTCACGATTAGGTTCGAAAATTAAAGATAATAATTTTGATAAAAAAGAGCGATTCTCTTCTTCCCTAGCATATCGAAAACGCATTTGATTTATAACATCTAGAATTTTTCTAAAAGTATAATCTTCATCGTCTCTATCATTAATTACTCTGGGAACTTTTATATCTTCGCAAGATAAACTAATAATGGAGCAAAGCGCTTTGTCGCCAAATATTTCTATTTCATTATATATATCTTTCAGCTGATCAAATTCAAAAGTCCTGTAGGAGTTGTCGAATTTTAAATCTATTCTATACAAATATTCTTCCAGTTGGTCTGAAATAGCATGTAATTCTAAATAATCATTAAAAAGATAATCTGGATAGACTTCTATTCGTGGATATCCGTGACTCATAATAGTGTGCTTTTATATAAGATTTTTTACTTCCTTCTCTTTTCTCAATTCCTCCAGAACCTTGCCATTATACGAGAAATACTTGGATCCTTGATAAGCACCAGAAGCGTTCTGCTGGTCTTCGGGCATAAAAGTGCCGACAAAAGGAGATAGTTTGTAAATTCTACCTTCATACTCTACAGAGTCATCTGAAGCAACTTTTACCATAATGCCTGTAGGGTCGAACTTAACACTTTCGCCTATCTTGATGTCGCACATGGAGAACTTGAAGCGTGAACGCTTGACTTCTCGCTTCGTAGTTGTTCCTGTAGTTGTTTTACTTGGGTCGATCGGTTGATTATCCTTGTATAATGTCACCTCGGCATCATCAATCGTCGTAGCAATATCACGGAAGATTTCAAGTGCCATTTCGGGTGCTACATTGAAGAACTCACGATTTTGACGAATTCGTAAATCAGTGAGGCGATCGATGGTCTTATGTACTAACTTTTCAACTTCATTGAACTTAGTTGTCTTCATCGTGGCAAATATCTCGAAAGGAAGTGGTACTGCAGTGTTGTCCAGTTCCTTGCTTCTCACATCTACAGGACGCGAACTCTTGCCTATCTTCACCCAATCTTCTCTGAAGCTTGGATTGGTCAGTATGTAAACGAAACCAGGTGCCTTGGTGCTCATGTATATAGGAATTTACTTAGTGGTAATTCAAGATATTTGGGTGCAAAGATAACCCATTTTCCTAACTATTGCAATTTTTTCGACAAAAAAATGCATCTATCGATGTGATTTTTCCCCTTTTCCCTATTTCACCTCGAAATATCGATAGTAATAATCGCATAAGTACTATCATATCAACGCGTTCAATGAATTTGAACGCAAGATTGTAAAAAAGCACCCGAAACCACATTACCGAGGGATGAGTCCCTTTTCAAAGCCACAGATATTTCGAGTGCTGAAGGTGCAAAGATAATCAAATATCCTAATTACACCAATAATTTTGGCATTTTTTTCTAATTAAGTAACTGTTCAAAATTATCTTTATATATTTTTTCAACACGAATTATCGTAAATTTACGTAAATTTCTTAGTATGTCTTTTTATGAACACATCTTTTATATAATTCATGTCAATTCATGATAATTCGTTGTTAAAGAAAAAGCCACATATAATTATTATTAACTCAACTTTCGCAAGTGCGAAAGTAGGAGTAAACGGGAGTTAACAGGCTGAAAGCCTGTGAAGTTATCGGGAGTTAACGGACGATACCATCTCCTTGAAGAATTCGGAACCCAAAAAACATTTGTCCGTTAACTCCAGAGCGGAGCGTTTAACTCCTGTTAACTCCCGATAACTCCCTTTATAATCATCAAGTTTCGCATTTGCGAAAGTTGAGTTTTTTATCAGCGCGAGTACTTCTTCATGAAGATACCCGCGTTTCTTGTTTACTCAACAAAAAACAAGCCGACCTTCACAGGGGGGCTTGCTAATCCGTATTTTGAACAATATAATACATTGGCGCAAAGATACAGCTTTTCTTCGACACCTCCAAATTTTCGAAGCATTTTTTTCAGAAAACCACCAATCTTCAATCTTTTTTCTTTTTGTCACGAATTAGAGAATTTGAGAACAACATCACATATCGTCCATCGACAATCCGCCGATCGTCACCTCCCGGCCACGGTACAGATGACGTTGCATCATCTCAACCTTCTCCCGCAGCCGTGCAGGGCTGTATTTCTGGGCATTACGCTTCACCTCGTAAGCCTCCACCTGTCCATCCAGGCGTTCAGCCACGATGTCAATCTCAAAGTCGTCGCTCTTGCCCTTGGCATTGGTACCGCCACTCTGCCACCATCCTCCGATAGTCTTGTAGTTGTGACTCTCCATCATCTTCTGTCTGAACCAGCGCTCCAGAGAAATACCCGAGAAAATGGTATAATCATCCTCCATAATCTTCTCCAGGGCAGGCAGATTCTGTATCTCAATCAAAGAACTGTAGCGGTGGATATAGCGGAACCAGAAACGAAAGAAATTATCCCCGATTTCGTAGCGCACCGTCTGACTGCCCTCTTTCGCACCCACCGGACGTTTCTTCCTGATGATGCCATATTTCTCCTCCAGCACCTTCAGCTGACCTCCCAGGCTCTTTACGCCCAACGAGGCTTCAATCTCGCCCTGGGTCACGTCACCATGGGCTATCTGATCCAGAATACTGAAATACGTGCCATACTGTTTGCCAAATTCCTGTATGAGCACCGACCGCCCCTCATCCATGAAGAAACTGTCACCGCTGCTACATACATAGTGCAGCATCTGACGAACATTGGTACAGCGATTGTTCATCAGTATCTCGATGTATCGGGCAACGCCGCCCGAAATAGTCCACAGTGCAAGCAGATCGTCGTTTGTATAGTCCGGCTTGTAGTCGTTCAGTATCTCGCGCATCGTAGCCGTAGTGAACGGTTGCAGTCGGATGGTGCAGTCATCTCGACCAAACAGCGGTTGTTCTTCATCCTTGAAGATCTTCTCCATCATACGGAAGATGCTGCCCGACACCACCAGGCAAACGTGCGTCTCCTTCTTATACCGGTCCCAAAGCTCCTGCATATCGCTGAATACCTCAGCATTCACGTTGTCAAACTCCTGGAACTCGTCGATGAACAGCGTGAAACGACGACGCCTGCCAATCTCGAAAAGGAGATGCATAAGTTCGCGGAAGGATGTGACACCTTCAGGTACATATTCATTCAACTTGGTGCGAACCTCTTCGCAGAATGTCCTCAACAACGAAGCCTCCGTCTTTCGGCCCACGAAGAAGTAAAGTCCCGGTCCCTGCTCCTTGGTCTTCTCCATCAGCCGATATACCAGACTCGTCTTGCCGACACGTCTTCTGCCCGTCAGCACCACAAATCGGGAATAGTCCTCAAAAGCCTGACGCTGCATCTCTTCGAGCTGTGCCATCTCCGCTTCTCTATCATAGAACCGCTTCATAGTTTCAAAATTTTATCGTCGTAAATTTTACCGCCATTGAATTTCATCTAATGGCGATGCAAAAATAACATGAATAGTGATACAATCCAAATAAAGCATTGGAAAAATAAAAAAAATTCACATTATTTGCCCATTCCTTCCCCCATTTGTTCCCCAAATCCATCAACTAACGCAAGAATAAAGAGACATCACACTCACAGAACTCACAGAAAAGGCTGATTCCGATTCTATCTATCAAGAATTTGAGAATTATTTATGCGCTACAGATTCAGCAGATTAACCAGATTAATTAGCTCGTTCAAGCAGAAATCTGTGAAATCCGATAAATCCGTAGCGCAAAGAAAATTCTCAAATTCTCGAATTCTTGATAGAAAGAGAACGTTACTTGATCAGCACCTTTCGACCATTGTGGATATAGAGGCCGGGACTTGATGGCTTGTCGAGGCGACGGCCGTCGAGGGTGAACCAGAGGTTCGAAGCGTTTGAGAAGTTTGAGGGGTTTGAGGGGTTTGAGGCGTTGATTTCGCGAATGCCCGTCTCCTCGCCGTCGAAGTTCAGCACGAAGGTGCGGATGCCGCTGGCGGGGTCGCCCGCGGTGATGCCGTCGGCCAGCTCGAAGTAGGCGCGGAAGGCGTCGATCTGCATGGCGCCGCTCGGGTAGCAGAGCGTGTTGTCGGCGTCGAGGTAGAGCAGGGAGCGGTCCTCACCGCTGATGGCCAAGGGCGCGTAGATGCCGCGGAAGGCCAGCTCGTTGGTCACGACATCAGAGGTGGTGTTCACGATGGTCACGCCGCTGAAGACTGGGTTCTCGATGTGCGCATCACCGGCTGCCCACTTCACGAGGTAGGGACGGCCGGCTTCGATGGCGGTCAATGGAGCGTCGCTGAAGTTGAGCGTCAGCGTGCCCGTCTGGCTGTCGAAAGCGGTCGAAGAGAGGGTCTTCACCGTGGCACCTTCGAGGGGCGTGCCCGTGAAGGTGAGATTATCGTCGGGGTCGCTGTCGCTGAGGGCGAAGGGCAGGCAGAGGGTGTTCCATGCGCCGTCCTTATAGAGGGTGCGGCCCGTGAGGGTGACAGGATGCGGGTTCTGGTCGGCGGTAAGCGCACTGATGACCTCGCCGTTATCGGCGTCATCCTTCAGGCTGTACAGGCCGCAGACGCACTTGCCGTCTTGGGCGAAGACGTGACCCTCGGCCTGGCCATCTGCGCCCACCTGGCAATAGGTGCACGAGGTGTGATGCGTCAGGCCGTCGTCGATGGTGATGACCGAACCCGTGTGGGTGCACTGCTCGATGGCGGCGTATTTTCTATAGACGCAAGCCTGCACACGCTCGCCGGCGGGAAAGAGAACTGCTCCGTCGGCAGTATCTCCTGCCTTGACCATCGCCCCGTCGTAGAGAGTCATCAGGCTGGTGACGTTCTTTCCGCCAATGGCACGCGCCTCTCCTGTTGCATATATTTTGCCGCCGGTGATAGTGAGCGTACCGTCATAATCGGAATCTTGTATGTTTTCAAGATAATCTTCATATCTGGTACTCCCGATGCCGTTATATCCTGAAGCCGACACCGTGCCGCCCGTTATGGTTATATCTAATTTCGGATTAGCATCATAACCTCCACCGATTCCGGCACCATAATCATTATCTCCTGAGGCCGTGATATTGCCACCATTGATGGTGATGGTGGCACTTTTGCCATCCATGCCACAGCCTATTCCGGCACCGATGCCAGTACACGTGGCCGTAACATTGCCACCATTGATGGTGATGGTGGCACTTTCGCCTTTTCGGCCACAGCCTATTCCGACACCGTACCTTGTACTCTTAGCCGTAACAGTGCCGCCGTTGATGGTGATGGTGGCACTTAAGCCTTCATAACTACCACCAATTGCACCTCCGTCTGTACTACTTGCGTTTATTGTGCCTCCGTCTATGATAACCTCCCCACCATATACGCCTCGGCTACCTCCTCCGTATAGATCACTACCACTACCGATGCCAGCTCCATAACCTGATATGGCCGTAACGTTGCCGCCATGAATATGTGTCATTACCCCAGAGCCTACGTAACCGCCACCGATACCTGCGCCACAGGGACTATAAGTTTCATCGTATCGGCCGCCTGTAGCATTGACTATGCCGCCATAGATGTGAGTGATAGCACCTGAACTTACGTCGCCGCCACCGATGCCAGCGCCGCAATAACTTTCAGTTGCAGTGCGTTGGCCACCTCCCGTGGCATTGACACTGCCGCCATAGATAGTAACATAGCCGGCAAAATTTTCACATTCAGAACCGCTGCCGATGCCGGCACCGCGTTTATCGCCAGTCGCTGTGACTTGGCCACCATATACGGTAAGACCGCCATTCACCGCTTCCTTTGCAAATCCACCTTTGTAACCGCCACCGATGCCTGCCGCATTGCCGTCGCCCTTGGCTTGGACGATGCCGCCGTGGATGATGATGGTTCCGGCACAGGCTTCCTCGCCGCCACCGATGCCTGCAGCGTTGCTGATTTCGTCGTTGATGGCATCGAGCGTACCCGCGTTGTTGCTCTGGCTGTAGATGCTCAGCTTGTGGCCCGACTCCAGCTTCACGTGGTTCACGTAGAGCGTCACGCCGTCGGGGAGGATGAGGTGGACGTCGGTGCCCACCACGCTGAGCGCCTTATAGATGGAGTTGCCCGTCACCACATACCAGCCGTCGTAGAGGGGCACCCAGCCCTCGTCGCTGGTGTCGGTGCCGCTGATGGCGGTGTAAGAGGTGCAGGTCTTTTCCTCTTCGGTCACGCGCTTTTCGGTGGTGTCCCACCCCCTTTCCATATAACTTATGCCATAGGCCACCTCGTTGGCTCCATCCACGCCATCGGGACGGAGGCCAATAGCGTAGGCAGCATTCTTCGAGGTAAAGAAAGTTTGGGGATTCGTTCCAGCATGGTAGTCGGGGTAGTGCAGGGTGAGGTGTGTCTGATCTACTTTCTCGGCATTCAGGCCGATGCTGGCCCCTGTAGTGAGGGCGCCCGTGAGAGTGATGAAACTGTATTCCGTCAGATAGAGGTCATCGACCACGGGACGGTCCTGAATGTTCAATGTTGCATCCTTGTTTTGATAGACATCTATGCCGTAGCTTGCGGTGTTGCCCGTGATGGTACATACGCCTTTCAGCTGCACTATGCCAGGGGATGTCGATGCAGACTTGAACATATAGACACCACCTCCATACTGGGCGCTGTTGCCCTGGATGGTGACACCGTCGAGGGTGAGCGTGCCCTCGGTGCAGATCGCACCGCCGCCCGTCTGGGCCGTGTTGCTGCTGAGGGTGATGCCGCTGACGCTCACCGTGCTATTGCTGTAGATGGCGCCGCCATACGTTCCGGCGGTGTTGCCCGTGATGGTGCCGCCCTTGATGGTGGTCGTGCCTTCGTTGTGGATGCCGCCGCCCAGTTCCGCGGCAGTGTTGCCCGTGATGGTGCCGCCCTCGATGGTGAGCTCGCAGCCCGTGCTGACGAGGATGCCGCCGCCCATCTTGGCCCAGCCGCCGGTGATGGTGCCGCTGTCGTTGCCCGACGAATCCTTGATGGTGAGCTGGCCGCCGTTCATCACGGCGATGACCTGCCCGTTCTGGTCGGCTGCCGTCATGGGGCGCGTCAGGGTGTGGCCGTTCAGGTCGAGGCTGATGGTCAGGCCGTCGATGTCCAGACGGCCATTCGTCAGGGTGATGTCTGTGCCGAGCTTCACGCGGTGATTGTCCATCTTCACCAACGAGCGCAAGGCATCCTCGGTCATAGCCGTGCCCTGTGCCATGGCGCCCTGTGCGTGGGCGCAGAGCAGGGCGAGCAGGATGCCTGCGAAATGTTTCGTGATTGTTTTCATAAATAGTTTTATAATAGTGATTTTCGAAATTGCATAATAAGCGTGGCAAAATTACAAAATTTTCGTGAAATCATCGGCCGTTTATCGCAAAATTTTCGATTCTGTTATTATTGTTTGGCATCTTTAGCTGTCATTTGTCACCTCAATGTGCTTTTTTGTGGCTCATTGCTTTCGGTCGCTTCGCTCAAAATCTCACAAAATCTGAAATAAAATCTTTCAAAGCGACATACAAAGTTGTCTATGTTGTCAGCTGTTGTCTATGTTGTTGTAAGGAGAACGACAACACGGGACAACGAAAGACAACATGAACAACACAAAACAACCAAGACAATTTTATTTAAGATTTTGAAAAAGATTTTGATAGATTTTGAGCGAAGCGACCCCCCAAAAAAAAGTGGCTCTCAGAAGGTTATTCCGAAAGCCACGAAAAGGACGAAAAATTACGAAAACGCAAGTGGGGCAGCGATCACTTGATCAGCACCTTGCGGCCGTTGTGGAGATAGAGGCCCCCGTGTGCAGGCTTGCCGCTCAAGCGCCGGCCGTCGAGCGAGAACCAGGGGTTTGAGAGGTTTGAGGGGGTTGAGGCGTTGATTTCGCGGATGCCCGTCTCCTCGCCGTCGAAGTTCAGCACGAAGGTGCGGATGCCGCTGGCGGGGTCGCCCGCGGTGAGGCCGTCGGCCAGCTCGAAGTAGGCGCGGAAGGCGCCAATGGTCATGGCAGCGTTGGGATAGTAGAGCGTGTTGTCGGCGCCGAGGTAGAGCAGCGAACGGTCCTCACCGCTGATGGCGAAGGGCGAGAAGATGCCGCGGAAGGTCAGCATTTCGGTCCAAACGGAAGTGTAGATTTCGTCCGAAAAGAAATCCACGTCGCGGAAGACGGGGTTCACCACGTCGGAGCTCGTGGCGGCGTTCGTGCCGTCGTAGGGCACGTAGTTGGCGGGCTTGTCCCACTTCACGATGTAGGGCCCGCCGGCCACGATTTTCGTCTGGTTGCCGCTGAAGTTGAGCGTCAGCTCGCCCGTCTGGCTGTCGAAAGCGGTCGAAGTGATGGTCTTCACCGTGGCGCCTTCGAGGGGCGTGCCCGTGAAGGTGAGACCATCGTCGGGGTCGCTGTCGCCGAGGGCGAAGGGCAGGCAGAGGGTGTTCCATGCGCCGTCCTTGTAGAGCGTGCGGCCGCTGAGCATCACGGTATGCTTCTGGCCGGAGAGCGCGCTGATGACCGCGTTGTTATCGGCATCGTCCTTCAGGTCGTACAGTCCGCAGACGCAGCGGCCATCGTCGCCGAAGGTGTGGGCCACGATTGTGCCGTCGGCCACCAGGCAATGGTTGCAGCCGTTTTCCTGGTGGATAGTGCCGTCGATAATGGTCAGGTCAGCGTCTTCGTGGTTGCAGACCTCTATGTGTGCCGTCTGGTTGGCATTGTTGGCCAAGGCGGCAGCGCGGTTGGCAGCCGTGACCTTCGCGCCGCCCGAGGTCACCATCAGCTGGTCGCCGATGATCAGCTTACCCTCCGGAATGTCGTTCGATTTCCATACGAGGCCAATTGCGGGGAAGCTATATCTTGCATTTTCAAGTACCAGGTCCTGTTGCGTGCCGGCAGTGAGGTCCAGCGTGCCGCCGGTGATGGTGATGGTTCCGTTGTTTTTACTTGTTCCGAAACCATCGGTGCTGCATTCCGTTCCTCCCAAGCCTATCGCAGAGCCCTGTGCGCTGATGGCCTTGACGGTGCCGCCGGTGATGGTGATCTTGCCTGTTTCGGTGATTAAGCTGTGCATGCCGCCTCCGATGGCGGCACCACCACCAGTGAACATATCACTAGAGGTAATAGGAATGTAACCTGCCTCGGCGGTAACGTCACCGCCGCTGATGATGATTTCGCCCCTTAAGTCGATGCGTTCATCTGAATAACCGGCACCCGTGCCGATGGCTGCACCGCCGCCGTTGTAGGACTTGGCTATCACCGTACCGCCGGTGATTTCTATTTTTCCTTCGAGGTGATTGTCAGTGTATGTTCCGATGCCTGCACCTTGTCCACTACAGGTGGCAGTGACTGTACCTCCCGATATCAGGACATCCATGGTTATGACGTTCCAATCAGCCCCGCCAAAGCCGCTGCTTCCCCAAGTTTGGTCGCCCGAGCCGCCGATGCCGGCACCACTTTTGCATGAAGCGTTCACAGTGCCTCCCTCGATGGTGAGGTGAACCTCTTTGGCATTAAAGCCCGAATCTATACCTGCTGAGCCGTAACCCGTGGCGTTGACTGTTCCTCCCTTGATGCGGATGGTGCCGCTGTTGCCTTTCATGCCGCCGCCGATGGCTGCAGCGCCATCAGATCGGGAGTTATTATTCGGGTCGGTTTGTGCGGTAATATCGCCGCCGAAGATTTCGATCAGGCCGCCGTGGCTGCCTTCGCCGCCGCCGATGGCGGCGCCGCTCAGGCCGCCCGTGGCGTTGACCGTGCCGCCGTAGAACGTGAGCTGTCCGCCCCTGCCTGCGTCGCCGCCGCCGATGCCGGCACCGAGCCTGCCGCCCGTGGCCGTCAGCGTGCCGCCGTAGATGCTGAACATGGCGCCGTGGCCCTCGTTGCCGCCGCCGATGCCGGCGCCCTCTTTGCCGCCCGTGGCGCGGACCGTGCCGCCGTAGATGGTGACGTAGCCTGCCAGGTCGCTGCCCGGCTGGTCGCCGCTGCCGATGCCTGCGGCATATTCGCCGCCCTGCGCCGTGACGGTGCCGCCATAGACGGTGAGGCCGCTGTTGTTCGACTGCAGGCCGAAGCCGTGGCTGTCGCCGCCGCCGATGCCTGCGCCGTACTCGTTGCCCGTGGCCGTGACGGTGCCGCCGTGGATGTTGATCTGACCGGCGTTGCCGTCATCGCTGCCGCCGCCGCTGCCGATGCCCGCGCCACCGGCGTAGCTGTTGGTGGCGATGAGCTGGCCCATGCCGCCGGCCTGGCCGTAGATGTTGAGCACGGCATTGGCTTTCAATTCCACCTTCACGCCGCCCGTCACGGTGAGCGAAGTCCCGTCGGGGATGATGAGGTTGACGTCATTGCCCTGCACGTTGAGCACCTTGCGGCTGGCATTGCCGGTCACCACATACCAGCCGTCGTAGAGTCCCAGCCAGCCGGTCTCGTCGCTGGTGTCGTTGCCGCTTATGGCGGTGTAGCTGGTGCACGACTTTTCCTCCTCGGTCACCTTCTTGGCGGTGGCGTCCCATGCACGTTCGATGTACTTGTAGCCCGTCAGCGTGAGTTTGCCCTCCGTGTTATCTGCGTTCCAGCCGATGCTGCATGCCCTATGCCTGTTTACGGCATGGAAGAAGGTGCTGGGGTCGGCAGTATTCATGGTGGTGCGATAGCCCGTAGTGAAATTGTCCTGCTGCACCTCGGTGAACACGCCGACGCTGGCTCCGGGACTGAGACTGCCCGCGAGGGTGATGACCTGGTTGCGCGACAGATAGACGTCGTCGTTCGTGTTGTCCTCGACCACGGGTTTGTCGCGCATCTTCAGCGATGCGCCATCGGCCGTCACAAAGATGCCACCGCCCGTCTGGGCCGTGTTGCCCGTGATGGTACAATCGCTCTGCAACAGCACCGAGCCGTTGCCGAACAGATAGATGCCGCCGCCATACGCGCCGCCGTTGTTGCCCGTGAGGGTGACGTGGTGGAGGGTGGTTTCGCCTTCGGTGCAGATGGCTCCGCCGCCCGATTGGGCCGTGTTGTCGCTCAGGGTCACGCCGCTGCTCATGTTGATGATGTTCAACGTGTTGTTGCTGTATATGGCGCCGCCGTAGGTTCCTGCGGTGTTGCCGGTGAAAGTGCCGCCCGTGATGGTGAGCTTGCCTTCGTTGTGGATGCCGCCGCCGAACTGTCCGGCGGTGTTGCCCGTGATGTTGCCGCCGGTGATGGTCATGGTGCCGTGGTTCTCCACGCCGCCGCCGAAGCCGTAGCCGCCCCCGCTGATCTGGTCGGCGCGGTTGCCGGTGATGGTGCCGCCCTCGATGGTGAGCTCGCAGCCCTCATAGACGTAGATGGCGCCGCCCTGGTAGGCCCAGCCGCCGGTGATGGTGCCGCTTTTGTCGGCCGACGAGTCGGTGATGGTGAGCTGGCCGCCGTTCATCACGGCGATGACCTGCCCGCCCGCATCGGCCGCCGTCATCGGGCGCGTCAGGGTGTGGCCGTTGAGGTCGAGGGTGATGGTCACGTTGTCAAAGTCCAGTCGGCCCTTGCTCAGCGTGTAGTCGTAGCCGAGTTTTACCGTCTGACTTTGACTTACGCGAATGGTTTCGTAAAGGGCAACCTCCGTCATGACGGTGATCTGTGCCCATGCACCTTGTGCGGCTCCTGCCATCAGGGCGAGCAGGATGCCTGCGAAATGTTTCGTGATTGTTTTCATAAATAGTTTTATAATAGTGATTTTCGAAATTGCATAATATGCGTAGCAAAGTTACAAAATTTTCGTGAAATCATCGGCCGTTTATCGCAAAATTTTCGATTCTGTTATTATTGTTTAGCATCCTTAGCTTTCATTTGTCACCTCAATGTGCTTTTTTGTTGCCGTTATTTTTGGTCGCTTCGCTCAAAATCTCACAAAATCTGAAATAAAATCTTTCAAAGCGACATACAAAGTTGTCTATGTTGTCAGCTGTTGTCTATGTTGTTGTAAGAAGAACGACAATACGGGACAACAAATGACAACATGAACAACACAAAACAACCAAGACAATTTTGTTTTAGATTTTGAAAAAGATTTTGATAGATTTTGAGCGCAGCGACTTAAGAAAAACGTGGCTCTCAGAATGAAAGATTATTCCGAAAGCCACGAAAAAAAATAGAAAAATTACGAAAACGCCGGAGGGGCAGCGATCACTTGATCAGCACCTTGCGGCCACGGTTGAGATAGAGGCCGCGCTGGGCAGGCTTGCCCGAGAGGCGCTGGCCGTCGAGCGAGAACCAGGCGTTCGAGGCGCCCGAGGCGTGATCAGCGAATTCCGCGTCATTCGAAATTTCGCGAATGCCCGTCTCCTCGCCGTCGAAGTTCAGCACGAAGCTGCGGATGCCGCTGGCGGGGTCGCCCGCGGTGAGGCCGTCGGCCAGCTCGAAGTAGGCGCGGAAGGCGCCAATGGTCATGGCAGCGTTGGGATAGTAGAGCTTATTGTCGGCGCCGAGATAGAGCATGGTCTTGTTCTCGCTGCTGATGTTCTGCGGGTCGTAGATGCCACGGAAGGTAAGCACACCGTCGAAGGTGATGTCGGTGGGCTCGGTGCTGGCCAAGAAGCAGTAGCTGAACTTGGGGTTTTGGATGGGATCGCCCACTGTGGTCCACTTGATGAAGTAAGGAGTTCCGGCCTGCAAGTAGGTATGCGTGCTGCCACCACTGGTATAGGAAACCACATCCTTGAACTCCAGCGTCAGCGTGCCCTCGTCGAAAGTGGCGTTGTTAAGATACTTTGCCGTGGCCCCCACGAGCGGGCTGGTCTCTATCTCCACGTCGAAGGGCAGGCAGAGCGTGTTCCACATGCCGCCCTTGTAGAGCGTGCGACCGCTGAGGGTGATGGCGTCGGCTGATTTCCCGTTGTAGGTCTGTAAAGTGCTGCTGTTGCTGGAATTGTCGTAAAGTGTCAGCGTCAAGTTCCTGCCGCAAATCTCGCAGATGTCGTTGTCGTTGAAGCTATGCTCTTCTTTGTTGTCTGCGGGAGTGGTCAGGCAGTAGCTGCAGCTGAAGTAGTGGTATTCGTCGTCGAAGCTGCTGACGGTCTTGTTTGTATGGTCGCAAGGCCTGATGAGGGCATAGCCGTCATGACTACTGAGCAGAGCTTCTACTCGCCCATTGGCATCTTGCCGCTGGTTATCACCGACGTACACCGTCATATTGTCGCCCAGCGTAAGCAGCGAGCTGTTGGCGATTTTAATAGGAATACATGCTGTTTTGTTGCCGAAAAAGGCGTGTATCTCACCGCCCGTAATAGCTACCTTTGTGCCACCATCGCCTCCGATGGCACTGCCTCCAAAAGAGGTGTTACCAGAAGAACCGTGGCTTTTGGCATAGACGGTTCCTCCAGAGATGGTGATGTTGCCTGATGACGAGAATTGACCACCATAATCCATCGAGCCACAGCCGATGGCGAAGTCCGTGTTATAACCATCGGCATAGACCGTTCCTCCCTGAATGTTGACGGTACCTCGGAAGCAGTTGTCACCGCCGCCGATGCCGGTGCCGCCACTGGCTTTAGCACCTCCGTTTGCATGAACCGTGCCGCCATAGATGGCGATGTCGCCCCATGAGGAATCATTGGAGCCACTCTTGCCGCCACTGCCGATGCCGGCACCACCTTGGCCACCCGTCGCCGTGACGTCGCCGCCATAGATACGGACTATCGGACCTGCGCCATCATTGCCACCACCGATGCCGGCAGCATTAACCCCGGCCACTGCGGTGATGTTGCCGCCATAGATATATACATTTCCAGCACTTGCAGCCGGGCAATCTCCGCCGCTGCCAATGCCTGGTGCATGGTAGGCGCTGGTGGCCGTGATGTCACCGCCGTAGATGTAGATGTTGCCTCCAGCATGCTCATAACCGCCACCGATGCCAGCAGCACCGGAGCCATGTCGAGACGTGGCCGTAATGGTGCCGCCGTGGAAGTAGATAGTGCCGGCATCAGCAGCATCACCGCTGCCGATGGCCGCTGCTTCATATTCCTCGTTGGTGGCGATGAGCTGGCCCGTGTTGCCTGGCTGGCCGTGGATGTGTAGGGTGTTGCCCGCCTCCACCTTCACGCCGTTATTCACCTTCAGCTGTGTGCCGTTGCAGAGGATGAGGTGGGCACCGCTAGTATTGAGGCAGTTTTGCACTTGAAGCGCCGTGTACTCGGCATTTGCAGTCACGATGTAATAGTGTCCGCCTTCCAAAGGCAGCCACTCACCGTTTGCAGTATTGTCGCCGCTGAGCACATGGACGGTTTGCCAGCTGAGGGAAAGATTTTTTTCCGTCTCGGTAACCTTTCCGCCATCCCAGCTGCACTCCACATAATTGTAGCCTTTAATCGTAAAACCGACTTCCCGACCCACTTTATTGACTACGCCGTTGACAGTGGGCGAGCTGAAGAAAAAGAAGGTGCTGGGTTCAGCGGTGCCGTTATAATCTACATAACCTCTGGTGAAAGTCTCCTGTCCCAGGTCTTCGCAGCACACACCGACACGAGCGCCATTCTCGAAGGCTCCCGTCAAGGTGATGAGCTGATAGCTCTGCAGATAGACATTATCGTTGGTATTGTTATCCACCACCGGCTTGTCCTGCATCTTCAGCGTCGGACCATCCACGCCGGCACCATTGGTCACTTGAAAAATACCGCTACCTGCCTGGGCTGTGTTGCCCGTGATGGTACATTCGCCCAGCAGCTGCACGATGCCAGGGGACGCTGCAGACTTGAACATATAAATACCGCCACCATAATTGTCACTACTGTTGCCCGTGATAGTGACACCGTCGAGGGTGAGCGTACCTTCGGTGCAGATGGCTCCACCGCCCAATTGGGCTGTGTTGCCGCTGATGGTGGCGCCGTTGATGGCGACCGTGCTATTGCTATAGATGGCGCCGCCATACGTTCCGGCGGTGTTGCCGGTGATGGTGCCGCCTGTGATGGTGAGCGTGCCCTCGTTGTGGATGCCGCCGCCAAACTGTCCGGCGGTGTTGCCCGTGATGTTGCCGCCGGTGATGGTCATGGTGCCGTGGTTCTCCACGCCGCCGCCATA